>ERZ773005.1032-NODE-1032-length-16252-cov-6.704575_pt1 | contig 16252 bp, 11 predicted proteins | sample MGYA00580666_ERZ773005 | MGnify/ENA primary metagenome ERZ773005 (study PRJEB29015, sample SAMEA2737999) | human oral metagenome | biome: human oral; feature: human-associated habitat; material: dental | place: China | collected 2061 ...
TTATAGGCTGGCAAGTAATCGTCATATATAATTGGAAATTATTAAGATTTTTTCAAAGAAAATTCTTCTCCGGCTTTTCTTTGGAAATTTACGTATGGGAATTTACAGCGCCGATCAGATAGAGCTATTTCATTTCCGATTCCTTGAAATACTGCCATGCGTCCATGACGTCGAGGAAGGCGCCGTCGAAGTCGGCGGCGATGATGCGGTCGAGGTAGGCGTCTTCCCTGCCGTAGAGGATGTCGTGCCATTCTCTTGACCAATAGCGCGCCTTGTAGCTGCCCGGCCATTCGGGATTCGGCTCGGCGAGCCAGTGCGGACGCTCGCTGTCCCATTCCTTTTTCCAGTAGAGGCGGTAGTCCGCCGCTTCGCCGACGCTCATGTAGGCGAGGACGAGGCGGCGGCCGCCGTTCGCCTTGTGCTTGAGGCGGGCGGTTTCTGCGGGTGCGAGCGGGCGGTCGCCATAGTAGAGGTCGACGATCAGGAGGTCGTAGTTCGTCGCGGCGAGCGCGTCAAGATAGGCTTCACGCGTGGGAAAATGCCCGGGGTTCAACAGCGCGAGGAAGTTTTTCACCTGCTTGAGGCGCGTGACGTCCGCCGCATTTTCTTCCTGCGGTGCACGCGCAGGAATCACATCCAAGAGGCGGTCGCCGGCTTCGGAGATGTAGCCGGCCGCATGACCGAGCGCTTCTGCCTCGGCGATTTTCTCGCCCTTCACATAGTCGAGCGTGAAGACGGAGCGTCCCGCGAGTAGCGGTTTTCGCAGCATGGCGGCGAGGTACTCCGCCATCTCGTCGTCACGCCGCTCGGGCTTTTGGCCTTCCTCTTCGTAGCCGTCATAGAAGACCGACTCCATGAGGATGCCGTCGAGCGTTCCGACGAGCCGTGCGACGTTTTCCTCGGGATTGTCCTCCGTCACTTCCAGAAGCCCTGTGGCGCCGTTGCCGACGAGCAGGAAGTCGTCCTTACGGGCGCGTGCATAGCGGCCAAGAGCCTCTGCGAGATCGACCATCGCCGTTTCCGGCACGACGGCGATGCGTGCCGAGGCGTCCTTCGGCGCATCTGCGACAAAGGGCGTCTGCTGCAGCCCGAAGAGTCCCGCCGCTCCCAAGAGAAGCGCGGCAACGCCTTTTTTTATTTTCCCCATACGTCCTCCTTCACGATGCCGGAAGTCAGAATGACTGCTGATACCAGAGCGCAGCGCCCCAGCCGTTGTAGCCTGCGCCGCCCACGTCGTTTCTCACATAGCGCTCGACTTGGAACGTGAGATTTTTGCGCTCGCTCGCCTTCCACGCAAGGCCTGCGATCAGCGAGCGGCGCTGGAAGCCGCCGCCCGTGTTGAGCGCCGTGCGCAAAGGATCGGAGGTCGTGCTCACATCCTGATAGTGCGCCATGATCTGCCACGTCAATTTGTCGGACACGCGGTGGCGCAGGCCGAGGCCGTAGTACTGCCGCGCGACTTCCTGCGAGGCGATGCCCTTGGCCGCCTCGGTCAGCGCATAGATGGCATAGAAGCGCAGCTCGTCCTTCGCGGAAACAGCTTGGTTGTAGAAGAAGCGAAGCTCCCAGTCGTCGCCGTCGCGGTAGTGCATTTTGCCCGTAATCGTGCGGCTGTCTGTGTCTGCCGCGTCCTGTACGGCGTTCTCTGTGGAGTTATGGTAGAGCTGAATCATGTACGATTTCTTGTCTCCCGCATGGAGGTACTCGATTTCCTGCGCGAAGATGTTGCCTGGCGATACATGCGCATTCGGCACTTCCTTCGAATAGTCGTAGTCGCCGCGCACGGCATAGCTGAGCCTTCCCGTCAGGCGGTCGCGCTCACTGATGCGGTGCGTGACTTCGACGCTCGGGATGAACTGCCAGCCCGCGCCGAAGTCGGTGAAGCGTGCGAGTCCTTCGGGTACGGCAGCACGCTGATAAATCTTGCTCTCGCCCGTCGGCAGGTTGACCGAGAGGCCGTAATGGACGCTCGTCCGAGGCTTTTCATTGTGAATCGTAACACTCGCCTGTGTATCCGTCAAGCCTGAGACGCCGCTGTCAAATCCCGTATGGGATTTGACATAGCCCGCAGAGATGCCGTAGTCGAGCTTCGTCTTGCCCGCATGCGTGCGCGAAAAGTAGGAAAGCGGCAGATAGAGCTGATGCCCCGCTCTCTCGCCGCGCCATGTGTAGTACTCGACGCCCGTCTCCGCGCCCGCGCCTTCGCCGAAATAGGCGAGGTCATGCTCGCTCTGGAGGAGCCTGCGCTCGGCAGCCTTCTGCTCGTCTGCCGCCTGCAGCGCCCAGGCTTTCGCCTCCGCGTCGTACGTTTCGGCTTCCGCCTTGTCCTTGCGGCTCTCGGCGAGGTCGGCTTCGCTCGCTTGGGCTTCCTGCGTGTAGTCGGCGACGAGTTCGCGCGCATCGCGCTCCGCGTCCTCCGCCTGCTCGCGCAGAGCCGTCAGCGCATCGAGCTGCGCCTCCATCGCATCGAGCGTCGCCTGCGCCGCATCGACCTCGGCGGAGACGGCCGCGAGCTTTGCGCCAGCCGCGTCCGGCGTCGTGCCGCGCTCGGCGGCAAGGGCTTCTTCGACCATGCGCTGCGCGTCGACGATGCGGTTCTGTTCGTAGCCGACTTCCGCGAGGATGCGTGCGACGATCCTTTCGCGTTCGGGATTCTCCCCGTTCGTCGTGCCCGCCGCACGCGCGAGATTGTCCGCCTCGCGGTAGAGCGATTCCAGCGCCGTGCGCTGCGCCTCGACCTCGGGAGCGAAGCCCGCCTCGGCGTTCTGTGCCGCGATCGCTTCTTCCGTTCGCAAGGCGCTCGCTTCTTCGGCCGACGCGAGCGCCTTGCGAACGGCGGCGAGATGCTCTTCTGCCGCGTGCAGGTTTTGGATGGCAAGCGCGAGGTTGGCGGCGGCGTCCCGCATCGCTTCCTGCGCCTCGACGAGGTTGGCGCGTGCGCTTTCCACGTCCGCCCGCGCTTCGGCGAGAGCCGCGAGCGCCGCGCGGCGGGATCGTATCTCGTCTCGGACGTTCATCATGTAGGAGAAGTAGCCATGGACATCGTGCAGGGCGTCGTGGCTCGCCGCCGACGCCGCGCTCGACGTCATGCCAAGAGCGAGCGTCAAGGTGCAGGCTCTCTTGAGGAGGGCGAGCGTACGGCGGCGTCTCATCTTCTGTAGTATGCTCATGCTTTTTCCATCCTTTCGAGATCGGGAAGCTCCTCCCCGTAGAGCCAATATGCGATCTTTTGGAAAATCCCCGCGTTCGCCCGATAGAAGACGGGCTGTGCGCAGAACACGTAGTAGTTGATGCCCTTGGCGAAGCGCATCAATGCCCGGATGCCGTAGGCGAGCGCCAGCGCCGTCGCGAGGAAGAAGCCGAAGCCGTAGCTCTTTTCCCCGAGATAGAGAGAGAAAAGACCCAGCGCGAGATTCCCGAGCACAGCAATCGCGCCGATGCGCCAGACGCCGCTCTGGAAGTCGAAGTATTCAAGCATGATCATGAGAACCTGCAGAGCGCCCGCGAAAAAGGCGGCGAAGAGCATGACGCTGAACATGTTGACCGAGTTGTAATCGAGTCCGGCGAACGACAGCACATAGTTGCCGAAGGCCAGAAAGACGAGCGTAAAGACGAACTGGAACTCGAACGCCTGACGCAGTTCGAACCACATGACGTAGAGCAGATCCTTCCGCGCGTCTTCGATCATCTGGAAGTTGCCGCCGTGCGTGATGGCGGTAAAATACTGGGCGTAGCGCTCGTAGAAATGCGTCTCCACCTTGACGACGAACATCGTCGTGAGCGGCAGGATGGAAAGGAGCGCGTAGAAGACGACGACGTCGTAGCGCGGCGCGTAGAGGAACGTGTCCTCGATGAGCACGCCCCACGGCCCCTGCCAGATGAGGATGTTCGGCAGGAAAAGCCCGAGCGTGTAGCCGAACGCGCCGATGAAGAGCCGCCCGTGCCGCCCGAGATAGGGCAGGAAGGCGAAGATCATGCCGTCCTTCGGCAAGCCGAAGCGGCTCGTCACATAGAGGAAGAAGAAGAGGACGAGTGCGCCCATGCCTACGTCCATGGCAAAGAGCGCCGCCGCCGCAGGCGAAAGCCACGCCAGCTCCAGGAGGAGCGCCGCGAGCGCAACGCTTAAAAGGACGCCCGCAAGGTAGCCGAGGATCAGGTACTTGAAGCGCTTGACCGCCGTCAGATAGACGCTCGCCGTCCAGACGAGCAGCAGTTCCGAAAAGAAGAGGTACGACAGGAGTTTCAGCTCGAAGGCGAGCGGCTTGTCCTGGAAGAAGAGCATGGAAGCGAGTGCGCCGAGCACGAGCAGGATCGCGCTCATGCCGAAGAGCGACGGCGTCACATCGCGGTAGTGCTGCACGGTGATGCAGTCCGCGAGGTAGCGCGTCAGGACGATCGTGAAGCCGCACGAGAGCAGCTGGGAAAACACGAAGGAATAGACGACGGCGCCAAGATAGACTGCCGATTCCGCCTCTGACGTGCCGTGGAGCCGGAAGAGCGTCTGGATCAGCAGCACCATGCTCGTCAAAAGAGCGAACGGCCCCGTCGTGACGATGGCGGAGTACGAGTACGCCTTGAGATGCCCCGCCGCCGTGCGCGCCCGAAAGAGACGCTTGAGTTCAAATCCGACGCCCGCCATGTGCCCCCTCCTTTTTGATGTCCTGATAAGCCTTGCGATACGACTCGATGAATTGTTCGTGCGTGTAGCGCGACTTCGTGCGGGCAAAGCCGATGGCCGCCATCGAGCGGCGCAGCTCGTAGTCCCGCGCAAGGCGCACGATCTCGTGCGCCATCGCCTCGTAGTCGAGCGGCGCGACGACCGCGCCAGCCGTGCCGAGATCGTCGCCGCTGTCGCCGTAGATCAGCTCGCGGCAGCAGCCGACGTCCGTCGTCACGTAGGGGCGGTGCGCCGAGAAGCCTTCCAAGACGGCGAGCGGCTGCCCCTCGCTGATGCTCGACAGGACGAGGACGTCCATCTTCGGCAGATATTCGGCCACGGGGACGGAGCCGGTGAACGTCACATCTTCAAGACCGAGCATGCGCACCGTGCGATGGCAGACGGCGACGTAATCGGGATCTTCTTCGAGTCCGCCCATGACGACGAGCTGCGCGTCGGGCAGTTCGCGCTTGACGATGGCGAAGGCGCGAAGGAGCGTCAAGATGTCCTTGATGGGCACGACGCGCACGACCGCGCCGATCGTGATCGGCCCCTTGTGATCGAGAAGCTCGGGAATGGCAGAGAAGCGCTCCATGCGCACGCCGTTCGGCACGATTTCGATCTTTTCCGGCTCGCAGCCGAGGTCAGCGGCGATCTTGCCGTTGTGCTCGAAGAGCGTGTAGAGGCGGTCGGCGCTGTGGTACGAAAGGCGTGCGAGGTAGTAGAAGTAGCGAATCCACACGCCCTTGAAGTCCGGCTTCGCCCAGTCACTCTTCAAGATTTCCGCCTCACGTTCGCGCGAGTAGACGCCGTGCTCCGTGATCATGTACGGCTTCTTGTAGCGCGTCGCCGCCATGCCGCCAATGACGCCCGAGTAGCCCGTCGCGACGCTGTGGTAGACGTCCGCCTCGGGCAGCTTCTGCTGCAGCAGGTAGAAGAGCGGCAGGAGCATCGAGCGCATCGTCCAGAAAAAGTCCGTGAACGGCAGATTTTCGTACTGCTCGCGATAGACGCGCACGATCACATCGAAGAAGTCGCTCGACATGAAGACGGCGAGCGGCGACTTCCAGCGCCCGTAGGCGAAAACTTCCAACAGCCGCTTGAGCGGGATGTCGCGCTCACCGCGCACAAGCTCGTAGAGCGCTTGGCAATCGTCGTACGTCAGGATGCCCTCAAGCATATCGGAAGCGCGCAGGGAGAGGATCTCGTCGAGAAACACCTCCTCGATGCCGACGCAGTTCGCGGGCAGCTTGAACTTGAACTTGCCGCGATCCTTCATCTCCGCGCCGATGGCGTAGACGACGAACTCATGCTCGGGAAGCCCCTCCATGAGCATCTGAATCCACGAGGACACGCCGCCTACGACGTAGGGATAAGAACCTTCCGCCAACAGACAGATGCGCATCACTTCTCTCCTTTCCAATAGATGCAGGACTTTTCCTCGGTCACGCGCACGATGTAGACGCCAGCTTCAAAGCTCTCGACCGTGCAGCCCTCCGTGCGCTCGATCTCCTTCGCCGTGCGCAGGACGAAGCGCAGCTCGCCGCCCGTGCCCCAGCTGTAGATTTCCATGCGGCCGGGCTTGCGCACGACGCGGTAGTCCATATCGAAGTAGTCCGAGAAGAACGGCAGGCTTTCGGAGATCGTCGTCGCCGTCAGCCACGGATAGCGGCGGTTCACGTCGTGCAGGAAATCCTTGAGGCCGACTTCCATTTCGTGCCAACTCGTGTCCTTGCTTTCCTCATAAAAGATTTCATCGGGATGGACGAAGTGGGAGAACACGCCGATGTAGTTCAGCGCACCGATTTCCTGCCAGCGCATGAGACCGCTCGCCGCATGACCCGAACTCAGGCGCGGAATCTCGTAGACGCCGTCCTCCGTGCGCTCGAACTCCTGATAGTACGCCTTCTTGTCGGCCGGGCCGTCGAAGAGCGAGGCGAAGACCTTGACCTCGGGAAAGACGTTTTTCACCGCCTGTTTCCCCTCGGGACTCAAGATGTCCGACGGCGGCACATAGGAGCGAAACACATAGTCGGGGTAGACGGAGGTGATGTAGTTCTTCAGCTCGCGCAGCGACTCCTCCATATCCTCCTGGCTCTCCCACGGCACATAGTCAAGCTCCCCCTGTCCATAGCCGTCCGGCGCGAGCGACTGATGGTTGTAGCCGTGCAGTCCCAGCTCGCCGCCCGCATGCAGAAGCTCGCGCCCGTAGATGATCAGCCCGTCACGCGCCGCGCGTCCGCCGAGCGGATGAAACGGGCCTTTGACCTGTGAGCCGTATGTCTCGATGATGACGCCCGTGTAGCGGAGCTGCTCCTCCTTGGCGAGCTGCAGCATGAACGGCCACCAGATCTTGCGGTAGAAGGTCTCCGTATCGACGCCGAGTTCGTCGTAGATCTTGTAGAAATATCCTTCGGGAATCGGCGCCGGAAAATCGTCGATGAAGAAGATCTTGACCCCGACCACGGGATAGAGCGAATCTTCGCCGCAGTGCGCGAGCATGGCGGTCAGGATGCCGACGTTCGTCTTGTCATCGCGCTCGACGCCGTTGTAGGCATAGATGCGGCCGTTGCCCAAAGCGCTTTCCCAGAGGAGCGGCGTGCCGTCGAGGGCTTCGATGTGCACTTTGGCGTTTCCCGTCAAGGCCACGCCGTTGGCGTGCGTCGTGTAGACCGATCCTTCGCCAAAGCGGAAATCTTTGCCGCCGATGAGGAAATCGCTGACGAGATGCACGCCGAGGACGTCCGATTCGCCGCTGAGACTCTTGATGCCGAAATCCTGCAGCAATCCCGCTGCAAGGGGCGCATCGCTTTCCTGCTCGATCTTCTGCAGGACGAGCAGCATGCCGCCTGAGCGTACATAGTCCAAAAGCGCGGGCAGCATCCTCACTGCATCCAAGCGCCCCGTCGCCAGAGCGACGCCCTGATACGCGCCGTCAAGAGGGCGCACGTCGTAGACGGTGCGGCTCTCATAGTCCTTGCGTTTTTCCGTCAGGAGCTTTTCCGTATTGTGCCGCGCATACATGCTCGCGACATCGGCGGGATCGTAGACGATGAGAAACTTTTCGCGCGGCAGATTCCCTTCGGGCGGCATCGGACGTTCGCTGCGCTCTGCGCTCAACTCGTTGCCGACAAGGCCGAGGTGCAGGAAGCCGTCGAGACGGCTGTATTGGAAGAAGCAGCCGAGGAAGAAGGCGATCAGGAGCAAGAGGCAAAGACTTCGCTTATTCACGCGCCGCACCTCCTTCCCAGTAGCGGATCGCCTGCATCGCTTCGTTCGTCAGGCGCGTCGGCAGGCGCTTGAGCGACTCGATCGTTTCCTTCATCGCCTCGCGCTCATGCGCCGCCTGCTGTATTTGAAGCGTCAGGAGAAGCGGCAGCTCCGCCTCGGGGAGGCTTGCGCGAAACGCGGCGCAGGCCGCCGCCGCCTCTTCCAAACGCTGTGCGCGGATCAATGCGCGGATGCGCTCGGCGTGGTAGGCGGGATGATCGGGGTGGCGCTCCGAGAGGAGGCGCAGCATCTCCATGTAGCGCATGCGCTGCTGCTCGCGCGTCACGGAGTCGCCGTAGCGGCGCAGCAGAAACTCGCGCACCTTCTCCACATATTTGTCGAGCAGCGCGTCGTCGTTCGCGCCGCGCTTGATCGCCTCTTCGAGCGCGTAGATCTCCTCGCCGAGCTGCTCCATGTGCGCCGTCATCATCGACACGGCGTAGTAGGCGATCTCGCGGTCGCTGTCGTGCACGGCCTCGTTGAGGATCGCCTGGCGCTCCACGACGTCCTGCTTGATGGCGTCGGTGAAGAACTTGCGCTTGAGTTTCGGATCGTCCATCAAGAATGTGTCGCGCAGCGGCACGATGTCTGCATTGTAGGCGCGTTCGCCGAAGGACATGCTGAGATCCTCCTCCTCTTCGATGGGACCCGTGCGCTCCATGAGGCCGAGAGCATGACCGAAAAGCTCGTAAAGGAGCAGCAGAAGAAGCCCGAGGACGGGCAGAGCGGCGGCAAAGACGCCCTTTGCCGCCGCCGAGATACGGCCGCGCCGCCTTCCTTCGACCGCCATATAGACGGCGACCAATACGAAGTATACGAGAAGCAGGCGTCCATTTCCTGCAAACAAATCGCTGATCATAGAGAAAGGCTCTCCCCCGTTTCAATACCCGCCTTTTCCAAGCGGTCGCGCACCATGTCGAGCGTCTTTCCCGCGACGTCGGGCAGAAGGAGCGCGACGCCGTCTGCCGTCTCGCCGATGAAGTCCTCGGCGCGGATGCTGTTCGCGATCCTGTGGTCGATCTCTCGGTAGCTCTCGCCCTTGACGCTGACGGGCAGCAGCGCGACGGGATAGTCCGTCTGCATGCGGCGGCGTGCGCGGAACTCCTCGATGACCTTTTGAAATTCCTCGATGCGCAGGATGCGCGTCTCGTCGACGTATTTGCGCCCTGCCGTCTCCTGCTCCCATGCGTAGGCGCGTCCGAGCGAGCTGGACACGAGACGCGCGGTGATGGAGAGGAGGTTCTGCTCGTAGAGGCTCCACTGCTCGAAGTCCAGGTGATAGATCTGCAGGACGGCGATCACGCGCCCTTCGTAGGAAATCGGCGCGGCGAGATCGGGCAGCCCCTTGATGAGATCGCGGTTGACGAAGATCTTCTTCTCCCGGAGCATTTCCTGCAGATACGGATAGTCGTCAACGCGCAAAGAGCGCGGCATCTCGCCCGTCCGGCTGCCGAGGCGCACCTTCTGGCGCAGGTAGTAGCCGCCCTCGCCGACGACGTAGACGACGACATCCTCGACATCGAGGATGTCCGCCGTGACCGAGGTCGCCTGCGTGAAGAGATTCTCCGTCTCGACGGAATCGAGGCGCGAAACGATGCGGTAAAGGCGGCCGATGCTGTCGTCCGAGTTCACGATCTGACGGTAGAGGCGATCTTTCACGGCGATATTTTCCTTGAAGAGGTTTTCCAAAAAGGAATAGCGGTTCTGCAGGCGGCGCTTGATGCGCGTGTCGGCGAGCTGCTGATAGCTCGCGCGGTCAGCGAAGTAGCCCGTCAGCACCGCGACGAAGAAGTACGAGACGAAGTGCAGGAACTCGCGCGGACTGTAGAGCATCGCCACGAGGTCGCCGCCCGCGCCCAAAAGACCGTGCACGAGCAGCGCGAGCGAGAGCGCCGCCGCGAGCAGCGCCTGCTGCTTGCCGTAGAGAAGCCCCATGCAGCCGATGTAGAGGAAGGCGAAGTCGAACGCCGTCATGGCGTTCACCGTCGTGCCGCCCTGCAAAGCGCCCACGCCCGCCGTCAAAGCCGCGCCCGCGAGGTTCTCCGCGTAGGGGATGAAGCGCTGCTGGAGGCGTGCGAGACGCGCCCGCCGCGACATCGCGCGGATGTCCGCGACGCGCGTGCCATGCATCGTGCGCATTGCCTCCCACGTCTCCTTGAAGCCTTGTGCGAGAGGCCGCACGGGACGCCAGCCGAGTTCTTTTTCTGCAATCGTGCTCTTCAATATAGCGCGTCCCTGCGTTTCGCGCGGAATCGCCGCCTCCTCCATGCGCGGGAAGAACTCGCGGCAGATCGCATAAAGCTCCGCCATCGTCGTTGCCGCAGATGCGCCGATGTGCAGATGTGCGCCGTCGAAGCCGCGCGCCGCCGCCTGATAGATTGCATAGACCGCGTCGCGTGCATCGAGAAAGCCGCAGGAGACGGCGGCCGGCTCAGTGTAGCGCGGCAGCGGCCGATTCATCAGAGCCGCGCCGAAGAGGCGGCCGATGAAGCCGTCGTCCGACGTCTGCCCCGGCGCGTAAAGCTCGGCGAGGCGTACGATGGACACGGAAAGTCCTTGGGCACGCCAGGAAAGCCCCTGGGCTTCCAGACGCGCGAGAAGCGCCCCCGTCTCGCCCTGCGGCAGCAACTCGTCCTGCTCCGTCGGCATCGTATGCGGCGCAAACACCTCGTCGCCCGAGAGCAGGAACACGCGCCGCACCTTCGAGGCGCAGGCAAAGCGCAGCATGGCGTCGAGCCGACGCGCCCCCAGAGCGGGATCGCGCTCCAAACGATAGATGAGGAGATCGAGATTCTCAGCGGCGAAGACCATGCCCGCCTCGGCGCTCTCCGGTGCGCAGTCATACGTCTTCATGCCTTTCTGCGGGCGCTCCTCCTCGCTCGCAGAAAGGCGCGAGACTTCCCACGCCTCCTTGCGAAAACACGCGGCGAGCAGTTGCTCCAAGAAGCGCGGCAGCCCCGCGAACATCGCTTTTTTCGTCCATGTACTCATACGCTTGCATCAGACTCCATTCTCTCAACCCTTCCGCGCCGTTCGTTTCAGCAACTTGCTGCGAAATATAAGACTGTAAACCTATTGTACAATGTTGGAGATGTAAATTTCTGTATTTTCCCCGCATGTATGTCTTGCCAATATAGTATATATGACTCATTCTTTTATGGCAAGTCTTTATCTACATGTTCTGTAAATTTTATAGAATTCTTTTCTTCTGGGATAAAGGACTCATATATGGCCGATATGCTTCAGGCTTGACTTCTCGGAGTTTTACAGTATACTTGAAAGCAAAGATATAAAAGCACAGACATATTTAAGGCGATTGCCGCTTTGTGGAAAGGATGGGATGTTATGCGCCTCTGTCGTTTGCGCAAGGTCTTTCTTGCTTTCGGACTTGCCGTATTCTTGTCGGCGGGCACGGCCTTGGCCGCGCCGATCCTCTCGGAAAACTCCCACGGACACGACGTCCTCAAGCTGCAGAGGGAACTGAAGCGCACGGGCTACCTCGCCGACGAGCCGGACGGCATCTTCGGCAGCCGCACGAAGAGCGCGGTTCTTGCTTTCCAACGCGCCCAGAGCCTCAAGGAAACGGGCGTCGTCGATCGCGAGACTTGGAGCCGTCTGCAGAAGCAGCCCGCACGGGAAGAGAACGCTGCCGCTCCCGTTCCCGCAAGTCCTGTGCCGGACGGCGCGGGTGTGAAACCGGCGGACGCGCCGGGCAAGGAGATGCGTCCCGCGCTCGAACCGCGCATAAAAAAAGCGCCCGAGAGCGCCCCGTTCCTGCAGCGAGCCAAGGTGGCGGCCGTCATAGCGACGGCGAAGAAGTACATCGGCACGCCGTACAAGTTCGGCGGCACGACGCCGAAGGCGTTCGACTGCTCGGGATACTTGCAGTACGTCTTCCAAGAGAACGGCATGATGCTGCCGCGCACGGCGGACGAGCAGTTCAAGCTCGGAAGGAATGCAAAGACAGCGGAACTCGAAGCGGGCGACCTCGTCTTCTTCGAGACGTACGAAAAGGGCGCCTCGCACTGCGGCATCTACCTCGGCGGCGGCAAGTTCATTCACGCCTCGACGAGCAAAGGCGTGCGCATCGACGAACTTTCGGGCGACTACTGGAATACGCATTATTACGGAGGCAAGCATATTGTACGGTGAAGGGTATCGTGCAGTTCAATAGAGGCGCTTTTGCACACGAAAAAGGGGCTGTCGCACATGATTTGTGCGACAGCCCCTTCTTGGCGGTGTGCGTGCAGCCTTTACAGCAGATGATGCGCCTTTGCCAACTGTTCGATCTTCTTGAGCGGCCACTGGGATATATCGGCGATATTTGCTAGGTCGTAGCCTTTTCTGAGCATGGCAAGGATCATGCCCGATTCGCCCTGCATGATGCCTTGCTCGCGTCCCTGCTCAATGCCCTGCACGATGCCGCGCTCGAAGATGCCTTCGCTCAAATTGCACATGATGTTCATCTCCTTTTCCATATCGCCCGAAATGTCGAGATCGAATTCGGATTCGAGAATCTTCTTCTTTTCTGCCGCAGATTTTACTGTATCGCGAAATAAGAGCTTCAGAAAGCGGACGAGCTCATTGCCCGAGTCATCCGCCCCGAGGTAGATCATGATGATATTCAGCAGGTCATAATCGCTTTTTTCCGCCTTCGTGCGATGCAGAAAGTGACGCTCCTGCATATCGTAGAAGTTGATGGCGCTCTTGTCATCAGGCGCATCCATACAGATCCAGACGGAATAAACCTTCTTGATGTCATTATAGTTTGATTTTGCAAACTCCGTTTCCTTCTGGGAGGAAATCAAGCGACAGGCATAGTATATGGCTCGCCGCAGCAGCGCGTAACCGAGACGGCTGTGCGACTGCGTCTTCTGCGCCTCAATGTTGACGATCAAGGTGATACGCGCACCTGTCTGAGGCACTTTTGCACGGAACAGAATGTCGAAACGAATCCAGCCTTCGGTGGGGCTGACGCTCTCCGTATTGTCGCCGCGAATCTCCTTCGGCATCCGCCTTGCAGCGTTCGTCTTGTCCATATCGACGGGGATAGCGCCGATTTCCGGCTCGCCCTCGATGCATCGACCAAGGATGGTCGCGAGATCCATTTGACGAAATTCGGGAACGACGCCCTTGAGGATTCGCGCTGCGACGTCCTTTTGCGCGAGCAGACGCTTGGCATGCTGATCATAGGCAGGGTTCGCATAGCCGAGCAGCAGATCTTCGGGCGTGATGTCCGATGACGTCATGACAGGCGGCCTCCTTTTTCCTCTTTTTACTATCATACCATGATTCGGGAAGCTTCGCCAGAAATTCTTCCCATGTGCATCAGGGTCAGACAGGGTTGATGAAGAAAACGCTTTTGCACACGAAAAAGGGGCTGTCGCACATGATTTGTGCGACAGCCCCTTTCGTATGGGGAGCGTCATTGCGTCTTCTGCGTCTCCGCGCCGGGGGTGGGAGCAGCGGAGGGAGTCGCGGCGGGCGATGCGCCTGCAGGCTTCGTCTCCGTACGCGTGCGCTCGTCATCTGCGTCCTGCGCTGCGCTCTTCTTCTCCGTCGAGGCAGCAGGTGAAGCTGAGCGCTCCCTGCCGCCCTTCTTCGTCTCCCTCTCGTCCGCATCCTCGCGGCTCGTCGAACTCTTCGAGGAGCTTTCGCTTCTGCCCGAGCTTTCGCGCTTGGGACGGCCGATGGACGTATCGCTCGCAGGCACTTCGGTCGCGCCCGCAGGGATCGAGCTTTCGTACTCGTGGCTCTCGCGCTCCATGGCGGCGCGCATCGAAGCGTTGACGTCGATGTCGAGCGTGTTGGCAACCGTCTGGCGGAGCTTCACGATGTCGGGAATCCAATAGCTGATCTCCGAGATGTAGAGCGGACGTCCGGGCACCATGTCGGTCTTGAGGCCGTTCTTCTGCGCTTCCTTCAGCGTGCCCGCGAACTCAAGCATCTGGCGGAAGGAGAGATCCGTCTCGATGGAATCCATGACTTCCTTGATGACGGAGGGCAGGTGCGTGATGATGGCGGGCGACGTGACTTTTTCCATGACCGCCTTCATGAACTTCTGCTGGCGCTCGATGCGCCCGATGTCGCCCTCCTCGTCGCGGTAGCGCACGTAGGTCACGGCCGTCTTGCCGTCCATGTGCTGCATGCCGGGCTTGAGATCGATGAGGAGGCCGCCATCGTCGTCCCACGGATCTTCGTAGTACATGCGCTTCTCCACGTTGATGTCGATGCCGCCCAAGGCGTCGATGATGCGCTGGAAGGAGTGCGTGTTGATGATGATGTAGTGGTCGATGCGTACGCCCAAGAGGTCTTCGACCGTTCTTTCGCTGAGTTTGTGTCCGCCGTAGGCGTAAGCGGCGTTGATCTTGTCGTAGCCGTGCCCCTTGATTTTCACGCGCGTGTCGCGCGGCACGGAGAGGAGCGCAGCCTTGTTCTTCTTCGGGTCGATCATTGTGACCATCAAGGTGTCGGAGCGGCCGACGTCGTCTTCCCTCTGGTCGACGCCCATGATCATGATGGTTGACTTGTCCTTCGCGGTCAGGAGGTGCGCCTCCTCCGCCTTCGGCTTCTCCTTGTCGAGGAGGCTCGTCGAGGCAAAGAGCGCGCCCGCCGCAGCGGCGGCAAAGAAGAGGAATACGACGGCGACGTAAGGCCAGATGCGCCGCTTCTTTTTCGGCACGGCAGGGGGCGGAGAGTTTTTCTGCAAGATCATACCTTCTTTTCAGCATTGTCATGCACCGCTTTCAAAAGCAGCGGCGCGGGTGAACGAGCGAACCTTCGTCCGCACGATGCTCCTCCTATTATAAAAGGTCTTGTTCCTTTACGCAAATGATATTTTCCCGTTTTCGGGCGGAGAGCTGCATGAAAATCCGGGAAGCCGAGCATGAAGAGGGCGGACGGATCGCCGGCTTTCGGCTGCTTGGGCGGTTCATGCCTCCCGCCGCTCCAGAGATCGAAGGGAAGCGGCATTTTTTGGTTATTATTTCCTTCCAAATTATTTCTTTCCTATTGTAAAATCGCGCACTTTATATTATCATAAAAGTGTAACGATTCCAGACTGCTATACGTGGATAGCTTCTGGTTATGGAACGGGTGCTCCATGCCGTTCTCGCAAACAGTAATGGAGGTGTTAGTAAATGAGTACGGAAACGAAAAGCCAAAGCGACAAGATTCACGAGGCCGAGCTGGCGTTCGACCGAAAGAGGCGTACCTTCGGCATGATTTGCGGGCCGATCTGCGCCATCCTCGTCATGATCACGCCGATTCCCGACCTGCCGCTGCCGGCGCACAAACTCTTGGCGATCATGACGCTGATCGCGCTTTGGTGGATCACGGAGCCGATCCCGATTCCTGTGACGTCGCTCCTCGGTCCGACGCTCGCCGTCATCTGCGGCGTCGTGGGAGCGAAGGACGCCTATGCGGCGTTCGCAAATCCCATGATCTTCCTCTTCATGGGCGGCTTCATCATCGCCAAGGGCATGATGATGCACGGACTTGACCGAAAGTTCGCCTTTGCGCTTCTGTCGATGTCCTGGGTCGGATCGAACCCCAGGCGCATCTTCCTCGCCGTCGGCCTTGCCTGCGCACTGTGCTCGGGCTGGGTCAGCAACACGGCGACGGCGGCGATGATGTTCCCGATCGCTCTCGGACTTCTGGAAGCGATCAAGGAGATGTTCGCCGCGAACGGCAAGAAGATCGAGCTGCACGAGTACAAGTACGCTACGGGCCTCATGCTCATGACGGCGTATTCGTGCTCCATCGGCGGCGTCCTGACCCCGATCGGCACGCCTCCGAACATCATCATGCTCGGCTTCCTCGACCAGATGGCAAACATCCACATCTCCTTCTTTGAATGGATGATCTGGGGCGGCGCCGCCATGGTCGTCTATTTCATCATTGCTTATCTGATCCTCGTCAACATGTTCCCCGCCGACGTCAAGCGCATCGACGGCGCAGAGGCTTTCATCGCCGAGAAGCGCCGTGCGCTCGGCGGCTGGACGCGCGCACAGAAGAACACGCTCGTGGGCTTCTGCGTCGCCGTCATTCTCTGGGTCACGCCCGGCATCCTGAACATCGTCTTGGGTCCGGATTCGCCGATCCTCAAGATGTACGGCAAGCTCTTCCCCGAGGCGATCGCCGCGATGGCGGGCGCTCTCCTGCTCTTCTTCCTGCCCGTCAACTGGAAGGAGCGCGAGTTCACGCTGAACTGGAAGGACGCCGCCGCAGGCATCGAGTGGGGCACGCTGATCCTCTTCGGCGGCGGCCTCGCGATGGGCGGCATGATGTATAAGACGGGGCTTTCGACGTGGGTCGGCGACTGCA
>ERZ773005.1033-NODE-1033-length-16250-cov-17.700834_pt1 | contig 16250 bp, 17 predicted proteins | sample MGYA00580666_ERZ773005 | MGnify/ENA primary metagenome ERZ773005 (study PRJEB29015, sample SAMEA2737999) | human oral metagenome | biome: human oral; feature: human-associated habitat; material: dental | place: China | collected 2061 ...
TCGAACACCTCCCACTCCGCGAAACCAGAAACGATTTTGTTTCATGACAGCCATACAATCACAAACGATCCCCGCTCGGCGATCGACTACCGCACACCCAACGAAGTCGACGCCGAATGGAGACGCCATAATAAGACAGCCTGAACCAGAAGTTCACCACTGTCCGAAAACCCACTTCACTCCAAGATCACGCGGCGCAGCATGGGTGGGAAGGACAGGAACGGCGTGAACCGTTCCCAGGCTCTCTCCCAGGTCGTCACGGTGTCGGGGTACCGGGCTCCCAGCGCAGAGTCGGAGAAGTCCGCCAGGGCCTTGCGGGCGGCGTCCTCGCTCGGGGCGGCGTAGACCGGTTTGAGGGCGGCGGCGACCTTCTTGCGGTCTTGGTAGGCCACGAACCTCATCAAGGAACGGATCAGGTGGACCACGCAGGTCTGGACCACCGAGTCGGGCCACCAGGTGGCCTCGATGGCCTCGGCCAGGCCCGCCAGCCCGTCGCAGCACACGATGAGTACGTCCTTCACGCCCCTGTTGGCGAGCTCGGCGCACACGTGAGCCCAGAAGGGGGCTCCCTCATCGGCTTGGACCCAGATCCCCAGGACGTGCTTGATCCCGTCCATATTGACGCCGACGGCGATGTGAGCAGCCCGATTGGTCACGCGCGAGTTATGGCGGACCTTGACGCGGATCGCGTCGAGGTAAATCACCGGGTAGAAGGCCTCCAGCGGGTGGGCCTGCCAGGCCAGGACGGCGTCGGGCACGGCGTCGGTGATCTTGCTGATCGTGCCGGCGCTCAGTTCCACCCCGAGGGTGGAGTCCAGCCGATGGCGGATCTCGCGGACCTTCAATTCCGCCGGCGTACAGGCTGATGATCATCGCGTCCAACCCGTCCATGCGCCGCTGACCCTTCCTGACCAGGCGGGGCGTGTACGTGCCGGCGCGGTCGCGGGGGACCACGGGTCTCGAACGAGCCGGCCTCGGAGTCGATCGTCTTGGTCGTGGTGCCGTTACGCGCGTTGCCACGGGCCACCGGTGTCGGCCCGCCCTTCTCATAGCCCAAGTGATCGGTCAACTCGGCGGCCAGACCCCGTTCCAGAGCCTCTTTGAGCAGTGCCGGCAGCAGCCCGTCACTGCCCGTCAGCTCCACTTGGCCGGAGTCAATCAGCTCGAACAGCTCGCCCAAGCCACCCGAGGCACGTAGTTTCTCGACCACGCTGCGCCCACCAGCGGGACCAGTCTTCTCATCAGTTCGGGCCGAACGGTCGCCCGCTTCGAGACTGAAAACGAAGCGGCCCCGCCATCGGGCGGGGCCATGTCGAAACCAACGGGGTGGAGCTAAGGGGATTCGAACCCCTGACCTCTTCCATGCCATGGAAGCGCGCTACCAACTGCGCCATAGCCCCAAATAGGAGGCCACCGCTCACGCGGCGACTGCCCTAGGCTAGCGCACCTTTCGGGTGCGATCCAAATCAGCCTTGGTGCTCCACTCCGGCCAGAATCAACTCGATACCGGAGGCGAAGGTGGCCACATCGCTGGGACGGGCCTCGCCCGGGGCCGGACGACCATAGCGTTCCCAGTCGAGGCGAGCCTGTTCGCCGGCAACATGGCCAAGCACAAAGTGCAGCAACGTGGTTGCCGCGGCCTCGGCCTGGTCCGGGGACAGCCCCGCAGCGGCGAACAGCACCCGCGGATGGGCGATCACATCGGTGGTCAACAATCCGAAGGCCCGGGCGGTGGCTACCAATTCCCCAGAATCCCGGTGCAGCAGCAGCGCGGCCCGCAGGCCATGCGCCCAGTCGGCCACGGCGGGACGCCAGCGGCCCAGCGGCGCAGGCACTTCGGTTAGCACCAGATCGGCGATCGCCGCGAGCAGGGTCTGCTTGTCGGGCACGTGGTGATATAACGCGCTGGGCTGCACCTCAAGCGACTGGGCGATACGGCGCATACTCAAATCGGCAAGCCCGTATTCGTCCAACAGGCCCAAGCCGGCCCGAACCACCTGATCGCGCGTCAATGCCACGACCGAAACGCTACCGCGCCGCCTGTCTCAGCGTCGCAGATGGACAACATTCGCTCCAAGGTGAACGCTGTTCAATTTATTGCTAGCCTGCTGTTGTGTCCACCACCTATGCCCTGACCGTCTCCAGCGCCCGGAACAGGCACCATAAGGAGCAATCGTGAACCTCGACGAACTGGTAACCACCGCCTTGACCGGCGAACCGGTCACCCGCGAGCAGGCGCTGCAAATCCTGCAGGCCTCAGACGCCGACACCATGCCCATAGTCGCGGCCGCCGGCCGGGTACGCAAACACTTCTTCGGCAACTCGATAGCCCTGAATTACCTGGTCAACATCAAGTCCGGGTTGTGTCCCGAGAATTGCAGCTATTGTTCCCAGGCTCTCGGGTCGGCAGCCGACATTCTGCGCTACAACTGGTTGAGCCCTGAAGAGATCCGTCGGTCGGTGGCCGCGGGCATCGCCGGTGGGGCCAGCACCGTCTGCCTGGTCGCCTCCGGCCGGGGCCCAGCCAAGCGGGAGGTGGAAAAGGTCGCCCGCATCGTAGCCGACATCCACCGTGACCATCCGCAGGTCAAGATCTGCACCTGCCTGGGCTTCCTGGACGACGAGAAGGCAGAACGACTCATCGAAGCCGGCTCCAACCGCTACAACCACAATCTGAACACCTCCCGGGCACGCTACGAGAGCATCTGCAGCACCCACGGCTACGAAGATCGCGTACAGACCGTCGCGGCGGCCACCAGGGCGGGCCTGTCGTCCTGTTCCGGCCTGATCGCCGGCATGGGCGAGTCGGACGAAGACCTAGTGGACGTAGTCTTCGCGCTGCGCGAAATCGGCGCCGATTCGGTACCGGTCAACTTCCTGTTGCCCTTCGAAGGCACCCCGCTGGCCGGCCGGCAGGAACTCAACCCGCTGCGCTGCCTGCGGATCTTGGCCATGGTGCGTTTCGTCCACCCCAATACCGAGGTGCGTTCAGCCGCCGGCCGCGAATATCACCTGCGCAGCCTGCAACCACTAGCGCTGGAGATCTGCAATTCGATCTTCCTGGGCGACTACCTCACCAGCGAAGGCCAAGCCGGCGCCGCCGACCTGGCGATGATCGCCGATCTGGGCTTTGAAGTGGTCGGCCGGATCGAGCCCGGCGGCGTCTGCACCGGGTCTGATGGCGAACGACTGGCTGCCGTGCTGGACGCCGCCGGAGTCCCGCTGCGGCACCGCGGTGCCGGTGCACCCGTCGGCTGAGCAGACCCCGCCCTATCTCCCGGCTACCCGGGCCGGGCGTCTGCGGTGCGTTGCCAGGCAACTAGCTTCCAGTCCCGTCCACCCCGGTGCACCAACACCGACCAGGCACAGTTGGTCAGTGTCTCCAGGGTAGTGGCGGCGTGATGATCCCAGCCAAGTAGATTGGCCACCAGCATCCGGATCGTCAACCCATGGCTGACCACCACCACCGTACGCCCGGCGAACTCACCGGCCAGTTCCCGCAGACAGCCGGCAGCCCGCCGGCCGGTTTCCGCGCAGGTTTCCCCGGTGGGCGAACGCCGCCAATCGCGGCCAGCCGCCAGCGCCGCAGCGAACTCCGGTTCCAATGCGAAAACCTCGGTGGTCAGCATGCCCGCCCAGGATCCAACATTGATCTCCTGCAACCGCTCATCGGTGCATACCGGCAGCCCGGTTCGCTCCGCCAGCGCCCAGGCGGTGGTCAGCGCCCGATCCAGCGGGGACGACACGATCGCATCCGGTGCGGCGGCGGCCAGCGCCTCCGCCGCCAGAACGGCTTGCTCAAGCCCATCGGCGTTCAGCGGTTGATCGGCCTGCCCCTGGAAGCGGCATTGCAGGTTCCAATCGGTCTGCCCATGCCGCCACAGAATGAACCTGGTAACCGCCTGGTCCGGCATCCTCAGTCCTCGGGATCCTCACCGGCTGCCCCTTCGGGCACGGCCAGTTCGGGATCGGCCAGTTCCAGATCGACCCGCGGGCAGTCCCGCCACAGCCTCTCCAACCCATACAGATCGCGTTCCTCGCTGTGCTGCACGTGCACCACCACATCGACGTAGTCGAGCAGCACCCAACGGTTCTCCCGATCGCCTTCCCGGCGGGTGGGCCGTAATCGCCGTACCTCGATCAGCTGCTCCTCGATCGCCGTCACGATGGCGCCCACTAGGCGTTCGTTGTTCGCGCCGACGATCAGGAAGATGTCGGTGATGGCTAAGCGCTCCGACACGTCGAAGGCGACGATGTCTAGGCCCTTCTTCCGGTTGGCTGCCCGGGCGGCCAACCGGGCGAGTTCGATGGCATTCTCGGTAGCGGTCAAGTCACTTCCCAACGTGTCACGACAACGATTCGACGGGTCCAGCAGCCAGCACCGAACCGGTGTTGGCTGGGGTGTACAGTCCCCGCTTGGCAACATACTGGACGACACCGTCCGGCACGAGATACCACAGCGGCAAGCCGCGGGCCACGCGGGCCCGGCATTCGGTGGAACTGATCGCCAGCGCCGGCACCTCTAGATGGGTCACCTTGTCGGCCGGCAGATGGCTGAAATCCTTGCTGCTCAGGTCAACCCCGGGCCGCGAAACCCCGACGAATTGGGCCAACTCGAACAACTCCTCGGCTCCCCGCCAGGTGAGGATCGAGGCCAGCGCATCGGCGCCGGTGATGAAGTACAGTTCCACGTCGGCGCCGCGTTCCTGTTTCAGGTCGCGCAGCGTATCCACGGTGTAGGTATTGCCGGGCCGGTCGATATCCACCCGGGACACCGAGAAGCGAGGGTTGGACGCCGTGGCCACCACCGTCATCAGATAGCGATCCTCCCGGCTCGAGACCCGCCGGCCCGACTTCTGCCAGGGCACCCCGGTGGGCACGAATACCACCTCGTCCAGGCCGAACCGCGCAGCCACCTCGCTGGCAGCGACCAGGTGACCATGGTGGATCGGGTCGAAGGTGCCACCCATCACGCCCAGCTGATAGCGATGCCTACCATCGCGTACCCTGGCCAGTCCGAGATCGCGGCTGTCGCCCGCGGTTGGCGTCGGCGCGGTCACCTGCGAACCTGCCCCTGACCGGTAACCACATATTTCGTCGAGGTCATCTCGGCCAATCCCATTGGGCCGCGGGCATGCATCTTCTGTGTCGAGATGCCGATCTCGGCACCGAACCCGAATTCGCCGCCATCCACGAACCGGCTCGAGGTGTTCGTCAACACCACTGCGGCATCCACCTCGTTGACGAAGCGAGTCTGTGCCCGGGCATCGTCGCTGACGATGGTCTCCGAATGCCCGGTGCCGTGTTCCCGGATATGAGTCAACGCCGCGTCCAGGTCGGGCACCACCTTGACCGCCAGGTCCAGCGACAGATACTCCGCGTCGTACTCGCCCTCCACCGCCGGTACTATGCGCTGGTCGATCGCCACCGATTCCGGGTCGCCGTGCAAAGTCACCCCGGCAGCGGTCAGCTCATCGACTGCCTGCGGCAGGAATGTTCCGGCCACCTGCCGATGCACCAGCAGGGTCTCCAGCGCATTGCAGACGCTGGGCCGCTGGGTCTTGGCATTGACGATGATGGGCAGGGCGATCTCGGGGTCGGCTGCCGCGTCCACGAACAGGTGACAGTTGCCGGTGCCGGTTTCGATCACCGGAACCTGCGATCCGCTGACAACCGCACCGATCAGGCCCGCGCCACCGCGGGGGATGAGCACATCGATCAGGCCGCGGGCCTGCATCATCCCGGCGGTGGTCTCGTGCCCGCCTTCGACCAGCGCAACCGCGTCATCGGGCAGCCCAGCCGCCGTCAGACCGGCCCGGAGTGCCTGAACGATAACCCGGTTGGAATCCACCGCGCTGGAACTGCCCCGCAGCAGACTCGCATTGCCGGATTTCAGGCAGATCCCGGCGGCGTCTGCGGTCACATTCGGCCTGGCCTCATAGATGATGCCGATCACCCCGAGCGGGACGCGCACCTGATCGACACGCACCCCGTTAGGCAACCGCCACCCCCGTAGCACCTCCCCGACCGGATCGGGTAGCGCGGCGAGTGCATGCAACCCGTCGGCCATCGCCATCACCCGGCCGCGATCCAACGCCAATCGGTCGATCGATGCCTCCCCGATGCCTGCGGCGCGCGCCCGGGCTACATCACCGGCATTGGCGGCCAGGATCTCCTCGGTCGCCGTGGTGAGCGCATTGGCCATCGCGCGCAGCCCGGCATCCTTGTGGGCCCGATCGGTCACCGCTAGGCCGCGTGCCGCGATGCGGGCGGCCCGGGCGAGTTCAGCTACGTTCATGCAGTAACTGTAGTGGGCACTCGCCCGGGCGTCGCAAACCGCATCCCTGATGCTCAGATATCGGCCAGGGCATCCACCAGATCGATCATGAACTCGACATCCTCCTGGGTCAATCGCCGCCAGCCATTCGGGGCGCCGAGTGCCTTGCTGAGTCCCAGATCCGCTGGGTCGGAGTTCATGGCTTCCAGCCCCTGCCACAAGATGTCAACCTGATCGGCCATCTGCGGACTGGCCAGCATGGAATGCCGCAATACATAGATGCGGCTGGTGATCAGCACCCGCATCTGACGGGTGATCACCGCGGACAGTTCCTCGAAGGCCTCCCTGGGCAAGAACCCGGCCTGCACATCCCCGTTCAGGATCGCCTTGGCCACCAGTACGGGGTTCGGTTTGATCGAAACCTCGATGGCCCCGGGTGGCAGATCGGAGGGCTCGAGCAGGATTCGGCAGATCCGCTCGACATCCGGCGAATCGGTGGCCGCCACGGTCAATCGACCCGAGATGAGGTTGGGGTCTTGCAGTTCGCTGTCCGCGGAAACCACGATGGTCGCCTCGTTCGAGACCTCGCGCGGTGCGGCCACCGGCAGGTAGCCGTGGTCACGGACCAGCTTGGCGGTGTCGGCCGCGTTAGCGAACACCAAGTCGGCCCGGCCGGCGGCGAAGGCGGCATGCAGATCGGCGAAATCGGAATAGGCGGTGGCGTGGAACGATTCGCCCGTGATCCGCTGGATCTTGGTGTTGAATATGAACCAGTCGGTCACATTCTTGATATTCACATCGGGGCTGATGGCCAATTGACGAGTCATTCGCTCAGCCCCCTCCGGCCGCGCAGGGCGGCATAGGCGGCCTCGGCCTCGGCTATCTTGGCACGCGAAGGTTCGCGGCGAACCGAGGTGTGGCCAACTATCTGACCGTTACGCACCTTCGGAATCACCACCGCATGCACCCAGTAGAAACCACCATCCTTGCGATGGTTCTTGACATAGCCGTGCCAGCGTCGTCCCTGCGAAACGGTATCCCACAGATCGGCAAATGCCGCGGCCGGCATATCCGGATGCCGCAAAATAGCATGTGGCGAACCGAGCAGTTCCTCACGGGAATATCCGGACATCCGAACGAAGGCATCATTGCACATGGTGATGATGCCATCCACATCGGTCTGCGACACAATCAATTCGCCGCGCGGGAACAAGGTTTCCCTATCGGTGACATAGATGATTCTCGAACTGCCATCATGGAAATTGAGGGTCACGCGACGACCCTCCCCCACAACATCTGCGGGGGTCATGTCCTTCATATCGATTACCTCAGGTAATCGGCGAGTTGACGAGCGGTGACCTTCATCTCATAGAGCAGCAGGCCCAGCTTGGCGTCCTCGGTGGAGATGACCTCGAGAACCGTTTCCCGGCCCGCCTGCATCAAGATCACATAGCCTCCGCTGCCCTTCACCAGCAGCTGTTCCATATCGCCGCGCTGTAGTTCGCTGACAATACGTGACCCCATGGATAGCGCCGCTGCGCCCATGGCAGCCACCCGGTCTTCATCGGCTCGCCCGCCCAGCGCAGAGGCCAATGGCAGACCGTCCATGGTCACCAATACGGCACCCTCGACATCCGGCGAACTTTTGGTCAATGCTTGCAAAGCACCGACGATGTGGTCGTTGCGCGACATGCTTCCCCCAAATAGAGATTCTTCGGTGTCGCCGGCCCGCCAAAGGACCGGTCCACCAGGATGAGCTTCCCCACCCATCCGTGAGGAAAGGCTAGGGAATTCCCGCCGTCAGCGCAATTGGAAGACCCTCGCCCAACCCTGGGAACGCCCCCGGTCGCGGTAGACGAGTGCGCCTCCGAGGCCGGGATGCGCGGCCGTGGAGTGCCTCCCTCGGCCGGCATGGGCGCGATTCGTATCTCAATACGATCCCATAAAATCGTCTCTGACAAGCACCGTAGACGATTAACCGGACGACCGGGCGGGGTTTCGCCGGGTTCAGGCACCGGCGCAAGGGATCCTCCCGGATAGTCAGCCAACCGGCCAGTAGGGTCGCCGGGCAGCCGCTTGGCAACTTCGGAAACCCTAAAGTCCAACTCACAACCCGAGAACTGCCAAGCCCGGCACCGGAGGCCGATTGAGTCGGGGGCGCCATACCGCTGGGCCGGACCGATGAGGCAGTACCCGGACCGCCGAATTCGCCGCGCTCAGCGCGAACCCCCAAGCCGGTGGTGACTACGACGCATTGTGGCCGGCAATGACCATCCAGGCGAGAACGAACCGGCGCCGTTCCGGGCACGAACGATCCACGGCAATCCAGGCTTCGCAAAGCTGGCCCCACCGGCGCAACCGAATCGGCTTGGCACACCGATGGGCATCAATCCAGTCCACCGACATGATTCAACAACATCAACGAGTCCCGGTGAACAACCTCACGCTCATATTGAACTCCCATCTCCACGGCCAGTTCCCGGCTATTTCTACCGAGCATCCTGGGCAATTCTGTAGCGTCAAAATTGACCAATCCCCGAGCAAATGCCGAGCCGTCTGGCCCTACCAGATCGATCGGATCGCCGGCCACGAAATCGCCGCTCACCCGGACGATGCCGGCCGCCAGCAGCGAAGCATTGCGATCGCTCACCGCCTGTACCGCGCCGGCGTCCACATGCAATGCCCCCCGGGCCAGGGAGGCGTGCGCCAGCCAGAGCAACCGCCGCGGCCGGCGCCGGTCGATCGGGGAGAAAGCGGTGCCGGCGGGCTGCCCCGCCAATACCTGGTCGAGAGCCGTCGCATCGGCCAGAATCACCGGGATTCCGGCTCCGGTAGCTATCTGAGCCGCCTGCAACTTGGTGGTCATACCACCGGAACCGATATCCGAGCCGGTGCGATGCGTATCGACGCTGAGCCCCTCCACATCCGCGACGAATCCCAAAGGCTCGGCATCGGGTTCGTCGGGATGAGCGGTGTACAGGCGATCCACATCGCTGAGCAGCACCATCGCATCCGCCCGGACCAGTTGGGATACCAAACCGGCCAGGCGGTCATTGTCGCCGAACCTGATCTCGTGGGTGGCGACCGCATCGTTCTCGTTGATGACCGGCACCACACCCATCCGCAGCAGGGTGCCCAGCGTACGCAGCGCATTGGAGTAGTTGGACTGGCGGGTCACATCGTCCACAGTCAGCAACACCTGGGCCACCAGGATGCCGCGTGCCCGGAACAACTCGGTATAACGCTGCATGAGCAAACCCTGCCCGACGGCGGCGGCGGCTTGCTGATGGGCCAGATCCCGTGGTCGCCTGCTCAGGCCGAGCGGGGCCAGACCAGCCGCAATCGCCCCCGAACTGATCAACACCACATCGCGACCGGCATCGTGGCAATCGGCCAGCTGGCCGACCAATTGCACGATTCGCTGCTCATTGATACCGGCACGCGCGCTACTCAACGAACTGGATCCGACCTTAATCACCAGCCGTCGCCCAGTGGCGACCTGGGCACGTACCTGCTCCTCGGTCAGGGCGCCGGCGAAGTCGGCATGCACTGTGTCAGTCCTCCTGTTCATCCGATATGTCGAGATCCTCCACAAGATCGGCAGCCAGCATCCGACGACGCTGTTCACGCCAGTCGACGTCTCCGGCACCGGCCATGAGCTCATCGCGGACCGCGCGATACTCGGCGTTGCGAACCCGACGACGGGTCACGGCCGGGCGCACCTCAGCCAACCGAGGATCGGTACCCCGCCGAGCCAGCGATTCGGCGCCCGAAACGACCTGCGGGGCAAAATCGAACACTACCGGATGCTCCCCCGCGCCGATCGCCACCGCATCGCCCGATTCGGCCCCCAACCGCAGCAACTCGTCCTCGACACCGAGCCGGTTCAGCCGATCGGCCAGATAGCCGACCGCCTCCGGGTTGTTGAAATCGGTCTGCCGAATCCAACGCTCCGGTTTGCGCCCACGCACCCGCCAGATCTGACCACCCTGGCCATCGCCTTGCCGGCGAATCGTGAAGGCGTCGTCATCGGCGATGGGTCGGGGCCGGATCACGATTCGCGGCACGGGAGCGCCGACGCGAGTGGCGCGGGCCTGCCGGACCAGATCGGCCATGGCATAGGTCAGGGCGGCCAATCCCTCCCCGGTCATCGTCGAGATCGGGAACACCCGCCAGCCGGCCCCTGCCAGTTCAGGCCGGACCATCTCGGCCAGTTCACGGCCATCGGGCACATCGATTTTGTTCAACGCCACCAGTCGGGGACGATCCGCGAGCCCACCGTGGCCGGCGAGTTCCTGCTCGATGACGCGCAGGTCACCCAACGGCTCCCGGCCGGGTTCCCAGGTGGCCATGTCGATCACATGGACGATGGCCTGGCAACGTTCGATATGGCGCAGGAAGTCGTGGCCCAGTCCCCGGCCCCGGCTGGCCCCCTCGATCAGGCCGGGCACATCCGCAACGGTGAAGGTAACGTCCCCAGCCACCACCACACCGAGGTTGGGTACCAGCGTGGTGAACGGGTAGTCGGCAATCTTCGGTTTGGCGGCCGAGATCGCCGCGATAAGACTCGACTTGCCGGCACTCGGAAAACCCACCAGCCCGATATCGGCCAGCACCTTGATTTCGAGGTCGATGACCCTGCGCTCGCCCTCCTCACCAAGCAGGGCAAAGCCCGGTGCCCTGCGCGTCGCCGAGGCCAGCGCCGCATTGCCCAGCCCCCCGCGTCCCCCCACGGCCACGGCAACCTCATCGGTGGTGCCCAGATCGGCCAGTACTTCGCCGGTACCGGCGTCGGTGACCACAGTGCCCGGTGGCACCGGCAGGACGATGTCCTCGCCGTCAGCGCCGTTTCGGTGTCCGCCCATCCCCGGCTGGCCGTTGGCGGCCCTGCGCCGGGATTGCCGGTGATAATCGACCAGGGTGGTTAGGCCGGGATCGACTCGTAAAATGACCGATCCACCGTCTCCCCCGTTGCCACCATCTGGGCCACCCAGCGGCTTGAACTTCTCCCGGTGCACCGAGGCGCAGCCGTGCCCACCGTTACCGGCGGCGACAATCAGCCGGGCACAATCAACAAACGACGGGATGGCCATGTCGGGCTTCCTGGTTGGCTTTCTGGACGCCGGGCGGCGCGGCCATTCATTCTAGCGGTACCACGCGATGGCTTCGGCGAGCAAGCCAGCCGTGAATCGCCGGGCTGGCCAGCCCCCAGATAGGACGGGCTGCGAGCTTAATCGGGTCGCCGGTTGGACCTCGCGGTCCTCGGCTGTATTCAGGTTCGATAATTATCTGGTCCTCGGGAGGTGCCATGGATGTCACGGTCTTCAACGTGGCCGTGCTGCTGTTCGCCGGGATCGCGGCCGGCCTGATCGGCTATCTGGCGGGGTTGGCTTCTCTGGCCAGCTATCCGGCTCTGCTGGCGGTCGGGTTGCCGCCCCTGTCGGCCAACGTCACCAACACCCTGGCTCTCGTCGGTGCCGGCACCGGGGCCACCCTGCGAGCCCGTCATGAGGTGGCCCGGGACGGCACCAAGCGACTGTGGCAGCAGGTAATCGTGAGCGCGCTGGGTGGGGCGACCGGTTCGGTGCTGCTGTTGGTGAGCGGCGAATCGGCTTTCGAGGCCATCGTGCCCTGGCTGATCCTGTTCGCCTCGATCATGTTGCTGTTGAGTCCCCGGCTGCGCCGGCTGGCGGGCGGACGAGAACGCTGGCCGCTCTACCTGACGGTGCTGTACGTGGTCTGCTTGTATGGCGGCTATTTCGGGGCTGGCGCCGGCATCGTCTACTTCGCGATCGTGGTTATGCTGACCAGGCATCCCTGGCAGCGTGCCGTTCTCATGAAGACGGTGCTGCTCAGCGTGTCCAATCTGGCTGCCTCGTTGCTGTTCGTCGCGCTGGCCCCGGTGGACTGGCTGGCCGCAGCGATCATGTTCGCCGGCAACCTGATCGGGGGAAACATCGGGCCCTTGGTGCAGCGCCATATCCCGGAAAGGCTCAGCCGAATCGTGATCGCCTTGGGCGGTTGCTATCTGGCTTGGCATCTGATGCGCTGACCCGGCCCGAACCCGCCAGCTGGGTTTTAGCCTGGCGGCATCGCAAACCACGATCACCTGCCGGTATCGCGCGGTCCTCGCCCATCATGGTCGATCAGGCGGCCTCCCGGCCCCGCCATACCGGAAACCATCCCCAGGCCGATCAGCCATGACGGATCTCGAGCAGGGTGATCTGGCTCTGATTGAAGGCTCGAACCGGTGGGCCGCTCGTCCCGACCCCCGAATCGATGTACAACGGCACCCCATCGATGTCATACCAGCCCTTGACGTACTTCGGGAACCAGATACCCGGGGTATAGCTGGCCCCAATGAAGGGCAGCCGGATCTGTCCGCCGTGGGTATGCCCGCAGACGGCCAGATCCACTCCGCTGCCCCGCAGCGCAGGAACCGCCTCAGGCGAATGGGTGAGCAGCAGCCGGAAGGCCTCCGGGCGCGTACCGGCCAGTGCGGCATTCAGGTCCGGGTCGGCACTGTAGTAGTCGTCGGTACCGATCACATCCAGGGCACCCCACGGTCCATCCAAGCTCACCGAATCGTCGTCCAGCAGCACTAGGTGGTGTTTGGCGAGCACTTCGGCCAAGCGGTTGCGGCCATGATACGCGGTATTCCAGTGGTCGTGGTTGCCCCAGACGACGAAGATATTGTTGTGGGTGGCCCGCAGCCCCGCGAACAATCTGTTCACCGCCTCGTAATCGCTGTCTCTGGTGGTCACCAGGTCTCCGGTAATGGCCACGATGTCGGGTTTGGCAGCGGCGGCCTGGTCGATGATCGAATCGATTTGCCGGTTTCGTGGCAGGGAATGGAAGTCGGCGATCTGCAGGACGCGCAATGGGCGGCCTCGCACGATCTTGTCGCTGGTCAGGTACTCAAGCTGCAGCCTAGTGAACCAGGTGTCGTGCACCACCAAGCCGGCTGTCCCAAGCGCAAGACAAACCAAGCCAGTCGATAGGATGCGGCCCATCAGCCGCCCGAGTCGCCGCACATTCCCAAGACTAAGGGCTCGCTCAAGGCCACCTTGACGACCGTTCCGAGCGGGGCCACCGCCCCGATGAAAGCGACAAGACCCCGCGTCGCGACCCCCCGACCTCGACAGTCATATTGACCCCGGGCAATCCGGCGAATGCGATCAGGCCTGCGCGGGCTCGACATCCACCACTCGACGACCGCGCCGGGTGCCGTATCGTACCCTGCCAGCTGCCAAGGCGAATAGTGTGTCATCGCCGCCGCGGCCGACCCCTTCACCCGGGTGGAAGTGGGTACCGCGCTGCCGAACCAGGATCTCGCCAGCATTCACCTGCTCGCCACCGAACCGCTTCACGCCCAACCGCTGGGCATTGGAATCGCGGCCATTGCGCGAACTGGACGCGCCCTTCTTGTGTGCCATTGGTTGCTACCTCAGCCTTCGATTCCGGTGACCTTGATCTGGGTGTACTTCTGCCGGTGCCCCTGGCGCTTCTTGTACCCGGTCTTGTTCTTGAACTTTACGACACGGATCTTCTGGCCCTTGGTTTGCCCCAGTACCTCAGCGGTGACCGTGGCCCTGCCGAGGGCATCGGCCGAGGTCACGATGTCGTCGCCATCGACCAGCATCAGCGGAGTCAGCGAGATGCTGTTACCGACATCTTCGCCCACCAGATCGATCTCGAGGACGTCTCCCACGGCCACCTTATGCTGGCGGCCGCCACTGCGTACGATCGCGTACACGCCTGACCCTCTTCCATCTCGGTCGCCGCGCAAGCACGCGGAGACGTAAATCCGTCTGCTAACGGCCCGCCCCACCCGGCCTACCGGGCCACGAGTGGGCATCGCGCTTCAGCCAATATGATCGCAGCCGAAGACGCACCGAGAATCGATGGTACGCCGTCGGCCAGCCGGGGGTCAAACCACGCCGACACCCGGCTCGGGATCTGCCGCAGTGGCCGAGCCATCGGCAGTCTGATCGACCGCCATCGGCCGGGTCGTGTCGGTCTGGCTGGTCCCCTCGGCACCCGAATGGCCGGGCGGAGTCACAGGATCGGGCCGAGGGGGTTCCCCGTCGGCGTCCGGCTCGGCGTATAGAGCATTGCCGTTGACGGCCGCTAACTCGTGGTGATGGCGCGAGGCAGCCGCCAACTTGGCGGCCGCCACCCGCGCCGCCTCGGAAGGCTGCACCTGGCTAGCCTTCGGGGTGGTCTCCTCACTCTTACGACCAGTCCTGTTCGAATTGCGGGCCCGCTGCCTGGTGCCGCCGGGGCCCTGCCTGCCATGCCGTTCGCCGCCATCGGCCGGGGCCTGCGATTCGACTGGTTCGTCATGTCGCAAGTAGCCGCGTCCGCCGCAGTGCTCACAGACATCGGTGAAAGCCTCGGCCAGCCCGGTACCGATGCGTTTACGGGTCATCTGTACCAGGCCCAGGCTGGTCACCTCGCTGACCTGGTGGCGGGTGCGATCCCGGCCCAGACATTCGATGAGCCTGCGCAGCAGCAGTTCTCGGTTACTGGGCAGCACCATGTCGATGAAATCGATCACGATAATACCGCCCAGATCGCGTAGCCTGAGTTGCCGGACTATCTCCTCGGCGGCCTCCAGGTTGTTGCGGGTCACGGTCTCTTCGAGATTGCCCCCAGAGCCGGTGAACTTGCCGGTGTTGACGTCGATCACCGTCATCGCCTCGGTGCGATCGATTACCAGCGAGCCACCGCTGGGCAGGAACACCTTGCGTTCTAGAGCCTTAGAGATCTGCTCATCGATACGGAACTTGGCGAACGGATCGCCCTGCGAGTCGTCCCATTTGGTGAGGCGTGCCATCAGATGCGGGGCGATATGAGCCAGATAGGACGGTACCGCCCCCTGGGCATCGCCCGGCCCGCCATCGCCGGCAACGATCAATTCCCGGAAATCCTCGGTGAAGGTATCCCGGATGATGCGCAGCGTCAGATCGGGTTCGGCATACAGTTGCTGGGGCGCCCCGCCCTGTCTGGCTCTTTTCTCGATGGCTTCCCATTGGGACTTCAGGCGTTCGACATCATGGATCAACTCTTCGGCGGAGGCCCCCTCGGCGGCGGTGCGGACGATCACCGAGGATTCATCGGCCACCACGGTGTCCAGGATCTGCTTGAGACGCTGCCGCTCGGAATCGGGCAGCTTGCGGCTGATCCCCGACAGGTGACCGTCTGGGGAATAGACCACATAGCGGCCGGGAATGGATACATGACCGGTCAACCGGGCGCCCTTAGCACCCACCGGATCCTTGCTGACCTGTACCAGCACCGACTGTCCCGATTTGAAGACCTGCTCGACCTTGCGGGATTCCGCGCCGGCGTCGTAGGTATCCCAATCGACCTCGCCCGCGTACAGCACCGCGTTGCGTCCGCGACCGATATCGATGAACACCGCCTCCATGCTGGGCAGCACATTCTGTACCCGGCCAAGGTAGATATTGCCGATCAGCGAGGCCGAGTTGGTGCGATCCACATAATGCTCTACCAGCACCCCGTCCTCAAGGACCGCAATCTGGGTGTATTGGGCCTTCTGGCGCACCAGCATGATGCGCTCCACCGATTCCCGGCGGGCCAAGAACTCCGCCTCGGTCAGGATGGGTGCCCGGTGACGGCCCGCCGCGCGCCCTTCGCGGCGGCGTTGTTTCTTGGCCTCCAACCGGGTCGAACCCTCGATCCCCGAGACCTCATCGGAGACGGAGCGACGCGGTTCGCGTACCCGCACGACCACATCGCCGTCCTCCTCAACCGCACCCTCCTCGTTGCGGCGCCGCCGCCGACGCCGCCGCCTGGCAGAACTGGACGCAATACCAGAAGCATCGCCGGGATCGGTTTCGGACTCGCCTGTCGTCTCGGTTTCGGCCGCCTCGGTTGTCTCGCTGGGCTCCTCACCTTCCTCGTCGTTGCCGGCGGCTCCGCGCCGCCGGCGCCGCCCACCCCGCCG
>ERZ773005.1034-NODE-1034-length-16182-cov-16.064240_pt1 | contig 16182 bp, 12 predicted proteins | sample MGYA00580666_ERZ773005 | MGnify/ENA primary metagenome ERZ773005 (study PRJEB29015, sample SAMEA2737999) | human oral metagenome | biome: human oral; feature: human-associated habitat; material: dental | place: China | collected 2061 ...
TAGTTGCTGACGTAATTCAGAACAACACCTATTATTTGAAGGATTATGACATTGGAGACCTATGCAGCATATCCTTTGACGAAATTGAGCAAACCTTTAAGGCGCGAATTATGGAAGTAAATGAAACATATAGTAAAAACCAACTGGGAATTAAGGTCATTTTTGGAACACCAAGAAAAGCGAAATACATCCCGGTTAATATGTAGGAAGGAGGATACATGATAAGTTATCCATTTATATCAAAAACCACACCATCTGATCCTTATGGTGATAGAGCGATAGATCATAAGACTGAGCGCGTCTTCAACAAGTTGTGTTGGAGCAACGGTGTGTTTATAACAAGCGCAGATGGCAGCGAATTGCAAGTGATTGCAGATAACGGCATGAGCATTAGCGTAATGCCGGGAGGCTGCCATATTGAAGGCACGAGAGGATATGAGGCAAGCAAGCGGAATATTATGATTAGCGCCGCACACTCATCATTGAAGAGGATAGATAGAATAGTAGCCAGAATGGATGACTCAGACAACGTCAGGAGTGTTGAACTCTATAAAAAGGAGGGAGTTCCTTCAACAACACCAACAGCTCCTGAACTTGTGAGAGAACCAAATTATTATGAAATTGCCCTTGCGGACATATATGTAATGCCAGGAGCAACGGAGGTAACTAATGCAAACATTGTTGATGTAAGACAGGACAGAGAGCTCTGCGGAATAGTAATTCCCGCATTTCCAACTCCGCTTAATCTTGAATCGATATCTAATCAGTATGTAAGCTTGTTAAAAGCAGCAGTAAGCGGAACTGCAGCAGGTAATTTACAGAATAAAATTGATAAGCTGAGAACGGATGTATCTACTGCGAATATTGGTATCAAAGACATTCATATCAACGATTCCGCTGTAGAGGCGGAGTTGGTTGCATATTTCGGTTCAAGCATCAGAGTATAGGAGGTAATAATGATATCAGTAAATAACACGCTCACCGCGATTATGGATAAATTTAAAAAGATTGAAAGTCGAAAGATGGTGCAGGAACGTGTGAATTTTGGCACCTCGTGGACAGCTCCACATGATGGAATTATAATCCGCGGAGGAAGAGCACAGGCAGACACTGCGTACATGTTTTGCAAAGATGCCGAAGCTAATGCTTTTATCGGATTGTGCACCATAGAGTACAATCAGCATTATGGGACAATGACTTGCCCAGTGATAGCCGGTCGCACCTACGAATTTAAACAGCAATATTGGCAGATACAAGACGATCTATTTGTTTATGAAGAGTAGATAAAGGATGTATGACTAGTTTAGTCGGTCGGGTTAAGTACCCGACTTTTTAATTTGAAGAAAGGAGGACGAGGCTTTATGAAAGATCCAGAAATGCTAGGAAACCTAGTGATTGGTCTAGGGATATTAATCGCTCTGATTACATCTCTTAATAATTATGTTAGTAAACCTGTGAATGAACTTAACCGTACTATTGCTGCGTTAGATTCGCAACTTAAGAGTATGGATGAGGATATTCACGATGTTGAAGAGGCTGTAAGAGAACAGGAACTACATGATCGCAATTCACATTCACGGATGTGGGATAAACACAACGAATGCGATAGAAGACTTAACGATCATGAAAAGCGAATAGGCTCGCTTGAAAACAGGAAGGAGAAATAAAGAAATGAAAATTAATTGGAAGGTAAGGTTTAGGAATTATAAGTGGCTTGTATTTTTTACAGGTCAGGTTCTGACGCTTGTGTACACTACGTGTACAGTATTTGGAATAAATATTCCTATTCCTAAAGAGTCAATCACAGAGGTTGCTATACTTCTGTTTGATGTATTAGGGGCTCTAGGTATTATCATGGATCCTACTACAAAAGGTGTAGGAGACAGTGAGAGAGCACTTACATATGGTAAGTTTGATTACGATGAGCATCTAGCCATGCAGGAAGATGAAAAGGAGGTGGCATAATGAATTTTATTACAAGCAAGAATAGCCCTAGTATAGGTGGCAGCAACACTCCTCAGTATATAGTAATTCACCATTGGGGCGGAGATGGTCTTTCGTTCTGGGGAGTAGTTAACTGGCTTTGTAACCCCAGGTCTCGAGTATCTGCTCACTATGTAGTAGGAGGTAGCGATGTAGCTTGCCTCGTAAACGAGGGTAGAGCAGCATGGCATGCTGGTAACAGATGGTACAATACACACTCCATTGGTATTGAATGCCGACCAGAGATGGACAGCACCACTTACAAGACCGTTATTGAGACCGTTGCTATGATCTACAAGCACGTAGGAAGAGTTCTTCCTGTAATTGGACATAAAGACATTGTAGCAACAGCTTGCCCTGGTAGATACTACCCTTATCTTAAGGATATTCAGGCACAGGCTACAGCTCTTTATAAGAGCGGAAAAGCTCCTAGTGGTGCATCCACTCCTAGTGTTCCATCAGGTAAGCTTACTATAGACGGTGAGTTTGGAAACCTTTCTGTAACAGCAATGCAGAAGTGGCTCGGTTCACCATATAGAGATGGAGTGCTTAGTGGGCAGCTTCTTAAGTGTAAACCTTATATCCTAAACATGCGTTTCGGTGTACAGTGGGGAGTAGGAGGTTCTGCTACTGTAAAAATACTACAGAGAGTTGTTGGTGTTAGTGCAGATGGATATATAGGGCATGACACAGTGTGCGGTATTCAGAGGTATCTTAACAACCAAGGATATGGCTTGTCTGTTGATGGCTATGCTGGGAATGCAACATGCTCTGCATTTCAGCGATATTTGAATTCGGTGGTGTAACATGGATGCTTTGTTAGATGGGATCAATTTTATTTTGATTAATGCTCAAGTTGGAATTGAACTTGGTGCTACAGGCTGGTCTTGGTTTTAGTAGAGGGGCTATTAAAAAGCCTCTCTGTTTTATTTTGGTAGGAAAAATACCACACTTTGTACCACACAAACACGTGGTATTAGGTGGTAATATCGACAATAAGGGTAAACTTTAACAATAAAGAAAAACACCGCAACTCGTTGGAATTACGGTGTTTTTTATGGTGCGTGATCAGGGGTTCGAACCCTGGACACCCTGATTAAGAGTCAGGTGCTCTGCCAGCTGAGCTAATCACACATATTAATTTGTCTGCCTGATAGCTTATGTATTCTAGCATCGATTTAATATCTCGTCAAGCATAATAATGGGATTTTTTGAAAAAAGTATCCGCCTGTATCCGCCGGCAACAATAAAGATTGCTAAGAACTACCGGCGTTGATCCAAGATCATGATCGAGCCGGTGCGCTATTATACAGCTATATAAATGAATTGGCGGAGACAGTCAATAAAGCGTGGGAGCAGCACCATCGCCGCGGTGCAATTAAATAGCCTCGGAATCGAAACATAAAAGGATAGTGCAAAATCAGGATAATTTACCGATAATTAACTCATATAGTGCGCAAATTCCACTAATTGCAAGCGAAATCTTGATATTAATATTTCCTTGATGTATAATTTCCAGTGAATCTTTATAGAAGATTAACAACCGGGCATGCTGGATGGTATATCAAGTGTGTGCTTAAGCAATTTGGGAGGTAATAATGTTCTGTAGCAATTGTGGCAACGAAGTAGCAGAGGGCGCTAGATTTTGCAGCGTATGTGGTGCAAGAATCAATCCCGATGCAGAACAGTCAGTACACGAACATACAGCGTTTAGTTCGTCGAATACAGAAGGAAATATGATGGACAAGAGCGAATCTTCTACGAAGTTCGACTTTGGTTTCGGAGCTGTAGACTCCGAAGTTACAGCGCCTAAGAAGAAAACCGGCTCAGTCTCTTCAGTCTCTTTTGATTGGAGCTCGGTGATCGAGGAGAGTCATAAGAAACCTGTGAGAAACGTCAGATCGCCTTGGGAGACAACCGGCATCGACGATGGAGACACGGAGACGGCAACTCATTTGTTCAATGCATTCAATACCGGGTGGGAAGCGCCTAAGACAGCCGAGCCCGAGGTTAAGACCGAGACAGTTGATCCGCTCGAGGAAATGATTAAGCGCGATTCTGCCGCTGCTCCGGCAGCCGGGCGTGGACGCACGATGAATTTTATCGAGGTTATGAAGCAGGAGAAGAAAGAACGGGAGAAGGCGGCTAAGGCAGCTGAAGATGCGTCGACTGCTGACGATTTTGACTACAGCGAACCGATTCTTCCTGACGCAGACAGAGAACATACACATGGTTATACAGAACTCAAGGATGATATAGTTGCTGAGCTCGAGCAGAACGAGAAAGCAGCAGAATCAGGTGAGAAGGAAGCTTCGAATAGACTCGATGCAGCTTCGGCTGATTTCGATGAGTATATCAACGCTCGTCGCAAGTCGCACGAGGAGGTGTTCCGGGCAGAGCCGCCACATAACTTTGTTGACGACATGGTTCACGTTTCAGCGGCTGAGACCAGAGATGAGTTTAAGCTTCCGGAGGATGAATTTGAGTCCGAGCTGTCCAAGTTTATGCACGGAAGCGATGACAAGGACGAAGAGCCGGCAGACAAGACCGACGATGACCTGTTTAACTTCGATATAGATATCAAAGACACAGATGAGGACGAAGAAACTTTAAGTCAGTATCTCGACTACGTGACGCCAAGTAGAGTCTCACGTGCCGAGGAGCGTGCAGCTGAAGACGTAGAGCTTGACGATGAGGATGACGACGATGAACCGGAGACATTCTCGTATGATGAGGTTACAGACGACAGCAAGGAACCGGAAACAGAGTATGATCTCGCACCTAAGACAGAGCTTAAGGATGTCGAGGTTGATGATTTCACGTTTGGTGACGAGGATATAGATGTTCCTTATGATGAGCCGGTGAACTATTCCGAGCTCTATATGGGGGACGCTTCCGGTGATGAAGTGAAGTCGGCAGAGACTAAGGTTGAAGCACCTGTGGTTTCAGCAGTAGAAGCTGAGACGGATGTCAAGGTGCCGGTTACACAGGCTTCTGAAGCGGCAGTTGAGGTTAAGGCCGGGACAGCAAATGGTGCAGTAGTTGCAACGGCAGATGCTGAGTCTGCAGCAGCTAAGGAAATCGAGAGCGAGATTGCAAATCTTCAGAGGAGATTAGCTGAGCTGCTCGGCAAAGATCCATCTGAAACTGTTGAGCTGCCGGCTAGAGACATCGTATCAGTTGAAGAGCTGACAAACGAGCCGGTTGCAGCGCCGACTGCTGCACCTGCTGCCGAGACAAAATCTGCAGCAGCGCTTGGCAAGGACGCTTCGACCGCAAAGGGCGGACTTACAAGTGCAGAAACAGAGCTTGCCGGACTCGGCTTTGACACTATAGATGGTGAACCGGATGAAGAGGCAAATATACTGTTCTCGGCAGATGATGTTGCAGATGCTAATAATTATGCAGTTGCTGATGATGCGGATACTCCGACGCAGGAAGAGGTTATGTCGATTGATGACCTTCAGAAAGACCTCTTTGGAGAAGACGTAGATGACAAGAGTATGGAGGCAACTCGTAAGATCGACAAATTCTATACTCTATATCGCAAGAACGAAGAATTCCAGCAGCTGCTCGATGAAGAGTACAAGAAGCTGCAGGACGGAAGCGCAGATTACACTTTGATGGAAGACGTGCTTGCGGACTATCAGGATGAGAACGAGACTGAGGAGACTCCTGCAGTTGAGGGTCATCATGAGACTGTTGAGGCTGCAGTTAAGGCAGAGTCGGCTAAGCTTGAGGCTGCTAAGAATGAGGAAGGATCAGAGCTGAGCATGAGTGCAAACGTGACTGAGCCTGTTACGCCTGCCACCACCTTGGTTAGCTCACCCGTTCAGAAGGCTGTTATCGCAGCAAGTGCAGCAGATCCTACAGTTGTTGATGACGACGATGATGAAGAAGTAGGCAAAGGCGGTGTGCTCACTGTAATAGCGGTAATTGTAGCGATATTACTGGTTCTGCTGCTGGTGGTAATACTGATACTCAACTTTGCACCGGATAGCGGTATCGCCCAACAGATTAGCGGAATCATTGGAAAATTTACAAATTTCGCATCGCTGGGTGATAAATCTGAATTGCTATTGTAAGGGTAATTTAAACGTAAATGCAGCGGCAGGCTTAACAGCTACCGCTGCATTATGTGGTTTTTGGAGAAAATCATGCGTATACTGGATAATTTTGGAAAATTTAAAAGGTCGGAGGACCACTCAGGTAAAAAGAAGCGCGGCAGGAGATTACGTAGCGTTCTGCTGTTTGTGCTTCTGATTCTGATTGTGCTCGGCACCTGCGTAGGCTTCCTGACTGACTGGATGTGGTTCAGCGAGCTGGGCTTCACGAGGGTATTCTGGACACAGATTCTGACCGAGGTTAAGCTCGGTATTCCGATATTCATAATCGCCGGACTACTGGTTAGACTGTACCTCAACAGTCTTCGTAAGGGCTATTTCAGCAAGATAGAGTCACATGAGATTCCCAACATGCACAGACTCAACGTGCTGTCTTGGGTGGTTTCAGTGGTATTTGGTCTCATTGCTGCAGTTGTTTCCGCCACAAACACATGGCAGTCATTCCTGATGTTCGCAAATTCTACGAAGTTTGGCCTCAAGGATCCGATATTCGGATTGGATATATCTTTTTATGTGTTCAAGCTCGAGTTCCTTACCAAGCTCAACTCGATTGCGATTTTCGTTATCGTCGGAGTCGTAATCGTAACTCTCATCTACTATGCAATCCTGCTGTCCGTCAGGACACCGGATATCTTCGACAGATTCGATAGAGATGATGATTTTGAGGAGTTTGGAAATACAGCTGACGAGGAGCGTGAGAACTACGACAGATCGGATAACAGCATACCGTTTGAGCGCAGAGATCCCTTCGAAGATATGGCTCGCAAGTTTGTCAAGGGCGTCACCAAGGAGAACAGTAAGGGAAGAGCGAAGAGGCGAGAGGTCAACCGTCTCAACATCGATCATCTGTTCAGCCTGGCGTCCGGAAAGGCGATGATTCTGGGTGTTATCTTCTATATCATGCTCGGAATACATTTTGTGCTCAAGCAGTTTACCCTGCTGCATGCACACACAGGCACGGTCTATGGCGCAGGATTTACAGATATCGCTATTACCCAGAAGGCTTATATCTTGATAACAGTTCTCTCCGTTATCGGAGCTGTCACGCTTGTCAGACACGTGCACAAGAAGGAGTATCGGAAGCTGATAAGGATCCCCGCTATCATGATTGGCGTACTGGTTATCGGCACTGCACTCAAGCTCGGTGTACAGAGCCTGATAGTAACTCCTGACGAGATCAACAAGGAAAGCAAGTATATCAAGAACAACATCGAGTATACGAACCACGCGTACGGACTTGACAAGATTAAGGTGGATTCCTTTGCAGCGGATAACAATCTGACTGCAGCGGATATTGCTAACAACAAGCCGACAATGAGCAATATCAGGATTAACGATTATGAGCCTGTAAAGGATTATTACAATCAGACGCAGAGTATACGTCAGTACTACGACTTCAATGACGTCGACGTAGATAGATACGAGATCAACGGCTCAGAGACACAGGCCTACCTTTCGACTAGAGAAATTAACGAGAACAAAATCAGCGACACATGGATCAACAAGCATCTCAAATACACTCACGGGTATGGAGTAGCGCTGTCCAAGGTCAACTCGGTTACGGCGAACGGACAGCCGGATGTAATGATCAAGAACATTCCGCCGGAGTCAAGCATACCGGAGATCAAGATCAGGAGACCGGAGATATACTTCGGTGAGCTCACCAACAATTACATCATAGTTAACGGCGACGAGCAGGAGTTCGATTATCCGGACGGAAATGCTAACAAGTATACCAGGTACAAGGGTAAGGCGGGCATTAAGCTCGGATTTATCAACAGGTTGCTCTTCTCCATAAGAGAGGGCAGCATGCAGATGCTTGTGTCGTCGAACATCAACAAGGATTCGAGGATCATCATCAACCGTAACATACTCGAGAGGGTTAACAAGATTTTGCCTTATCTCGACTACGAGAAGGATCCATATATGACAGTTGTCGATGGCAAATTATATTGGATTATTGACGCTTACACGACCAGCAGCAACTATCCTTACTCTGAACCATATTCCGGTCAGATTGGAACGACGAACTATATCAGGAACTCAATTAAGGTTGTTGTAGACGCTTACAACGGCGATGTGAACTACTACGTGGTGGATAACAACGATCCTATTGCCAAGACGTACGCCAAGATATACCCAACGCTGTTTAAGAGCAGTGATGAGGTTCCTGCGGGAATCAGGAAGCATTTCAAATATCCTTCGACGCTTCTCAATATTCAGTCCAATGCTTATACCAAGTATCACATGAACGAGGTCAAGGTATTCTACCAGAAGGAAGACATGTGGGACGTTGCCCATCAGATATACGGCACGAAGGAGAAGCAGATGAGCTCCAGCTTCTTCATCTTCAACCTGCCGGGCGAGAAGAAAGCGGAATTTATCAACATGATTCCGTTTACACCTAAGTCCAAGCAGAACATGACAGCCATCATGATGGCGCGAAATGACGGAGATGAATACGGCAAGCTCGTCGTGTACAAGCTGCCTAAGAACAAGACAGTGTACGGTCCTATGCAGGTCGAGGCGCAGATAGACCAGAACTCCGAGATCGCCAAGGAATTCTCGCTCTGGAATTCGTCGGGTACAACATATAGGCGCGGCGACATGTTTGTAATTCCTGTAAATAATTCCATCATGTACGTCGAACCGGTATACCTTGAGGCTTCTAACCAGGCAATTCCGGAGGTCAGAAGAGTTATCGTTGCGTACGGCGACAAGATTGCATACGCATCAACACTCGATGAGGCGCTGGAGAACCTGTTCGGTGATGGTGCCGGGAATACAGGCAGCACAAGCAGTCAAGCAGCGTCGAGCGGCAGTGGCGGCAGCTCCGGCGCAAGCAAGGACGAGCTGATTGCCAAGGCCAAGGAAGCTTACGATAATGCAATCAAGTCGCAGAAGGACGGTGACTGGAAGGCTTATGGAGAATATTTAGATCAGCTGTCAGGCTATCTGGATCAGCTTACCAAGTAATTTGAACTTTATTATATAAGGAGAGAGACATGATAAACTTCGATCTGGAGAAGATGCTCTTTACAATTCCGGCTGATGAGCATGGGATTGCGTCGGTAAAGGAGGTGCTGAAAGCGCACCCCGAGGTTAAGTTCGTATCGTTTGCGGGAGTAGACCTTGGAGGTCATTTCACAGATGAGAAGATTCCAATCAAGACGTTCATAGACGATATGGGGAGAATGCTGGAAAACGGAGTTCAGACGGACGGATCCAGCGTTGCGCTTCCTGAGATTGCCAACCTTGCAAATGCCAGAGTAGACATTCTTCCGGATAAGGAAGTCAACTGGTACGTTGAGTATAATTTCAGCAACATGGATTATGCGACAGGTCTGCCAATCGGAACTTTGAGAATCCCATCATTCCTCAGACACAACAACGACAGAATGGTCGGTTCGCGTATATTCTGCAAGGAAGCGATAGATAAGTTCGCAAGCAGGCTTGTGGGACTGCTTCATAAATACCCGTACGTTGTAGATTATCTGGACGGCATCAGTTCAGTGGATGACATCGACGAGATAACGCTGACCAGTGCGACAGAGCTGGAGTTCTGGGTTAAGACACCGGACGACAAAGCGGACAGAGATCAGCTGTCCACCTCACAGGAGCTCAAGGAACAATATTGGAAGAGGACTATCGGACCGGTAAATACAGCCCTCGAGCAGACCCTTGAGATTCTCGACCGCTACGGCTTTGGCGTAGAGATGGGACACAAAGAGGTCGGCGGGGTCAGAGCCAAGATGGGCAACTCCGGAAATTACGACCATATCATGGAGCAGCTGGAGATAGACTGGAAATTCTCGAGCCCGGTTCAGGCTGGAGATAACGAAGGTCAGATCAAGCACATCGTCAGAGATGTGTTCCGCGCAAACAACCTCGAGGTAACCTTCCTCGCCAAGCCGATGCCGGGCGTGGCAGGCAGCGGAGAGCACACTCACCTAGGCGTATCGGCTAAGCTTAAGTCAGGCGAGATGGTCAACCTGTTCGAGTCAAAGGATAGACGGAACGAGTACATGAGCCCTGTAGGCTTTGGAGCTCTGATGGGAATCCTCAAGAATTACGAGCTGCTCAATCCGTTTGTGGCACAGACTCACGATGCGTTTAGAAGGCTCAAGCCGGGATATGAAGCTCCGGTCTGCATTGTAACTTCGCTCGGTAAGGATTGCGTGACACCGTCCAGAAACAGAACGGTTCTGATCGGCCTGGTGAGAGACCAGAAGAACCCGATGGCTACCAGATTCGAACTCCGATCGCCTAATCCGCATAGCAACACATATCTGGTTGTCGGAGCTGCATTCATGCTTATGCTCGACGGAATCGAGGCTGTCCTGGCGGCCGGCAAGACACCAAGAGAGCTCGCAGAGTCTATCTCCAAGAAGGCCGGACAGGCGGACTTCTATCTGGAGAGGGACAGAGAATACAGGACCGAGCTCAATGTGTTTGAATGCTTCACGAAGGAAGAGAGAACACGTCTGTTCGGAAAGGCTCCGGCTACAGTGTGGGAGAATTTGAGAGCATTTGACACGACCGAGGAGGAGATTGCAAAAATCACCGGCGGAGATGATACCGCCAGAGACGTGGTGATGTCGTACCGTGCTCAGATGTCGATGAAGTGGGTGATGGAGTACCGCGATAGGATTCTGCCAAATTCGATGGATTTTGTCAGAAACTGCAAGAAGAGACACAATGAGCTTGAGGCAACCGATTATGATATAATGAACTGGAGAAGAGTCAATGCGCTCCGAATCGAGCTCGGCAAGGACTCCATCGACAGCAAGTCGCTTCTGACACTGGCACGCGAGGCTCTCGACAACCGTGACTACGATGCGGCTGCTGATTATGAGCTCAAGATTCAGGAGATGGTCGAAGAGCTGAGGAGTGCATACAGCACTTATATAAAGAATCTGTTTTAAATATTTAAGTAATTCAGGAATGTACCGGGAAGATGCAGGAAGAGGGAGGTTACGAAATGCTTGACGTCAAGAGAGTCAGAGAGAATTTTGACAGCGTTAAGGCTGCAGTCGAAAGACGCGGCAAGGGTGATTTCGGCATAGACAATGTGCTAAAGCTTGATACGAGGAGAAGAGAACTTCTCGCAGAGGTGGAGCAGCTCAAAAATAAGCAGAATACGGCCTCTCGCGAGGTGCCTAAGCTCAAAAGGGAAGGCGAGGATACTTCGGCGCTGTTTGCGGAGATGAAGGAACTGAGTTCCAAGATCAAGACTCTGGACGCAGAGGTTAGCAAAGTGGAGGATGAACTGCACAATGAACTGCTCAATGTCCCTAACACCCCTAATCCTGATGTGCCGGAGGGGGTGGACGATACAGAGAACCTCGAGATGCGCAAGTTCGGCGAGCCGACCGAGTTCAGCTTTGAGCCAAAGGCACACTGGGATATCGGTACGAATCTCGATATCCTTGATTTCGAGCGCGCTTCCAAGATTTCCGGCGCGAGATTTACAGTATATAAGGGCATTGGCGCTAAGCTCGAGAGAGCGGTTATCAATTTTATGCTCGACCTCCACACCGAGGAGCAGGGCTACACCGAGATACTGCCGCCTTTTATGGCTAACCGCGATGCTATGACCGGAACAGGTCAGCTGCCCAAGTTTGAGGACGACATGTTCTACGTGCCGGCCAAGGATTTATTCTTGATCCCGACGGCCGAGGTACCTGTTACAAATCTTCATTCAAATGAAATCATCGAGCCGGAAGATATGCCTGTGTACTACACGGCTTACACGCCATGCTTCCGCAAGGAGGCAGGCTCCGCAGGCAGAGATACCAGAGGACTGATCAGACAGCACCAGTTCAACAAGGTTGAGATGGTCAAGTTTGTAAACCCGGACAACTCGTATGAAGAGCTGGACAAGCTGACGCATGATGCAGAGGAGATACTGCAGAGACTGGGTATCCCTTACAGAGTGGTTAGGCTATGCACAGGCGACCTCGGATTCTCTTCAGCTATGACGTATGATATCGAGGTATGGATGCCGAGCTACAGCCGCTACGTAGAGATTTCCAGCTGCTCAAACTTCGAGGATTATCAGGCGAGACGTGCCAATATCCGCTTCAGAAGAGAGAAAAAGGCTAAGCCTGAGTTTGTTCACACTCTCAACGGCTCCGGCCTCGCAGTCGGCAGAACAGTTGCAGCAATTCTCGAAAACTTCCAGCAGGAAGACGGCAGCGTAGTAGTGCCGAAGGTGCTTAGACCATACATGGGAAGATCTGTTATCGATTAACTTGCGAATCCTGTACTCCGAAGCATCCTTACATGTTTAGACCGTACATGGGAATAGCTGTTGTCAGGTGGCAGATTGTCTGTCGATCCTGAGCGGATTATCTGTAAGTTAGGTGCCGGATTGTGTGTGATGCCAATGCGTGACAGTTATGTCTGTACAGCAGAGGTTTATCTGCGGTTCAGCAACAGACCGTTTATCAGTTCAACGGCGAATTGTCAACAGCGAATTGCCCGGAAGTCCGGAGATGTGTGCCGAGCCGGTAATCGGCATTGACCGATACAGTTTAAATTGAATAATCACAGCTCGTACACGAGTTATATATGCGCATATACGCACCTACCTTTGGAAATGCGACGTAAGCACAAGGATTGGATGACCCATAAGGTCGCATCTGCTCTTTGTGCTTTTTACTTACAAGAGCAAGAACAAATTGCGATGCATACTTTAGTGTCAATGCGCACAATTTGTAAAAATGCACATTGATTTCAGGAACTGCATTTACGGCATCGTGCTGAGGGGGATGTGCAGTCCATGTATCGGCTTCAGAAACACACCTCAACGTGATGTATACCAACCAAAGCTGCGTGGCAGCTGAATTGCTGAAACGGAGAGCGGGAGGCGGAGGAATAGAAAATATGAAAAATAAAATAAGTCTTACGGATTTTCTGATATATCACAAGGAGTCACGCCCGATTTCGTTCCATATGCCGGGGCACAAGGGCAGGAGTACGCTGTACGGGATATATGGCTTTGGCGACTTCGTCAAGACTGTTATGGGCAATGATATAACCGAGATCCCGGGGGCGGACGCACTGCAGCAGCCGCGGGAGCGCATCAAGGATATTATGAACGGCTACGCCGGTCTGTACGGGGTCAAACACACCGAGCTTCTCGTAAATGGAAGCAGCACAGGTCTGATGGCGGCTATTCTGGCTACTGTTCCAAGGGGGGATACTCTGCTGATGGGCAGGAACTCGCACAAGTCAGTTTATGGGGCTCTCAGGCTTGGGGGTATAAATCCGTCCTATATAATGCCTGAGCTTGATGAGGAGACCGGCCTGCAGCTGGGACTGGATCCTGACAGGATAGAAGCAGCGCTGATGGCGGATCCTATGATTAAGGCCGTGCTGGTGACCAGTCCGAATTACTACGGTGTGCTGTCTGATATTGAACGGATTGCTGATATTGTTCACCTGCACGGCCGCATCCTTATTGTGGATCAGGCGCACGGTGCGCACCTCAAATTTTTTGATTACCTGAGGCGGGACGGTGCGCACCGTGCGCCGCAGCCCGCTGGCAGCAGTCAGAGATTGAGGGGATTAGATAGTAGCAAATATGGTAGGGCTGCTGCCGGTGGCAATAGCGGCAATCCGAGTTCTGATCCCGAGAGATTGATACTGTCTGCGGGCTGCAGAGCGGCAGAGAATTGCGGAGCCGACATCGTTGTCGACAGCACGCATAAGACTCTGCTGTCCTTTACCGGCTCCGCAATTCTCAACATCTGCACCGAGAGGCCGGATGTTCCGCGAATAGCTGAGCTCATCCGCATGCTGCAGACAACCAGCCCGAGTTATTTGCTGATGGGCAGCCTCGACATCAATCAGCAGATACTCAGAATGGACGGCTACAATCTGGTCAAGAGCTGGGCAGCAGACGTCGAATATTTCTACCGCGAGGCTGCCAGGATCCGAGGGCTCAATCTCATCCGGCGTCCGGAACTGGACAATACCAAGATAAATCTCACAATGTCAGCCCTCGGTCTATCCGGAGATCAGCTGGCGGAGGAGCTCCGGAAGCGGAACATCTGGGTTGAACTCACGCACGGCGGCTACGCAATGATGATGACAGGAATCGGCAACGAGAGAGGCGACTACGAGGATATGCTGGCCGCCCTGCGTGAGATCTCGGTGCAGTATAGCGGCGGAATCCGCCGCACCGAATTGCAGGATTCCGATTCGGCGGGGGCTTCAGGTGGCAAAATTGCAGATTCCACCTCTAAATACACGAAGGCGGATAGCAAAATTGCGGAAGTCGCTTTGCAGATCGAGAAGGCGGGTAGCAAAGCCGCGGACTCCGCCTCGCAAGCTGTGAATTCAAGCAGCAAAGCCGCGGACTCTCCATCTCCTGCCCGGAATCCCGCGCTTTCGGCAATGCTGGAGCAGCGCGGAATTCCGGACAGATATGAAACCGTGCCGCTTTACAGCGCAGAGGGGAGAGTCTTATACGAATCTCTGGTCCCATATCCGCCGGGCAGCCCTATCGCCTGCCCGGGTGAAGTGCTCAGCAGAGATGTTATCTTGTACGTCAGAGATCAGTTAGTAGCAGAACATGTGGTTCTCGGAGTAGATGAAGAGGGAAGAATAAAAGTTGCGCCTGAATGTGAAGATTTCAAGGAAGTTTAAGATGACTTATACGTATTTTTGATGTATAATTTCTCTTATGCAATGGATATTATTTGTACGAATCTAAGAAAGGAAGGGTTCTTAAGGATGAGCCAAGGTAAACATCTACCAAGCATTTTGGTTAAGCATCACAAGAATACTGCAGGTCGTGAGACCGAAGTGATGCCGATTCCGGATGTGGTTGAAATCTGCATGTCGCAGAGCATTGGTGCTCCTTGTCAGCCTCTCGTTGCTAAGGGCGACTATGTCAAGGTCGGTCAGAAGATCGGTGACACAGAAGCTTTCGTTAGCGCACCGGTTCATTCCAGCGTTTCCGGAACGGTTACCGATATTACGTCGGTACGTTCTTCTATGGGCGGAATGGAGACACATATTGTAATTGAGACTGATAAGAAGCAGGATGTCAGTGAAGAGGTGCAGATTCCTCGCGTTGAAAATCATGCGGATTTTGTCAAGGCAGTACGAGCTAGTGGTATGGTTGGATTAGGAGGTGCTTCGTTCCCTACGAGCATCAAGATGGATCCAAAGAATCTAGACGAGTGTAAGTATTTAGTTATTAACGGTGCTGAATGCGAGCCATTCATCACAGGCGATAACAGAGTGATGGTAGAGGATGGACAGGATGTCCTCGACGGTATGCTTCTAACGATGAAGTATCTCAACCTCGAGAAGGGAATTCTCGGCATCGAGGAGAATAAGCCTGATGCCATCGACAATATGAACAGACTGATTCAGCAGAACGGTATCAATAACATTGAGGTATGCAAGCTGCAGTCGAGATATCCTAAGGGTGCCGAGCGTGTGCTTGTATATGAGACAACCGGTCAGGTTATGAATGCCGGTGTGCTCCCGGCACAGCTGGGAGTAATCCTTTGTAATGTATCTACAATCGCTATCCTAGGACAGTACTTCAGAACGGGCATGCCGCTTGTGCAGAGGAGAATTACTGTAGATGGAGATGCTGTTGCGGAGCCTAAGAACGTATTCGTTCCAATCGGAACTCGCATCGCTGATGTTGTCGAGTTCTGCGGCGGATATAAGCAGGAGCCTAAGAAAATCGTAATGGGCGGACCTATGATGGGGCGTGCAACTCATTCGGATGAGACTCCAACTGTTAAGAATACAGGTTCACTTCTATGCTTCGGCAAGGAATCGGCTACAGTTAAGACCGAGACCGGATGTATCAACTGTGGACGTTGTCACCACGCATGTCCATTCAAGCTCGTTCCTATGCTATACGCAGATTTCTACGAGAGAGATGACGCAGAGTCACTTGATAAGTTCAAGGTTATGCAGTGCATGGAGTGCGGAAGCTGCTCATATGTATGTCCTGCGAGAAGACCCTTGAGCTTTACCAATAAGCTTGCGAAAGGCTTGGTAAAGGAGGCAGCGAAGAAGAATGGATAATAAGAAATTTCAT
>ERZ773005.1040-NODE-1040-length-16135-cov-2.518284_pt1 | contig 16135 bp, 14 predicted proteins | sample MGYA00580666_ERZ773005 | MGnify/ENA primary metagenome ERZ773005 (study PRJEB29015, sample SAMEA2737999) | human oral metagenome | biome: human oral; feature: human-associated habitat; material: dental | place: China | collected 2061 ...
CGAACCCGGCCCCGCCGGACTGCCAGGGCTGCCGCGGCTGCCATGCCGAGTCCGGCTAGCGCCGGCCAGAAGCGGACGGAAAACTCGTCCCACCCCAGGATGTCCAGGGACAGGGCCTCGAGTCGCCAGAAACCCGTGGACTTTCCAAGGTAGGGGGCTTTCCCGATTTCGGGCCGCAGGGAGGAGCCTTGGAAGGCTGCGTTCGCCCCGATGGAGGCGTGGACCCCCTCAAGGGGATCCAGAAGCCCATGATCGCCGATGCCTCGGAGGTAGAGGTAGCCAAGAATCAAGGCGATCAGCAACGCGGCCCGATGCCGGAAACAGAAGGATGTCAGGGACACGGTCTCACCCCATCGGGACGGAAACGCCGACTCCATCCACCCGCACCCTGGGGCAACTCAATGGACATCGCCCGAAAGGGTCTGGAGCAGGTTGCAGCCGACGAGCGTCAGCGCGCACGCCTCCAGAGCGAAGGGAAGCCGCCCCACGTAGACGCCGTTCAGCTTGACATAGTTCCCCGGCTCGAGCCCGGCCAGCGGCGTCGCCAGGGACGGGGCATAGAACACGGCCAGGAGGTTGTCCTTGGGGATGAGCGATGGGGACGAGGGGCCGAACTTGAGAACGTAGCCATAGTCGTTCAGACGCTCCAGGGTGTTCACGTAGCCGCTGACGACGATGCGCCTGTCCTTCCAGTGCAGGTCGAAGGAGGCCTCCCCCTGAGCGATCTCCCGGGCCAGGACGCTCGCCTCCTGAACCCCCTCCTTCCGGTCCGCTATGCGCTGCTCCACGTTGCGGTAGAGGGGAAGGAACGGCTCGAACCCCTTGTCAATCAGGGGTTTGAGCAGCGCAAGGGCGTCGTCCAGGCGGCGCTCCCCCCCATGGGCGTTGGCATAGAAAAAGGCCAGGACATAGTCCACATAAGGGTCCTTGCCCTTGGCCTCCTCCAGCCTGGCGCGCCACTCCATGGGCGACCGCGTCTCCCCGCCCACCCCGGAGAGGGAGAAGTTCGCCAACTGAGCCATGGCCCGGTAGTCCCCCCTGGCCTCGGCCCTGCGGTACCACTCCCCGGCCAGGCCCTCGTCCTGGGAGACCCCCTCGCCATAGTCGTACATGACGGCGATCGCCGTCATGCAGCGCGGGTCGTCCGAGGCGAGCATCCACTGATGCAGGGCCTCCGTGTAGTCCCCGGCCCGACGGGCCTCGAGCCCCTCCTCGTAGCTCCCGTCCGCCCCGAGGGCGAGGAACGGCAACAGCAGCAGGGCTGCGAATATCCTTTTCATACCGACGCCTCCCTCATTCGCGCATCATTCACGAGCCTCATTCACAGGCCTCACTTACAAGCCTCATTTGAATAGAGGAAGGAGCGCCTTGAACCCCGGCGCCCTCGAGTTCCCCAGCATCCGGTAGACGACCGTCTCCGTCGGCACGACGAAGGCGCCGCACGCCCGCGCCGCGTCCACGGCCAGGGCGTGATTCGCCGCGTCACGGCTTCCGCAGGCGTCGGCGACGAGGACGACGCTCCGTCCCCTTTCTATCAGGTCCATCACGGTGGACAGGATGCAGATGTGGGTCTCTATCCCGAACAGGACCGTCACGGGCCGATCCAGCGCGTCCAGCGCCTCGTCGAAGCCGGCGTGCCCGCAGCAGGAGAAACTCGTCTTCTCGATGCAAGGCGTCCCCGGCGGGAGGAGCGAGGACAGCTGAAGCAGGGTGGGGCCAATGCCCTTGGGGTACTGCTCGGTGACAAGCAGCGGCAGGTCCAGCACCCTCACGGCCGTCAGCAGGCGCACCGCGTTCCGCAGCACGGCGTCCTTACCGGAGACGAGCGGCATCAGGTGTTCCTGGATATCGACCATCAGCAAGGCCGAGTTCTTCGTGTCAAACGGTACAAGCATCGGGATGCGGCCCCCTTCTTTCGTCGTGATCTTCCGTCGTGAAGGATCTTTTCTTCCAGCGCTCGAGGATCCGTTCGGGGTTCCGTTCCCCCGCGTCCTCGGGATCCTTCAACTTTCCGGCGTTTTCATTATACAATAAGGGGAATTCCGGCTCCCAAGGCCGGACGGGGACCGCCGGGCCCCGCTCGGGGAGTGTTGAAAGGTGAAACGTGAAAACCTGCACAGCTGCAAGCGCATCGTTATCAAGGTGGGGACCAGCTCCATCACCCACCCCACGGGAAAGATCAACCTGGAGAGGATGGAGCGGCTGGTCCGGGAGCTCTCCGACCTGCACAACTCGGGACGCGAGCTGATCCTCGTCAGCTCGGGGGCCGTTGGCGCGGGGGCCGGAAAGCTGGGGCGGACCCCGTCCAGCCTTCCGGAGAAGCAGGCTCTGGCCGCCGTGGGGCAGGGCCTGCTGATGCAGATGTACGAGAAGTTCTTCTCGGAGTACTCCAAGAGCGCGGCCCAGATCCTCCTGACCCGCGACTGCTTCGCGGACCCGAGCCGGTACCTGAACTTCCGCAACACGGTCTTCGCGCTGCTGGACTACGGCGTCGTCCCCATCGTCAACGAGAACGACACCGTCGCGGTGGATGAGCTGAAGTTCGGGGACAACGACCGGCTCTCGGCGATGGTCGCCTGCAACGCCGAAGCCGACTTGCTGGTCATTCTGTCGGACATCGACGGCCTCTACGACGCTGACCCACGCAGGAACCCCGACGCACGCCTGATCCCCGAGGTCGCAACCATCACGGAGGCGATGGAGGCCAACTCGACAACGAAGGGCAGCTCGATATCCAGCGGAGGGATGGCCACCAAGCTGGCCGCGGCGCGGATAGCGATGTCCAACGGGATCCCGATGGTGATCGCCTCCAGCGACGAACGCAGCGCGGTCCGACGCATCGCCGGGGGCGAGCCGCTCGGGACCTTCTTCGTCCCCAGTCGGGAGGGGTACGCCGCACGCAGGCAGTGGCTGGCCGTCGGCAGCACCCCCAGGGGCGTCCTGCGGGTGGACCCGGGGGCCGAATGTGCTCTGCTCCACCAGGGCAAGAGCCTCCTGCCCTCGGGCATACGGAGCGTCGAGGGGGATTTCCATCCGGGGGACGTGGTGTCGGTCCGCAGCGAATCGGACCTGGAGATCGCCAGGGGAATCAGCAACTACGCCGCCGGGGACGTACGCAGGATCCTGGGCCGGCACTCGGGCGATATCGCCGCGGTCCTGGGCGTCTGCGATTACGAGGAAGTGGTGCACCGCAACAACCTGGCCCTGGTATAGGGATCGTGCGTGAAAGCCGTCGGCGGAGGTTGAGTTGATGGAGGTCAAAATGAGCATACAGCAGGAACTGGTAGGTATGGGAGAGAGGGCGCGGGCCGCGGCCCGGGTCCTTTCCACGGCGAGGACGGAGGACAAGAACGGGGCGCTCCGCACCATGGCGGCGGCGATTCGGGAGGACTCCGCCGCGATCCTCGGTGAGAACGCGAAGGACCTCGAGGACGGGAACGCGGCCGGGCTCTCCGCGGCCACCCTGGACCGTCTCGCACTCGACGAGGCCCGCATCGAGGGCATGGCCTCCGGCCTGGAGGAAATAGCTGCGCTCCGGGACCCCATCGGCGAGGTGACGGGAATGTGGACCGTGGAGCAGGGACTCAGGATCGGCCGGGTCCGAGTCCCTCTGGGCGTGGTGGGCATCATCTACGAGGCCCGTCCCAACGTGACCGCCGATGCGGCGGGGCTCTGCCTCAAGTCGGGCAACGCCGTCATCCTGAGGGGCGGCCGGGAGGCCCTGCGCTCCAACGCCGCCATCGCCCGGAGCCTTCGGTCCGCCGCTGCGGACGCGAAAATGCCGGAGGGAACCATCCAGCTCGTCTCCGACCCCGGACACGAGGCCTCCATCGCCCTGATGCAGCTCCAGGTCCTGGATGTTCTGATCCCCCGCGGGGGCAAAGGCCTGAAGAGAGCGGTGACGGAGAACGCCCGGGTCCCCTACATCATGACGGGGGACGGCAACTGCCACACGTTCGTCGACGCCTCGGCCGACCCCGACATGGCCCTGTCCATCGCGATCAACGCCAAGACGCAGCGCAGCGCGGTCTGCAACGCCATGGAGACCCTGTTGATCCACCGGGACATCGCGGAAAAATTCGTCCCGGCAGCCATGGAGGCCCTGGCGGCGCGCGGGGTGGAGCTTCGCGGGGACGAGGCCGTGCGGGCCCTCTATCCTCAGGCGAAGCCCGCCGCGGAGGAGGACTGGGCGACCGAGTACCACGACAGGATCCTGGCCGTCCGCATCGTGGACGGCATCGAGGAGGCGATGGACCACATCCACCGCTACGGGACGAAGCACAGCGAGGCCATTGTGACGGAGAGCTACGCGAACGCCCAGCGCTTCCTGTCGGGCGTCGACGCGGCGGCCGTCTACGTCAACGCCTCGACGCGCTTCACCGACGGTGGCGTGTTCGGCTTCGGCGCCGAGATGGGCATCAGCACGCAGAAGCTGCACGCGCGCGGGCCCATGGGCGTCGAACAGCTCACGTCCACCAAGTTCGTCATCTACGGCTCCGGACAGATTCGGGGGACCAACCCCGACCTGACGGCCGTATAATTTAGTGGGCTTCGTATTCTAAAATGTCGCATCCGGAAATGGGCGATGTCCGCATGGAGAACTCCGGCACTTTAGGTTCGGCGAAAGGCCGGCCGGCAGATCCCACCGCCAGGGAGGTGAGGGGCCGCGGGCACCTCAGGCTGTACCTGCTCGTCGAGGGGCTTGCCATCGGCGTCCTCGTCGGCCTGGTCATCACGGCCTACCGGCTGGGCATATCCACGACGGGAAAGCTGCTCCGAGGGCTCCTCTCCAGGGCGGGACAAAGCGCCGGCAGCTTGGCCGCCTACATCGGACTGATGGCCGTCCTCGGGGTCCTGGCGGGGCTCTGCTACAAGCTCGCCCCGCTCATATCGGGGAGCGGCATTCCCCAGGTCTCGGCCCAGCTGGCCGGACGGCTCGGGGTCCGATGGCAGAACGTCCTGCCCTTCAAGTTCCTGGGCGGGCTCCTGACCCTGGGGGGCGGCCTGACCCTGGGGCGGGAGGGCCCCTCGGTGCAGATCGGTGCGACCGTGGGACAGGGCTTCGCGGAGCTGGGCCACAGGCCCTTCACCGAGCGCAAGTTCCTGGTGTCGAGCGGCGCCGCGGCCGGGCTGGCCGCAGCCTTCAACGCGCCCATCGCCGGGGTCGTCTTCGCCCTGGAGGAGCTGCACCGCAACTTCTCGCCCGTCGTCCTGATCAGCGCGACGGCCGCGGCCTTCGCGGCCGTGTTCACCGCGGACACCGTGCTGGGGATACGTCCCGTGCTGCTCGTCGCGAGGCGCGACATCCTGCCGCTCGGATACTACGGGCTGCTCGTCGCCCTGGGGATCGTCACAGGACTGAGCGGGGTCCTCTTCAACCGGTGCATCCTCTGGGGAAAAAGCCTCTACGCACGGCTCCGGCTCCATTGGGCCTGGTGCGGGCTCCTTCCCTTCGTCCTCACCGCCGCAGCCTGCCTCCTCTGCAGCGAGCTGTTCGGGAGCGGCGAGCCGATGATCTTCTACGCCATGGGGAACAACCCGTCCCCGGGCGTCCTGATCGGGCTCTACGCCGCCAAGCTGGCGTTGCTGACGCTCTGTTTCGGCAGCGGCCTGCCGGGCGGCATCTTCTTTCCCCTGCTGGTGCTGGGCTCCCTGGTGGGGAACGTCTTCGGCCAGGCGGCCGTCTCCGCCGGCCTGATGGAGCCGCAGTACGTCACGTCCCTGGCCCTTATGGCCATGACGGGGCACTTCTCCGCCATCGTGCGCTCGCCGCTGACGGGCATCCTCCTGATCAGCGAAATGACCGGCTCCTTCGCCTTCATGCTGCCCCTGGGGCTGGTGGCCATGACCGCCTATGTCGTCGCGGAGGGATTCCGCTCCGAGCCCATCTATGAGAGCCTCCAGAAGGGGCTCCTCGCGTCCTCGTCCGCCGCCCCCGTTCCCGGCCACGAGAGGGCCCGTTCCGCGTCCCCCCGGGACCGCATGCTGGTGGAGTTCGGGATCGAGAACCTGAGCCCGGCGGACGGAAGGACGATCGCGGAGATCCTGTGGCCGGAGGATTCCCTGGTCGTCGCGGTCAAACGCGGCTCCGGCGAGATCGTGCCGTCGGGACAGGTGAGGCTCATGGCCGGGGACTACCTGGTCGTCCTGATCCCGCGGATCGCGATGAGGGAGGCGCAGGAGCTGCTCGGGAACCTGACGAAGGGGACCCCCGACGGCGGAAACGCCGCAAGACCGTGACGAAAGCGACAAGGGAAAAGAGACGAGGAGGCATGATACCATGAGCTACCGCAGCTTCAACGAGCTCGCGGAGAGGGCGAAGAGCTTGCCGGACAAACGCCGGTGCGTCGTGGCCGGCGCGGAGGACGATCACATCCTGGAGGCGGTCTTCAGGGCCCGGCGGGAGGGCATCATCGGGGACCCCGTCCTCACGGGCCGCGGGGAGCTCATCGCGGACCGGATTCGCGCCCTCGGGGAGAACCCGGAAAGTTGCGTCATCGCGGACGTGCCCGAAGGCGCCGGAAAAAATCCCGCCCAGCGGGCCGTCGAGCTGATCGCCGAGGGCGCCGGGGACTTTCTGGTCAAGGGCAGGATGGACACGAAGGACCTGCTGAAGCCCGTCGTCGACCGAGCCAACAACCTGCACAGCGGGGACTCCCCTTCCGGCGGGCTGATGTCGCATCTCGCGTTCTTTCGGATCCCCGGCGTCGACCGTCTGGTGGTGCTGACCGACGGGGGGATGGTCGTCTACCCCGACCTGAATCAAAAGAAGGGCCTGATCCTCAACGCCGTGGGGACCCTGAGGGCGATGGGCTGGGAGCGGCCCAGGGTGGCCGTGCTCTGCGCGGTGGAGAAGGTGAACCCCAGGATAAAGGAGACCATGGAGGCCGCCGAGCTGGCGGAGATGAACCGCAGCGGGGAGATCCCCGGCTGCGTCGTCGAGGGCCCCATCTCCTACGACGTGGCGATGGACCCGGGGATCGCCGCGATCAAGGGCTACGAGAGCGAGAACTGCGGCCGGTTCGACGTCCTGGTGACGCCCGACATGACGGCCGGAAACCTCCTGGGCAAGAGCCTGCTCGTCTCGGCCCACGCCGAGCTGGCCGGTATCGTCGTCGGGGCGAGGATCCCCATCGTCGTCACCTCCCGCGGCTCGAGCGCTGGGGAGAAGTTCCATTCCATCGCGCTCTGCGCCGTGGCCTCGGCGGGACAGACGCCTCGAGGCGGCGCGTAGCGGGTTCGGGGACGGCCATCCTGTCCCGGTCGGCCCTCGGAATCGGCCTCCGGAATCGGATTTCAGCATCGGCTTTCAGAAAGGGATAGATTCGTCATGGACAAACACGAGGACAAGATTTCCGACGCGCGCGTCGCGTTCCACGACCTGCTCCGATACCGTTTCCTGTCGGCGCCCCGCTTCTCGCCCGACGGCTCGAGGATAGCCTTCGCCGTGCACCGGGCCGACCTGGAGGGCAACCGCTACCTCTCGGACCTCTGGGTGTACAGCCTGGCCACGGAGAAGTGCACCCCCCTGACCGCGTCCGGGGCGGAGCGGGCCTTCTGCTGGGACCCCTCGGGAACCGCCCTGATCTTCGTCAGCGGCCGGACGCCCCAGCCCGCCGAGGGCGCTCCATCGAAACCTGACGCGAACCCCGACGCCAGGACCGCCCGCATCTACAGCATCCCCGTAACGGGAGGGGAGGCGCGCCTCCTGGCCGAGGTCCCCCGCGAGGTGACTGAGCTCTGGGCACTCGACGAGGGCCGCCTTCTGCTCCGGACCGTCGACCCCCGCGAGCCGGAACGCTTCGAGGACGCGGACTATCGGGTTCTCGAGCAGATCCCGTTCTGTACGAACGGCAAGGGCTTCACCGCGCAGTCCCGCCGCACGCTCTCACTCCTCACCCCCGCCTCGGGGGAGCTCAGGGACCTGTCGCCCCGCGACATGGAGGTCCGCCGGGTGCGTCTCTCGGCCGACCGCCGGCGGGCGCTGGTCACGGGGGTCGTCTATAGGGACGTGATGCCGGAGACGAGCGGCGTGTGGGAGTTCGACCTGGAGTCCGGCGAGATGGCCGAGCGCGTGCCCCAGGCCCACTTCGCCTGGTCCTGCGCGGATGCGTTCGCGGACGGCCTGCTGTTGACGGGCACGGACATGAAGCGCCACGGGCACAACGAGAACGTGCGCTTCTACCTGGCGAGGGACGGCGCCCCGGAATGCCTGACGCCCGAGCTCGACCGGGGCCTGAGGAACTCTGTGATCTGCGACTGCCGGTACGACCTGATCGACCAGGCCCAGGCCTTCCAGGTGGACGGGGACCGGGCGTGGTTCGTCTCGACGGACGGATACCGTTCGCACCTGCACACGGTTGACGCGCACGGAGGCGTCGTGCAGGTCTCCCGTGAGCTGCGCAGCATCGAGGACTACGACGTCCGGGACGGCCGCGCCGCCGTGGTCGGGCTCGAGGGGCTGGGCCTCCAGGAGCTGTACCTGGTGGAGGCCGGGAGGGAGCGCCGCCTCACGGACTTCAACACCGCGGCCCTGGAGGGGAAGGACCTGAGCGTCCCCGAGTACGTCCGCCTGGAGAACGGCACCCCCGAGGGGCTGGACTGCTGGTACATGCGCCCCGTCGGCTTCGAGGTCGGCAAGAAGTACCCGACCCTGCTGCACATCCACGGCGGGCCCAAGATGACGTTCGGGGACGTCTTCGTGCACGAGATGCAGTGCTGGGCCGCGAAAGGGTTCGCCGTGCTGTTCTGCAACCCGCGGGGCAGCGACGGAAAGGGGGACGCCTTCGCCGACATCCGGGGCCGTTACGGCACCGTCGACTACGAGGACCTGATGGCCTTCGTGGACTGGGCCTCCGACACGCTCCCCTTCGTGGACCGCGACCGCCTGGGCGTGACCGGCGGCTCCTACGGCGGGTTCATGACCAACTGGATCGTCGGCCGGACCAACCGCTTCCGCGCGGCCGTCACGCAGCGCAGCATCTGCAACTGGGTCTCGATGGCCGGGATTACCGACATCGGCTATTTCTTCGTCCCGGACCAGCAGGCGGCCGACATCTGGAGCGACGTGGACGGGCTCTGGAACCAGTCGCCCCTCAAGTACGCCGATCAGGTGCGCACCCCGACCCTGATCATCCACTCGGACGAGGATTATCGCTGCGAGCTCTCCCAGGGGCTCCAGTTCTTCACGGCGCTCCGGCGCAACGGGGTGGAGGCGCGGCTGTGCGTCTTCAAGGGCGAGAACCACGAGCTGAGCCGGTCCGGGCGTCCCAGGCCGCGCCTGGCCCGGATGCGGGAGATCGTCCGCTGGTTCGTGGAGAAGGTCTGAGGAAAGGATTGATGGAAGGGCCGACGCGGCGCGGGCCGGGCCGAAACCGTGCCGCAAAGGGAGCCCTCCCCGGCCGAATGCCGGGGAGGGCTCCCTTTCCCTTATCGTCCGGCTGAGGACTGGCCGGGCTAGTCCAGCTCCACGGACCCGGAGATGAAGCACTCCCACCCCCTGGCCCCGCAAAAGCGTTCGATCTCCCTCGCCAAATCCGCGTCCCGCGTATACTCGAGCAGGCGGATCTTCGCCCCGGCCCCCTCCATTTTCTCCAGGTAGGACAGAAAATACTGTCGGTCCTCCTCCCGACTCCTGCCGAATGCGCCCGTTTCAAAATTTAACTTGTCAAAATTTATCCTGGTGAACACGGTCTCCTGGTTCACCCCGGAGAACAGGCCTGCGATGCTCCCGTACTCCTCCAGTGCGGCCGTCGCATACTCGTCCCCGCCGTTGATGAGGACCTCCAGCCCATACCCCGAGAGCCGGCGCAGCACCTCCGTCAGCCCGTCGAAGATTCCGCGGCTCTTCTTGTAATGATAGACGTCGCAGTTGTCGACGAAGAATCCGTCGATTCCCTTCCGCACATACTCCGCGGCCAGCTCGGAGACGACGAAATCCCGCCACGGCGCGGCGGATACGTCGACCCACCATTCCCCGTCCCAATTCTCGTACCTTCCCAGGACAAACTTCCTGAACCTGCCGTAATACGGGCGGAACGCCTCCAGGGAGCCCACGTTCAGATAGCCGTACACCGTGTGGCCCGACACCTTCAAAAATGCGATTTCCCGCTCCTCGAAATGGGCCGGATCGACGACCAGCACCCTGGTCCGCAGGACGCGCTCATCCCTCAGCGCCTCACCGCCCCTCATCCCGATAAAGACGCCGTACGAAGCGTCGAAAGCTCGCTCCGGGCGCGCCTCCCCGGCAAGGCAACACCCGCAGAGGACGAGCACGGCCGCCAAGGCGTACGGCAACGCCCATCCCGCGATTTTCTCCGCCCATCCCGTCGGGTATCCCATCGGTCAAAACCGGACCCGAGCGGCGGAGAACCTCATCTTGACGTCCTGGGGCCTGCCGAAGTAGACCCAGGACGTGACCAGGATGTCCACCCCCGCCGCAGCGTAGTCCGCCGCATTGTCCGCGTTGATGCCCCCGGCGGCGGAGATGCGGACCTCGGGCCGGATTCGGCGCACCCGCTCGACACACTCCCGCAGCGCGTCGGGCGAAAAACGCTCGCACTGAATAACCTGGACACCGGCCTCCGCGAACCGGACGGCCTCCTCCACGGAACCGGCCTCCGCCATGATCCTCTTCTCCGGGAAGCGCTCGGCCATCCTCGGGATCGCGGACAGGAACTCCGCCTCGTCCATGAAGGCCCGATGCTGGTCGAAGACGAGAATGGACTCCGACAGGCCCAGCCGGTGCACGGTCGCCCCGCCGGCCAGAGCGGCCCTCACGGAGAGGTGCTTCGTCCCCGGAAAGTGCTTGCGGGTCACCGCAACCTCCACGGACGGGGACGCAGACCTCGCGTTCCGCACGACCCCGGCGGTCCGCGTGGCGATGCCGGAGGCGTACTCCATGACGTTTTGCGCCGCCTTGTAGACGGCGTGCAGCCGCCCGGCCGTCCCCTCGGCACGGAGACAGACGGTTCCGGCGGGCAAGCGGCTGCCGCTTGGCCGTACCTCCTCCGCCAGAGCCCCGACGGCCCGGAATATCCGGGCGGCCTCCTCCACCCCGGCGATCACGCAGTCCTCCTTCGGGAAGCACTCCACGCAGCCGGGACGGTCCTCTATGCCGAGGGCGTCCACGGTCAGGTCCATCAGGTGGAGGTCCTCCTCGATCCAGGCCTCTATGCGGCTTTCGGGCACAAAAAACATCGGTGCATCTCCTTCCCTCGGGCGGCCCCGTCCGGCCGGACCCCGCCCACGTTCAAAACCCTCCGTCCCCCCGCGAGCGGCACCCCTCCAGCAGGGCGTACAGCAGCGTGCCGACGACGGCTAGGACGGCGCAGAGCCTCATGGCCCCGTCGAAGTCGCCCCGCGACACGCAGTTGAAGATCTCCAGGGACAGGGTGTTGGTCCTGCCCGAGATATTCCCTCCCAGCATCATCGTGATGCCCACCTCCCCCGAGGCCCTGGCGACCCCCAGCAGGAGGCAGGAGAAGAGCGTCCTCGAGACCTGCGGGACTGTCACGAAAAGGAACGTCCCCATCGCCCCGCACCCCAGGGTACGGGCGGCCTCCTCCAGCCGGCGCAGTTCGGGGCGCTCCATCGCCGCCTGTAGGGGCCGGACCACCAGCGGCAGCCCCGCGACGAACGCGGAGAGGATCACCCCCGTCTCGGAGAAGACGATGCGCAGCCCCAGCCAACGCTCCAGGGGCCCCCCAATGGGGCCGTTCCTGCCCAACAGCAGCAGGAGGAGGAAGCCCATCGCCACGGGAGGGAAGATCAGCGGCAGTGTCACCAGGAACGCCAGCGCACGGTCCAGAAAGCCGCGCCTTCGGCTGCAGAACCGGGCGCAGGGCAGCCCCACGCAGAGGTAGAGCAGGACGCAGGCCACGCACACCCGCAGCGTTAGGAGGATGGGGAAGCTCAGGGCAGCCTCGTCCGGCACGGCGCTCCCCTCCCATCCGGGAAACAGGGGCCGGCCGCTCCGCCAGGCCCCGCCCCCTCGGAGGGGGAGCAGAAAAGGGCTCGGAGCTGGATCACCAGATGCCGTGACGTTTCAGGATCTCCCTGCCCTTCTCGCCCCCCAGGAACTCCAGGAAGCTCAGGACCCCGGCGTCCGTCTCCCGCCCCTGGACCACCGCGGCGACCATCCTCAGGGGCGGGTATCCCTCGGCGATCTCCAGCCACCCACCCAGCTTCTGCCCGCCATTGAGCACCATAACGCGGTTGACGAACCCCGCGTCCATCTCGCCGGAGACGAGGTAGGAGAAGATCTGGGGGACGGTGGAGACGACCGCGAGCCTGTCCCCGAGCTTTTTACCAATGCCGGAGCTCTCCAGGAACGCGGACGCGGCCCGGCCGTAGATGGCCGCCTTGGGGTCCGGCATGGCGACCCGGGCGAACTCCTGCTTCTCCAGATCCTTCGGGGACTCGAGGCTCAGTCCCTTCCGCCACGCCAGGACCAACACCGTCTCGCCAAGCGGCTCTATGCGGCCGAACTCCAACCCCTGCGAGGCCGCTTCCAGGGCCCCCCTGTCCGAGATCACCACGTCGGCCCCGCTGCCCTGCTTGATCTGGACCAGGACCTGGCCGATGGGACCGCCGTACATCTCCTCGAGGGACCCGCCCGACTCGCGATAGGCCCTGCCAAGCTCCTCGACCATCTGCTTATAGCCCGCCCCGGTGGTCACCGCGACGCCGCAGAATGCGGCGGTGGCAAGCACAAAGACGCACAGCAGCGCCAACGGAAAAACACGCGTCACCATTCTCCTGCCCATCTCTTCATCATCCTTTCCTTATCCTTTCCCTACGGGACCCTGCGGCATCCGCAGGGCTTCACATCCGGGGCCGTGGAGATCGGGCTGCAGGGAACACAGCCGGGTCTCCTTCCCCCTCTCCACGACGAGGACCCGGTCGGCAAGACGCCGGATCTCCTCCTCGGCGTGGGAGACGTAGAGCACGGGGACGCCGAGGGCCTGCGGGATCGTTGCGATATACCCCATCAGCTCGTCCCTGAGCCGAGCGTCCAGGGAGGCCAGGGGCTCGTCCATCAGCAGAAACGACGTGCAGGCCAGCAACGCCCTGCCGATGGCCACGCGCTGGCTCTCGCCCCCCGAGAGCGATCCAACGCCGCGCCCCAGCATGGGCCCCAGGTCCATCAGCGCGACCACGCGCTCGAAAAAGGACCGGCTGTACGGCCGGCCGCAGAAACGCGGGGCGAAGAGCAGGTTGTTCCGCACCGAGAGGTGAGGGAAGAGACGATGCTCCTGGAACACGTACCCCACGCCGCGCCCCCGCGCCGGCAAAAAGACCCTCTCCGCCGCATCGAAGAACACCGTGCCGTTGTGGACGATGCGCCCCTCGTCGGGGACGACGAGCCCCGCGACCATATTGAGCAGGGTCGTCTTGCCGGCCCCGGACGGGCCGTAGAGGGCGGTGATCCCGACCCCATCCAGGACGAAATCCGCACCCGTCGAAAAATCGCCCAGGCGTTTTCTGACCCGAACCTCCAGCACTCCTCCCAACCTCCGCACGGGACGACGCGAACCGAAACGACGCCCCGGCCTGTCGGACATCGAGTTATTTCATGGAACAACTCGACAGGCCGGAATCAGAATAAGGCATAATGAAAAAAGTGTCAAACAGCAGGGCAAACCCCGCAGCCCGCAGCCCCATGAGGGCGGAACACTCCGCGGCGTCTCAACTCACCCTCTACCGTGACCGTGGGGCCGGTCCGGGGAAGAGGTCCAGCAGCTTCTCCCTCAATATCTCCATACCGCGGCCCGCGCCGGCGCGGATCACGGTGAAATGGGAGCTGCCCGGAAGCGCGACCTCGTTGGGGTCGATCAGGAACGCGGGCGTTCCGGAGCGCAGGTCGTGGATCAGGCCGGCGGCCGGGTACACGTTCAAGGACGTGCCTACCACGGCGAAGATGTCCGCCCCCGCCACCCATCGGGACGCCTCCGCGATCATCGGGACCGCCTCCCCGAACCAGACGATATGGGGACGCAGCGGGGAACCATCCGTGTCCGTCTCCCCGAACTCCAGCCGACCGTAGCCGATGTCGCGGACCCGGGTCTCGTCCCGGACGCTGCGCACCTTGGTCAGCTCCCCGTGCAGGTGCAGCACCTTCGTGCTCCCGGCGCGCTCGTGCAGGTTGTCCACGTTCTGGGTGACGATCCCCACGTCGAAGAACCCCTCGAGCTCCGCCAGGATGCGGTGCCCAAGGTTTGGCTCCGCATGGGCCAGCTGTTCCCGGCGCTGGTTGTAGAACTCGGTAACCAGCTTGGGGTTGCGGTGCCACCCCTCGATGCTGGCGACCTCCATGACGTCGTACTCCTCCCAAAGCCCCCCGGCGTCGCGGAAGGTCTTGAGCCCACTCTCGGCGCTCATCCCCGCCCCGGTCAGCACGACCAGGCGCTTTCCTCGTTCGTTCCCGTTCATCCTCGCCGTCCCTCCTTCTCGATAATCCGTACCATGAAAACCCCGCTCCCCCGTCCACATCCCATACGCTGTACCCATACGTTATACCCATACGCTATAATTAGGGAAGCGCAAATAAAAAACACACATCTTGTCCAAGATGAATATGCAAAATATCGATATGATATACAGAAATCTCCGGCGCTTCCCTAAAATTTAACATGGGGGCAAGCCCCCTGGTGAAGAAACTAAGCGACCTGCACAGCTGGTGAAAAAACTAAGTGATCGACACAACTCGCGTTGCTCGTTGGTCGCCTACTTATCACTACGTTCGCTGGCAGTCTGCTTAAAGCCCCCACGCCGCTATACAATAGCGGCGGCCCCGGCAGGCTTCCTCCTCGAAACAGGCAAGCTGGGGTTCCACGGGGAGGCTTCACGGATTAAAACGGTTTCTCCTTGAAATTATCGCACACCAGGAACACAGGGGGAAGGAACGTACCCGGACGAGGGCTTTTCCGAACGTGACTGCCGGAGCCGGGACGGAATCGGAGCGAAAGGAACGGATGGTATTGAGCAAAGATTACGGTCAACTGCAGCGCCAGGGAAGGCAGCTGAAATCACGGATTGCGGAAAGCATGGTCTTCCTGCGGCGCTTCGTCGGTGCTCCCCGCCAGGTGGGGAGCGTCATCCCCAGCTCGCCCTATCTCACCCGCGCGGTCCTGGACAAGATCGACTGGAGCCAGGTCCGAAACGTCGCCGAGCTCGGGGCGGGGACGGGGGTCTTTACCCGGAGCATCGTCCGTCGGGCGCGGCCCGACGCCCGGCTTCTTGTGTTCGAGATCGACCCCGACCTCCAGCGGATGATCGGCGCCTCGCACCCCGGCCTGAAGCTCTATGGGGACGCCCAGGAACTGCCCGCCATCCTGGAGGACCTGGGCATCGACAAGCTGGACGGCATCGTCTCGAGCCTGCCCTTCACCGTCCTTCCCCCGGCGATGACCGCCCGCATCCTGGACGCCGTCCAGGATACCCTGGTCCCCGGCGGAAAGTTCGTGGCCTACCAGTACTCCAAGATCATGAAGCGCCACTTCGAATCGCGCTTCTCGGAGATCCGGACCTCCTTCGTCCCCATCAACATCCCTCCGGCGTTCGTCTACGAGTGCCGGGGGGATATCCGAAAAAAATGAGAGGGGGTTCCTCAAACCCCCTCTCGTCCTTTCATCGTTCTGCGGCGCCCGTCATTTCTCGATGACGATGCGGCCGTCCGTCTTCATGTCCACCCTTCCGTCGGGGAAGGAACGCAGGTAGTCCACCAGGGCGTCCAGATCCCGGACCTCCGTCGATTCCCTCCGGGCCTCCTTGAACACGAAGTAACGGTCACCCCCATCGGCCGTCCAGCTGTTGACCGCCACGGTGTATTTTGCCTTATCGTCGACCTTCCGCCACTCCCCATCCTTCAGCACGGAGATTTGTTTCAGGCGGTTACCCCAGGATAAAAGCCTGCCCTCCGCGTCAAAGGATGCCGCTTTCTCCTTGAGGTCGTAGACGACCTTCAGCCCGGAGATCTGGAGGAACCCTCCGTCCGGGACGCGAAACGCGGGGTCGAAATGCTCGCCCTCGACGATGAGGGCGGAGGCGGAGAGCTCCACTATCTGCCGAAGCTGCACCCCCGTCACCGTTACGACGTCGATGGTGTTGCCGAACGGCAGGATCTCCATCAAGT
>ERZ773005.1042-NODE-1042-length-16127-cov-8.470694_pt1 | contig 16127 bp, 12 predicted proteins | sample MGYA00580666_ERZ773005 | MGnify/ENA primary metagenome ERZ773005 (study PRJEB29015, sample SAMEA2737999) | human oral metagenome | biome: human oral; feature: human-associated habitat; material: dental | place: China | collected 2061 ...
GCGACCGGACGGTCGTCGTCATCGCGCACCGGCTTTCGACCATCGCCGAAGCCGACCAGATCGCCATGCTCGAAGACGGACGCGTCACGCAGCTTGGCTCCCATGAGGAACTGCTCGCCCAGGAGGGGCGCTACCGCAGCTTCTGGAGCGACCGCCAGCGCGCGCAAGGCTGGAAGGTGCGCTAGCCAACCCGACCGACATGCAACGAAAGGCCGGGTCCAGCGAAAGGCCGGACCCGGCGTGCATGCGAATTGAAAACGTGTGCACGGGGCCATCGCCGAACTGGGCTTTTCTCGACCGCGTGCACACGATTCGAAAACGTGTGCACGAGCGGCGGATGGGCACATGCACGACAGGATGTACTGAGTTACGCGGTGGCCTTCGCGTAGTTGGCGGCAACGGCATCCCAGTCAAGGGCCGAGAAGAACGCGTCAACGTAGTCGCCGCGCAGGTTCTTGTACTTCAGGTAGTAGGCGTGCTCCCAAACGTCGATGCCCAGGATCGGGGTGACGCCAAGGCCCTCGCTGAAGGGGTTATCCTGATTGGGGCTCGACGTGACGCTCAGGGTCCCGTCAGGGGCGGCGTTGAGCCACGCCCAGCCGGAGCCAAAGCGCCCGACGGCAGCCTTCTTGAGCTCTGCCTTGAGCTCGCCGACGCTGCCGAAGGCCTCTTCGATCCTCTCCCTCAACACGCCCGCAGGCTCGGCGGCAGGAGTGGGGGACATGATGGAGAAGTACAGGTTGTGGTTGTAGAACCCGCCGCCGTTGTTGCGGATGGTGCCGCGCAGGGGCTCGTCGATGCCATCCAGGGAGGAAAGGAGTCGCTCGATGGGCTGATCGGCGACACCGGCCTTCTCGGCGGCGGCATTAAGGGCGTTGGTGTAGGTGGTGTGGTGCTTGGAGTAGTGGGTCTCCATCGTCAGCGCGTCGACGTAAGGCTCGAGGGCGTCATAGGCGTAGGGAAGCTTGATCTGCTCGAACATGGTGAGCTCCTAACGTGTTGGGTTTCTGCTCGCATAGTTCCTCGTGCGGAAGCCTCGCGGGGCCTCCCTTGGGGCTCTGCCACCTCAAAGGCTCTGTCACGCCTGCCTGAGCATGGACTTCATGAACCAGATCTCCTTGTTGTAGGCAGCGACCTGGTCCTCCATGGCGTTGGAGACGGCAAAGTCCTCGTCCCCGCAGGCGTCACGAATCCCAAGGGCCTGCTCCTTGAGTGCGGCCATGTCATCGAGGGCGGTCTGGATGGCGTCCTTGACGGCCCAAGCCTTGGCGGGGACGTCCTCGATGGTCGCAAGCTCCAGGAACTCCCTGTAGCTCGCAGCGGGGGTCTCGCCGTTCTGGGCGAGCAGCTCGGCAACCTCGTCCATGTTGTCGGTGTAGGCGTCGTAGAGCGCCTCGAGGTACTCGTGGACTGCCTTGAACTGCAGACCAAAGACGTTCCAGTGGAGGTTGTGGGTCTTGATGTACACCACGCCAAGGTTGGCGACGTAGGAATTGACCTGCTGAACGAGTTCCTTCTTCATTGCTCTCTCCTTTTTCCTCTCGAGTCGGCAGCCCATTGAAATGGGCCCGACGACAGCTTGTGCTACCTCCTCTATACCCCACTCATGCAATTGTTACTCATTCACTAGCAAAAAAGTCTGGAGAGCTTCGCGGAGGGGGTGCGGTGACTCCATGGTAGCCGCGTTCGCCGTCGCCCTCGAGCGCGGGATGGGTGCCCGCGAGGCCTTATCCTATGCGGTCGCCGTCGGCTCCGCAGCGGCCATGTCCCCCAACACGGGCGACTACGACCCCAGCGACCGTGATGACATCCTGCCAAAGGTTGAGGTCAGGACTATCGGGGAAGGGGGGCATGGGGCATGAGCGAGCCCTACGAGATCTGCGCGGCGCTCCCCCACATCTACGTGGGACGGTTTGCGAAAGCGAGATCGAGGGTGCCAGCGTTATCAGCGTCAGGCTCAGCCTGCTCGAGTTCGAGCAGCTCCTCGAGTACCACGCGTTCCGTTACGCCAGGCTCGGGACGCGCAACATGGACTTCGAGCGCATGCTCGAGAGCGTCGTCGCCATCGAGCTGCCGAGGCGCGGCTACGAGGCGTACGCGGACATGCCCTAACCTACTCGTACCTCAGCAGGGCATAGTGCTGCAACGGATCCCTTGGGTCGGACCCATGCCACTTGGGCTTACTTAGGCCTACCAGGACCTGACTTCAACCGATCTGGCGCATAGCGTGCGCCAGACCATGGGAGCGGGGTGGGAGCGGGGACGAGGAGCCCTGCGCCAGCGCCAGCCCGTCGGCCAGGCAGCCCACCGCATAGAGCGGGATGCTCTCCACGTCCCCCGTGCCGAAGTTGTGCGCGGAGACGCGCACGACGCGGTCGGGACGGTACTTCTCGCGGTACACGCCGAGGCTCCTCGAGCGCGCGTTCTCGGTGGACTTGACCTCGACGGGCACCGCCCCGGCCGACCCGTCCTCGACGACGAGGTCCACCTCGGCCCTGTTGCCGCTCGTCCAGTAGCGGGGCGTGATGCCGCGGGCGACCATCTGCTGTACCACGTAGTTCTCGGTGAGGCCACCCGCATCAAGCAGCGACCGCTTGCGCTCGTCGAAGAGCACCGCCGCAGGAATGCCCGACATGGTGGACAGAAGGCCAACGTCATTGGCGTACACCTTGAAGGCGCCCGCATCCTCCTGCAGGCGCAGGGGCACCTGCCCCGAGGACACGCGCACACACTTGTCTACGAGCCCGGCCGAGAGGAGCCACGAGATGGCCCCCTCGTACTGACTCGCCCTGCCGCCGCTGCGCACCTGCTTGTACTGGAACTTGTGGTTCTCCTTGGCCAGCTGCCCGGGCACGCTGTTCCAGACATCACGTGCATGTGCGACATCCGTAGGGTTAGGGGCGTACTTGGCCATATCCGCTAGGTAGAGGTTGAGGATGTCGCGGTGCACGCGAACGGCGTCCCGCACGCGCAGGCACCCCCTAATGCTTGTGGGGACGGAAGGGGACTCTCACAAATGCGAGAAGCGTCACTCTATATCCCAAACAGGCGTCAACAGAAGCCAAGGATTAGTATAAAAAATTAACTGTTAACCGAATGATTGGAGCTTGATGCCTGAGCGCAGCAGATATCACCTGAGCACCGCAAAACCTTTCCTCCTATGAAGACCGCTTCAAGCAGCTCTACTGGCGAATAATCTGGACCCACAAGATTCACGAGAAGCAGGCTGACATTTCGGAGAAGCTGTACTCCTCGTGGGAAATGCCGTGCTCCTCTTGGTAGCGCTCGATACGCTCGCCGTAGAGCGTGTTGATGCCTCGAGGATTGATTAGCTCGTCATGGAAGACGAACTCGTGAGGCACTTCGATGAACACGGTCTTCTCGCCGGAGAGAGAGTCGGTGAATATGGGCAGTGCTTGCTTCAACCCATCACCAAAGGCAACGACGAAGCTGTCGCCATCAATCTTGATCTTGGGATCGACCTTGCTGCCGCCGAAATAAGCGAGTACGTCCGCCAGCGTGGCGGTCCTTGTTCCAGCCTTCTCGTGGATGACGCGAAGCTTCTCGAGAACCTGAGCAACTCGGAGGTCGGAGTCCTGCTTGCGCTTATTGCACCCCGAATGCGCGAGCACGAAGTTGTCTGGCGCGTCCTTGCCTCCCGATGCGAGCGGCTCGATATGGTCGACGTCGGTCTCCTCGACGTCCATGTCGATATCTCGGCCGCAGATGTAGCATTTGCCATTCTGCGTCTCGTAGAGGTTCGATTTCAGAGCTTTGTACGCTTCGGCGGTCAGGCCCGCCAGGTAGTTAGAGTGTGCCATCAGTCCATCCCTCCGCTGACCAGTGCCAGCAGGTCGCCGTAGTTCGTAACCTCGTGATACCTCACGCCCGTCATGCTCGCCTCGTTGAAGAGCTTCTTCGCGCAGGCGATCTTGGCGTCCTCCACGCCGCGCAGCTCGAGCGTGTCGAGCGTGCCCTTGGTCTCGGCCACGAAGTACACGTGCTTCACTGACCCCCGCTTGAAGGCGATGGCCCAGTCCGGCGCGTAGTTGCCAACGGGAGTGGGTATGGTGAAGGTGCGCGGCAGCTTGGCGTACACCTCCACCTCGTCGGCCGCGTCCAGGTCGGCAGCGAAGCCCGCCTCGCCGTCGGAGTCGGGGAACACGTAGTCCTGGATGCCCTTCTTGCTGGGCAGCGCGGAGCTCGCGTTCTTGGGCATGCGCTCGGTGAAGATCGTCGTGTCGTACTCGTCGTCGATGGCGTGGTACTCCACGTGGTCGACCACCATGGCCGCCTTCTCGCCCACGATGAGCTTGGCCACCTTGGCAATGAACTCCTCGGGGTTCTTCTGGTAGAGCGCATACTTCTGCGGGTGGATGAGCGAGAGGATCGCCGCCACGGTGCGCCGCGTGATGCTCGCCTGCGCGGCCACCTCGCCCAGGAGGTCGTAGGTCACGCCGGTCACGGCCCCCGCGTCCACCTTCTCCTGCGCGGTACGCCTCACCTTGAACTGCCCCTGCGCGTCCAGCTCGTCGCGGTCCAGCGTGCCGTGCTGCGCGCCAACGGTCATGGCGTAGGCAAGCTCGCTCACGACCAGGTCCTTGTCGATACGGTCCACGGCATGCTCGACCAGCTCGCCGCTTGAGAACTCCACCGTGTAGGCGTGCTTGCCGTTGATGCGCCGCCACAGCTCCTGGAACTCCGCGCGTTCGAAGTTGTCGTTGAGCCTGTTGGCGGGAACCTTCGTCTCCAGGCCGTTGCTCACCATGCCGTCCAGCGCGTGCGGGTCGTAGACGCTCCTCACCAGCGCCTCGATGGCGGGCGCCTTAGCCTGCATGTCCTGCGGCAGCCGCTCCACGGCCACCAGGTTGAAGCCCTCTTCGCGGAAGCGCTCGGTCGGCGTGCCCTCGTAGTCGATGTAGTTGTTCTGCAAGAGCCACGCGTAGGCGATTTTGGACTCCTTCTCGGAGAACGTGACCTCGGTGGAATCCGGCATGGTGACGACCTTGCCCTTGAGGAAACCGTCGGTGACGTGCGTCGGCCGCGCGTGCAGGCCGCTTCGTATGTCGCTCTGCAGCGATGCGGTGAAGTCGTTGTAGCTCTCCGAGGCGATGACGGTCAGCACGTTGACGGAGTGCACCCCTTCCTCGCCCAGGGTCGCGAGGTCCTGCCGCTCGCCGGTGGCATCCACGCACAGGCGCAGGCCGCGCCCGACCTCCTGGCGCTTGCCGGTCTCGTTGTCGGAGTGCTTGAGCGTGCAGATCTGGAAGATGTTCGGGTTGTCCCAGCCCTCGCGCAGCGCGGAGTGGGAGAAGATGAACCGGCACGGCTCGTCGAACGACAACAGCCGCTCCTTGTTGCGCAGGATCAGGTCGTAGGCGCTCTCGTCGTCGGACTCGTCGCTGCCGCGCTTGGTGGCCGAGTCGATGGCATGGCCGTGTCTGTCAATGGAGAAGTAGCCCTCGTTGGTCTCGTGGGCGCCGATCTCGCGCAGGTAGCGGCTGTACTCGTCCTCGATCCTCCCGTCCAGGAACTCGTCCACGGCCGAGCGGTACTCCTCCTCGAACATCTTGCGGTATCCCACCGGCTCGTCGCTATCCGGGTCGTCGACGTTGCGGTACTTGGCAACGGCGTCGATGAAGAAGAGCGACAGGCACCTGATGTGCCGGTAGAAGAGGGCGGACTCCTTCTCCAGATGGCTCTTGATGGTCTCGCGCATCTGCACGCGGCGCATGTCGTCCTCAGAGGAGTCGCCCACGATCTGCCCCTTGTAGATGGTGAGGCCATTGAGGAAGCGCACGTGCGCGAGCCGGCCACCCATGTCGGGCACGATCCCGTCGGGGGCTATCTGGTAGCCCCGGTAGACCTCCATCTCGCAAGACGCCGTGTAGATGTCGTCGCCCGTGCCGAACCGTCCGGAAGTGGTGGTCACCCTTCCCGCTGCGGAGAGCCTCCGGTGCTCGATCACGGCCACGGGTGGCCTGCTCTTGGATACGATGACGTCGCGCAGGTAGAGATAGCCGTTCGTGCCACGGATGTTCTTGAGCTCGAAGCCTTTGACCTCGATGCGCTTCACCAGGCGCTGGTTGTAGGCGTCCAGGGCGTCCAGCACGTACACCGTGTCGTGGTGCACCCGGTGGGTGGCCGAGTAGTTCAGGCAGAAGAGCGGGTCGAAGCGCCTGATGCCCTCCTGGGTCGCCTTGCCGCCCATCTTCTGCGGCTCGTCCTGGATGATGATAGGGCGGTTGGCTGCGATCACGTCGATGGGCCGGCGGCTGCCGAACTCGTCGCGCTCATTGAAGATGATGCGTGCCTGCTTGCTGCGGCTGTTCTCCTTCATGGAGGTGTTGAAGGCCTGCATGTTGATGATCATCACGCAGATGTCCGGGCTTTCCGAGTAATGGTCCAGCTCGGTCAGGTTGTCCGAGTCGTAGACGAAGAAGTCTATCTTCTTGCCGTAGGTCTCGAAGAAGTGCTGCTCGGTGTTCTGGAGCGACTTGTACACACTCTCGCGGATGGCCACGCCGGGCACCACGACGATGAACTTGGTCCACCCGTAGGCGCGGTTGAGCTCGAACATGGTCTTGGTGTAGACGTAAGTCTTGCCTGTGCCGGTCTCCATTTCGATGTCCAGCTGGCAGGCGCCTAGGCCACCCGAGAGTTCCCCAGACTCCTCGATGTCGTTGGCCCGTTGCACGCGGTGGATGTTGTCGAGCAGCTGTGTCGTTGAGAGCCTCACCGGGGGGTTGGCGTAGCCCTCGTCGATGGCACCTTGGTCCTCGAAGAGCGACTCCATCCCCTGCTTGAGTACCTTGCGTCCTTTGTCGCGCAGGTAGATGAGGGCGTCCTGCTTGGGCTGCCCCTGGAAGACGGAGACCACGGAGAGCGCTGCGTCCTCCTGGTAGCGCTGTTGCTTGAACTTGAGCTTCACGAAAGATGACCGCCTTCCAGCATTTCCGCGTTGATGGGGACATCCGGGTCGCAGGGGGTCGCGATTTTGTCGAACATGGACTCCAGCCCCGTCCGGTCGAGCTCCTCGGCAGCGAGCCTGCTCGCCTCGTCGTTCTCCTCACCCGATACCTTCCGCCAGTCGAGGTCGAAGCCCGCGTCGTGGCAGATGAGGGTCCAGGAGAGCCGCTGGGTCCTGCCGTTCCCCTCACGGAAGGGGTGCGCGAAGTTGTAGTTGTCGTAATGGAAGGAAAGCCGCTGCACGAGCGTGCGCTTGTCCATACCTTTGAGCATCCCGTCCTTTGCGAGCTCGCCTTGCGCCCAGTTGACGCCCATCTCTATATTCGTTGAGGGCAGAAAGAACTGAGAGTTCTCTCCCAGCTTCCGGATCTCCACCGTGCGGGTCTGCCCTGCCCAGTCGTAGACGTCCTGGAAGAGCCAGCGGTGTATGGCCTTGAGGTCCCCGAGGCTCCCCGTGACCTTTATGGGCAGTTTCTCCAGGAACTCACCCGTGCGGAAGGTGACGAGCTCCCCTTCCGCGTTCGCGAGCTCGTCGTAGCTTGTGGCGCCCACGAGGTTGCGGAGGACACCGGTCGAGGGGTTGAGGTAGGGGTCTATGAAATCACTGGACAAGGGCCTGCTTCTTTCGCGAGGGATCCCAGCGGCGCTTGGTGCGCCGCATCAGATCCTCAATGGAAATGTCACCCTTCACGTACTCTTCGGCGTCCTTGCGGAACTCGGCTGAGACGTAGGCTCCCTCCATCTCGCCGGAGTGAATCGCCTCTTCGACGACGCGTTTCTTGTCCATGTGGGTACCTCCTAGCGTTCTCGGCACTCGCGAGTGCCGAGAAGATTAACAAGTCGAGCTGTCTCTAAGTATTCCGAGCTCACAAACGCCATTCCTAGATCACCCTCCTCACCGTGTCGGGCGAGAAGGTCTTGAAGAGCTCCTCGAAGTTGGCGGCTGCGGCATCGTCGGCGAGCGACGCGTCGCGGAGCACCGCGTAGAGGGACCGCATGCGGGCGATGGCCTCGATGCACTCGGTAGAGACGTCCACGTCGAAGCAGGCCACGAGCTGGCCGTCGTTCACGTCGTAGACCCTCCTGGCCCCGACCTCTATCTCCTCGATCGTGGCCGAATAGGGGATGCGGAAGGCCGGGAGCACCTGGAAGAGCAGGTCTAGGTCGCTGCGGTCGTCCTTGAGGTTGTCCTCAAAGAGGGAAAGCTTCTCCTGGCTGTAGTTGTCAGGCGTGGCATAGGTGTCCTCAAAGTTTGAGGAGTCGATGCGCAGGACGCGGAAGCCGATGTCGGGCACGGGCTTGGGGTCCTCGCCGACTTTGAGCTGGCGATTGGCTTTCTCGACCTCAGCTTTCGCCTTGGCACCCGCGCGGCGGAGCCTGTCTTCCCCGATTTCGCAAATGGTATTGAAATCGCCGTTCGCTCCACTATAGCTTTCAGGCAATTGGACGAGTATGAATTTACGCATTCCCCCATCAAGGCGGTTGCAATCCATGACTGCATGACCGGTTGTTGCAGAACCCGAAAAGAAGTCTAAGACGATAGAGTCACGGTCAGTTATCCAGCTCACGATTCTGTCAAGAACAGCAACGCTTTTCTCGGTGTCAAAAGCATCCGTTTCATTACCGCTAAGGGTTAGATCCATCCAGTTGTCACTTAAGAGCTTCCCCGTTGATGGAGGAACATAGTACTGAACCGTACCATCATCATTCTTGCGAACAAAGTTCAGTTTTTCATTCGTGGCAGTCAAGTGATCAAGATAGTATTCATCCAAAGTCATTTTTTCGGCGCAGTCAGCCAGGTACTCTTCATAGTTGTTGACAGCAGCTAGAGCTCGACCCTGCTCCCAGCGCCACTGTCCGGTCTCAGGGTTAACCCCAAGGATTTCATAGCGCATGGTGGGCCGATCGGTACCCCGCCAGAACGTGTCCCATTTGCCTGGCTTGCCCCCATGCGACAACGAGAGTTTTCTAAAGCGATTGGTCGCCTGCTTAGAATAGAGAAGTATGTATTCGTGGCCCTGGGAAAGCGCAGCGACATCATCAAACTGCGCCTGGACATTTTTTATGCCGCGTCGCACAGCTATGCAATTCTTGAAGTTCTGAGATCCAAATACCTCGTCGCAGATCTTGCGGAGGTTGGCCGACTCGTTGTCGTCGATGGAGATGAAGATGGCCCCGTCGCTGGTGAGCAGGTCGCGGGCCAGGAGCAGGCGGGGATAGATCATCGAGCACCAGTCGGAGTGGAAGCGACCGTTGGACGTGGTGTTCTCCACCAGCCGGCCGCCCTCCTCATCGTAGTCCCCACTCTCGGCATCGTAGTCACCTTTGGTCTGGGCAAAGTCATCGTCGTAGACGAAGTCGTGGCCCGTGTTGTAGGGCGGGTCGATGTAGATGAGCTTGACCCTGCCGGCGTAGGTGGAGCGCAGGAGCTTCAGGGCGTCCAGATTGTCGCCCTCGATGTAGAGGTTCTGGGTGTTGTCCCAGTCAACGGACTTCCCGGGCTCGGGCCGCATGGTCAAGCCGCACGGCCTGTACGCCTCCGCTTTGGCCTCCTGCTTGCCCGGCCAGGTGAACTGATAGCGCTCGTGCGTTCCCTCAGCCACATCGCCGACCATGTCGCGCAGGGCGTCGGCGTCGATCGCAGCATGTGCGGAGCCGTCCGTGTCGGCCACCTCGGTCACCACGGAAGGGAACAGCTCGGCCAGCTTCTCCGCGTTCTCCCGCTCGATGTTTGGAGTCTGAGTGTTTATCTTCTCCATGCGTCCTACTTTCTCTCGCGACGCTTACAAACTGCTTTGCGCCAATCGTCAAGTTTGTTAATGTCATCTAAAAACTCTTTCGAGTCCGGAAGGGGGTCGGGGGCCACCGAAGGATTGTCATGTGCTTCGGTGACGTAAGAGCACTTAGTCATGTTTGTGGAAACAATATTCAAGTCTTCTTCGGTGATGTCGCCGAGCTTCTCCAGACGTTTCGTTTGAACGGCCGGTTCGCCCCGAACAACCACTCCGTTTAGCAGAATCTCCTCAACAGCTCGTTCCCATGTAGCCCTCAAGTTTGAATAGGCCGTACAGATTTCAGAATCGTAGGCTTCATCGCCATCTTTCTCCAGCCTTGCAAGTCTCTGCTGGGTAGCCTTGAGCTTCCCCAGACGCTTTTTTACAGTGAGAGCCTCCCAGGGGATGTCTTCGCCGACGAATCCTACTGTGCCACCCCTCGAAGCAACGTACTTGGTCGCAATAGGACAGCCATTGTCTTCCGCATACCGTAAAAGCTGTATAGAGAAGGCGGGGTCATGGGTTAAAACGACAACGGGACGGCGCTTTGATTCACGGACTATTCTCTCTGCCACTTTCTTTCTCCATGGATGGTCAAGAGAGGTAACCGGGTCATCGAAAACTATTGTCGAAGGTCGTTGCTGTAGCTTTAAGTTGGCAAAGAACCCCGCGAGCGAGAGCACTTTTAGCTCGCCCTCGCTGAATACGCTCGAGGGTTTGCCGCAAGTGGCCGCGCCATTGAGCTTCAGATCAGCTTTAGTGGCACCCTTGCTCGTTTTCAAGGTCAAGCTGACGCGAGGTGCCTGTTTGAAGAAGAATCTGACCTCTTCGGCGAATGCCCGCTCATACGCCTCATTGATACCTTGTTTGGAGAGATAGGCAACCAGTGAAGAGACTGAGCGGGTGTTAATGCCATTGCCCACAGATCCTGCACTCTTGGCAGCCAATAGATGCTGCATAGATTCTTTAATCGATTCCGCGTACGAGAAAATCCAAGCTCGGGCCTGCAGTGAGTCTCTTTCAGCCACCAATGCGCCGGCTTTGTCTTCGTCCATTTTGTCAGTGAGGTCAGCAATCCTAAGATCCGCCTGCTTTATCTCATTTAGGAGAGCGCTGCGACAAGGCGTGAGTTTATCTGCCGCATACGTCACTTCGTCATCTGAGTAGAACCGCGCATCACTGTTCTCCAGCTTCTGGATAAAGAAGTCGATGCACTGCCTTGTACGATCATCAGTGATGACACCAGTGGCAAACTTGATGAGCAAGACCTTCTGCCGCACCGTCGCGTAGTCATTTTCAAGGCCGGCTAACACCTGTCTGCATTTGTCGAGGCGGGAAGTTGCAGCGTTAGATATGAATTCTTCGAAGGTTTTAAACCTCCTCACTGCTGCGGGAGCAAGAACTTGCTGGCAGAGGGGACAGCGAGCACCATTGCTCACGTTCGGAAACGCTATATCTTTATAAGCGATCTTCACCGAATAGTCCTTTGCCGCTTTCCATAGAGCCATCCAGGTATCTGTACCGACGCCTTCTAAGTCAGTGGCATCAGTAAGCTGTTGAGCAGCAAGATCGACAGCTGCTTGTGCATGGGATACGTCATCCTTAGCGCGTAAATAGGCATCAACGGATTCTTTTGTGCAGCGCTCAAGCCAGACATCAAGAGCTATGTTTAAATCCGTGAACTGCCTCTTACACCGCCGAAGCTTGGGTATCTCTTGCTCGGGAAGAGCTGCGAGCAACCCCGGTATTTCAGCAAGCCTCTTCTCCTCGGAATCGTCCAGGGCACGTGTTTTGAGGAAAGAATTGACGGCATCGAAGTCTGGTAAGGCCACGATTTGTTCAAGAAGGTTTTTTGCCCATTGGGAAGAGGTGGATGGGAATTTGGCCAGTTCGTTCTCTTTTACGGCAATTCCACCGATTCTCTTGTTAGCCCGATCGATGAGGTCTACAAGCGTCTTAAGCATAGAGAGATAAAGTGGAGCGAAGCTAATATCGTGGCTCCTGCTCACCTCGATCTGCGAGCACTCCCTGTCTAAGATGCTCACCTCCGGGAAAACAATCTTTGCAGATTGGTCAGCAGACCACTTAACCACACCCTCTTCGCCATCGGCTTTGAAGACAACGCTCGCAGAAGGCGCCCCGCTATCATTTGAAAATACGTTTGGCAAGACCTCAGGCGTGCCCCCCCGAGAGGAGCAGACGCATCTGAGCACCCTAGAATAGCCCGTTTTACCAGAGCCATTACGTCCATAAACAAGCGTAAGGCCCTGTTCCGCAAAGTCGAGGCTCCCGCCATCGTGAATATTATTGAGGTTGTGGGTGTCTTTGATGCCCAGCAGTACCACGCTTCGTCCAGCATGGCAAAGTGCCTCAATCTCCTCTTTCGTAATAGACAGGATAGGCTGTGCTTCGGGTACCCCCAGCACAACTCCTTGCTCCTGTGCGGCGGAGAAGATGAGCGCATCAATTTCAGTATCGCTGACCACCCTTCCAGATACAGCCAGCTTGAAGGCCTGCCTGTACCACTTAGGGTGCCCATCAAGCCACGTGATAATTGCTTGGGCTACATCATTCTGCTTATCGTCCAATCTCAAGCCCCTCCAGCTCCCGCTGCTTTCTCTTCAGCTCCGCAAAAAGTTCGTTCCTCCGGTTGATCTGCTTGGCCTTGCGGCACCTGACGTCCAGGTCGGCGATCTCGGCCTCCAGGGCCGCCCGGCGCTTGGCGAGGGCGAGGCGGCCGTCGATGTCACGCCCGTCCGTGTCCCCGAAGGCCACCTGGGCGCAGATGGAGTCCCATGCCTCGTCGAGTGTCTCGCCCACGAGCTCCAGCCGCTCGATCCTGTCGGAGGTCTGGAGCCCCCGCCGCACCACGTAGGTTATGTGGCCGGGCTCCGTGCGGAACACAAGCTTGTGGGGGTTCGCGGCGGCGATGGCATCGATGGCCCCGGTAGGCTGCGTCTCGCCCTTCAGGGCGATAGCTACGACCATAATCTCGTGCACGCGCTCCCCGTCGGCGAAGCCGAGGGTGGCGGGCTTGAGGGAGTTCGCCACCGTGATGGCCTCGATGTTGTCCACGAAGGACCGCTTGGTCTTCGCGTCCAGCTTCAAGTGCCGGTAGAAGGCCTCCTTGGGCAGGCGGCGGTTGACCTCGGTTGTGCTCGGCAGGCCTAGCATTTGGGCCTCACCACCAAAAAACACACGAGCTCGAAGTCGTCAAGCCCCTGCACGTCGCCCTCGAGGAAGCCCGTCGTGCCGCCCCCGAAGAAGCTGTCCACGTCGGATTCCTCCTTGGCCCCCACGATGGATGCCACGGTCTCTCCCAGAAGCCTCGTCGCCCACCGCATGTCCCGCCCGTTCTTGGTCGCCTTGTTGAAGGGCCCGTACACGCGCCTGTCTGCCCTGCCCTTTCCCTTGCAGAGCGCGCGCATTTCGTCGAGCGTGGCCTTGGGGTCCAGGTGCCCGTGCACGATGGTCCCGTCGTCCCCTACGTACACCAGGTAGAAGGGGCGTATCCTGTTGCGGTCGCCGGGATCCACGGCCCCGTTCATGTTGCGCAGGACGAAGACGATGCCAGGCTCGTCGCCCTCCACGACGGCCTCGACGCCCAGGGGCAGCCGGTCCAGGTCGGGGTGGTCGTGCGAGTAGGCCACCAGGTCCATGCGGAACTCGTTGAGCCCCAAGTCGGTGATCGAGACGCCGCCCGAGACATCCTCCAGGTCCACGACCTCCTCGCGCATCTGCAGGAGCTGCCGCTTGCGGTACTCAAGGTCGCCCTGCTCCTCGGGGTTCACGTAGTCGTCATCACCCGTGGAGGTCATCACGGTAATGCGCGTGCGAGCCTTCACCCGCTCCTTGAGGTTGATGTACTTGTCCAGCTCCACGTTGGGCCAATAGTTCACGAGCTGGATCTCGGCGCTCTTCGAGCCTATGCGGTCGATGCGGCCAAAGCGCTGCACGATGCGCACGGGGTTCCAGTGGATGTCGTAGTTCACGAGCCAGTCACAGTCCTGCAGGTTCTGGCCCTCAGAGATGCAGTCGGTAGCGATCAGCAGGTCGATATCGTGGCCGGCGAGCCTCGGGGCCAGGGCGTCGCGCTCCTTGGAGACGGGGCTGAAGCACTCCAGGATCTCGGTCATGTCGGCGCGGACTCCGAGGCAGTTGGTCTTACAGGCGCTCCCCGTCACGAGCCCGCACCGCATGCCGCCCAGCTCCCCCTCGGCGAACCTGGAGAGGTGCTGGTAGAGGTAGGCCGCCGTGTCCGAGAAGGCGGTGAAGACGATGGCCTTGCGGTTGCCGGGGTTGATGGGGTGCGCAACCTTGTCGCGAATGTCGGCCTCAAGCTGCAGGAGCTTCGCGTCGTGGGCGGGGTCAATATCGGCCACCATCCCGATGAGCACCCGCATGACCTCGGCGTCCTCCAGCATGTCGCGCTGCCAGCGCAGCCAGTCCATGTCCTCCAAGAGTATCCCCGTGTCGCCGCCCGCCTCCATTGCGCCCTCGTCGTCCTCGTCGAGGTCGACGCCGGGGGCGCTTCCCACCGAGAGGGTGGGGTCCCGCGTGTCCTTGTACTCGTCGACGATGCGGATATTCTCCTCCATGATGGCGAGCACGCGGTTGAGGGTCAGCGCGAAGGAGCTCACGGAGCTCTCCAGGCGCTTGAGGAGGTTCGCGGTCATGAGCCGCCTCACGCCCGTCTCACGCCCGGCGATGGAGAGGTTGCGGTTGCTCCCGCCCTTCTCCGGCTCGTACTTGTGGCGGTGGCTCGGCTGCAGGTAGGAGCTCGGCATGTACACGGCCAGCTTCAGCGAGTCCAGCTCGTCGTAGATCTCGTTGTAGGTGATGGAGCCGGGAAGCGTCGAGAGATTGGGCTGGCGCGACACGGGCTTGCGCCGCTTCGGGAAGAGGCCGATCGCGCTCATGTCGTAGTAGCGCTGGATGTGCCTGCGGCTGCGGGCCACCGTCACCTGGTCGAGCACCTCGAAGAAGTCGGGGTCCAGCATGTCCATGAGCCGCTCGGTCGTGCGCCCCTCCACGGGCAGCTTCGCCCAAGCCTTGTAGGCCGCCTGCGCCCGGCGGAACACGGTCTCGATGTCGGTCGAGATCTTGAGCTTCTCAGACCACCCCTTGGGGTCGCCCTGGTAGGCCAGGGCCAGCTGGTTGCGCAGGTCGCGGAAGCGATTGTTCACGGGCGTGGCCGAGAGCATGAGCACCTTGGTCTTGACGCCCTGCCGTATGACCCTCTCCATCAGGGTCTGGTAGCGGTTGAGCTTGCCGTCGGTGGCCGAGTCGCCGCCGTTCCTGAAGTTGTGCGACTCGTCGATCACCACCAGGTCGTAGTTGCCCCAATTGATGCGGTCGAGCGGGAGCCCCGTCTCCGAGACGCCCCGCGTGCGCGAGAGATCGGTGTGGAAGAGTACGTCGTAGCGCAGACGGTCGGCAGCTATGGAGTTGTTCACCACGTTGGAGTTGTAGGTGATCCAGTTGTCCTTGAGCTTCTTGGGGCACAGCACCAGCACGTTGCGGTTGCGGCTCTCATAGTACTTGATCACGGCCAGCGCCGCGAAGGTCTTGCCCAGGCCCACGGAGTCGGCCAGGATGCAGCCGCCGTAGGTCTCCAGCTTGTTGATAATGGCGACGGCGGCGTCCCTCTGGAAGTCATAGAGCTTGCCCCAGATGGCGCTGTCGCGAAAGCCCGTCCCCTCGTTGGGCAGCACATCCTCCGAGACGTCGTCCAAGAACTCGTGGAAGATCCGGTAGAGCGCCATGTAGTAGACGGTCTCGGGCGCGTTCTCCTGGTACATGGCCGTGATGGAGTCCACGACGGCGTCGGTCACGTCGTTGAGCTCGCCGGAGTCCCAGGCCCGGTCGAACATGTCGAGCAGTGCCGTCGAGGCGGGGGCCTCGGCCCGCATGATGAGCGCGGGCCTGTCCGCGTCCCTCTCCACGCCGAGCTCGGCGGTGGTGAAGCCCGTGAAGGGCGTGTAGGCGACGGCACCCTGGGGCTTCTCGTCCACGAGGAAGCTGTTGCCCATGCCGTTTTCCACGCCATAGGACTTGAAGCGCGCCTTCTTGCGGATCCACCGGGCGCACTCCGAGGACACGGACTTCTGCGTGAGCTCGTTGCGCAGCCTGATCTCCAGCTGGGTGCCGTAGAGCCCGCTCTCGCGCGAGAGCCGGGGGATGTAGAACTCCCGGGCCTGCCGCTTGGGGCGCTCCTGGGTGAATGTCTGCGAGGTGAAGATGAACCGGAACTCCTCGAGACCGTCGAGCTGGTCCTTGAGCGCCTGGTAGACGTACATGGAGAAGACACCGGCTGCCACCGATACGCGGTCCCCGGCCTCGATGGTGGCAACCAGATCGTCCTTCACGATATTGGCCCGGTTG
>ERZ773005.1046-NODE-1046-length-16095-cov-6.449626_pt1 | contig 16095 bp, 18 predicted proteins | sample MGYA00580666_ERZ773005 | MGnify/ENA primary metagenome ERZ773005 (study PRJEB29015, sample SAMEA2737999) | human oral metagenome | biome: human oral; feature: human-associated habitat; material: dental | place: China | collected 2061 ...
CTTCTTCTTTTCCAGCGCTTCGGCAAGCGCCGCCTCGCGCTCAGAGGAAAGCGTCCTGCTCGGCTTGAGCACGACGAGCGAACGATGCGCATTCTTGAGCAAATACTTTTCCAAAACCTCTTCAAAGTAGCGGCCTTTGAGTCCCTCGCGCATCTTCTGAAAAAGCTCCTCGTAATAGAGATAAAGCGCAGGGTCGGCATCATAAAGCCAGCTGTTCATGATCTTGATATTGTAGACAAGCCCCTTGGGGAACGTGCCGAAGTCCGCCTCACGCGCCTTGAATTCGAGGCGGTTGATCGACGCTTCGAGCAACGTCTTGTCGATGCCGTTCTTGATGAGTCCGTGCATCGCCTCTTCCGTCAGGCGGCAAAGCTCCTCGGCACGATCGGCCTCCGAACCCGTGACGATGATGCTCATGTAGGGCTGGCGCAGAGCATCCTCGAAGGAGGCGCTGACATCCTTGCCGATCTTTGCGTCCATCAGAGCCTTTTTCAAGGGTGCGGCTTCCGTCTGCAGGAGAGCGTGCTGCAGGATTTCGAGCGCGAGCATCGCCTCGGCGTCGTCCGCTTTCCCCACGAGCCAGCTCAGTGCAAGAAAGGTCTTTTCCGACTCCTTCTCCCCCTCGCTGATGGAATAAAAACCTTCCTTGCGAGCCATCTCACGGAAGGGCTGCTGCAAAGCGATCTCGGAATGCGGCTCGATGCGGTCAAATGCGGCGAGATATTCGCGGTCGAGATAGGCGAGCTTTTCCTCGATGTCCATCGCGCCGTAGAGGTAGATGTAACTGTTCGACGGATGGTAGTAGCGGCTGTGAAAGGCGCAGAATTCCTCATACGTCAGCGTCGGGATCGCGTCGGGATCGCCGCCCGACTCGAAGCCGTACGTCGTATCGGGATAAAGGGAGAGCATGATCTTGTTCTCAAGCACGTCATCGGGCGAGGACAGCGCGCCCTTCATCTCATTGTAGACGACGCCGCTGTAACGAAGCGGCTCTTCGGCATTGTCGATCTCGTAGTGCCAGCCCTCCTGCTGGAAGATTTCAGGCGTCTCCTTCATCGAAGGATAAAAGACCGCGTCGAGATAGACGTCCATGAGGTTCTGAAAATCCTTGTCATTGCGGCTCGCCACCGGGTACATCGTCTTATCGGGGAACGTCATGGCATTGAGGAAGGTGTTCAAAGAGCCTTTGACAAGCTCGACGAACGGCTCCTTGAGCGGATACTTCCTGGAGCCGCAGAGCACCGAATGCTCGACGATGTGCGCCACGCCCGTATCATCTGCCGGCGTCGTGCGGAAGCTGATGGAAAAGACTTTGTTGTCGTCGTCGTTTTCCAAAAAGAAAAGGCGTGCGCCGCTCTTTTCATGCACGAACGCATAGGCCTTCGCATCAATCTCCGGCACCGTCTGCTGCTTGAGCAGACGGAAGCCGTGGAGAATCTCATTTTCCTTGAGGTTCAACTTCATAGAGGTTCATTTCATCCTTTCCAATGCACGGTGCGCGATGTCCTTGCGGCAGAAGGCGTCCTTGAAATGCACGCGCCCGACGCCGCGATATGCCTTCTCGACCGCCGCGCGGATGTCTGCTGCCTCAGCGACGACGTTCAGCACGCGGCCGCCCGCCGTGACGATCTTGCCGTCCTTCTCTGCTGTTCCCGCATGAAAGACGAGGCATCCTTCCGCCTCAGCATCGGCGAGACCCGTGATTTCCGCGCCCTTCTCGTAGGTCTTCGGATAGCCGCCCGCCGCGAGGACGACGGTCACCGCCGCGCCCGTGCTCCACGGAATCTCGACATCGGCGAGCGTGCCGTCGACGCACGCCAGCATGATTTCGACGAGATCGCCCTTGAGGAGCGGCAGCACGACCTCCGTCTCCGGATCGCCGAAGCGGCAGTTGAACTCGACGACCTTCGCGCCTTCCGCCGTGACCATGAGTCCTGCATAGAGGCAGCCTTTGTAGAGCCGCCCTTCCTGCTCCATCGCGCGGATCGTCGGCTCCAGGATCGTCTTCTGCACCTCGGCGACGAGCGCGGGCGGCGCGACGGGAGCGGGCGCGTAAGCGCCCATGCCGCCGGTGTTCGGCCCTTTGTCGCCGTCGTAGGCACGCTTATGATCCTGCGACGGAATCATCGCGCGAATCGTCTTGCCGTCGGTGAACGCGAGGATGGAAACCTCCTCGCCCGCCATGAATTCCTCGATGACGATGCGGCTGCCCGCTGCACCGAATGCTTCGCCCTCCATGATCTCGTCGACGGCGGCGAGCGCTTCCTCCTCGGTCATGGCGACGACGACGCCCTTGCCCGCCGCGAGTCCGTCCGCCTTGACAACGATGGGCGCACCCTCGGCCTTGATGTAGGCGCGTGCGGCAGCGGCATCGGAAAACACCTCGTATTTTGCCGTCGGGATGCCGTACTTCTTCATGAGGTCTTTGGAAAATGCCTTCGAACCCTCAATCTCCGCCGCGAGCTTCGCGGGACCGAATGCCTTGATTCCCTCCGCCGCCAGTGCGTCGACGATGCCGCCCGCAAGCGGCGCCTCAGGGCCGACGACGACGAGATCGATGCCGTTCTCCTTGGCAAAAGCGACGACTGCCGCATTGTCCGTCAAAGAGATCTGCGGCACGCATTCGGCGATGGCGGCGATTCCCGGATTGCCCGGAATCGCATAGAGTTTTTCCGTCTGCGGACTATCCTTGAGCTTCCACGCGAGCGCATGCTCGCGCCCGCCGCTGCCGATGACCAAAATCTTCATCTCGTTGCTCCTTATCTTTCCATGCCAATATTTCTGTTTTTCAGAACAACTTGCAGTTCCTTGCGAATTTCTGCTATGGGAGTCTTTGCAATCGTCGCAATCCCTCTTTTTTCTTCCTTTGCCAAAGCCTGATCGACAAAGTTAATGCGATCGGACAATCTTCGCTCCTCCACAAGATCCAGGCGACGACCGATTTCCTGATGAAACTTCTTCATAAAAGCTTCGGCGTCACATTCGGTAGAAAAGATTTCCTTTTCTCGCGTATGCAGATGCATCGAGCGGAACATGCCACTCTCCGCAAGCGCTTTCAGATGAAGCGGCAGCTTATCCGCGACAAGATCGTGATGCTGCTTATCAACGGCGCGTCCTGTTCCCTTGGTTCTTCCTACGAAGTATCGATCGAGCGTGCCAACGTAGCTTATATCCGGCGGAACAGCAATAGCATGAAGCTCAGCATCATAGCCTTTAGCTTTGAGCTCTTCCGTAATTCGCCAAGGTGTTCCCAATGTCCGAAACGTGCCTTCAACGATAAGATTGTACTTTCGATCAGACAATACTTGACGAACTCGCTCGGTAACTGCGCCGGAAAATTCCACCGTCACTTTCACCGCATCGCTTTTCAATTCTGCCTTGAGCGCTTCATACTGCGGATGAAGATTGCGATACGTATCCGGATTGATGAAAATGGTGTCGGGATTCTCTTTGAGCAAACGATCGCTGATGGTGCTTTTGCCTGCTCCCGGCTGACCGCCCAACAGATAGAGCAACGGGCGAGCCACAGGCGAATACGCATCCAGCTGCTTCATAATGCGCTTGATCACGCGCTCTGCTGCGTCCCCGACATCTGCTTCCGTGAAGTTATATTTCATCCTTTCAACCCCTCTAGCAGGGGAATCATTGTTTGCAGACTATCCAAGCGCCCTTCGATATTAAGAACCTCGATCGGATCATCTGTGATCAACAAACGTCCGGCATCCTTGATCGAGCGTTCATATAAAGCGTTTAGAAAAGGAAATTTCACTTCGCGTTCTTTTTCCGGGCAGGCACGTTCGACGGCAGACTGCAACGACCATGCAAATTCATATAGAACCTCTTTCTTTACGGAGAGATCCCATTTGTCATACCCTGTAAATTGCAGTTCCATACTCGTTGCTCCTATTTCTCAATCTGCTCCGAAAGGTATGCGGCGATGTGTTCGTCGTAGACCGACGTATGACGGAACGCCTCACGTGCCAGTTCCATGCGCTTCATGCCGCGCACGCAGCCGTCCTTTTGGATCATCTCCGCTACCTCGTCGTAGTGCGAAGGATTCGTCACGACGGCAACGAACTTGAAGTTCTTCGCGGCGGCGCGGATCATCGCAGGGCCGCCGATGTCGATGTTTTCGATCGCCTCGGCGAGCGTCACGTTGGGTTTCGCCACAGTCGCATCGAACGGATAGAGGTTGACGACGACGAGATCGATCGGCGTGATCTTGTGCTCTTTCATCTGCTGTGCGTGCTTGGGATCGTCGCGCACGGCGAGGATGCCGCCGTGGATGTAGGGATTGAGCGTCTTGACCCTGCCGTCCATGATCTCAGGAAAGCCCGTGACGTCGCTGACGTAGAGCACGGGGATGCCCGCATCGCGGATCGCCTTCATCGTGCCGCCCGTCGAAACGATCTCGACGCCGGCGTCATGCAGCTTGCGTGCGAACTCGACGACGCCCGTCTTGTCCGATACACTGATGAGAGCACGCTTGATTTTCATGGTCAACCTCCACCTTTCGTCTACAACAAACAAATAGCTTATTCCAAAATCGTCACATGGCGGCCTTCCACCTTGAGCCGCCCGTCCACATAGAGCGCGATGGCGCGCGGATAGAGGATATGTTCCTGCTCCAGCACCCGCGCGGCGAGCGTATCTTCCGTATCGTCATCCATGACAGGCACAGCCGTCTGCAGGATGATCGGCCCTGAGTCCATGCCCTCGTCGACGAAGTGAATCGTGCAGCCCGAGACCTTGACGCCGTAGGCGAGCACGTCGCGATGGGCGTGCGCCCCGCCAAACGACGGCAGGAGAGACGGATGGATGTTCAGGATGCGCCCGCAGAACTTGCGCACGAAGTACGGACTCAAGATGCGCATGAAGCCCGCGAGCACGACGAGCGTCACGCCCGCCTCTTCGAGCGCCGCGCAGAGCTTTTCCTCGAACTCCTCGCGTGTCGCGCACGCTTTGCGATCGACGCAATGATGCGCGATGCCCGCCTGTGCCGCGCGTTCCAAGGCCTTCGCCTCGGGCTTGTCCGTCAAGACGACGGCGATCTCAGCGCGGATCTCGCCCTGCTTCTGCGCCTTGATGATGGACTCAAGGTTCGTGCCGCGCCCCGAGCACAGGATGCCGAGAACTTCCTTACGCATCGAGAACCCCGCCTTTGATCGTCACATCATGTGCGCCCTTCTTGACGCAGCCGATCTCGTAGACCTCCTCGCCCGCCGACGCAAGGTGAGCGCGAATCTTCGCGGCCTCCTCGGGCGCGGCGATGATGACCATGCCGATGCCCATATTGAACGTGCGGTACATCTCATGCCCATCGACATTGCCCCACTCCTGCAGCAGGCGAAAGATCGGCGGCATCTGCCAGGCGGAGGCATCGACCTCCGCCGCAAGATGCTCGGGCAGGGCGCGCGGAATATTTTCGTAGAAGCCGCCGCCCGTGATGTGCACCATGCCATGAATGTCGAACTTTTCGATGAGCGGCAGACACACGCGCGGATAGAGCCGCGTCGGCGTCAGAAGCTCCTCGCCGAGCGTCTTTTGAAGCTCAGGGAATCGTTCCGCCCCCGTGAAGCCCTTTTGCTCGAAGCAAATCTTGCGCACGAGCGAGAAGCCGTTCGAGTGAACGCCCGAGGACGGCAACGCGAGCAGCACGTCGCCCTCCTGGACGCGCTCGCTCGTGATGATCTTTGACTTCTCGACGACGCCGACGGCAAAGCCCGCGATGTCGTACTCGCCATCCGCATAGAAACCCGCCATCTCCGCCGTCTCGCCGCCGATGAGCGCACATCCCGACTCCTTGCAGGCGGCGGCGACGCCCTTGACGACAGCGGCTGCCTGCTCGGGGACGAGCTTGCCGACAGCGAGGTAGTCGAGAAAGAATAGCGGCTCTGCACCCTGCACGAGGATGTCGTTGACGCACATGGCGACGGCGTCCTGGCCCACGGTATCGTGCTTGTCGAGCATGAAGGCAAGCCGCAGCTTCGTGCCCACGCCGTCCGTGCCCGAAACGAGCACCGGCTCCTTGTACTTCGCCGCCTGAAGCGCGAAGAGGCCGCCGAAGCCGCCGAGGTCGCCGAGCACTTCGGGACGGTACGTCGCACGCACGCTGTCCTTGATGAGCTTGACGGATTCATTGCCCGCGTCAATGTCGACGCCCGCATCGCGATAGGTAAGTTTCTTTTCCATTCTGCCCCCTCCAACACAATCGAAAACGAAAAAACAGTAAAGGAAGCGCTGATAAAATGAGGTCGCCCAGATGTGTGAAGATGGGGGGCTGAATTTATCAGTGATTCCTAAAGAAATACACAAACCCACCGCCATCCAACAGAATGGCGGCGGGCTGCGGGCTATTATCTCTCCTCGCCTGTCAGGCGGCGCAGAATCTCCTTGTAGGCGTCCTCCACGTTGCCGAGGTCGCGGCGGAATCTGTCCTTGTCAAGCTTCTCGTTCGTATCGCTGTCCCAGAAGCGGCAGTTGTCCGGCGAGATCTCGTCGGCAAGAATGATCGTGCCGTTCTTGTCCCTGCCGAATTCCAGCTTGAAGTCGACGAGCGTGATCTTCTTCGTCTTCAAATAATCGCGCATGATCTCGTTGACCTTCAAAGCCTGGCGCTCGATCTCACGGATCTCCTCATCCGTCGCCATCGCCATCGCCTTGACGTGATAGTGGTTGATCATCGGGTCGCCGAGCTCGTCGCTCTTATAGTAAAGTTCCACGATGGGAATCGCCATCTTCGTGCCTTCTTCAAGGCCGAGGCGCTCGGCAAGGCTGCCCGCCGCAATATTGCGCACGACGACCTCAAGCGGAATGATCTCAAGCTTCTTGACGATCATCTCACGGTCGCTCGGCATGCTGATGCAGTGATGGTCGATGCCATTCTTCTTCAGGAGGTCAAAGAAAAAAGCCGTGATCTTGTTGTTCATGACGCCCTTGTCGACGATCGTGCCCTTCTTCGCGCCGTTGCCTGCCGTCGCATCGTCCTTGTAATAGACGAGCAATTCGTCGGGATTTTCCATCTCGTACATGATCTTCGCTTTGCCTTCGTACAGAACCTTCTTGCTCATGATTTCCTGTCCTCCGTTAAATTCCTACTGATTGACCTGGGAGGCGACGCGCGCCGCCTTCTTCGCCACGCCTTCCCTGAGCTTCTCGCGATACCCTTCGAGCTGCTTTGCCACAGCGGCATCGCCTGCACCGAAGATTTCGAGGGCGAAGACCGCCGCATTCTTCGCGCCGTTGACCGCCATCGTCGCGACGGGGATGCCTGACGGCATCTGCACCGTGCTCAAGAGCGCGTCGAGACCGTTCAGCGGTGTCGCGTTGATCGGCACACCGATGACGGGAAGCGTCGTGTAGCTCGCGATGACGCCCGCCAAGTGCGCCGCCGCGCCGGCCGCCGCAATGATGACGCCGACGCCGTTCTCCCGCGCATTTTCAGCATACTCATGCACCTTCGCGGGCGTGCGGTGCGCCGACGCCACGATGACGTCAACCTCGACGCCGAACTCCTTGAGAAGCTCCACTGCCGGCTTCATGATCGGCCAGTCTGAGTCACTGCCCATAAAAAGAGCTGCTTTCATGAAAGTTCCATCTCCTTTTCTCTTTAGTGTATGATAGCAGATGAAAGGAAACGCTGTCAACCGCTTCGCCCGTCGAGCGTGCTTTCGAGCGCCTTCTTGAGTCTGCCTTCCAGCTCGACAAGCTCGGCTTCCGCCGCACGCCTTTTCGTCCTGCCGTCCTGCTGAATCTTCAGCGTCTCCTCGATCGTCGTCACGAGGTCGTCGTTCACCTTGCGCACCGTCTCGATGTCCACGATGCTGCGCTCGTTCTCCTTCGCCGTCTCAATCGTACCGACCTTGAGCATTTCCGCATTCTTCTTCAGAAGGTCGTTCGTCATCTCGTTGACCGAGTGCTGCATCTCAAGAACCTTCTTCTGGTTCGTGAGGCCGAGCGCTATGACCATCTGATTCTTCCACAGCGGAATCGCGTTATAAATCGCACTCTGCACGCGGTCGATGAGCACCTTGTCGTTGTTCTGTATGAGGCGGATCTGCGGCGCCGTCTGGATGGAAATCGTCTTGCTGATCTTGAGATCGTGCACCTTCTTCTCGAAGCGCTCGACGGAACTCTCAAAATCGCTGACGACCTGCGCCGCCATCGGGTCGCTTGACGCGGCGGCCTGCGCACGCAGCTTGGGCAGCGTGACTTCACGCATCTCCTGCATCTTCTCCTCGCCCGCGCGAATGTAAAGTTCCAGCGTCTTGAAGTACTCAAGATTCTTCGCAAAGAGAGTGTCGAGCATCGTGACGTCCTTCATCATGAGCATACGCGCCTTCTGCAGCGACGTCTTGACCTTCTCGACCTGCACGGAAACCTTCTCGTAGCCCTGCATCATCGTCTCCGCCTTGCCGACGAGGGAACTGACGAGCGGCAGCTTCTTCAGGAAGCCGCCGTCCGACGACTTCGGCTCGAAGCTCTTGACATTCGTCAGAAGCTCGCCCAGAAGCTCGCCGACGTAGCCGCTGTCTTTCGCACGCACGTTGCAAAGAATGCTGTCCGAAAAGTCGGCGATGTTCTTCTGCGCCGTCGTGCCGAAGTCGATGATCGCCGCCGAGTCCGTGAGGTCAAGCCCCTCCTTGATCTTCTCCACCTCGGCACGCTCCGCAGGCGTCAGTTCCTCGACCGCCTGCGCGATGCGCTCAAGCTCCTTTTCAGGCGCAAGTTCCAGCGCCTTTTCCTGCGGCTGCTGCGCACGCTTGCTCAAGAGATCGTCCAGATTGATTTCCGCCATTTCTCCCTCTCCTTTATCTGCTCTGCCTAATCCTCATCACAGTAATCAAAGTAAAAATCATCGACGGGCATGAAGAGCCAGCGCACGCCTTCGATGAAGCCGACGAAGATCGGCAGTCCCGTCCAGAGGAACAGGATGTAGCCAACGCCCTGAAAATTCTTGCCCAGAAAAAACTTGTGCGCACCGAAGCCGCCGAGGAATATGCCGAGCAGCGACGCCTTGATCTTGCGCCGCACGACTTGCCAGTAAAGCTCCTGCGGTATGACGCTTGAGCCTCGCGCGAGGCTCGAAACCTTCTGCAGGAAGACCGGCGTCGCGTTCGCTGCCTGCATCGGGCGCTGCGCACCTCGCCCTGCGAAGGGATGCTCCGTCGCTTCGGGCACGGCGCACGCCGCTCCCTCTGTCTGCCCTTTCATCGAGTGCTGCAGCACCTCGATCTCAGCGTTGAGATCCATGATCTGATAGTTGAGAACGCGCTTGAACTCCTCCTCATACGTCGTGCGCAGGGAGGAAAGCATCTCCTTGACACGCGCCTTCGCCTGCACCACCTCGTCGGAAGCGATCTGTGTCTCCTCAAGCTCGACATACTGGCGCAGCAGGACGGCCGCCTTCTCCTGATAGATCTCGATGAAATCCTCCGCTGCCGCGATGCGTTCGGGATTGCGCTCCAGATAGCGCAGCATATTGCCCGCAACATGCTGCAGGGCGACGAGCTCCTGCGACATCTCGCGATCCTTGATTGCCGGGTGCAGATTTTGCAATGCATCGTAGTCGTCTGCCGCCTTGGCAAAACTCGCTTCCAGAAGCTCCGCTCGCGCATCAGGCAGCTTCTGCAGCTGCGCCCTCTTGAGCCTCAGCCGCTGCTTTCCGCCGCGCAGTCCCCTTGTCTGCAAAAGTGCAAAGCCGCCGAAAAAAAGCGTCACGCCGGCCTTCCACAACTCCCCCTCATAGCCGAGCCAAGCGCCGCCGCCCAAGGCAGCGATTGCGAAGACCAGCCACAGATAGCGCATACGCCAGCTCCTTCCTATGAATACGACTGTCTGCAAACAAAATTCATGTTTCATCCATTATATCATTGAAGCAAAATCATATCCATAGCATATTTCTCAAGGAAGCATGGAGAGCATGAAGCTCAGTCCGTCCGTGTCTTCGGCTTGATCTCTTAAGGCTTCGTAATGCGTCCACATACTGATGATCTTCACGGTCTTTTCTTCCTCCAAAACTTCGTACACCAAACGATGCTGAATATTCAGCCGCCTCGAACACGCACCTTGCAGACTGCCTCGCAGCTTCTCATAAGACGGTGGGTTCTGAAATGGATTCTCCTCCAGAAGCTTGATGAGCGCCTGCGCTTTCTCCTCCAAATGCGCCGACTTGAGTTTCGGCACATCCGCCGCTGCCGCTTTCGTGTAGACGATTCGCCGGCTCACCACGTCACCTCATCCGCAGACAAGCATTCTTCCGTTGATGTGTTCAGTCCATCGACGATTTTCTTCTGCATGCCGGGAACGGCGCAAAGCTCCATCGTCGCCATCAGATCGTTGTAATCCGACGCACTCATAAGCACCGCCGCCCCTTCTTTCCCTGTGATATGAACAGGTTCATTATAGCGTACGGTCTGCTCAAGCGTTTGAAACAAATTCTGCCGAAATGTCGTCGCATTCATTACCTGCATGAAAGACACCTCCTTAGTGTACATTATACCGTACATCATTGTGGAGCGCAATCTGTCAGGAAACCGAAAAAGCCCGCTGCCTCTCGGCTGACGGGCTTTTGTAACTTTCTATTCGATTCTTGCGGCTTAACGCTTCGAGAACTGCGAGGCCTTGCGCGCCTTTTTGAGACCGTACTTGCGGCGCTCCTTCTCACGCGGATCGCGCGTGACGAAGCCTGCCTTCTTCAACGCCGGACGAAGCTCGCCGTCAAGTTCCATCAAAGCGCGCGTGATGCCGTGACGAATCGCGCCCGCCTGACCTGATGCGCCGCCGCCCTTGACGCTGGCGATGACATCGTACTTATCCACCGTATCGGTAAGATTCAGCGGCTGACGAACGATGAGCTCAAGCGTCTTGAGTCCGAAATACTCCTCCATATCGCGACCGTTGATCGTGACCTTTCCTTCACCAGGAACCAAACGAACGCGAGCGACCGAGGTCTTCCTGCGACCCGTGCCGTAATAGCTGACTAATGCCATGGATTAAAGTTCCTCCTTCCAGAAATCAACGGATGTCGAGCGCGAGCAACTCGGGCTTCTGCGCTGCATGGGGGTGTTCGGAACCGGCATAGACGTTGAGCTTGCGATACATCTGCGCTCCGAGACGATTCTTCGGCAGCATGCCGCGCACCGCTTTCTCAATGACCTTTTCCGGAGCTTTCTCCATAAGCTTTCCCGCTGCCGTGAACGTCGTGCCGCCCGGATATCCGGAATGACGGAAATACATCTTATCCGTAAGTTTCTTGCCTGTAAAGACCGCCTTCTCCGCGTTGATCACGATGACGAAATCGCCCGTATCAACGTGCGGCGTGAAGGTCGGTTTGTTCTTGCCGCGAAGCACTTTGGCGACTTCTGCAGCCAAACGGCCTACCGTTTGGCCGGCAGCGTCGACAACATACCACTTGCGCTCGATATTCGCTGCATTCGCCATAAATGTCGTCTTCATGCGAATCCTCCCTCAACCTATTGCAATGCATTGTTTTCATAGACGATGGCCTGCCGGCGCTCCGGGGCTAATGGATGCGCTTGCTACGACTCATACAGAAGTATTTTACCACGGAAATCGAAGAAGTCAAGTCCGAGGAGGCGAACAAACTGCCTTTTTTCGATATGCGCACTGAAGATGCAGCCAGGCAGATCAAGCAGATGCACAAAAAATCGTGGTGATGCTCATCAAATCATAGTCAGCACGCTTTTCTTTATGATGGTGCAGAAGAGAAAGTTACTCCCCATACCCAGCAGGATGCTTCTCGTGCCATTTCCATGCCGTCGCAATGATTTCTTCCACGTCGGTGAAGCGCGGCTGCCAGCCGAGGACGCGGCGCGCCTTGTCGCTGGAGGCGATGAGCTGCGCGGGGTCGCCCGCACGGCGTGCGCCGATTTCTGCCGCGATCTTCTTGCCCGTCGCCTTTTCTGCGGCGGCAATCATTTCCTTGACCGAGAAGCCCTGTCCGTTGCCGAGGTTGAAGATGTCGCTCTCGCCGCCCTTCCGCAAGTATTCGAGTGCGAGCACATGCGCGTCGGCGAGGTCGACGACGTGGATGTAGTCGCGCAGACAGGTGCCGTCGGGCGTCTTGTAGTCATCGCCGTAGATCGTGATGTGCGCGCGCTTGCCGTTCGGCACTTCCAGGATCAGCGGGATCAGATGCGTCTCCGTCTTGTGATCTTCGCCGATCGAGCCGTCTGAGAGCGCACCCGCCGCGTTGAAGTAACGAAGCGACACATAGCGAACGCCGTCGGCGCGGCTGACCCACTTCATCATCTTCTCCATCGTCAGTTTCGTCTCGCCGTAGGTGTTCGTCGGCTCTGTGGCATCGTCCTCCAAAATCGGCACGCGCTTCGGCTCGCCATAGACCGCCGCCGTCGAGGAAAAGACGATCTTGTCGACGCCGTGCCGCACCATCGCTTCGAGCAGAACTTGCATGCCGTAGACGTTGTTGTTGAAATAGAGAAGCGGCTTCTCCATGCTCTCGCCCACGAGCGAGTTCGCCGCAAAATGAATCACAGCCTCAATCTCATTTTCCGTGAAAATTGCATCGAGCACGGCGCGGTCGCGGATGTCGCCTTCGTAAAACTTCGCCCGCGCGTGAATCGCACCGCGATGACCCGTCTGCAGATTGTCAACGATGACGACCTCTTCTCCCTTTTCAATGAGCTGATGAACGGCATGAGAGCCGATGTAGCCGGCGCCGCCGCAAACAAGAATTGCCACGGAAAATCCCCCTCCAAACATATTGCCAAAAACTATCGCGAAACGCGCCTCATGCCTTCGCCACAAGCACACAGCAAACGCTTCAAGCGCCGCCGATCTGTGCGATGAAGGCGAGCGAGCGAAGAGGTTTGCCGAAAAGCGCACGCAGGTAAGCGAGCAGCAGACTTTCCGCTGCCAGAAGTTCCTGCTTTCTGACGGAAAACGGCGCCGGAGAGCGCCCGTCTGCCGCCTTCTGCGGCGAGAGAAACACCTGCCAATCGAGAGCGGTCAGCTTCTCGATGAACTCCTTCAATTCGGCAGAAAAGAGCGGCATATCCTCGTTGCGGCAATTCGCGCACAATGCGCCGCCCTCGCCGATGTCAACGGACATCGGCTCTTCAAAGGGCGCACCGCAGTGGACGCAGCTTGCAAGATGAAGCGAAAGCCCCGCGAGCGCGAGGAGCTGATACGCCGCCGCCAGCGCCACGAGACGCGGATTGCGCTCCTCAAAGGCGCAGAAAATCTGCAGCAGACGGTCGAAAGCGTCGGGCGCAGGCTCGTGCTCGGGAAAAAGCTCAAGCGCCAGTTCCGCCACGAAGGAGCCGTATGCCATGGCCGAGAGGTCTTCCGAGAGGCGGCGAAACCGCCCCTTGAGCGAACACTGCCGCACCGTCCAGACCCTGCCGCCTTCCGTAAGCTCCACATCGAGGTGGCTGAACATCTGCATCCCTGCCGCAAGTGCGCTCTTCGGGCGGCGGCAGCCGAACGCCGCCGCCTCGACGCGCCCGCACTCGCGCGTCAAGAGCGACGCCATCTTGTCCGCCTCGCCCCAGTTCCTCGTGGCGAGCACGAGCGCCTCAGCGCTGCGGCGTGCCATGCGGTTCGGCCTCCTCGCACGCTTCCCCGGCTGCACGCGCCGACTGCGTCTTCGATGCCGCCACGACCTCGTCCGCCAGCCTCGTCGCACTGCCCGCTTCCTGCGGTTTCGTCGACGACTGCCGCTGCGGCATGACGGCGCCCGCCGTCAGCATGTACTGCAGCGCCGACTCGTTGCTGATGTCGAGATAGATGACGTCGCTCTTCTTGACGAAGAGGTTCGTGCCCGAGGTCATGTTGAGGCTCCACGGCACGAAGACGCAGACGTAGTCGTCACCGAGCTTCTCGCGCAAGACCGCCGGCACCTCCGCCATGACGAAGCCGAGCGCCCGCGACTGATGAAACGGCACGAGCACGACGTGGTCAAACATGTTGTTCGACTCAAAAACGGCGGTCGAAAGATGCTTGACGCTGTTGTAGATGAACTTCACGACGGGAATCTTGCCGAGCAGCCATTCGCCATAGGAAATCACGCGCTTCATGAACCAGTACGACGAGAGCCAGCCCACGAGATAGATGACGAGCAGCACCGTCACGATGCCCATGCCCGGATAATAGATGGGAAAATGCTTGCCGAGCACGATTTCCGTGAAGTTCAGCACCTCTGTCACGACGAAAACCGTGATGGCCAGCGGCACGAGAAGGATAAGACCGTTAATAAAGCGCTTCGATACCTTGTTCATCCTGCTGCCGCCCTTTCCCTATTTCCTCTCATTCAAAGCCAAAGTTGTGCAGAACGCCCTCGCGGTTGCGCCAGTCCTTCTTCACCTTGACCCAGAGGTCGAGGAAGACCTTCGCGCCGAGAAGCATCTCGATGTCCTTCCTCGCCTGTGCGCCGATCTCGCGTAGAAGAGCGCCCTTCGCGCCGATGACGATGCCCTTCTGCGACTCGCGCTCCACGTAGATCGTCGCGCGGATGTAGAAGCCCCCCTTGGGGCGCTCCTTCATCTCGTCAAGGTCGACGGCGATGGCATGGGGCAGTTCGTCGCGCGTCGCGAGAAGTGCCTTCTCGCGCACAAGCTCCGCCACAATGAGTCGCTCGGGCTGATCCGTCACCATATCTTCGGGGTAGTAGGCAGGTCCTTCTGGCAGATACTTCTTGACTTCCGCAAGAAGCGAGTCGAGGTTCACCTCTTCCTTCGCCGATATGGGCACGGCGCCCGCAAACGGATAGGCCTTCATGTAGCTTTCGAGGATCGGCAGCACGGCGGGCTTCTCGATGAGGTCGAGCTTGTTGACGACGAGGATGCACGGGCACTTCGTCGCCTGCAGGCGCTCTAAGATATAGCGCTCGCCCGGTCCCATCTTCTCCGTCGCATCGACGACGAAAAAGACGGCGTCGACCTCCTTCAATGTGTTTTCCGCTGCGCGCACCATGTATTCGCCGAGCTTGTGGCGCGGCTTGTGGATGCCCGGCGTGTCGAGAAAGACGATTTGCGCGTCCGGCTCCGTCAGGATACAGAGAATGCGCGTGCGCGTCGTCTGCGGCTTGTCACTCATGATGGCGATCTTCTGCCCAATGAGGCTGTTGATGAGCGTCGACTTGCCGACGTTCGGCCGCCCGACGACAGCGATGAAGCCCGATTTATGCTTTGCCTTTTCCATCGTTCTCCCCTTTCGCTGTCACTTGCTCCATGCCTCCTGCAGAGCCTTCCGCCGCTTCCTCGCGCGTCACGCCGAGAGCCGCCATCACATGGCGCTGCTCCTCCTCCATCTCCTGCCGCTCCGCCTCTTCTACATGGTCGTAGCCGAGGAGATGCAGCATGCCGTGCACCGTTAAGAAGACGATTTCGCGGCGCAGGCTGTGCCCGTAGTCTGCCGCCTGCGCCGCAGCGCGCTCAACCGAGAGGACGATGTCGCCGAGGACGTTGATGGCGGGCCCGCCTGCGATCGCCGGCTCCTCGCTCTCATTGAGCGCAAAGGAAATCACGTCCGTCGGACGATCGACCCTACGGTACTCGCGGTTCAGCACATGGATGTGCGCATCGTCCGTCAAGGTGATGCTGACCTCGGCGTCCGCCACATCGTAAAGCTCGCCAACTTTTTCCACAGCGCGCCGAATCTCCGCCTCAAGGCCCTCGTCAAGAGGCAGGTCTTCCACCTCGTGACTAAGCAGGATGTTCATGCGTCCGCCTCCCCTCTCTTTGATGCCGCAGCCGTTTCTTGAACCGCTGTCTTTTTCTCCTGCAGCTCTGCCGGCTTTTTCTCAGAATCCCGACGCGCCTTGTCCGCGCGGTCATACGCCTCGACGATGCGTGCGACGACGTCGTGACGGATGACGTCGAGCGCTTCCAGACGGACGACGCCCACGCCACGCACATCGCGCAGGATGCGGCTCGCCTCAGAGAGTCCCGAGAACACGCCGCGCGGCAAGTCGACCTGGCTCAAGTCGCCCGTCACGACCATGCGCGAGCCGAAGCCCAAGCGCGTCAGGAACATCTTCATCTGGCTCGGCGTCGTATTCTGCGCCTCATCGAGAATCACGAAGGCGTCTTCCAGCGTGCGTCCGCGCATGTA
>ERZ773005.1047-NODE-1047-length-16073-cov-24.256461_pt1 | contig 16073 bp, 28 predicted proteins | sample MGYA00580666_ERZ773005 | MGnify/ENA primary metagenome ERZ773005 (study PRJEB29015, sample SAMEA2737999) | human oral metagenome | biome: human oral; feature: human-associated habitat; material: dental | place: China | collected 2061 ...
CACGCTCCAGATATTCTCTCCTTGGTTGGTACCGGCAAAGCGCCCTTTGCTATGATTCCAACTCTCATGAGCGTAGCCAAGTAGTTCTAGCTCGTCATACGCCCACCATTTGCCGCTCGCCACTAGGCTGCCTGCTACGATGTAATCCTGAACAAATTGTTCAAGCGGTTGTCTATCCCGGCTGTCGGTAATGCGTAGGGCAATGCGCCCGGTCGTAGTATCTTTAGCGCCAACTACGATGTGCTGAGGCTGTTTGGATCGCCTCTTGCCAAAGTAGCTTTCATCTACTTGCACCACACCCTCCAGCATGGCGGTGAGCTTGCTGCTGTCAGGCAGTTGCTTGCGGAATCGGGCAAACCAGCGCCGAACAGTAGTATAGCTTACGCCGGCTAATAGGTATGACGTTTCCGTTGAGCGTTTTGTTTGCCAACAGTAGAGCAGGATGAACAGCTGCCGGGGACTTAGCTTCATGCCGTATAACCAACTAGCGCGGTAGCTGGTAGGCCGGTATTTCTTGCGGCATAGTTTACACCACAGATATTTGTTGCAAAGTTTTCATGAAGACCCTTATGGCAGCGAGGACAAGATACCTCATCGCCGAAGACTAGTTTGTTAAGGATCTGCCAGTATTTCTTGTTACTGGCAAACTTTGGTATGGTAGACATTAGGAACATCTCCTTTCACTTAGTTGCTATTCACTCCTAAGTTTACGGGATGTTCTGGTTTAGTTTAATGGACCCTCTATCTCAGGGTATTGCTTTATAGTACAATCTTCCTTACAATAGGAACATAGAGTACGCTTTATGTCCGAGTCTATACGCCGTCATCACGATATCGCTACCGAACAGGATCGAGATCCTGATGATGCAGCACGTGAACTCGGAGCAAGAGTCTGCAGTTTCATATGCCCGTGTTGTCAGACAGAACTTGCCATAAGACAAGATGGTTTGCAAGAGAAACATACACACCGAAGACCTGCCAAAGATAGTATAGACATCATGACCGTAGCAGCAAGCACAAGCGCACCTCTATCGACCACTGAAAGGCGTATCGATCCGCTCGAACGCCCCAGAAGCGCGGAAGAGATTCGCGCCTTTCGAGAACTATTTGCCGAATTCAGGCGTACCGAACCTCGCCGTAAAGAGCGTTTTGCCTATGGTTTTATCCAACGAGGTACCGCAGCTCCAGAAATGCCGAGATACGTGAGCCCCAGCGACAGAAAAGATTAGATTGATCTTTAATTATTTCTAAACAGCTCATTTTTGGTTCACGCTGCTCATATGCCGCTCAGAACATTCCGGCTACACCGTACTCCCAAAGTTTTTGGATGGTATACAGTGCATAGACGGAATGCTGTGGGTCTCTTGTAAATGAATCCCAGGGATACATAAGAACACTGGACTCGTTTACTCAAAAATGAGCAGTATATGGTAATGGAAGAATGAGTAGAATACTAACGCTTCTTTTACTTTATAAGTTCGGCTACTTCGTTGGAAGGTATATCAGTATAGAGATGCTCATTGAAGAAAGCAAAAATTCTTATTATGAAGAATTACAGAACTCCAGTGAAAAATGGCACACTGGAGAAAATAATGAACTTCCGTTTGTAAAGTATATGCTTGTAATTTTACTAAAGGCGTATAAAGAGTGTGATGACAGATTTAATCTTATTGGAAAAGAAAAATTAGCTTCACCGGAAAGAGTATTCTCTGTTATTCAAAAATCATTAGAGCCACTTTCCAAAAAAAAGATATTATGATTATTTGTCCGGATATATCGCAAAGGACAATAGAGCGAGCTTTAAAAGAACTGCAGGACAATGAAAAAATAAAGCAAGTAGGTAGTGGTCGTTCAACAAAATATATTAAGAGATAGGCTGCAGTAAGACAAACCAGCAGTGTTTACATAATTGCCGTCTTCCACTATAATTAAAGATAACGCGCGACGTGTTTTGTCTGAGGTGCTTCAGTGCCTCGGCGGCAGCTCGCGTCGTGAATATCATCAATATTAAGTTAGGAGAAATACCTCTATGGCAGACTTTGACCGTTCAAAGCCTCACATCAATGTCGGTACCATGGGTCACGTCGACCACGGTAAAACGACTTTGACCGCTGCGATCACTCATGTGCTCGCGAAGCGTCTTCCCAGCGACGTGAACAAAGCGCGCGATTACGCCGACATCGATAACGCGCCCGAAGAAAAGGCACGCGGTATTACTATCGCAACTTCGCACCAGGAATACGAGAGTGAGAAGCGTCACTACGCGCACGTTGACATGCCGGGTCACGCTGACTACGTCAAGAATATGATCACTGGTGCTGCACAGATTGACGGTGCAATCCTTGTGGTTGCCGCTAACGACGGTCCACTGCCGCAAACGCGCGAGCACGTGTTGTTGGCTCACCAAGTGGGTGTGCCAAAAATTGTCGTCTTCTTGAACAAGATGGACTTGGCAGACCCAGAATTAGTCGAGTTGGTCGAAATGGACGTTCGTGAACTGCTCACCAAGAACGGCTACGACGGCGACAACGCACCGATCATCAAGGGCTCAGCAACTAAAGCGCTTGAGGGCGACAAAGAGGCTGAAGACGCAATCATGGAATTGGTCAAAGCGATGGATGATTACTTTGAACTTCCAAAACGCGATCTAGATAAGCCGTTCTTGATGCCAATTGAAGACGTCTTTTCAATCAAGGGTCGCGGTACAGTTGCGACAGGACGCATTGAGCAGGGTGTCGTAAAGATCAACGACCCAGTAGAGATCGTTGGCTTGAAGCCGACACAGAGTTCGGTCGTCACTGGTATCGAGGCGTTCAAAAAGACGCTTGACCAAGGCCAAGCTGGCGACAATGCTGGATTATTGCTGCGTGGTATTGAGCGCGAGCAAATTGAGCGCGGTCAGGTGATCGTGAAACCAGGAACGCTGACGCCGCACACCGAATTCGAAGCTGAGGTGTATATCTTGAAGAAAGAAGAGGGCGGACGCCATACGCCGTTCAGCAAGGGTTATAAACCGCAGTTCTACTTCCGTACAACGGACGTGACGGGCGAGGTTGAGTTGCCGGCTGACAAAGAGATGGTTATGCCTGGTGACCAAGTGACATTCAAGGTCAAACTGCTTGCGCCGATTGCGATGGACAAAGGTCAAGACTTCGCGATCCGCGAAGGCGGCCGCACCGTTGGTGCTGGTGTCGTCACTAACATCATCAAGTAGCTGATCGCTGCTTTTGCAACAATACCCCGCTTGTGTAAGCGGGGTATTTTGGTTGTATTACAAAAATATGAAGATTATACCGTAGGACTATTGGGAATGGCGGATATTCCGCCCGTGTCCCTGTCTCTGTAGACGAGGGTGGTGCCGTCGCACCTCTTGAAGAGGCGTGCGTCATTAAACACGCGAACCTCTCCGTCCTTTGGGTCGGGGACCGGAGGAGAAGCGCATGCACCCACCATCTCGCAAGCAAGGACGACGGTAAGTATGGTGAAGATCTTATTTCTGCCCATGATTCCTCCAGAACCACTCGCGACTATCGCCGAGTGCGATAAGCCTGTACATACTACAGTATCATAAATTTTACCTGTACGCAACCTAGCCGTAGGTTTGCCTTGCGTGCAAAATCATGCTACAATTATACGGTAAATCATAAATCGCTCTGCGATAACTCGGTCAGACGCTAACAAAACCGATTCGAACCGAGGTTACGCGGGAGCAAAGGAGTAATTATGGCAGACGCCAGTAACCAGGGTCTGAAGATCCGCATCCGCCTCAAGGCATACGACCACAAACTTATTGACCAGTCAGCGAAGCAAATCGTTGATACAGCGATCCGCACCGGTGCGACTGTTGCCGGTCCTGTGCCGTTGCCGACGCGCCGCAGCACCTACACGGTGGTAAAGAGCCCGCACGTATATAAGACGGGCGGTGAAGCATTTGAGATGCGCGTGCACAAGCGCCTAATTGACATCTCAAACGCTAGCCCAAAGACTATTGACAACTTACAGAATTTGTCGTTGCCGGCTGGTGTCGATGCAGAGATCCGCATGTAGTTCAAGTGTTCTATCTCAAAATAGCCTCGTCAAACGCGGGGCTATTTTTGTAGGTAGAATATGCACTCCATGATATATTTATCATAATTTTTGCCTGAGCCGGCGGCAAATCAATCAATAACTATGCTGCATATGCTATACTGATGATATGTCCCGCAAACATAAACAGCGCACCTACGCACGTAATCGTATATTTAGCCGCCGCGGTAATGAAAAATTGCAAGAACCAGACGGCTTTTATCTGTTGAAACTGGTCGTTGTAGCAATACTGGGCACGTTGTGGTTGAAGTTTCGCGCGCCGGTCGGTGCGGGCGCGGTGGTGGTTAATGCGCTGCCAATCGGGCTAGCGGCAGGCGTACTGCTTGTGCATTGGCTGGAAACATCGCCGATGAACCGCAAGATTTGGTACGCAACGCTGCTGATTATCGCAATTGTGAGTTATTTTTTGCCGGCAGGAATCGTCATTTAGCTTGTTTTTTAGCGTGTTGCTTGTAGAGAAAACCTCTTGACTTAACCCCCTATAACATGCTACGCTAGTAGATGTAATTTATTACGTAATAATAACTTGACTCGCGCGAATTGGTAAGTCCCTTCCGGATACTGCCAGCCGCCGAGGCTTTTAAATGGGAGCAAGAGGGCAATGAAAGCACTTCTCGGTACCAAGATTGGTATGACCCAAATCATCGGCGAGGACGGCGTTACGACTCCAGTGACACTGATTCAAGCCGGACCTGTGACTGTGACTCAGGTCAAGTCTGTCGAACGCGACGGCTATAACGCAGTCCAGGTTGCCTATGGTGAGGGTAAGAACCTGAGCAAGGCCGTGGCTGGTCATGTGAAGCCAGCTAGTGTAACCCCGAAAGAGATTCGGGAATTTCGTGTCGACGATCTGGGCGAGGTAAAAGTCGGCGATACGTGGAATGTTGCGGAGTTTGAACTCGGTGACATAGTGGATGCAACTGGTACCAGCAAAGGTAAAGGTTTCGCTGGAACAATCAAGCGCCACAACTTTAAACGCCATCGTAAAACGCACGGCGGTAAGGGCAATACACGTAAAGTCGGTTCAATCGGCAGTATGTACCCACAGAAAATTTTTAAGGGCAAGCGCATGCCGGGTCATATGGGCGCAGAGCAGGTAACGGTAAGAAACCTAAAGGTCGCATATATCTCGGCAGACGACAATTTGATTGGCGTCAAAGGCGCGGTGCCAGGCCCGAAAAAGGGCTTAATTAAGATTAAACTAGGAGGTGCTAAGTAATGGCTGAATCAACCAAGCCAGCAAAAGCAGCCTTGCCGAAGGAAGTGTTCGGGGTTGATGTGCCGAACCACGAGCTATTGAAGCTCGCGTATGACGCGTTCCTTGCGAACAGCCGCCAGGCAAGTGCGACCACTAAAACGCGCGGTGAAGTACGTGGTGGTGGTAAAAAACCGTGGAAGCAAAAAGGTACCGGGCGCGCCCGATTTGGTAGCACGCGTAACCCGATTTGGCGCCACGGCGGCATCGTTTTCGGACCACGCGGTAACGAAAACTACAAGCTAAAGCTATCGAAAACTAGCAAGCGCGTGGCAATACGCCAAGCGTTGACGCTGGCGAATGAAGCGAAAAAAATCACCGTCAGCGACATTAAAACAACCGGCAAGACCGCCGAAATCGCGAAATTTATTGCTGACAAAAAATTCAAACGCGACCGCCGCGTTCTGCTCGTCGTTGACGAGAAAACGCCGGAATTGATACGCGCGACGAATAATCTACAGAGTGCCCTCTTGGTTCGCGCGCAGTATCTCAGCGTATATTATGTGCTAAACGCCGATCAAATTATCATGACGCCAGCTGCTGTGAAAGTAGTCGACGCATGGCTGAATCCGAAGGAGGACAAGTAGTATGAAATTAGTACTCGTTACTCCGCGCGTGAGTGAAAAAGCGTATCGCTTGGTTACCAGCCAGAATACCTACGTATTTGATGTGCCGATGAGCGCGAACAAAAACGAAATCAAAGCAGCCGTTGAATCGCAATTTGACGGTACGAAAGTCGCAAAAGTAACGACGCTTGTCCAGAACGGCAAGTCAATACGCTACAGCCGCGGCAAAAACCGCTACCCGGGCACAACCTCGCGCCAGGACAGCAAAAAAGCCTACGTTACACTCAGCGAAGGCAAAATCAAAGTATTTGAACAAGAAGAAGTCAAGGAGGAGAAGTAATGGCGATTAAAGCATACAACCCAACCACTCCGGCTCGTCGCGGCATGACTTCGCAGGATTTGAGCGACATCACGACCCGCAAACCGCTGAAAAGCCTGGTAAAAGCCGGTAAGCAGCGTGCGGGACGTAACAACACCGGTAAGATTACCGTGCGCCACCGCGGTGGCGGCGTGAAGCGGCACTACCGTTTAGTAAATCACCGCATGCCGGCTGGCATGGTGCTAACGGTCGAAGAGATTGAATACGATCCAGGCCGTAGTGCGCGCATTGCCCGCGTGAAAGATCAGCACGGTTTGTATCATTACATTCTTGCCGACACGCAGATGACAAAAGGTGCAGTAGTTAAAACTGGCGCCGAAGCACCAGTTGAAGCAAGCAACCGCTTGCCGCTTGCAAATATTCCGGTCGGTTCGCAGATCTATGCGATAGAAATTAACCCAGGCAAAGGCGCACAAATGGTTCGCTCAGCTGGTACAAAAGCACAGCTCATGGCGAAAGAAGGCAACTACGCGATGGTACGCATGCCGTCTGGTGAAGTTCGGCGCTTCCGTCTGGAATGTGAGGCGTCGCTTGGTGTCGTCGGCAACGTGCAGCACCAGAATGTCAAGCTAGGCAGCGCCGGCCGCCGCCGACGTATGGGCTGGCGTCCAAGCGTGCATGGTAAGGCGATGAACCCAGCCGATCACCCGATGGGCGGCGGTGAAGGTAAGACTGGCCCAGGCCGCATTCCGAAAACGCCATGGGGCAAACCGGCGATTGGATTTAAGACTCGCCGCCGTAAATCAACTAATAAGATGATTGTCCGCAGTCGTCACGAAGCTAAGAGGAAGAGGTAATCTATGAGTCGATCACTCAAAAAAGGTCCATTCGTCGACTGGAAGCTTGCCAAAAAAGTGAAGGCGCTGAAAATTGGCGATCGCACCGTTATCAAAACATGGGCGCGCAGCAGCACGATTACGCCAGAAATGGTTGGTTTTACCTTTGCGGTACACAATGGGCGCGTGCACGTGCCAGTGCTGATTAGCGAAAACATGGTCGGTCACAAGCTTGGCGAATTCTCGCCGACACGCAAGTTCCGTAAGCATGGAGGCAAGGAGAAATAACCATGGCTGAAGCAGAAGTTTATACTGTTCGCGCTGAAATCCGCGGCATTGACCAAACGCCGCGCAAAGTCAGCCTCGTGGCTGCACTCGTGCGCGGCCGTACCGTTGCCGATGCCGTAGTGATTTTGGATCACACGCCGAAACGTGCTGCGCTCGCGGTGAAGAAAGCAATCCAATCGGCTGCCGCTAACGCGACGAACAATCATAATTTAGACGCCAAAAGTTTGACGATTAGTACGCTTAGCGTTACTGCTGGTCCGCGTTTGCGCCGCTATAAGCCGGCAAGCCGCGGTCGCGCATTGCCGTTCGCTAAAAAATCAAGCCACATTCTCGTTGAGGTCTCAGGCGTCGAGAAAGTTATTAAAAAACCAGCAAAGAAAGCTGAACCAAAAGCAGCAAAGGAGGAGAAGAAATAATGGGTCAGAAAGTTAACCCGATCAGCTTCCGCCTTCAAACCAGCAAAAACTGGAATTCGCGCTGGTTCGCCAGTAAGAAAGATTTTGCGGTTTGGCTGGCAGAGGACGGTAAAATCCGCGACCTGATCGAGAAGCGGTTTGCCTCGCGCCCGACAATTGCGAACGTCGAAATTGAGCGTAGCGCTAATCTTGTCACAGTTACAATTCATACGGCGAAAGCCGGCGTGGTAATAGGCCGCGGCGGTGCGGGCATTAACGAGCTGAAAAAGGTAATTGAAAAGGTCGTGAGCCTGCCGGTTCGTATCAATGTTGAAGAAGTTCGCCGTCCGGAATTGAACGCCAAGCTCGTTGCTGAAAATATCGCGCATCAGTTAGAACGCCGTGCGAATTTCCGCCGCGCAGTTAAGATGGCAATTCAAGGCAGCCGTAATGCTGGTGCGAAGGGTATCCGCGTTGAGGTGGCCGGTCGCTTGAACGGCGCCGAGATGAGCCGCCGCGAGAAATTTATTGAAGGTTCAGTGCCGTTGCACACGCTACGCGCCGATGTTGATTTTTACGCTGCGCGCGCGCTTGGTCCAAACGGTACAGGGATCATTGGTATCAAAGTTTGGATTTACAAGGGTGAAAGGAGCACGAAGTAATGTTATTACCGAAAAAAGTTGCTCATCGTAAAGTCCGAATTGGTAAAAATCGCGGTAACGCAACGCGCGGCAATTATGTCGCATTTGGCGACTACGGCTTGCAGAGCCTCGACAACGAGCGCATTACCAGCCGGCAGATTGAGGCCGCTCGCCAAGCGATGACGCGCCACGTCAAGCGCGGCGGTAAAATCTGGATTCGTATTTTCCCGCATACGCCGGTCACCAAAAAAGCTCTCGGGCTAAAAATGGGTGGCGGTAAGGGTAATCCGGAATACTACGTCGCCAAGGTAAAAACCGGCACAGTTATGTTTGAGATGAAGGGCGTTAGCGAAGATGTTGCCCGCGAAGCGATGCGCCTCGCCGGACACAAATTGCCTGTTCGTGTCCGATTCGTAAAGCGAGAGGAGGTGTAATATGGCAGATACGAAAAAAACTGCTAAAAAAGCCGATGCCGTGAAAACGATTGATGAGCTGCGCGCTGAGCTTGCAGCTAAGCAGCAGGATTTGAATGATTCTCGCCGCTCGCATAAAGCTGGCGAATTAGTCAACCCGCGCGTACTTGGACAAATTCGCAAAGAAATCGCGCGCTTGCATACCGCAATTCGTACCGCAGAATTAAAGGAGGAACAGTAATGGCGAAGACATTGACTGGGGTTGTGACGTCCGACGTCGCCGACAAAACCATCACCGTCGCCGTTATCTCGCGCGAGACGCATCCGATTTACAAGAAGCAGTATACTGTGACTCGTAAATATGCGGCGCACGACGAGAATAACGACGCCCACAAGGGCGATACGGTGCGGATTGTTGAAACTCGCCCCATTTCAAAGCGTAAGAGCTTCACGCTTGATCGTATTGAGAAGCGCTCAGTTGGAAGCGTTGAATTGAAAGAAGAAGTAAACGCTGAAGTTAGCGACAAGGTTGATCACGACCACGATGACGAGGAGGATAAAGAATGATCCAGCAAGAAACTCGCCTGCACGTCGCTGATAACAGCGGAGCGAAATCAATTTTGTGCATTAAGGTTTTGGGCGGAACGCGCCGCCGTTATGCGCGCGTTGGCGACATTATCGTCGCGAGTGTGAAAGACGCCAGCCCGACTGGCAACGTCAAGAGGAAGTCTGTCGTGAAAGCGGTCGTCGTACGCACGCGCGATCAGATTCGCCGCAAGGACGGCAGCACGATTTGTTTCGATGACAATGCTGCGGTTATCATTAACGACGACAAAACGCCAAAAGCAACACGCGTATTCGGCCCTGTGCCACGCGAACTACGCGACATGGGCTACGGTAAAATTATCAGTTTAGCACCGGAGGTACTATAATGGCTCAGCGTATTCGTAAAGATGACACGGTCAAAATCATCTCTGGCGCGCACAAAGGCACGACTGGCAAGGTGCTCGCTGTCAACCCGAAGGACGGTACGGCGCTCGTTGAAGGTGTCGGTCTAGGACATCGCCATGTCAAACCGAATCAATTGAATCCGCGTGGCGGCAAGAAGGATATCCATAAGCCAGTTAATCTATCCAAGCTTGCGCTGGTTGTTGATGAAAAATCCGGCAAGACCAGCCGCGTCGGCTACGTCGTGAACGACGGCGCTAAGACGCGCGTGGCGCGCCAATTAAAGAATAAGGAGATTAACTAATGGCAGAGACGAAACAAACCGCCGTTTACACTCCTCGTCTGAAAGCCTTGTACAACGATACGTACACGAAGGAACTGCAGACCGAACTGAAGCTTGATAACGTGAATCAAGTTCCGCGGCTCGAGAAAATTGTTGTGAGTGTGGGAACGGGCAAAAGCAAAGACGATAAGCGTATGCTTGCCGCCGTCAAGAATACATTGACGCGCGTGACAGGACAAGCGCCAGTCGAACGGCTTGCGAAAAAATCAATCGCAACATTCAAAATCCGCAAAGGCATGGGCGCGCCAATCGGCGTAATGGTCACATTGCGTGGTGCTCGCATGTACGAGTTCCTTGACCGCTTAGTGAACGTAAGCTTGCCGCGCGTACGCGATTTTCACGGCGTCGGCAGTAAATTTGACAAGGGCGGCAACTACAACCTTGGCATCACTGACCAAAGTATCTTCCCGGAATTAACGTTTGAGGAAACGCAGCTTGTACATGGCATGCAAGTTACTTTTGCTATCAAAAACGGTAGCAAAGAAGCAAGTCGCGCTCTACTCGAAAAGTTTGGCGTACCATTTGAAAAGGAGGCGAAATAATGGCGAAGAAATCAATGATCGCACGCGATAAAAAACGCCTGGCTCTGATTGAGAAATTTAGCGAAAAGCGTGCTACGCTAAAGGCGGAAGGCGATCTCGACGCTTTGCAGAAATTACCGCGCAACTCAAGTCCGTCGCGCCGCAAAAACCGCGATATGCTTGATGGCCGTCCGCGCGGCTACATGCGCCGATTCGGCATGAACCGCATCCGATTCCGCGAAGAAGCAAGCAAAGGCAACATTCCTGGTGTCACAAAGAGTAGTTGGTAAGGAAAGGAGAACGAAGATATGTCACTACAATCAACTGACCCGATCGCGGATCTCCTGACCCGCATTCGTAACGCTGCGCTAGTCGGCAAAACGGAGATCCGCGTACCGACCAGTAAACTGAAAAAAGTTGTCGCCGAGCAGTTGGTGAAGAACCACTACTTGGCTGGCGTAAAAGTTGAGGACGGTAAGCCGCGCGGTACGCTCGTCGTAAAACTTGCAAAAGATGGTGAGAACTGTCCGATCACGGAAATTACACGTGTTTCCAAACCTGGTCGTCGTGTTTATACTGCTGCAAGCGATATCCCAAAGGTTAAGCAAGGCCGCGGCATCGTGCTTGTCAGTACCAGCAAAGGTGTGATGACTGGCACTGAAGCTGCTAAGGCGAAACTTGGTGGAGAGGTGTTGCTAAAAGTTTATTAAGCTTACTACTTTGCTGGTTGCCATAAATATTGTAAAGCCTCTGCTCTTTGAAGTAGAGGCTTTACAATATTTAGCATGATACATCTGAGAACAAGAAGGACAAAGGATAATATGACTTCTAACCAAATTATAGCGACGATAACAGATGATGACGTAGGGCTACCCACAGTACAAACTTCTCATGAGAAATCAGTACGCACGGGTGCGCGGGCAATTTTATTTAATGACGACAATGAAGTTGCGCTGGTATATGAAACGGCGTACGATCATTATAAATTGCCTGGCGGATGTGTCGAGCCGGGCGAGACGCTTGAACAGGCATTACACCGAGAAATTGCAGAAGAGGTCGGGGCAACAATAAGGAGTATTAGATACATAGGAGTCGTGGAGTCCCACCTAGCAAGGTACAACGAGGATTAATAAAGTTCAAAACGCAACGTCGCAAGAGTATGTTCATATTTTTGAAAGAGCGCGGGAGCTAGCAGGCTTGCGGTATGCGGAGCATGTCATTCAACAGCAAAATTCTACGGTTTCCAGTCTGGGCGATGTGCATTCAACTTTGTAATTACGCCATTAATCAAGTCCTGCTCGTCAAAACCGGCGTACGCCAGAGTCGTGAGCAATTGAATTTGCGTATCAACGATCTCAGACAATAGCGTCTCGGGGTTCACCTTCTGCTCTTTCCATTGGCGTCGCGGTAATTCTCGGACAACTTCCCACGCCTCCTCTTGTGTATGATAGGCAAACGCTAAACAGGCTTTCCAATTACGTTCAAGCGGTTCCATATAACCTTTATCGACGCGAGCCTGTTGCGCTTTGAGTACCTCAGAAAAAAGCGATACCGTTTGCTCGGCACCGATTCGATGGTATAAAATTGCACGTATAATACCTACATATTGCAAGCGTTTTTTAAGTACGGCAGTCTCGCGTTCAGTCGTTAGATTTTCGCTAAACAACCCGGATAAATTATCAGTCACTAGATGAAGGTAGCTAAACGATAGACTAAAGTCTTTCGCTGCCTTTGCCGCCCAGCCGATCTCAGGATCGACAAACCGATACGTATCTTTTACTTCGCTGTACCATTCAGCGGTTTCATCTAATACGGACGGAAGTGTGTAGTGTGCACCTTCAACCGCCAACGGAGAGTTTTTGAAAAGATTGTTCCATGTTACCAACGAACCGTCAACGTACGAAGAGTCGCCAGTAGCAATCGTCGCATTTGGAGTGTCCGATGGCGCGAGCGAACCGAGCTTACCGGCATAAATGACTGTTGAGCAATATCTTGAGAGCGCTTCAATAACAGAGTAAATAATATTACCCCAATAACTAAATGCTACGCCGATAAACGCAACTTTCTGGCCGTTGATTGTTTCCGTTTTCCATTTTATATCGTCGTTGCCGCGCCATTCTTGGCCACCGGGAGCAAGTGCTTCAACATACCCCAGCAGCGCTACGTCGCACGTCGGCATGTCGTCTGGAAGTACATTCTTAATAGCTCTGGTCGTTTGCGCTTGAGTTGGCGTTTTTGCCGTGACTTTATAACCGCATGTCTCATAGATTTTCTTGTAATGGCGTACGTAGTCTTTGCCGGGAAAGACGTACAAATAGCCAACGCCATCAACGATTTTCGCCGTCGGACGTTTGTAATTAAAAAGTCTATCGGTTTTTTCGGTATCGGAGATAATTTTAGTCCTGTCGTACGCAGGGACAATGCGGATCTTTTCTACGTTCGTATCTTTAAATAGGCTGTGTACTTTACTTTCGCAATATTTTAGCGCATCTGCTTCTGTCATTGTGTGCTGTAGTTGTTTAGTCATAACGGTACAATTGTAATATGATAAGTGAACATAATCAATCTATAGAACAGTTAGACGCGATACTCCGCGATTACAGCCCCTCGGAAAAAGTTCGTGCAGAGATCGGTCGCAAGTCGATAGTGATGTTTTCGGGTCCTTTTGCAATTGGAAAGACAACTCTTATGCAGAGTATAGAGAAAATGGATGATAATTTCTCCAGGACTAGGAGTTTTACCACGAGACCATGCAGAAGCTTTTCTGAGCAAGAAAATTACCGCTTCATGCCACATACAGAGGATAGCATTCAAGAGATTTTAGGAAAGGCGACTGCGGGAGAGCTGGTACAAGGCATGGTTCACCCGACAACTAGATATGTATATGGGTCTGAGCTACGCGACTATGGCGACGGAAGCACTGCGTTGCTTGATATTGTACCTAAAGCAGTTAAATCAATCGAAAAACTGCCGTTTAGAGAGTCTTCCATCATAGAAGTCGTAACGTCTCCTGATATTTGGCGGGCGCGCGTAGCGTCTCGCGGCGATCAACATGATGACGCTGATAGATTTGCACGAGTCAAAGAGGCAAAACATAATTTAGAGTGGGCGCTAAGTAGTAGAGACATTCTTTGGGTTGATAATAGTGGAGCGATACAAGATGTGATTACTGCTGTACTTGAGACTATTGACGGAAACAATGCTCATTCTCAGAGAGCAAGAGCTTTAGGAGAAGCACTACTTCGTCAAGTTAACACCTCTTATCTGTTATATAACACCTAACGCCGAGGATAGAATTTTGTAAGAAGCAGCTTAGGCAAAATGCGCCGAGCGCGTTTGCGACTTGGAATTTACGTACGACACAACTGAAATGGTTACTATCACATAGTATACCAGTTTAACTTGATTTGACATCTCTTATTACACTCTTATTTTTGATGAACTCTGATTCACCTGGCGCTTTAGTACTTGCGGCGTACGTACAGATATGCTACAATAACTAAGCTACTTAAAATCTAACGAAAGGTGAGACATGAGTCTGAGTCGAATCGGAAAACTGCCGGTGGTTATTCCGGCCGGTGTGACAATCACGGTTGACTCTGGCGATGTAACGGTCGAAGGTCCAAAGGGCAAGCTCGTCCAGTTCATTACGCCAGCTGTTGATGTGAAAGTCGAAGACGGACAAGTCACGGTTCATCCCAGAGATGAGTCGAGACAAGCGCGCGCTCAACATGGGTTGATGCGGGCGTTGATAAACAATATGGTCGTGGGTGTAACCCAGGGTTACGAGCGACGCTTAGAAGTAAAGGGCGTCGGTTTTCGCGTATCGTCTAGCAACAACGAGCTGACTATGAGCCTTGGTTTCAGCCACGAAGTCAAATATAAAGCGCCCGAAGGCGTGAACGTGTCTAACGAAAAGATGGTAATTGTCGTCAGCGGTATTGATAAGCAAAAAGTCGGGCAAACGGCGGCAGAGATCCGCGCGCTCAAGAAACCGGAGCCATACAAGGGCAAGGGTATCATGTATCTCGGCGAGCAAATTTTGCGCAAAGCAGGAAAGGCTGGTAAGAAATAATGAGTAATCTTGCAAAGAAACTGTTGAACCGAAGCTTGCGCAAGGCGCGTGTGCGCGCAAAAGTAAATGGCACGGCGGAGCGCCCGCGTTTAAGCGTGACGATTAGCAATATGCATGTATCGGCACAGCTGATTGACGATGTGGCTGGCACGACGCTTGCTGCTGCCACGACGGTCGGTACGAAAATATCAGGCACGATGACTGAAAAATGTACAGCTATCGGAACGGATATTGCGAAAAAAGCTAAGAAAATTAAGATTAACGCAGTCGTCTTTGACCGCAACGGGCGCCAGTACGCTGGTCGTCTACAGGCGCTTGCTGAGGCTGCACGCAAGGAAGGATTGGAGTTCTAAATGGCAGAACAAGCTACAGAACAAACCACACCTCGCGCTGACCGCGGACGCGCTTCGCGCGGCGGTCGGCAGAGTCGAGGTGGTCGCCGCGATGACCGGCGCAACAGGCGCGATGACGCGCCGAAAGAATTTGAAGAAGTGGTAATCAATATTGACCGCGTGGCGCGCGTCGTGAAAGGTGGTCGCCGTTTCCGATTCAAGGCGCTCGTCGTCGTAGGTAATCACAAAAATAAAGTCGGCGTCGGCGTTGCTAAGGGTGCAGATGTGCAAGCGGCAATTGCAAAAGCAACGGATGTCGCCAAGAAGCACTTGATTACGATTCCAGTCGCTAACGAGACGATTCCGCACGATATGGAAGTCAAATTGAGCGGCGCTCGCGTACTAATTAAACCAGCAGCGCCTGGTACGGGCATCATTGCCGGTGGTGTGGTGCGCGCTATTATCGGTGTTACGGGTATTCGCAACTTGCTTTCAAAGTCGCTTGGCAGCACAAATAAAGTGAACATTGCTTATGCGACGATTGAAGCGCTCAACAGCCTGGTGCCGCGCGAGCAGTGGCTCGGCGTCAAAGCGGGCGTGAAAGCGAAAGCTGGAGAGGAGGAATAGTATGACGAAATACAACGAGCTCCAAGTTAGCAGTCATAAGAGCCGCAAGCGCGTCGGACGCGGTATTTCGGCAGGTGGCGGTAAAACTGCTGGCCGCGGCACGAAAGGCCAAAACGCTCGCACCGGCAAGAAGCTTCGCGCGATGTTTCAGGGCGGGCAGAATGGCATCGTGAGCGCCGTACCAAAAGCGCGCGGATTTAAGAGTTTGCGCGCGCCGGCGCAAGTCGTGTACTCAGATCGCCTGAATGGGCTGAAGGGCGAAGTTGACAACTTCGCATTGTATGAAGCGGACTTAATTATGACGCCGTTCTACACCGTGAAAGTAATTTCGCGCGGCGAATTAACCGCAAAAATTACGCTGAAGACACAGGGTGCGTCAAAGAGCGTGATCGCAGCGCTTGAAAAAGCCGGTGGCTCGTTTGAAAAAG
>ERZ773005.1049-NODE-1049-length-16049-cov-5.104164_pt1 | contig 16049 bp, 12 predicted proteins | sample MGYA00580666_ERZ773005 | MGnify/ENA primary metagenome ERZ773005 (study PRJEB29015, sample SAMEA2737999) | human oral metagenome | biome: human oral; feature: human-associated habitat; material: dental | place: China | collected 2061 ...
GCCGAAAGTACTTGGCCGGAAGCGGCCCGGGAGGATAGGAAGCTGCTGATAAAGGAAAAGACACTTACAAATGTAGGTGTCTTTTTTCATATGCATAAATTTGAAAGGGAGTAGGATAAAGGTATCCGGAAGAATCCGTGAGAGATGTCATCCGAGTCATAGATTCTTCACTCCGTGTCATATTTCCGCTTTCCTGCTTTCTTACAAAGCATTCTTGTCTCCATTCAGAATGACGATTGAAGGAGAGAGTGTCATGATGAGGGGAACGATAAGGCGTCATAATGAGGGAAATGTTAATCGTCATCCTGAACGAATGTGAAGGATCTGCTGCCGTGATGAGGAAATCGGTAAAATGTCATTCAGAGCAGGAGCGAAGGAGGCTTTCTGATTACCTTTTGCTTCATAAGGTATTTATTGCGAACCGGTTTTATAAAAGGTATGACGGAGGATAGAGGAAAGTATTGAATACTAAATTTTAACTCAAATTTTTATGGACACTGGGGAATGCGATAAAATCTATATGTTTGCAAAAGAAGATAAATTTGGGATAAAATAAAGAAAAAAGGATACGGTCAGACAGTATCGCAATATTTTTTTGTTTTTTACAGTTATCTGCCGTATAGGCAGCTTAGAAAGTTTGGTACTTCCGGCATAGACTTTATAAAGAGTTATCTGCCGTATAGGCAGCTTAGAAAAAAACCGGCGCAAGTGATCCAGTATAAGATGTGTTATCTGCCGTATAGGCAGCTTAGAAAATCTTCCGCTGTCCTTGCAGTATGTCTGCGTTGTTATCTGCCGTATAGGCAGCTTAGAAATTCATCGCCAACTTCCCGATAAGTCTTCTCTTGTTATCTGCCGTATAGGCAGCTTAGAAATTAAAGGATCTTCAGGACGGAGTTAATCGTTAGTTATCTGCCGTATAGGCAGCTTAGAAAATAATAATTCGATACGATTTCAATTCTTTCCTGTTATCTGCCGTATAGGCAGCTTAGAAAATTTATGCTAATTATTTCGCGCGGTGGTACAAGTTATCTGCCGTATAGGCAGCTTAGAAAACAGATTTCAAACAAGATTCGGCGTTTATGTAGTTATCTGCCGTATAGGCAGCTTAGAAATACAACGTTAACCGGACAGGGATACCCCCTGCGTTATCTGCCGTATAGGCAGCTTAGAAATGTCGTCCAGATTAAACGATTGTACATTGAGAGTTATCTGCCGTATAGGCAGCTTAGAAAATCGCCATAATGCCGCCAGTAGATAAGATATAGTTATCTGCCGTATAGGCAGCTTAGAAAATCTCGGTACGTGCGATACGCCGTGCAAAGTAGTTATCTGCCGTATAGGCAGCTTAGAAATTCAGCGAAGACGTCCTGCCGCCATTTCTCCCGTTATCTGCCGTATAGGCAGCTTAGAAATGTCCGATACGCAATCATGCGACAGCGGTACCGTTATCTGCCGTATAGGCAGCTTAGAAATCCTTCAACCTCAATTTTTCACTTACCGCTTGGTTATCTGCCGTATAGGCAGCTTAGAAAGAAACGGAGTTGACGCAGTTAGAACAGAACTTGTTATCTGCCGTATAGGCAGCTTAGAAATATATCGTAAGCGTACTGAACGGTATAAGTGGGTTATCTGCCGTATAGGCAGCTTAGAAATTCTTCTGAAATTGAAAAATCTTTTATGATTAGTTATCTGCCGTATAGGTAGTTTAGAAATCAGTATCCGGGTATGCCGGAGTCGTGACAATGTTATCTGCCGTATAGGCAGCTTAGAAATATTAACTCAACCGACTTTATGGAGTTGTTTCGTTATCTGCCGTATAGGTAGGTTATATATTTCATAGTTCTTTTTTTATGGCTGACGTCTGATGGGGGTCGGCTTTTTATGTTGCGCGGCTGATGTTGCAGGGCGTATGTGGCGAAGTGGAGGGGGCTTTTTTGTCAGGGGCCGTTTTTCCTGTGCTATAATTTAGGCATACTTATGTAAAAGAGGTTTATCATATGGATATATATGGACAGTACAAGGATTCTTTAGAGGCGGTCATGCGGATGATGGCAGCTTCCATGGAGCGGTATGCGAAGGCACATAAGGATGATTCGGGGGAGTTGATTTATGAGCATCTGCGTTACCGGCTGAAATCGGAGAAGAGCATGCAGGCGAAGCTGGAGGCGCGGGGATTGCCGCTTACCCCTTGTTCGGCGCTCTGCGAGGTGCGGGATGCCATCGGGTTCCGTGTTGTTTGCCGCTTTATCGACGATATTTACAAAAATATTTCACGAATTAAAGACTTGCCGGGAATCACCGTGGTGAAAGAAAAGGATTATATATTGGATGTGAAATCAAATGGGTACCGCAGCTACCATATGATCCTGTCGGTTGAGGCGCCGTATGAGGACGTTCGCGGAGATAATCCGGGTCATTTTTTTGTGGAAATACAGCTCCGCACCATCGCTATGGATTCGTGGGCGAGTCTGGAGCATGAAATGAAATATAAGCACCATATCAGGAATGCGCCGCTCATTGAGCAGGAGCTGAAACGCTGTGCCGATGAACTGGCATCCTGCGATATTTCCATGCAGACGATTCGTAAACTTATCCGTGAAGAAGGTGGAACAGAATGAAAATATTGATAGCAGAAGACGAAAAGGCTATGTCAGATGCCCTTGCGGCGGTGCTGAAACATTTCGGCTACGAGGTGGACGCCGTCTATGACGGGCTCGCCGCTACGGAAAAGGCGAGGGAGAACTCCTACAGTTGTATGATTTTCGATATCATGATGCCGAAAATAGACGGTATTGAAGCGCTGAAACGTATCCGTGACAGCGGTGATATGACGCCGGTCATCATGCTGACCGCCAAATCGGAGGTAGAAGACCGCATCATGGGCCTTGACGCAGGCGCGGATGACTACCTCGCTAAACCGTTCGCCATGGGGGAACTGCTCGCCCGCATCCGTTCCATGACAAGGCGCATGGGCGAATTCACGCCGACTAAGCTGAAAAAAGGCGATGTCGAGCTGGATGTGGCGGAGCAAGAACTTTCCTGCACCAGTTCCGTCCGCCTGTCGAGCAAGGAAACGAAGCTCCTTTCTTACCTTATGATGAACGAAGGGAAAACTATTTCTACCGACGAGCTTTTCCGCTATGTCTGGAGTGATGAAGCGGACATGGATATCGGCATCGTCTGGATGTATATTTCCTACCTCAGAGAAAAAATCGAGGCCGTTCATGGAAATATACGGATAGCAGGAGAGAAAAACGGCGATTTCCACCTCCAGATCGTCTCCCGCTGATTGACATACAGAAACAGAAGGTACTCCTATGGATATGATACGCAGGCTCCACCGCAAATTTATATGGATGGCCACCGCCTCCGTCGTGGCTATCATCGTCCTTGCCGTCGGACTGATCAATGGCTCCCTTTACGTCAGGGTACACCATGAAATATCGTCCATCACCGACATCATTTCTCAGAACGGCGGCACTATCCCATCCGACCTCGCACCGCAGGAGAAAGGACTCTTCGAATTCGGGAACTGGGCGGAAGAAACACCTGAATTCTCCTATCAGGCGAGATATTTCTCCATTCTCTTTGACACGAACAAAAAGGAAGCGAAGGTCATTAACGTCAACCACATCGCCGCATTCAACGCCAAAGAAGCCTTCAACCTCGCCGTACGGGTTCTCCAGACAGGGAAATCGGAAGATTTCTTCCTTAAAGACAGGGCCTATTACAACTATAAAATCACACAGACCGCCAGCGGTGACACCCTCGTCGTCTTTTTCGACTGTACCCGGGACATCCTCGCCCTCTCTTCCATATTCAGCTACTCCGTGGCGCTCGGTCTCTTCTGCATCATCCTCTTCTTCCTCATCATCACCTTCCTCTCCAGCAAGGCCATCAAGCCCTTCGTGAGAAATATGGAAAACCAGAAACGGTTCATCACAAACGCCAGCCACGAGCTGAAAACACCGGTGGCGATCATTTCGGCGAATACGGAAGCGCTCGAACTCGTCAGCGGAAAGAGCGAATGGACAGGGAATATTATCAAACAGACGAAACGCCTGACGAACCTTATCAACGACCTTGTTGCCCTCGCCCGGGTCGGGGAAATAGAAAAAGAAAACCTGAAACTGGAAGATGTGGATATTTCCCAAGTCACGGAAACCATCGCAGGTGACTTCCGACAGGTGGCGGCTGAACGGGGGAAGACGCTCGAAACCCATATACCGCCCGGCGTCCACGTCCGGTCAGAAGAAAAACTCTTCGGACAGATCCTCGGCATCCTTCTGGATAACGCCGTGAAATACTGCGACGAAAAAGGACGCGTGCAAGTGGAAGTCACGACAGAGAAAAAAGAAAAAGGTTTTGCGATAATAATCTCCAACGATTTTGCAGAAGGAGAAGATATAGACTACACGAAATTCTTTGAACGCTTCTACCGCCACGACATCTCCCACAGCAGCCAGATCAAAGGATACGGCGTAGGCCTCTCTATGGCTGCCGACATCGTGAAGCTCCTCGACGGAACCATAGACGTATCATGGAAAGAAGGGCGCATTTCCTTCCGCCTTGACTTTTGAAACAGAAAACGGCACTGAAAGAAAAACAGTGCCGTTTTTGAGTAAAGGATTGTGGAGTGTTTTTGGAAATGCAATGAAAATGAGGCGCAGCTTGATAATGACAGACTCAACGATCTTAATAGAAAATGGCAGATCGGATAAGCTATGAGTGGATTTGCCCCGATAATCCGATAATGGGTATTCAGGGCTTTGGAATCCAAATAGAGAAATCCTAAAGATTAACTATAAAATTTACACAGATGCTGTCAACGGATATCTTTGGTCTGATTTAACAAGTGAACAATTGTCCTGCAAATATGTAAGTGAAGCGGATGTGCTAAATGTTGTGTTGTTTAATAAACGTGCAAAATAGTGGCGTGAGGAAAATCCGGATCTGAAAGAAAAATGAGGGCTTGTGCAAATTTGTATGAACCATTGACCCTTGCGAATATGGAAAGCTGTAATACGGTTTTAATTGGTAAAAAATTAATCAGAAAGAGCGAATGGTCGTGCTTAGAAAATTGACAAGAACCTAATTATTTTCTTTGGAGAATTTGAATACTGAAGGAATGAAAAAGTTGAAGGTTTTGGATAATGAAAAGTAAGGATGATCAAAATATTCATGAAGCTGAGCTATAGAAAAATCAGTACGGCAAATGTATCCATACTAAGAACATTTTGTGGTTGCTGTTTATTTTTATCATGGTGTACAATATAGACAACTGCTGGATCAGCAGCTTAGAAAATATATAGAATGATTATTATCTGCCGCATAGGCAGCCTATTTTGGAAAGGTGGTTCGACTATTTTTATAAATCCATATATAGAATTATTTAAGAATTTGTGATATCATGCATTTAAAGAGGAAAAGAAAATAATGACGATTGAAAAAGTTCATGAACAGCGAATTAAGGAGAGGAGAAAAATGGAACATAACATAAATGATACAGATGACATTGTGGAAAAAATGAGATTACTGGTGGCTGATGGTACGATATGGCTGACACAAAAGGAAATAGCGGAGCTTTTTCAAACGACGAAACAAAGTATAGGCATGCATATCAGGTTCATCCTGAAGCATGGTGAATTGGATGAAAGCGTGGTGGTCAGCTATCGGCTGGCTGACCGAAAACAGGGGACGATGCAAGGGAAATTGCAGGTACGAAAGACAGCCCATTATAACTCAGACATGGTATTGGCGGTTGCGCGCCGTGTGTGCTCACCAAGGGGGAGGCAGTTCAGGAGGTATGACACAGCGGTATTAAAAGAGTATCTTGGCAGGAGATTCTGCCAAGGATAAATAACATTTGAGAGGTTGGGGCGGAACAATCCTTTGTAAGGAGTTATCCTGCTGTATCAGGGGAAGTGCCGGAGTGATCTGCAGCCGGTATGGATTATGGTTCTGAAAAGGAGGATAATGAGTTTCAAAATGGCATAAGCTTCATGAGAAAATCATAGGTCTGTTGATTGGCAGACGGTCATTGCAGGATGTATTTGACGGAGGTTTCTGATGATAGAGGATATTGTCAAGTCGGACTTAAAAACGATTCTTCATTCTAAACGGGCGAATTTATATTATCTTGAAAAGTGCAGGATCATGCAGAAGGATGGACGTATTGTTTATTTGACGGAGACGAAAAAAGAGAACTTGTTTTGGAATATTCCGATTGCCAACACAACAGTGATTCTTTTGGGCAGCGGTACTTCTGTGACACAGGCGGCAATGCGGCTGCTCAGCAGCGCCGGTGTACTTGTTGGTTTCTGCGGTGGTGGGGCTACACCGTTATTTGCCGGTACGGAGGTGGAGTGGCTGAATCCACAAAGTGAGTACAGGCCGACAGAATATGTGCAGGGGTGGCTGTCTTTTTGGTTTGATGAAAAGAAACGTCTTGCTGTGGCAAAGGAGTTCCAGAAAAAGCGTATCCGTTTTCTGCAGACAGTCTGGGATAAAGACAATGAATTGGCCGATGAAGGTTTTTTTACCGATGATGCTTTGACAGAAGAAGCGATTTCTGTTTTTAAGAGCCGCATGGAAATAGCGGGGGATGTGACCCATGTATTGGCGGCGGAGGCGGAATTCACAAAAAAGCTCTACAGGTACGCGGCACAGAATACGGAAACAGTCGATTTCACGAGGGAGCGTAATTCTGACCAGCCTGCGAACAGGCTGCTTGACCATGGGAATTATCTGGCGTACGGACTGGCGGCAACGACTCTCTGGGTACTTGGTATTCCTCACGGCTTCGCGGTGATGCATGGTAAGACAAGACGAGGCGCTCTTGTTTTTGATGTAGCGGATTTGATCAAGGATGCCATCGTCCTGCCATGGAGCTTTATCTGTGCCATGAGAGGGCAGAGAGACAGAGAATTCAGACAGATCTGCTTACAGAAGTTTACCGAACATAAGGCGCTGGATTTTATGTTTGATGAAGTGAAACGGTGCAGCAGACTATATGCGGGCGGTGAACGGTCATGATGGTCATATTTACGAGCAGGAGCGAGAAGAAGGCTATTTATACGGTGCGGAGGATTCTGGATAGTTTTGCAGACAGAATTGGGAATGATACGTGGAAAACGGTCATTACGCAAGAGGGATTGCTGACGGTGCAGGCGCTTTTGCGACGGACTGCTACCAAAAGTACAGCAGTGGCGTGTCATTGGATCCGGTCACGGAGCCATAGCGAGCTGGTCTGGATTGTAGGGAAGCGGGACATGTTTAATGAGGAAGGCATCGTGCCTGTCCACTCCACACAAAAGGAAATCCTTCACCATGAGTGGGAAAACGATTGGCAGTATCTGCCGTTGATAAAAGCGCTGGTAGCGGTGGCGGCACTCTTTCATGACTGGGGAAAGGCATCAGCGTTATTTCAGGAAAAACTGGATAAAGGGACATTGAAAATGGATCCCTTCCGTCATGAATGGGTATCTTGCAAGCTTCTTGAAGCGCTTATTTTTGCCGCAGGTGCGGAGAAAGATGACAGAAAATGGCTGAAAGTACTGGCCGAAAGAACGATAAAGACAGAAGATATAGAAAAGAATCTGCAAATTGACGAGAAAGGAAACGGGCAGGCAGATATGAAAAAGCTGGATGCAGCACATTTGCCGCCGATTGCAAAATTTCTGATGTGGTTGATCCTGTCTCATCACAGGCTGCCGTCTATGGATAAGGATGGCTGGGTGAATGTGGAGAAAAAAAGTTTCCACAGTATATTCTCCAGTCTGAATGCGTCCTGGGGATATGAGAGTGAAGCGGAGGAGACTATTATGTGCCGCAGGAGCTGCTTTGTATTTCCGGAGGGACTCCTTGTGGAGAATGCGGCAGCTTGGCGGAAGGCCATAAAAAAATGGTGCGGCCGGTTATTAAATGATTACGACAGACTGATGGATATTATGGGAGGGGAGACATACAAATCATCATTCAGGGCTATCGCCCACTATACGAGATTGTCTCTTATGCTGGCGGATCATTATGTTTCTTCCCTGCCTGAGGAAACAGATAAGGGCCGATGGGCAAAAAATGATTTATGGGCGAATACAGACGGTAAAACCGGAAAGAAAAAGCAGTTTCTGGAGGAACATTTGGTCAGGGTCTGTGAACAGGCAACCCATATTGCCCACAGACTTCCTTATTTCAGTGATCAAATGGAGAGCGTTTATGATGTAAAGGCGTTGACAAAGAAAAGCCCGGCAGTTTTCAGATGGCAGGATACAGTTGTCGAGAAAATCAGAGCATTCCGGGAGAAGAATGGGGATGGTGCCAGGTATTTTATAGTCAATATGGCAAGCACCGGCTGCGGCAAAACGTTTGCCAATGCAAAGATCATGCAGGCTGTATCGACGGACGGAAAATCGCTCCGGTATATCCTTGCCCTCGGTCTTCGCACGTTGACGCTGCAGACCGGTGATGAATACAGGGAACGGATACATTTGGACAGAAATGATCTGGCCGTCCTTATCGGTTCCAGTGCCGTAACCAAATTGCATGAGGAAAATAAGGAAGCAGATAAAGAGAAAGAGGAAGAGAAAAAGGGGAATAGAAAGGGGTATTTATCGGAAGAGCCGCTGCTGCCGGAAGAATTGGAGTATGTGGATACGGAAAGCGAGGAGCAGTCCCGGTTTCTGGATATCTTTTTCAATAAGACAGATAAAAAAGGAATGACGGTAAATGAAAAGACATCAAAAAAGAATAAAGCCTTTCTATACAAGCCTGTTCTTGCGGCGACTATCGATCATATGATGGGGGCTGTGGAGACGACACGGGGAGGAAGGTATATTTTGCCTTCATTGCGGCTGATGTCATCGGATCTGGTGATTGATGAAATTGATGATTTCAATTCTAAGGATCTCATCGCCATAGCAAGGCTTGTTCATCTGGCGGGATTGTGCGGAAGAAATGTGGCGATCTCTTCAGCGACGATACCGCCTGATCTGGCGGAAGGGCTGTACAGATCATATCAGGCAGGACTGAAAAGTTACAATTCCTTCTTTACGGGGAAAAAACAGTGTGCTCTTGTGCTTTGTGATGAGTTCAGGACAGATGTGGAACCGATGGACAGCGGGGATGATTCGGCTTATCGAAAGATTCACGATCGATTTATCCGTAAACGAGTGGAAAATCTGGGGAAAGAGCCGGTAAAGCGTAGGGGATATATACAGTTCTGCGGAGCGGAAGATAATGACACTGACGCTGCGAAAGAGACTTCCTATTTTGAAAATATAAGAGAAGCCATAGAAAAGCTGCATGAAAATCACCATGTCATTGATAAAAGAACAAAGAAGCGGATTTCTTTCGGTGTGGTTCGTGTGGCAAATATCACTCCCTGTGTGAAAGTCAGCCTGTACCTCATGAAATGCGGATGGAGCGAGGGGACAGCTGTCCGAGTGATGACTTACCACAGCAGGCAGATCCTTCTTCTCCGTCATGAGCAGGAGCGGTATCTGGACAAGGTGTTCACAAGAAAGACGCAGTCTGCCACAGTGGATTTTCAGGATGAAACTGTGCGGAAGCATCTGGACAGCACACCGGAGGAGAATATCATATTTATTCTTGTAGCAACACCGGTGGAGGAAGTCGGCCGTGATCATGACTTCGATTGGGCAGTGGTGGAGCCGTCGTCGTACCGATCCATCATACAGCTTGCCGGCCGTGTCCTTCGTCATCGCCAGCCGGTTTCAGGAACGCTTGAAAAAAAGAATATGGCAATCATGGCATATAATCTGAAAGCCTGGCAGGGAAAAGAGCCGGCTTACAGCAAACCTGGGTATGAAACCGAAAAGCGGAAATTGAACAGTTATGACATGCATGATCTTGTGGATGAAGAAGAGCTGGGCAGAAGGATTGATGCGGTACCGAGAATTTTAAAACCGGAAATGCTGGATAAGGAGCAATTCTGTCCGGATGATAAAAGATATTTCTCAAAACTCTCTGATCTGGAACATGCGAGCATGATGGATTTTAACTGCAAGGGAGATTGCGGGCCGCAGTGTATGCACGGATGGATGGAAGAATACTGGTGGATGACGGCACTTCCGCAAGGCTGCAGCCGCTTTCGTGAAAGCTATGGGGAAGAAATCAAGGCCTGCGCGGTGTATGAGGAGGGGGTACGAAACTTTCTTGTGTATGAGGGAAAGGAGAAGACTTTGCTTTCAGATAGTGTAGGAATTACCGACTACAGTGGTATGACAGAGGAAATGGAGGGACGGTTATGGATTATTCGTGATTATGAAGCTGCCTTGAGGCGGTACGTATCAGATACAAGTGATGTGCCGCAGGATGTGCAGATGAATGAGGTTTCCTGCAGATATGGAGAAATCACTATACCCTACGGGAGATCCAGTACAGTGGATGAATGGAAATATTCAGATCAGTTAGGTATGTTCAAGTTAACGGAAGAAAATAGACAGGAGGGATGATTTTGAGCGGGTTGACAGCGTACATATCGGAAGCGGCTGCAGGGAAAAAGAAAACGCCGCAGAAGTGGCTGGCGGATACGGTTTCTTTGCTTTCCAAATGCGATATGGCGACACATGTCGGGAAATTCACCCATCCCGATGTGAAAGTGTATTTGCAGAGAAAAAATAAAGCGGGACAAAATGCCTATGTACTGACGGAAAATGTGGACTGTGAAACGGATATCGTATATTCTTCTGCCGCTTACATGGGCGCAGCGAAATTACTGCTTTATGCATTGGATGACGGAAGACCATTATGGAAGCATATCTATGAAAATGATGAAAACGTTAGGAGAGAAGTAGAATCTTTGGGCGTATCCTTCGATACAATGAGACAGGAAGTGGAACGCATGATGGCGACTGCCGATCCGGCAGCGACGGACGGAAGGCTGCGGCAGATTTACTTTCCTGCCGGAGAAGGGACGTATCATCTGTTGACCGTATTGCCGTCCTCAAGCCTTCTGCAAGTGCTGAACGGCAGAAGCAGGAATATGAGGCAGCACAGGTTTGACTGCCGTAATGAGAAAAGCGAGTTTTATGGGAATGCATGTGATGAAATCATGGAGAGGACAGTCATCGGCTTTGGGGGAACGAAAGCGCAGAATATCAGCGCCTTTAATGCACGGGTAGCGGGAAAAGCGGATCTGCTCATGTCTATGCCGGCTCTGTTGGAAAGGGAAGAAATACGTCGCCCCCACCGTAATTTCCTTGAGGAAACAGTGCCATACCGGGCCTATTTCTTCCTGTTCCGAAATCTGCATGAGTTGTTTCTCATGGAACGGAATAATACGGAAATTCGGAATAAGAGGGAAGCACTGGTCTGTGATCTGATTGATGTCATACTGCAGTCCTGTTATCGTTTACGGGAAGAGCCTGCCGGCTGGAGCAATGGCGAAGAGTTCCTTAATCTGCCGCAGATCCAGAAAATATGGCTTGATGAACAATATAGAGAGGAACGGACAGATGAATGGGCAAAGGAAACAGGGAAGTATTTTGCAAAATGGTTTATTTACAAATATAGAAGGATTAAAAAAGAACAGCGTGTATCATTGGGCGAGGAGGAAATGAAACATATCCGGCACGCAATGATAAAAGTGCTTATGGAGGAGGTGAGAAGTTTGTCATGAAAGCATATCTGCTTATATCCCATCTGCGGATTCATAATGCCAATGCCATGAGCAGTACCTTAACCATCGGAGTACCTGCTATGACAGCATGGCTCGGCGCAGTCCATGCACTGGAACGAAAGTTGGGAGAAAGGAGGGAGCCGGCTCTGGAGGGGATACGACTTGTAAAAACAGCGGTATCATATCACAAGACGAATCTGCAGATTTATAAGGGCCCCGGAGACTATGTGAATTCCCTTGAAGGAACGGCAAATCCACTTAATGAAAAAGGAGAAAGACCGTCATTTATTGAAGATGCGAGAATCCATCTTTCCGTATCCCTTCTGATAGAAGTCGAAAGGGTAGATGGGAATAACATGGAATTATTGGAACAGGCCGTAAAGGAAATATTGCCCCAAATGAAAATGGCGGGGGGAGACATACTGGATATTAGAAAAATCCAAGTCATGCGTATAGATGAAGACAATCCTATGTCAGTTAGGAAAGTAATTTTCACCCTTATGCCCGGTTATATACCTATTGAGCGCAGGGATCTCATGGAAGCGAAAGAGTTGGAAGGGAAAGACAGTCTGGATAGGCTGCTTCACTATCTGAAAGTACATCAGACAGCAGAAAAAGATGAATCCGGGAAGGTAACAGACTGGAAATATGAAAAGACGGCGGCCGGATGGATTGCGCCGCTTGCTGTAGGATTTAAAGGATTGTCTCCGCTGGGGAAAGTGAAAAATCAGCGGGATCCGGATACGCCCCATCGATTTGCAGAAAGCATAGTCACCCTTGGTGAATTTAAGATGGCTCATCGGTTCCGTGACATAGATGAAATGATGTGGCACTATGCCTATGAAGAAACCAATCAATTATATCTTTGTAAAAATAAGGAATGATCAGGAGGAAATGAAAATGGCGAAAAAAGAATCAAATCTGGCATCTGTACTTTCTTTTGAAAAGAAACTTGTTTTATCGGATGGCTATATGTATGGAACAACCTGGGAAAAAAGAAACGAAACAGCCCGTCCCGTTATGCTGGTAGAAAAATCTGTAAGAGGAACCATTTCCAACCGATTGAAGGATAGTGTAAAAAATGATCCTATGAAATTGAATGCGGAAGTGGAAAAAGCAAATCTGCAGACCGTAGACAGCGCTTCTATTTCTCTAAACGATGACACATTGAAATTATCCTTTACAATCAAAGTCCTTTCCGGTGTAGAGCATCCCTCTGCATGCAATAACGAAACTCATCATAAAAAAATAGAAGAAATAGGAAAGAAATTTATTGAACAAAACGGATTTAAAGAGCTGTCAGCCCGCTATGCGATGAATATAGCCAATGGCCGCTTCCTTTGGAGAAATCGTGTAGGGGCAGAAAAAGCGGAGGTCATTGTATCCATAAAAGAAGAAAATAAAAAATGGATATTTAATATTTATGATTTCAGCTTGAAGGATTTCGATAAGAATCGTGAAAAAGTGGAAGAATTGGCATCTTTTATTGCCGAAACTCTCTGTGGAAAGAGGTCATCCCTTCTGATTGAAGTGGAAGCCTTCGTACTTATGGGAAAAGGACAGGAAATTTATCCCAGCGAAGAACTGATTCTTGATAAAGGAAAAGGCAAGAAGAGCAAGGTTCTTTACCAGGTGGACGGTACGGCCGCTATGCACTCACAGAAACTCAGCAATGCCATCAGAACCGTCGACACTTGGTATCCCCAGGAAGAGGGGAGACGGATACCGATTGCCATTGAACCCTATGGTGCGGTCACCACTCTTGGGAAAGCCTACCGCACCCCAAAAGAGAAAAAAGATTTTTATACCCTATTTGATCAGTGGTCAACCGGCAGTGAACCGGATGATGAAAATGACAAAAATTATGTCATGGCTGTTCTCGTCCGCGGCGGTGTTTTTGGTCAGAGTGAAAAGGAATAAGCTATGGAATACTATCAGGAAATTACTTTGCTCCCCTGTGCGGAAGTATCGCTTGCCTTCCTTTGGACCAAAGTGTTTACCCAGCTCCATATTGCTTTTGCAGATGAAAAGAATAAAAGCGGACATAACCCTTATGCCGTTTCATTTCCCGAATATAGGGAAACAGGTCTGGGAGAAAAAATCCGTGTCTTTGCGGAAGCACAAGAATTGGAAAGACTCAACCTGTCCAAAGTACTGGGACGCCTCCTTGATTATGTGCACTGTACAAGCATAAGGAAAGTGCCGGAAAGAAAAGTACAGGAAAGAAAAACTTATGCCGTATATAGCAGGTACCAGCCTGAGGGCTCAATCCGGGTAAAAGCGAAACGCTATGCAAAAAGACATCCGGGAGTAACGATTGAAGAGGCTGTCCGGCTTCTGCAAGGAAAGAGAAAATCTGTCAGATTGCCGTACATACAGATGAAAAGCCTTTCCCGCGGAGGAACATTTAGCCTTTTTATAAAAAAGCGGGTAGAAGAAGAATCTGCCTTGACAGAATGCGGAACCTATGGTTTAAGTAATAACAGAACCGTTCCGGAATTTTAACCCAAATTTTTACGGCGTTTGAAAAATGCGATTAAATCAATCTATTTCAAAGCAGGAATAAATTTGGGTCAAAGTGGGAAAAAGATGTATAAGCGCACGTGCTATCGGCTTCTTTTTCCGCTCCAGCATCGTTAACTGCCGCATAGGTAGTTTAGAAAGTATAAAAGAACCATAGACAATCGTTTATCAGGTTAACTGCCGCATAGGTAGTTTAGAAAACCCACCGCAACGAGGATTTCATCTTTTGCGAGTTAACTGCCGCATAGGTAGTTTAGAAAGATTTCACCAATAAATAAAGTGAGATGGTCACGTTAACTGCCGCATAGGTAGTTTAGAAAAAAGGCGCCCGGCTTTATGATGTTGTCGTTTTGTTAACTGCCGCATAGGTAGTTTAGAAAATATCCGCAGGTGTCATACTGCTTGCCCACGTGTTAACTGCCGCATAGGTAGTTTAGAAACAGTATCTCCAATTGCTTCCGTCTCCGCTTACGTTAACTGCCGCATAGGTAGTTTAGAAAAACACCCGGAAATAAGAGATGAGAATGACAACGTTAACTGCCGCATAGGTAGTTTAGAAAAAACGGAATTGATGTAAGAAGCATGTCCACTGGTTAACTGCCGCATAGGTAGTTTAGAAATATATGACAATCTCCACGACGTATCCAGCCCTGTTAACTGCCGCATAGGTAGTTTAGAAAGTCGCCGTAATCTGCAGGAAATATGGCCTACTTGTTAACTGCCGCATAGGTAGTTTAGAAATTTTAATCCCTCTCTTTTCCCTGCCACCGACAGTTAACTGCCGCATAGGTAGTTTAGAAACGCCGCCCTCGGCGGAACAGGGTATAGCTTATGTTAACTGCCGCATAGGTAGTTTAGAAAAGCAGATGTACGCCGTAGACGTCTCTTTTTCTGTTAACTGCCGCATAGGTAGTTTAGAAATGCTGTGCTGTTCGAGCGTTGTCAAGTTCATTGTTAACTGCCGCATAGGTAGTTTAGAAATATAGCGGTTATAAGCGGTGATGTTTTGTACCGTTAACTGCCGCATAGGTAGTTTAGAAAAATCAATACTTGAAAGAGTACGAGCGCGAGGCGTTAACTGCCGCATAGGTAGTTTAGAAAACAAAAAATAGCCGTGGAATAAAGAACTATTAGTTAACTGCCGCATAGGTAGTTTAGAAACGCTACCGGAAGTATCGGTGCGTTCTTTCCGGGTTAACTGCCGCATAGGTAGTTTAGAAAATTTGTACGAGTGCCGCCATTTTCGCATTGATGTTAACTGCCGCATAGGTAGTTTAGAAAAAAAACATCGCTGGGCATGTATGCGTTTTTTGGTTAACTGCCGCATAGGTAGTTTAGAAATCAAGAACGTGCCCGAACTCGTGACTTGCAGTGTTAACTGCCGCATAGGTAGTTTAGAAACGGACGGCTCGACGGAGAGAAGAACAGAAAAAGTTAACTGCCGCATAGGTAGTTTAGAAATTTTGCGTTCCAAACGTCAACAAATCGTTTTAGTTAACTGCCGCATAGGTAGTTTAGAAATTCTGCAGAATAATCTTTCGCAGGAAGTACGAGTTAACTGCCGCATTGGCAGCTTAGAAACGGAAAATAGGTTTATAGGCTCGGCTTCCGGGTTAACTGCCGCATAGGCAGCTTAGAAATTTGACTTTCTTGTTATCTTTTTCTACAATGCTGACAGGTGAAAAGTCTTAGAATCCTTGCCCTTTATCTGGCGGGGAGGCTAAGGCTTCTTTACATTAACTGCTATATAAAGTGGCGCGATTGTTCAGTTTTTAATGAAGAAGATTTATTTACAGAATGAACCAATTTCGTGATTTGCATCTTAAATCACATTTGACTATTGCATTTCTTTTTACTTACAATAATAAAAAAGGAAGAGAGTGGT
>ERZ773005.1052-NODE-1052-length-16029-cov-2.505634_pt1 | contig 16029 bp, 14 predicted proteins | sample MGYA00580666_ERZ773005 | MGnify/ENA primary metagenome ERZ773005 (study PRJEB29015, sample SAMEA2737999) | human oral metagenome | biome: human oral; feature: human-associated habitat; material: dental | place: China | collected 2061 ...
GTCCACAGGGTGCGGATGGACCAGGGGACGCTGTTGGTCGGGGACGAGGTCGGTACGGAGGTGGACGATGCGCGCCGCTGGGCGATCCGCCGCAACCATACGGCCACGCACCTGCTGCACGAGGCATTGAGCCGCGTACTGGGCGGCCACGTCCGCCAGGCGGGGTCCCTGGTGACGGACCGCATCCTGCGCTTCGACTTCACGCACCATGAGCCCATGACCGAGGAGCAGGTAGCCGAGGTGGAGCGGTTGGTCAATGGTCAGGTCCTGGCGAACGTGCCGCTCACCATCCAGGAGTGCGGGCGCGAGCAGGCTCGGGATCTGGGCGCGAAGGCCCTGTTCGACGAGAAGTACGGTGAGGTCGTGCGCGTGGTCTCCGTCCCCGGCTTCTCGATCGAGCTCTGCGGTGGGCTCCACGTCAAGGCCACGGGCGACATCGGCTGCTTCAAGATCCTACGGGAGGAGAGCGTCGGCTCGGGCACGCGACGCATCCTCGCGACGACGGGCATGAACGTCCTGGATATCCTCCAGCACCTCTTCGGGCTGCGCACGCACCTCACGGCGCTTCTCTCCACAGACGAGGAGGGGCTCGCGGTCAAGGCCCAGGGGCTGGTCGATGAGCTGCACCGCCTGCAGCGCCGCCTGCAGGAGGCCAAGCTCCGCGACCTGACGAAGAATATCGAGAGCTTCTTCGACCGGCGGGACATCGATGGGGTCCTGCTCCAGACGGGTAAGTTCTCGAGCGTTGCGCCGGACATGCTGCGCGACATCGGAGACCGGGTCAAGGAGAGGACCGGACAGCCGACCGTGGTGGTTCTGGTCGACGTCGGCGAGGACGAGAGCTGCAAGATCGTCGTCATGGCCGACGATGACGCCGTCCGGCGCGGCGCTCACGCCGGCAATCTGGTGAAGGAGGCGTCCGCCCTCCTTGGAGGCCGAGGCGGCGGCAGGCCCAACACCGCCCAGGGCGGAGGCCGGGACGCCGCGAAACTGACCGAGGCGCTGGACCGGGTCGAGGCCCTGCTTCGGACCCAGCTCAAAGCGCAATGAGCGGGACCCGGGACGAAGGCCTTCCGAAGGGGCGTGTCCTGGCCCTCGATGTCGGCTCCGTCCGCATCGGCGCGGCCGTGACGGATCCCCTGCGCGTCATCGCGCAGGGGATCGCCGTATGGCCGGTCAACGACGGCAAGGAGGGGTGGCTCAAGAAGTTCGAGGCGTGCCTTGCGGAGTACGACCCCGTCCTAGTCCTCATCGGAATGCCGACCCGGACGAGCGGGAGTGCGGGCCCCGAGGGGGAGCGCATCGCCGCCCTCGTCGCGGGCCTCCGGGAGTCCTACCCGGACCGGACCTTCGAGACCTGGGATGAACGGTACACCACGGTCATCGCCCAGCGGGCGTTGCTGGAAGGTGACGTCTCGCGCAGGGAACGCAGGGGCAAGGTGGACAAGGTGGCCGCGGCGCTGATCCTGCAAAGCTGGCTGGAGCACCGGAGGCCGTGATCCCGTTTTCGAGGCCCCGGCCTGACGGAGGATTTCCCTAAACGAACAGAAAAGGGGTGAAGCATAATGGTTATGAACGTGACCTCGATGCTCTCCAACGGCTATCTGCGCCCGGCTATCCGAACCGGCGTCCTGCAGGAAGTTGTCCGGCAGGGGCCACTTCAGGATCGGGCACTTGCCCGGCAGGAACAACGGATTCTGGCCGAGGAACAGGGCCTGCGCCTGAACGCGGGCCCCCTGGCCGAGGTCTCCACCGTCTATCATTACTCCCTGGGCCCGGACGGAAGGCGCTACATCACAGGCGCCTCCATCGTGATGAAGGGGGACCGGGAGGATCTTGAGCGGGTCCCGGGCGGGACGCCTACCCCTGACACCGCAGGGGGCAGAACCGCGGCGGACGAGGGGGCGGAGCGTACGGATGGGGCAAGTAAGACCTCGGGCAATGGAGGCCCTGGAGGAGCCCTTGAAGATAAAGGTGCCCCTGAAAAAGACGCCGTCGTCCGAGAGCTCCGGAACACGGAGCGTGAGGTTATTGCCCACGAGGCGGCGCACCAGGCCGCGGCCGGGCGCTTCGGCGGCCCCGTCAGCTACACCCGAACCACGGGGCCGGACGGCAAAAGCTACATTACGGGAGGGGAGGTCCCCATCCACTTCGTCGCGGGCTCCACGCCCGAGGAGACGCTGCGCAACATGGAGCAGGTCCAGAAGGCGGCCTTGGCGCCGGGAGATCCCTCGGCGCAGGACATCCGCGTGGCGGCCCAGGCCGCAGCCAAGGCTGCGCAGGCACGGCACGACATCGCCCAAAGCCGGGAGAAGGACGGCGCCGAGCGGGCGGCGGTTCCCGTTAGGGAACGGGAGGACCCCTCAAAGAAGGGGGTCTCCTCCGTTCTGGCGGCGCTGCGCTTCTCCCGGATCCAGGATAGCCCGGAGTGATCCCCGGAGCCGAGTCCAGGCCAAATAAAATAAAAACTTCCTTAAAGTGTATAATTCCTCGTGTCGTTTAGTGATGTGGCTCAAAACTGTCCGGAAGGGAAAGGTGTTCATCGATAATGTTTCGTAACGTCAAGCTCTCCATGAAGCTGGCCCTGGGGTTCGGGTTGGTGCTTGTGGTCTTCGTGACCGCGGTGATGATCAGCTGGCTGCAAATTGGCCGGGTCGAGGAGGGCAGCCGTTTTCTGAATAAGGTGACCGACGCCCAGAACCTTATGAGCGAACTTGAGAGCGATGTAGCCAAGGCGCGCTTTGAGGTTCGGGACTACATGTACTCCGAGAACCCGGACAGCCTGAAGAGAGCTCGTGAGGTTCTGGGCGAGGCGAAGGCCCACATAGAGGAGGGCAAGAGGCTGTACGCCTCGGAGCCCCGGTTGATTGCCCTGAAATCACTTTCCGATATGGATGCCCCCCTCGATCAATTCTCCAAAAACGTGGAGGCCGTCGCCAGCTTGACGGAGGCGAAACAAAAGAATCTCCAAGGGCTTACGGCCGTTTCCATAACCTTGTTGGAGGGCCTTGAGCGCGTTTCCGATCTCCAGTACCAGGGGGCAAATTCGGAGGCGGAGGCTGGAGACGCTGAGAAATTAAAGCGGCGGTTCGAACGGATTCACGTGGTGGAGAGTTTGTTGACCCAGACAGGTGAGATCCGCCGGGCATACTACCGGGCGGCGGTGAATCGCGACGTCGAGGCGATGAGCAATATCCTGCCCATGGTGGACGCGATGCGCCAGCAGACCGAAAAATTGTTTTCCGAATCAACGCGGGGTAACGTCAAGGAGGAGTTGGGAAAGGTACTGCCGTGCCTCAATGACTTTTCGAACGACATAAAGGCAGCGGTAAATCAATACACGCAGCTGAATGACCTCCACAACACCCGGCAGGCCTATAGCAACAGTTTGGCCGAGAATATCGATAAAATTTACGATATGTCGCAGACCCGGGTTCGGACGATCTCGAGCGAGTCGACGGATAGTCTGCGTTCCGCCATCCTGACGTTGCTTTCTTTGACGGTTGTAGCGGTTCTGGCAGGGTTGCTGATCGCATTTTTGATCGGCCGTATCGTCACCGTGCCGTTGAAACGAATTGTCCTTCTGGCGGATCGTGCGAAGAAGGGCGACCTGACGATCCTGCGCGGGGACTTCGGCAGGGAGAGCCAGGATGAGATGGGCACGCTTGCCGATGCCCTGGCGGAGATGATCGGGGCGCAGCGTGCCGCGATGGTGGAGATAGTGACAATAGCCGGCCAGGTCGCGGAAAGCGCGGATACGGTCAGGAACTCGTCGAACCAGAACAGCGATTACACTCGGGAGGCGAAGGTGGCGATAGAGAGCGTGGTGGCGCTTTGCGAGTCCAACTCGGCGTCGCTCCAGGAGAGCAACGCAGGCACCGAGGAGATGTCAGCGGCATCGATGACGGCGGCCCAGGCGGCTACGGACTGCGCGGAGTTCATCTCGCACACCACTCAGATCTCAAGCCATGCGGTGGATACGGTTCAAGAGACGATTCATGATATGGAGCTCCTGTTCAAGAAATCCGAGGAGAGCGGGGAAAAGCTGCAGGAGCTGGTGAACTCCGTCGAGCAGATCAGCGGGTTCGTCGGGGTGATCACATCCATAGCGGACCAGACGAACCTTCTGGCTTTGAACGCTGCAATTGAGGCGGCACGTGCTGGTGAGGCGGGCCGCGGGTTCGCCGTGGTTGCGGAGGAGGTCCGAAAGCTGGCCGAGGAATCGGGACGAGCGGCAAGCAGCGTCAGGGTGCTTATCGACACGCTTCAAACGGGAGCCCGCGAGACGATGGATTCAAGCACGGAGTCCTCGGATTTGCTGACGGCGACGATGAAAAAAGCGGACAGCGCCAAGGAGTCCCTGAGCGACGCGATGGGACAGATAGACAAGGCGAACGACCGTATCCAGAGCATCGCTGCGGTGGCGGAGGAGCAGGCGGCATCGAGCCGCGAGATCGCCTCGGGCATCGACAACTCGACAAAAATGACGGTGGATATCCTCCAGAGCATGGAGCATATCCAGACGGCTGCGGACGAGACCACGCGTGTGTCGGAGGACATGGCCAAACAGGCGGACGGCCTTTCAGGCTTTGCTCAGAGTCTGAAGGACGCGCTGTCCCGCTTCAAGGTGTCGGAGCAGGGCCCAAGAGCGTTGAGAGGCTGACCTGTATGCAGGACGGACACCGTCCTGCTTTCATGATGCGGGGCCCTTCGGGGCCCCCTATTTTTGTTTTTTGCTTCAAGGGCGCTTCAAGGGAAAGAAAAAGGGTTCAGGACGAAATCCCCTGAACCCTTGCTATCAGTGGTGGGTGGTAGAAGAATCGAACTTCTGACCTCTTCCGTGTCAAGGAAGCGTTCTACCTCTGAACTAACCACCCTTAAGATGAAAAAGCCAATAATGAATTACGAAGCCTTTCTTCCGACACCTACCATTGAAAATGGTAGCCCCAACGGGATTCGAACCCGTGTTTTAGCCTTGAGAGGGCTACGACCTAGGCCGCTAGTCGATGGGGCCATAACTCGAATCGATCACGAGAACACAACTGATACCCGCCTGTTTCGTTCCCCTTGACCAAAACAAGGGGAATGATACCATAGGGGGCCGGGGAGCGCAAGACAGAGGGGGGAAATTTTTCTCCCTTGACATATTCCCCTCAAAAAATCCAGGTTGGTGTTCACTCCCCCAAGATTGTGCGCGAGGTGCATGAGATTGCAACGTATCGATTCCTTATTCAACTTCAAATTTAAAGTCAACGCGCCTTTGTTCGACGGGATGGAGCCGGCGGGAGCCGGCTCCGTCCCGGAGCGCTCGGAGGTCCCGGAGCGCGACCGTTGGAATCTGGAGGCCATCTACCCCTCCGCCGAGGCATGGGAGGCCGCCTTCGCCGGCCTGGAGCCCAGGATCGAGGCTCTGGCAGACCACGCGGGGCACCTTGGAGAGGGGCCAGCCGCCCTTCTGGCCTATCTGAGGGCGGAGGAGGCCGTGGCGCTGGAGCTGGGGAAGCTCTACGTCTACGCCAATATGAAGAGCCACGAGGACCTGCGCGTCACTCGCCCCATGGAGATGGCCGCCCGCATCGAGACCCTGGCGACGCGGCACGGAGCCGTCTGTTCCTTCTTCCGCCCCGAGGTCCTTTCGATCCCCGAGGCCGATTTGAGGCGGTGGATTGCGGAGGGTGAGGAACTGCGGCTCTACGACTTCCACCTCTCCGAGATCCTCAGGGAGAGGGCGCACGTGCTCTCCCCGGCCGAGGAGGGGCTCCTGGCCCGTACGAGGGAGCTCTCCGCCGTCCCGGATAACGCCTTTACCCTCCTGACCGACGCGGACCTGAAGTTCCCCGACATCCGGGACGAGAAGGGTAACCTGGTAGAGCTCTCAGAGGAGCGCTACTACCGCCTGAGCCGCTCTCCGGACCGGTCGGTGCGCAAGGCCGCCTTCGAGGGAATCCACGAGACCTATGGGGCGTTCCGCAACGCCATTGGCGCGCTTTACGCGGGGTCCGTGAAGGGCGACATCTTCTACGCCAACGCGCGGCGCTACAAGGATGCCCTGGAGATGTCGCTGTTCGCCGACGACGTCCCGACACGTGTCTACGACAATGTGGTGGATACCGCCGTCCGCTTCGCGCCCCTCATGCACCGCTGCGTCGCCCTGCGCCGGCGCGCCCTCGGGCTCGACTCCGTGCATTTTTACGACCTCAACGTTCCCCTGTCGGACGAGCCCCTTACCGACATCCCCTACGAGGAGGCCTGCGATCTGGCGGTTCGGGCGCTGGAGCCGCTTGGGCCGGACTACGTCGCCAACCTGAAGCGAGGCTTCGCGGAGCGATGGATCGATGTCCGGGAGAACCGGGGAAAGCGCAAGGGCGCCTATTCCTGGGGATCCTACGGGACGAATCCCTACGTGCTTCTGAACTACAACGGCACCCTGCGGGACGTCTTCACGCTGGTCCACGAGATGGGGCACTCCCTGCATTCGTGGTACTCCCACTCCTCCCAGCCCCAGGTCTACGCCGACTACACGATCCTGCTCGCGGAGGTCGCCTCCACCACCAACGAGGCCCTGCTGCTTGGGTACCTGCTGAGGCGAAGCGGGACGGACGCGGAGAAGAAATGGCTTTTGAACTATTTCTATGACATGGTGCGGACGACGTTCTTCCGGCAGGCGATGTTCGCGGACTTCGAGCGGCGCACCCACGCCCGGGCCGAGGCGGGCGACGCCCTGACGCCGGAGTGGATGAGCACGCTGTGGGGCGAGCTCAACGCGCGGTACTACGGACCGGAGCTGACGGTCGACCCCGCCCTCTGCGCGGAATGGGCCCGCATCCCCCATTTCTACTCGGCCTTTTACGTCTACAAGTACGTGACGGGCTTCACGGCCGCGGGGGCGTTTGCGGACGCCATCCTTACCGGGGGGGACGGAGCGCGGGACCGCTACCTGATGTTCCTGAAGAGCGGAGGCAGCGACCACTCCCTGAACATTCTGAAACGGGCCGGGGTGGACCTGACCGTTGCCGAGCCCTTCGAGCGCACCCTGCGCCTTTTCGAGGCGCGGCTGGACGAGGGGGAGGCGCTGTGGAGGTCGTGATGGAGTGGGCTGTGATGGAGTCGGCTTCAATGGAGGCCCCGGCGCCGACCAGGGCACGATTCGGGGGGGTGTGTTGACGAATCGCCCGATTGTGCGTAAAATCACTAAGTTTCGTATACGCATGGACGGGGCATAATCTCCTGACAGCCCTTTGGGATTGTGTAGGGGGGCCTTGAGCCAGCGGAAGGAGGAAGATGATCGTGTATGCAGTTTTGGAGACCGGCGGCAAGCAGTATCGTGTCCAGGTGGGGGACAGATTCCGCATCGAGCGCCTGGACGGGGCCGCGGGGGACGAGGTCGTTCTGGACAAGGTCCTGATGGTTGGCGGCGACAGCGGGACGAAGTTCGGGACCCCCTATGTCGCGGGCGCCAGCGTCCGGGCGGAGATCCTCGCCCAGGCCAGGGACAAGAAGGTCATCGTGTTCAAGTACAAGAGTAAGAAGAACTATCGCCGTCTGCGCGGGCATCGGCAGTATTTCACCGAGGTCGTCATCCGCGGGATCGACGGCTAGCCGGTCGGGCCGCGCCCCAATGGTCCGCGTCACCCTTTACTGGGGCGAGAGAGCGCTTGTCGGTCTGGAGAGCCTGGGACATTCCGGGAGCGCTCCGAAGGGGCAGGATGTCGTCTGTGCCTCGGTTTCCGCTTTGGTGCACGGGCTTCTGCTCGGGCTCTCCGACGTGGCGGAGGTGCGGGATCTGAGTTGCGAGGCCGACCCCGATGTCCCGCTGATCCGGGTATCCTGGCCCGAGGAGGCCGCGGATTCCCTGGACCTTCTGACGCGGACGGTCGCGTTGTCCCTGAGGGAGATAGAGTCCGGCTATCCCGAATATGTGAGCATCACGGAGGTGCAAAGATGATCTTTCGTTTCGACATACAGTTTTTTGCCCATAAGAAGGGGCAGGGTAGTTCCACCAACGGCAGGGACAGCAACCCCAAGTACAGGGGGATCAAGGTCTATGCTGGCACGGAGGTGACGGCGGGGAGCATCTTGGTCCGGCAGTGCGGGACCAGGGTCCATCCCGGGAAACACGTTGGGCTGGGGCGCGATTTCACCCTCTTCGCCCTGCTTCCGGGCAGGGTGGAGTACGCCACCCGCGGGGACCGCAAGTACGTCTCCATCGTTCCGGACGCCGCCCGGTAATTTCTTCCCCGGCCCGTCAGGGGCGGGGAGGACCCGAGGTTTTGAGTATCGTTTTGGCTTCCGTATCGATTTTCTGACTTTTCCCGTCCTGTGAGGGAGGCTCCGTCTGCCTGGGGCCTCCTTTTTTCGTTTTTTCGAGTGGGGGTGTTGCCCATGAAGTTCATCGATCTGGCCAGGATAATGGTCAAGGCGGGGCGCGGAGGGAATGGGGCCCTCAGCTTTCGCAGGGAAAAGTTCATCCCCAAGGGGGGCCCCGACGGTGCGGACGGCGGACGAGGCGGGAGCGTGATCTTCGAGGCGGTGGGGGGGATCGTCACCCTGGCCGACTTCGAGTTCAACCGCCGTTTTCAGGCCGGCCATGCAGGGCATGGCAGCGGGGCGATGCGGACCGGTGCGGACGGCGAGGACCTGCGCGTCCCCCTTCCCTGCGGGACCCTGGTCCGGGACGAGGCGGGGAACATCCTTGCCGACCTCGTCGAGCCGGGGCAGACCTTCGTCGCCGCCAGGGGCGGCCGCGGAGGGCGTGGAAACGCGCATTTTGCCAGCTCGGTGCGCCGGGCGCCGCGGTTTGCGGAGAAGGGCGACATGGGCGAGGAACGGACCCTGATCCTGGAACTGAAACTTATTGCCGACGTCGGACTGGTGGGGTTCCCCAACGCAGGAAAGTCGAGCCCCCTCGCGGCGATCAGCGGCGCGAGGCCGAAGGTCGCGGGGTATCCCTTCACGACCCTTTCCCCGAACCTGGGGGTCCTGGCCGTGGACGACCAGCAGATCGTCATCGCCGACGTCCCGGGCCTGATCGAGGGGGCGCACGAGGACAAGGGGCTGGGGCTCCATTTTCTGCGTCACGTGGAGCGGACCCGGGTGCTGGTCCACGTCGTGGACCTGTCCGAGCCCGACGTGCTGAAAAACTGGCGAATCGTCTGCGGCGAATTCGAGGCCTATGGGGCCCGGCTCACGGAGCGTCCTTGCCTGGCGGTCGGGAACAAGACGGACCTGGCCGGTACGGAGGAGAACGCCGCGATTCTGAGGGAGGAGATGTCGCGCCTGGGCATCCCCTGCCTTTGTGTCAGCGCACTGACGGGGGAGGGGATCCCGGCCCTGATAGACAGGATCGTCGAGCTCGTCAGGCTTTATCCCCGTCCCACGGGCACCGTCTCCCTTGCGGAGGCGCCCGCCGTCCAGGAACTGCCGAGGCGGAGGGGTGGAAGGCCGGAGCCCGTCGCGGTCCGCCGTATGAACGACGGGAGCTTCCGCGTAGAGCATGAGAACCTGGAGCGCTCCGTCCGGCGCATCGACTTCGATCAGGAGGACGCGATGGTGAAGTTCGCGCGCCTTCTGAAACGGCTCGATGTCGAGGAGGCCCTGGAGGATGCGGGCGCCCGGGAGGGGGACAGGGTCCTTATAGGGGAGGTCGAATTCGAGTTCCAACCTGATAGAATTATCGGGTAGCCTCTGTGCGGGAGGCGGGCCTCCGCTTGGGAGAAACGGATATTTTCTCTTCCCGGCGTTTGGAGGCTGCGTCCAGGCGTCCGCCGCACGGGCTGAAAACGCGGGGCAGGCGCCCTCATTTAGGGAGGATTTTCGCTGTGTCCATCAAGACGGGCATCATGGGAGGGACGTTCGACCCCATCCATTACGGGCATCTGCTGGCGGCCGAGGAATGCCGCCGCCGCCTGGATATCGATCGAATCGTCTTCGTTCCGGCGGGCTCACCTCCGCACAAGACGGAGCGCCGGGTGACGCCCGCCGAGGACCGCTACGCCATGACCCTGCTGGCGACAGCCGGGGTCCCGGAGTTCTCCGTCTCCCGGATGGAGATCGAGCGAAAACGTCCCACCCACACCGTGGACACGCTGAGGGAGTTTATCGCAAGGGGGACGCCCCCCGGGGACCTCTTTTTCATTACGGGGCTGGACGCCCTCCTCTCCATCGAGACGTGGGTGGACTATATGCTTCTCCCCACGCTGTGTACGCTGGTCACGGCGACTCGACCGGGGTATGATGTCCAGGGGCTGGATTCCCTTCCCGAGAGGATACGGGACAATCTCAGGCTGGTCGAGATCCCCGAGTTCGCCATCTCCAGCACCGAGATTCGTCGGAGGGCCGGCGATGGCCGGGGCGTACGCTTTCTGGTGCCCCGCCTCGTCGAGGCGTACATCGAGTCCGCGGGGCTCTACAGGAATGTGGAGGCGTCGAATATGGAGGTGTCGCGGCAGTGAGATTTTTCAAGGTTTTCGGGATCGCCCTCCTGATCCTTCTGGCGGTGACGGGGGGGGCCGCTTTTCGTCTGAAGGAGGTCCTATTCCCCAAAAATCCTCTCGATCTGGGGCAGTCCCTGGCCGTCGGGAGCGACGACGTTCAACCGGAGAGGGAGGAGGACGGGCCCTATGTCGATCCCGTCCTGGGCACGGTGAACGTTCTTATCGTGGGGTTGGATAACGTGGACGGCGGTTCGCGCACCGACGCTATCGCCCTGGCCATTTTCGACGCGGACAACAAGGCGGTGCGCGTGGCCTCCATCCCCAGGGACTCCCGGGTGCAGATCCCCGGGCGCGGCTGGGACAAGATCAACCACGCCTATGTCTACGGGGGCATCGGCCTTCTGAGGGAGACCGTGGTAAACCTCACCGGGATGGCGGTCAACTACTTCGTGATGGTCAACTACAAAAGTTTCCCCCGGATCATCGACCTGATCGGGGGCATTGATATCCATGTGGACAAGCCGCTGAAGTACACGGACTACTCGGGCAAGCTCTTCATCGACATCTCGAAGGGACAGCAGCACATGGACGGCAGGACGGCCCTGGGGTACGTCCGCTTCCGGCACGATCCCCTGGGGGACATCGGCCGTGTCCAGCGGCAGCAGAAGTTCATGGACATCGTCCTGTCCAAGCTGAAGTCCCCGGCTATTCTGCCCCGCATCCCCGCCCTTATCGACGAGGTCATCGCCGCCGTCGATACCGACCTGACGCCGCTGGAGGCCCTGAAGCTCATGCAGTTTGCCAACGCGCTTCCGCCGGACCGGGTGCAGATGTTCATGGCCCCTGGCAAGGCGGGGTACAGCGGGAACCTGAGCTATTGGATCCTCGACACGGTGGGGCTGTCCCTCCAGTTGGCGGCGAAGCTTCCGCCCCAGGGACAGCGGGGCGTCTTGAGCGCTGACGCTGAAGAGGCCTCCGGCGACGCGGCTCCGGCGGCGGCCCCCCTCACGGAGGAACGCCTGAAGGAGCTCCGGGAGCGAATCGGCAAGATCGGCATCCTGAACGGGGACGGGGCGTCCGGCCTCGGCAGGAGGGCCTCTCGGCTTTTTCAACGGATAGGGATAGAGGTCCCCTACGCGGGGAACGCGCGGCATTTCGACTATCACTCGACGAACATCATCTACCCTGCCGGCGGCAAGGAGGCGGACAGAGAGGCGGCACTGGCGCTGGCCGAGCTCTGCGGCATAACCAACGCCGGCCTCGTCCGGGAGGACCGGCGGGCGACCCTGGTCTCCATCATCTTCGGGCACGACAAGGATACCGTACTCAAGCGTCTGGAGTCCCTGAACTTCTGACGGCAGACCGTTGTGTGTAAATGACTGCGTGCAAATGACTGCGTTTGGATGATTTGGAACGATTTTTCGACATTTTTTCCGTGAACTTTTTCCGGGACGGGAGGTGCGGTTTTATGGGAAAACTCGGAGATTACGAGGACGTCTGTTTGGCGCTATCCGACAAGAAGGCGCAGGATGTCGTCGTTTTGGACCTTGGGGATGCGGGGACGCTGGCCGATGTGTTCATCCTGGCGACGGGAAATTCCGATGTCCATATGAAGACCCTGACGGAGGCGGCAGAGGAGGCCCTGAGGCGCCGGGGCCTGACGGTTCGGCTCGAGGGGGAGCACAGCTCTAACTGGCGGCTGATCGACGCGGGTGACGTTGCCGTTCACATTTTCAGCCGAAAGGGACGGGAGTTCTACAAACTCGAAAAGCTTTGGGGTGACGCCGAGGCCCTCCATTACGAATCCGTGGAATAGACCCTTTTGTCCTGGGGGTGGCGCCGAGCCCTATTTTGTAGTAAAGTAATATCTCGGTGGTCGGCCTCATATTTTTGGGGCACTTTTGCGGTTCGTCTTCATATTTCTGTGCATGCTGAAGAGGAGGGTGTTCGATTTGAAGAGGGTGTTGGGTGTTTTTCTCGCAGTGGGGCTTCTTTTGGCGGCAGGGGTCGCCGTTGCCGCAGACAAGACGTTCCTCTCCATCGCCACGGGCGGCGTGGCCGGGACGTACTATCCCCTGGGCGGCGGGTTGGCCCAGGTCATGAACAAGCATGTGCCCGACGTCGAGGTGACGGCCGAGACGGGCAACGCCTCCGCGGCGAACATCAACCTGATCGCCGGGCATGAGGTGAGTATGGCGCTGGTCCAGAACGACGTGTCCTATCTGGCGGTCAGGGGCGAAAAACCCTTCAACAAGCCGGTGGAGAACCTGAGGATGATCGCGTCCCTCTATCCGGAGCACGTGCAGTGCATCACGGTGAAGGACAGCGGGATCAAAAGCCTGATGGAGATCAAGGGCAAGCGCGTCTCCGTCGGTGCGCCGGGGTCGGGTGTGGCCGGCAGCCTGAGCTCGATCTTCTCGGTGGCCGGACTCAAATACTCCGACATGAACGCCGATTTTCTGGACTTCGCCAACACGGCCGAGCGTATTCAGGACGGACAGCTGGACGCCGGTTTCGTGCTTGCCGGCTACCCGACGGCGGCGGTGATGGCTTTGGCGGCCCAGAGGGATATCGACCTCGTGGCCTTCGACGATGACCTTCTGGACAAGCTCGTCAAGCAGTTCCCCTACTTCACGAAGGATGTCATCCCCGCGGGCACCTACAAGGCTATCGACCACGACACCCCGACCCCGGCCGTCATGGCGATTCTGGTCTGCGACGCGGAGATGCCGAGTGACTTGGTCTACGGCATCACCAAGGCCATCTTCGAGAATCTCGAGGAGCTGAAGCCCGTCCACGACAAGGCGAAGCTGATCTCCCTGGATACGGCGCTCAAGGGGGCCTCCGTCGCCGTCCATCCCGGAGCGGCGAAGTACTACAAGGAAAAGGGAATGGTGGTCCCCGAGCTGTAACGATTCCAAGTCATCCGTTTGTTGATGAAGGGCGCACCGGAAAAGTTTCCCGGTGCGCCCTTTTGTGTGTCATGTATATTTGGATCCAGCGGCCTATAGGGAGTCCATCCTCCGAAAGACGCGCGCGATGCGCACCGCCGCCCCGGTGGACTCGTCGACCTCCAGGACCGCGGCGTTGACGCAGGGGGACTCCCCGCAGACCTCGAATCGGGAGGGAAGCCCCGTGAGGTAGCGGGGGAGCACCGTCTCGGCCGTGACCCCGATGACGCCCCCATGCCCGCCCGTCATGCCGACGTCGCTGAGGAATGCCGTGCCCCCCGGGAGGATCTGCTCATCCGCCGTCTGGACGTGCGTGTGGGTGCCGAGGACTGCGGAGACGCGGCCGTCCAGGTAGAGGGCCAGGGCCTTCTTCTCCGACGTCGCCTCCGCGTGGAAGTCCACGAGGACGGGAAGCGCATCCCCCTCCTTCGCCCGCAGCTCCTCCAGAAGGGCGTCCGCGCAATGGAAGGGGCAGTCGATGGGGGGCATGAACACCCGCCCCTGAAGGTTGATGAGCCCAAGCTTCCTCCCGTTGCGCCGCAGAACGGCCACCCCGGTCCCCGGGCACTCGGGAGGATAGTTGGCGGGGCGCAGTACCCGTGTCTCCTCGTTCAGGATCGGATAGAAGGCATTCTTGTCCCAGATGTGGTTCCCCGAGGTCATGCCGTCCACGCCCAGGGCCAGGAACTCCTCCAGGATCTTTCCCGTCATGCCCTTACCGGCAGCGGCGTTTTCGCAGTTGATAATCACGAAGTCGAATCCCTGCCACTCCTCCCGAAGGGCGGGGAGAGCGTTCGCCAGGGCCGTTCTCCCCGGGCTGCCGTCGATGTCGCCGACAAAAAGGATGCGCATGGATGCCTCCCTAGTGTTTTATCTCTCGGATTACTTTGCAAACTCCGTCGCGCGCGTCTCCCGCGACACATTGACCTTGATCTGACCGGGATACTTCATCTCGGCCTCGATCTTTCGGGCGATGTCGTAGGCCAGCTTGTGCACCGTGCCGTCGTCCGTGTTGTTCGAGGAGAGCACCACGCGGACCTCGCGCCCCGCCTGGATGGCGTAGGCTTTGGAGACGCCGTTGAAAGCCTGGGCCAGCTCCTCGAGCTTCTCCAGCCTTTTGATGTAGGCGTCCAGGCTCTCGCGCCGGGCTCCGGGCCGGGAGGCGCTGACGGCGTCCGCCACGGCGACGATGACGTCGTAGACGGAGTGCACCTCCAGCGTGTCGTGGTGGGAGGCGATGGCGCTGACCACCTCGGGCCTCTCCCCGAAGCGCCGCGCCAGGTCCGCCCCGATAGCGGCATGGGGCCCCTCGACCTGATGGTCGACGGCCTTGCCGAGGTCGTGCAGCAGGCCGGCCCGCCGCGCCAGCTCCTCGTCCAGCCCCAGCTCCGCGGCGATGGCCCCGGATATGTAGGCCACCTCGAGGCTGTGGGAAAGCGCGTTCTGTCCGTAGCTGAAGCGGAACTTGAGCTGGCCCAGGGTACGAATCAGCTCCGAGTGCATGTTCTTGATCCCCATCTCCAGGATGGCGGACTCCCCCGCCGATAGGATATCCTCCTCGACGTCCCGCGAGGCCTTGTCTATCAGCTCCTCGATGCGCGCGGGGTGGATGCGCCCGTCCTGGACGAGGCGCTCCAGGGACCGCCGGGCGATCTCCCGGCGGATGGGGTCGAAGCTGCTGAGAGTCACGGCCTCCGGGGTGTCGTCGATGATCAGGTCCACGCCCGTCAGGGTCTCGAAGGCGCGGATGTTGCGCCCCTCCCGTCCGATGATGCGTCCCTTCATGTCGTCGGTCGGCAGGGGGACGACGCTGACCGCCGCGTCGCCGGCGTGCTCCACCGCACAGCGCTGCATGGCCGAGACGACGATCTCCCCCGCCCTGCGGTCGGCCTCCCTCTGGGCCTTCTCCTCCAGGTCCTTCAGACGGAGCCCGATGAGGTACTGCGCCTCCTCCTCCGTCTTGCGGAGCAGGATGTCCTGGGCCTGCTCGCGGGTCAGGCAGGCTATCTCCTCGAGCTTCGCGTTCTGCTGCCGAATGAGCGCCTCGAGCTCCGTGCCCCGCTGCTCCAGGGCCTCCTGCCTGTTCCGCAGCTCGTCCTCCTTGTGGGAGACCCTGTCCAGCTTCCGGTCCAGGTTCTCCTCCTTCTGCTCGATCTTGCGTTCGGCCCGCTGAAGCTCGTTGCGCCGCTCCTTGATGTCGCGCTCGGCATCCTGACGGAGCCGGAGGATTTCCTCCCTGGCCTCGGTCAGGCGCTCCTTCTTGGTCCTCTCGGCCGCCTCGTGCGCTTCCTCGAGCATGGCGATCATCCGGTTCTTGTATCCCGCAAGCCGCGTGTTGTCCCAGGCCCTCAGCACCAGGTAGCCGATCCCGGCCCCGGCTGCCACGGCCATCGTCACAATAAGATACTGCATGGCACGTCTCTCCTTCTCCCCATTCCCCATGGCGGGGAGCGGGCGGTGTTTGTGTCCCCTTCACTCGATTTTTGGCAAGAAGCCGGAAAAAATGAAAGAAAAACCCTGAAAAAGCGACATTCCGGAGGGCTTTTCGTCTTTCCGCGGCCCGCTAAAATTCAAGTCGATCCTACAGGGGGAGAGGGACCTCTCCCGACACATTCATTAGATTGTACATTTCGACGGGGGGATTA
>ERZ773005.1053-NODE-1053-length-16023-cov-6.878444_pt1 | contig 16023 bp, 10 predicted proteins | sample MGYA00580666_ERZ773005 | MGnify/ENA primary metagenome ERZ773005 (study PRJEB29015, sample SAMEA2737999) | human oral metagenome | biome: human oral; feature: human-associated habitat; material: dental | place: China | collected 2061 ...
GGCATAGCCGGAGGTAGCATCCTCCATCTCCTCGGAATACCACTTGAGGCTGTCGGTCGGATCGTCAGCAGGCAGTCCCAGCGCGGTCTTTAGCTTGTACTCGCCAAGTGCATGTGCGTCGGTGCCTTCTGCAGCGTAGTCGCTTCCTTTGTCCTCGTAGGTTTCGCAGAGCCTCGCCGATGGCGGGCAGTGCAGCCACCTGTCGGATGAGGATGCGGATAGGATTGCGTGTGCTTTAGCTGCCATTGCCGATCACCTCCGCGTCCTGAAGTAGGGCTTCATAATTTGCCGGATCGATTTCCGAGAGCTTTGCTGCACCGAACTTTTGGAGCAGGGCGCGTACCTCTGAGGTATGACCGGCACGGGACTTCTCGGCAAGGACGGCTCTTACGTCTTCCAACTTCAGCTGTGGCTTCGGTTTCTCCGTGGTGGGTGCCTCAGTGGCCTGCGTCTTATTGTCGTCGCTGGAAAACTGCTGGTAGAGCCAGTCGGCTGTGGCATTAATAGAAGCAGCAGCAGTGCGTAGCTCTTCGATGGTCTGTGCCATTTCTGCCATCTTTGACATTCTCTTTTCCTCCTTCCTCGGATTGGCTTGCGGCAAGGAGTGAGAGGTTCCTTGCCAGTCTGGCGGATACGTGACTGATGGAATTCAGGAGTTTGATCTCCTCGTTCACGTTGCCGCCGGTGTCTGCGTAACTGCGGTACATCATGTGTTCACCTCGCTTTCTGAAGGCGGTGTTCTCTTGCCTTCACCTTCCACTGGAGATGAACTACCGATTTGAGCGGAGGATTTTATAAAAAATTTCCGGCCACCATCCCAAGGAGGGACAATGGCCGGAAAGGGTGTGGTTCGTGGTCTTGGTATTACTTGTCGCCAGTAATCCTGCGAAGGTCGGTACGATACTTCTTCATCTGATCTGCGAATGTTTTCTGCGGACGACCGAGCTCTCTTGCGATAGCACGGTCGGAAATGCCCTCCGGGTGATCCTTCCAAAGCTGGATGATGGTATCGGCCTCCGGGTCGAGTTCACGCAGTCTGGCAAAGAGCTGCTCCAGCAGCATACGGTCTGCGATGACTTCCTCCATAGGTTTGCTACGGTCGGGAATATAGTCGCCAAGGGTGCCGTTGCCATCAGGGAGTGGCTGATCCAGAGAAGTGGTATCGCCCGCCGCGTGATATTCGCAGCCGATGCAGTCACCGTCGCATTTCCAGATGAAGCGGTAAGGGCACATACACCTGCAGTGATCCTGTTCCTTGTGACGGATGCGGTCAGCTTCCTTATAAAAGGAGTCGTGCTGCGCTTTGGTAACCGGTACTTTCTCGCCGGTGCTGCGAACGTAAATGAAATAGGTCTTCTGATTGTCGTTGTTTTGCATAATGAAAGCCCTCCTTCGGCTTTTGCCGAAATGGAGAGCTCCAGATATGCAAAACCAGACCACAGGCGTGAGGGCATACCGAAGGATTACTCCATTTCGGCTGCACCTCACTTCCGGTGATCGGTACAGTATTTGATTGTCATAGGTAGTCACGTGGAACCGGAAACACCCTGCGCAGATGGCTCCCACGTGCTAAGGCAAGTATGCCATTTTTAGAGATTGAAACCTCGGACACAGGCATGTCCATTTTTGAGGCGCTAACAGGTAAAAACAGGCAGGTTAAGATGGACTGTGTATTGAAAAATAGGCAAAAAAAGGCCGGACATAGTCGTGTCCGGTGGCGAATTTCAAGAATGCACAAATAAAAAATAATATCAACAAATAACAGCAAACTCTTGAAAAATTCACATTTATGCTGTACACTGAAATAATTGAGCTGTATTCAGATTCAAATCACGAGGTGAGAGCATGGAAGAAATCATGAATGACAAATGGATAAGTATAGATGAAGCTGCGGAATATTTAGGTATTAAAACGGTCACTCTTCGCAGCTGGATCAGAAATGGTAAAGAAGGTTTGCCTGCTCAAAAAATCGGAAAACAGTGGAAGTTTAAAATTTCCGAACTCGATGAATGGGTTAAGAGCGGTAAAAGCGCTGACTGATTCAAGGAGAAAATCAAAGAAAATCATTAGACAAGGAACAGACAAAGATGGCTGTTAAGAAAACGCAATTATATGCATCGCTATGGGCGAGCTGCGACAAACTTCGTGGAGGCATGGATTCCTCGGAATATAAGGACTATATTCTGACGCTTCTGTTCATGAAGTATGTCACCGATAAATTTAAGAATAAGGGAGCCTATGAGGACATCAAAGTCTTCGATAAGGCACATGACAAAGATCCCGATCCGGAAAAGCGGACGGGCTGCTCCTTTGATGACTTTATCGCGCTTAAGGGAAAGAAGAACATTGGCGAGGGCATGGACAAAATCATCGCCCGTCTTGCTGACGAGAACACCGACCTGAAGGGTGTTATTGATATTGCACATTTTAACGATGAGAAAAAACTCGGAAGCGGTAAGGAAATGGTCGATAAGCTGACCGACCTTATCTCTATCTTCCAGCGTCCGGAACTTGACTTCTCCCGAAACAAGGCAGAGGGTGATGACATCATCGGCGATGCTTACGAGTATCTAATGCGTAAATTCGCTACAGAGAGCGGAAAGAGCAAGGGACAATTCTATACGCCTGCAGAGGTTTCCAGAATCCTCGCCAATGTGGTAGGTATCAGTCACTGCACGGATACCAGTGCCACGGTATGCGATCCGGCCTGTGGAAGTGGCAGCCTATTAATTCGAGCCATTGACGCAGCTCCTATTCCAATCATGGGATATGGACAGGAAAAGGAAGGCACAACAGCTGGTTTGGCGAAGATGAATGCCGTCCTGCATCGTAAGGCTGAGATTACCATCAAGAGCGGTAACACATTCTCAAATCCGCAGTATCTTGATAAATCCGATAATTCCATACTTGAACGTTTCGATTACATAGTGGCAAATCCGCCGTTCTCTATGAAAAACTGGCGCGATGGTATTGCCGGTAAGGAGTATGGACGCTTTGAAGGTTACGGAGATATGCCTCCGGAGAAGAACGGTGACTATGCTTGGCTCATGCACATTCTTAAAGCGCTGAAGTCGAACGGTAAAGCTGCAGTTATTCTTCCTCATGGTGTTTTATTTCGTGGTAACGCGGAAGCTACCATCAGGGAAGCTATTATTAAGAAACATTGGATCAAGGGCATCATCAGCCTTCCTGCAAACCTGTTTTATGGTACCGGTATTGCTGCATGTGTTCTTGTTATTGATAAAGAGGGTGCTGCAAACCGACAGGGCATCTTTATGATTGATGCCAGCCGTGGGTACGTTAAGGACGGTAACAAGAATCGTTTGCGTGAACGTGATATCTATAGAATCATTACGACATTTAATGAGCAGATAACTACAGATCCAAAGTATGCACGTTTCGTACCAAACGACGAAATTGAAAAGAAAAACGGGTATAACCTGAACATCACTCGCTATATTGACTCCACAGATCCGGAGGATATTCAGGATATCTACGCGCATATTCATGGCGGCATTCCGGCAGTTGATATTGACAGCTTGGCTAAGTATTGGGTTGTATTCCCTTCGCTGAAAGCAGAGCTGTTGACAGCGATCAGCGAGAAGTATTACAGCCTGAATGTGGAGCATGAGAATATCCGTCAGATGATATATAAAAACACCGAATTCTCAGAATATGGTGAGAAACTTGATGAGGCTTTCGCTGCATGGAAGGCCAAGGAATATCCTGCTCTATCTTCCCTTGATGAAGATGTATCTGCAAGAGAGTTAATCGTAAGCCTTGCAGAAGATATCCTTGCCGAATTTGAGCATCTGACGCTGATCGACAAATACGATGTTTATCAGGTGTTGCTGGCTTATTGGAATGAGGTCATGAACGATGATGTGTCGCTTATCATAAACGAGCCGGATGGCTATGCCAATGCCAGAGCGACAGACAATATTGAAGAAGAAATTACACAGGGCAAGAACAAGGGTGAGATGAAAGTCACCGGCTGGGAAGGAAGATTGATTCCAAAGGCCATCGTAATAGATGCCTTCTTCCGAGAGGAGAAGAATGCCATAGAGGAAGCCGGGAATATTGTCGCGGAAACAGAGTCACAGCTATCTGATCTGATTGAGAGCGCAGACGAAGAATCTGCTCTTGCTGACGTTGCTGAAAACGGAAAGGCTAAAGCGAAGGATATCGAAGCAAAAATAGCTGAGCTGACAAGCACGATTGAAACAGAAGAGACCATAGAATTGGAAGTAATTCTCATGGATCTTCATCTTGTAAATACAAAGAAGAGGCTGGAAGCATATCTTGTGGGACATCCGCTTTGTAAGAGCGCGGTCAATGAAAATGGCAAAATCACAAAAAGTTCTATTGAATATCGGTTACGTATTATTCGTACAGAAGAATGCGTGCCGGAGAGCCTACAGGATGATGTAAATCAGCTCAAAGCAGCGTTGGAACTTTGCGGCAAAATAACTGATTACAACAAAGTAGTCAAAGACTTGAATAAGGCTCTGGACGAAAAGTGCCGAGCAAGGTATGAAACTTTGACTGACGATGAAATTCTCGACCAGCTTGTGAACAAGAAATGGTTTGATAGTATTTTCGCTGGTATTGCAGATTTATATGGCGCGATCTCTCATCGTCTCACTAACAGAATTATAGAACTATCAGAGCGTTATGAAAGTACACTTCCAGACCTTGATAAGGATACGGCTGATTATGAGACTAAAGTAAAGTCTCATCTGGAAAGGATGGGATTTAAATGGTAAGAGAAAAATGGGATGAATGTAGATTAGATGAATACCTAACTCTTCTTACAGATTATGACGCTAATGGTAGTTTCGCTGACATGGCAGCAAATGTGCATACCGAATGGGGTCATGGTTACGCTTGGTATGTGAGAGCGACGGATTTAGAACAAAATTTATCATTAGCTGAAGTTCGTTACGCTGACAAGGCATCTTATGATTTTTTGAAGAAATCGTCTCTTTATGGCGGAGAACTTTTAATGGCCAAAAGAGGGGAAATTGGAAAGGTATACTTTTTTGAAATGAAGACAAAGTATGCCACGTTGGCTCCTAACTTATATTTGTTGAAATTGAATGATAGAGCAGATAGTCGCTTTTTGTACTATTATTTTCTTTCAAAGGAAGGGCAGAAAAGAATAAAGACAATAAATGCCAGCACTTCGTTAGGAGCAATTTACAAAGACGATGTAAAAGGATTGTTAGTACCATCCATCTGCAAGGAAGAGCAGAAAAATATAGCAGCATCGCTGTCTGATGTGGATAATCTAATCGCTAATTTGAAGAAACTCATCCGAAAGAAGAAGGATATCCGTAAGGGTACACTGCAGATGCTTATCACGGGTAAGAAGCGACTGGATGGTTTTTCGGGAGATTGGGTAAAAATCAATCTGGCTAAAAATTCAAGGCTCAAAGCTCGTATAGGCTGGCAGGGATTAACGACGGCAGAATATTTGGATGAAGGCTATTCCTATTTGATTACAGGAACAGACTTTAAGGATGGCCGAATCGAGTGGAATGGTTGCCATTATGTGGATTATGACAGGTATGCGCAAGATCCAAACATTCAGGTCTCAAATGGTGATCTTCTTTTGACAAAGGATGGCACCATTGGAAAGGTCGCATTTGTAACAGACTTAAAGCGCCCTGCAACTTTGAATAGTGGTGTTTTCCTTGTGAAGCCTATAACTGATGCGTATACTGCACACTTTATGTTTTATGTGCTTGAATCCTCAGTATTTAAGACTTTCCTTCAGCAGTTGTCAGCTGGATCAACGATTAACCACTTGTATCAAAAGGACCTTGTGAAGTTCGATTTGTTTGTTCCTCCGACGAAGGAAGAACAAGAGGCTATTGCCGGTATTCTTTTTGATATGGATTCAGATATCCATAAACTCGAAGAAAAACTGTTGAAATATCAGAATGTAAAGCAAGGCATGATGGAAGAGTTGCTGACCGGTAAGGTCAGGTTAGTATAAGGAGGTGCCTGTCAGATGAGTATTGGCGATGCCGAAATCAAAACACAGGAAAGAGTGATCCGCTTCTTCAAAGATCCGGAGATCTTGGGCTACCAGTATATTGGTAACCTGTCGGATTATCAAAATAAAAACATCAAAGAAGATCGCCTGCGCCAGTACCTTCGATTGAAGGGCTATGCCGACAAGCTGATCGATGGAGCTATTACGCAGCTTCAACAGGAAGCGGGTAATCTTTCACGCGGGTTATATGACGCGAATAAAACTGTATACTCTCGCTTAAAGTACGGTATTCCGGTTAGTGAAAGTCCTGAAAAGCCTCCGGTGACTGTACAGCTTATTGATGAAGAGAATCCGCTGAACAATGACTTTGCTATCGCTGAGGAAGTGACGGTCGTTGAACAGTCTGAAAAGAGGCCTGATCTTGTTGTTTATCTGAACGGTGTTGCTGTTGCTGTTATCGAGCTGAAGCGAAGCAGTATCTCTGTCTCTGAAGGTATCCGTCAGAATCTGACAAACCAGAAAAATTCATTCATACAGGGCTTCTTTTCTACAATGCAGTTTTGCATGGCGGGAAACGAATCAGAAGGCCTGCGCTACGGCACGCTTCTGACCGGAGAGAAGTTTTATATGGAGTGGAAGGATGACGGCTTCAAAGAACATGAGGAGGAGCGTGATCCAGTAGATGTTCGTATCAGTAAAACCTGCGAAGGCATCGAGAATAAACTCCTGAAGCAGATATATGCCATGTTCGATAAGGAGCGTTTTATCGACCTTATTATGAATTTTGTTGTCTTCGATAAAGGCATCAAAAAGGTGTGCCGCTACAATCAGTATTTTGGTATCAAGCGCACTCAGCAGAGGCTTAATAATCTGAGGACGGAGCTACACAATCCGAACAGAGATCCGGATGATCCGGATAAACCGTTAGGTGGTATTTTTTGGCATACACAGGGTTCAGGCAAAACGCTGACAATGGTGTGGCTTGCCAAGTGGATTCTGACACATTGGGCTGAGCTCAATGCTCGTGTTCTAATCGTGACAGACAGAGATGAACTTGATGAGCAGATAGAAAAAACATTCACCGGCGTAGATGAGAATATTGCTCGAACCAAGAGCGGTAAGGATTTGCTGAATCGCCTGAATGTATATGATGATTCGCTGATCTGCTCGCTGGTGCATAAGTTTGGCCGTCGTGGCGGAGAAGCGACAGAAAATGACTATGATAAATATATTGAAGAGCTGAAAGCCTCCCTACCTGCCGACTTCGAGGCAAAGGGAAATCTTGTGGTATTTGTTGACGAATGCCACAGAACGCAGTCCGGTAAGCTTCATACGGCGATGAAGACTATCATGCCGAATGCTGTATTTATCGGCTTTACGGGTACTCCGCTACTGAAGAGGGACAAGAAGATCAGCATTGAGGTTTTCGGTACATATATCCACGCTTACAAGTATAACGAAGGCGTGGCCGATGGCGTTGTGCTGGATTTGCGTTATGAATATCGAGATGTTCCGCAGGATTTGTCGTCACAGGATCGTGTTGACCAGTGGTTTGATGTAAAGACCAGAGGCCTTTCCTCACGTGCAAAAGCTAAGCTGAAAGAGAAATGGGGCACGATGCAGAAGGTATACAGCTCCCGCTCTCGTCTGGAAAAAGTGGCATGGGACATTATTCAGGATTTCAATATGAAACCTCGTCTAATGGACGGCAATGGAAATGCCATCCTTGTGGCTGATGGTATTCCTACGGCTTGCAAGTACTACGAAATTTTCCAGCAGATGGGCTTTAAGAAGTGCGCCATCATATCTTCCTATACACCGAACAAGGGTGAACTGCGCACTGACACCGTCAGCGATGAGGATGATACCGAAACCTTCCTTAAATACGAGACATATCTGAAGATGTTGGGGCTTGATCCTTCTGATCTTCCGAATGCGGGATCGGTTCAGGCCAAGGTGGAGGAATTTGAAAAGGAAGCAAAGCGCAAGTTTGTAGAGGAGCCTGCAAATATGAAGCTTCTTATCGTCGTGGACAAGTTACTCACCGGATTTGATGCTCCTCCTTGTACCTACCTTTACATCGACAAGAGGATGCAGGATCACGGTCTGTTTCAGGCGATTTGCCGCGTCAACCGTCTTGACGATGATAGCAAGGACTTCGGCTATATCGTGGACTACAAGCAGCTGTTTGGTCAGCTCCAAACGGCAATGAAGGACTATACTTCCGGCGCTTTTGAAGGATATGATCCGGAGGATGTAAAGGGTCTTGTTAAGGATCGCCATGATGCTACGGTATCCTATTTTGAGGAAGTGTACGACGCGGTTGAAGAACTCTGCGAAGGCGTCGAGGAACCTCGTGGAGAAATCCAATACATTCATTATTTCTGTGGTGTTTCCGGCCAGTCGGAAGAGAGCGACGAGATTTATGCACGCCTGAGAGAAAAACTCTATCGTCTGGTGAGCAGTCTTGTCAGAGCCTTCGCGGAAGCAAAACCATATCTGGTTGATGACATCTCATCCGGCAAACTGAGTGAATATGACAAGAAGGTCACTTTTTACATTGAGTTGAAGAAAACCATCGGCACGGCCAGTGGTGACTTCCTCGATTTGAAGGCCTATGAGCCTGATATGAGAAAGATGATTGATAACTATATCACGGCAGCGGATGCTGAGAAGATTGGCGATTTTGATGCTCTTACCCTATTGGATTTTGTAGCAAAGCAGGGTGAGACGCTTACCGGTGAAGGCGATAGCGGCCACAAGGAAGGTGCAGCAGAGGCCATCGAGAATAACATCCGTAAGAAGGTTATCGAAAAGGTCACCGTCAATCCGCGTTACTATGCAAAGATGTCAGAAATCCTTGATAAGCTCATTGAAGAGCGTAAGCAGGGAGTTCTTGACTATGCTGAGATGCTTGAGAAATATATAAAGCTGGCTAAGGATGTTGATTGCCCAGAGGATAACGACAAATATCCGGAAAGTATCCGTAAGAGTAAAGCCCTCATGGCTATTTATGATAACACTGGAGAAGATGAGAAACTTGCTATCAGAATCCACAAAGCTGTGAAAAAGCAGGCACTGTCCGGGTTCAGAGATAATCAGGTAGTAATACGAAGAATAAAGAAAGCACTCTATGAGATTTTGGGTGATGACTCTGAAGTGGAGCGCATCTATAAGATCATTGAGAAGCAGGAGGAGTTTTAATGCGCATTGTCATTTCCGGGATTCCGATTGATGTGCAAAAAAAGAATATAAAGAATATGCACCTTCAGGTGAAGCCGCCGGATGGACATGTGGTAATTTCTGCGCCTTTATCCGTGGACGATAAAGCTATAGAGGCTTATGCCAGAACTCAGCTGGGCTTTATTAAGAGGGCTATTGCGCAATTTCAGGATCAGCCAAGAGCATCGAAGCGGCAGTATGTTTCAGGTGAGACGATGTATATATGGGGAAAGCAGTACTTCCTTGTCTTTAAGCCTGACAATCAAAAGAACAGCTTCGAGATTCAGAATCAAAATATTGTTCTATCCATGAGCACCAAGAGTACCGTGAAACAGCGAGACGCTTATGTGAAAGAGGAATATAGGAAGATCCTAAAGGAAGAAATAGAAAAGCGTCTGCCTAAGTGGGAGACACAGATAGGACTTAAATGTGATTCTTGGCAAACGAAATATATGGTCACAAAATGGGGTGCCTGCAGCACAGATAAAAAGAAGCTGTGGTTCAACCTGCAGCTCGCCCAGAAACCGTATGCCTGCCTTGATTATATTATTTTGCATGAGCTTACACATTTAATCACAAGAAAGCATGATGCTACATTCATCGCACACATGGATAGGCACATGCCTAATTGGCGTGAAATTCGTAAAGAGCTCAACGACAGCAGACTGGACTACTATGAAGCACAGGATGAAAGTCCACTGCAGAAACTGATCGACCAATCTCGTTATGATGACATCCGGGATGCAGCCATAGCTTATATTCAAGAGGATCATTCTGGTGACACAAAAAGACTATCGGTCATTGATATGGAAATTGAGAATGTTATCCATATTGAACAGCCGGAGGATGGCGTGATTGCTTTCGATGTAATTGCTTCATGCGATGTCGAAATGCCGTCCGCATCTCGCAAGGGATATTTTAATGAGCGCTGGCTTAAGATCCATTGTCAGGTTACTCTTGGCATCGATATGAGCGGGTTCCGGATCACGTCTGTTGGTAATTGTGAGCCGCAAGAGGAATCTGATAATGACCGCCTGTCCGGAGAGCTGGTACCTATTATCTCTCGCGACCAGTTTGAAGGCGAGGCTGAGAAGTTCCTGACAAGGTATTGTCCGGAAGCACTGGATAAGCCGATGAGAGTTCCAATCGAGACAATAGCCAGCGATATGAAACTACAGGTTATCGAAGATGTCCCTCTGTCGGATGATCTTACTTACTTTGGAACTATCATATTTGATAACGGGAATGTTCTCGATAAGCACCGGAAGATTACAATTCGGAATGCCAAACGCGGAACCGTTTATCTTGATCCGCGTGTCTCCTATGAGAGATCTGTAGGAACAAAGCGCACTACTCTGGCTCATGAATGTTTCCACTGGTACCGTCATCAGCCTTATCATGTGTTGATGAAAATGATAGGTGCTAACGATAATCTTGGAAGGGCTATCCAGTGCCAAATAGCTGCAAACACAACTGATTCAGATAAATGGAAGGCCGTAGACTGGATGGAATGGCAAGCCAAAGGTGTCGCTCCGAGAATCTTGATGCCTGCGAAAACGACGCACTTGAAGGTAGAACAGCTTCTTGCAGCTTATGGCGGGGCTGATGATGCGAGCATTGCAGCCTATGAGAATGTCATTGATGAACTTGCGGAGCTGTTCGATGTGTCGAGGCAGGCAGCCAAGGTTCGCCTGATGGATCTGGGGTATTCCAAAGCTGAGGGTGCATATCCGTTTGTGGATGGTCAGTATGTTCGCGGATATTCATTTGAAGCCGGTGCCTTGGATAAGAATCAGACGTTCACTATTCCCTATGCCGATTTGTTTAAGGCATACTGCTTTGACCGTGAGTTTAAGAAACTTATTGACAGCGGACAGTTTATTTTTGCAGATCGTCATCTCGTTCTCAATAACGAGAAATACATAGCGAGAGATCAGGCTGGGAATGCTACGCTGTCAGAATATGCGCTCTCGCACATGGATGAGTGTTGCGTCGTCTTCTCGAAGGGATATAGTTATCAATCGAAATATCAAGGGGCGAGATATTACACGCAGTTTATGCGTAATTCAGCGCCGGTTGAAAATCAGATCGAGTATTCCTTTGAACTTAATGCACACAACAAGGCACTTCTTGATCAGATCAAGAACGCAAAGCGCCGTTCTGAAGCATTACGCAGATATCCCGGCTCTTTTGCAGAGACACTGGTCGCATTACAAAAAGAGAAAAAGCTCTCAAATAAGCAATTGGCAGACCGCTCGCTTGTTGGTGAAAAGACCATTCAGCGGTTAAGAAATGATGAGGAGTACCCGACTTCAGTTCAGACAGTTCTTGCATTATGCGTAGGTCTGAAGCTGCCTTTGCCAGAGGCTGAGATGTTTCTCGGTAAAACAGACTTTAAGTTAAATTCAATGAAGGGCGAGGGATACGTTTATCAATGCGTATTAGGAGCCTATGCTGAGAATTCAATTTATGAAATAAACGAAATGCTCAAAGAAAACGGAATTACTCCTCTGGGGAGCGATCCCGATCTTCAGTAGAACGAGGAGGATTGATGCGAAATGAAGGGTTCGGAATGCAAATTCGTTAAATATATGGAGGGCTCCGACAAGCGGTTTGTCATCCCGGTGTACCAGAGAAATTATGACTGGAAGACCGAAAACTGCAAGCAGCTGTATGATGATCTTGTAAAAATCATCAAGGGGCATCGGAAGAGTCACTTCTTTGGCAGCCTTGTTTCCGTTTACAATCCGGACGGCCATAATGAGGAGTTCCTGATTATCGACGGCCAGCAGCGTCTTACGACTGTATCGCTGTTATTCCTTGCCATGTATAACCTGATTGATAAGGGTGTCATTGTGCCGGAGACCGCTAATCTGAAGCAGCGGATATTTGAGGAATACCTCGTTGACAAGTGGAAGCCGGAGGATACTCGTATCAAGCTCAAGCCGGTAAAGAATGACCAGACGGCTTTTGGGAAGCTATTCTCTGATCCGACGGAGCATATCCGTGAGTCCAATCTGACGGTGAACTACGATTATTTCTATGACCGGATTCAGAAGCAGGAAATCACCATCGACCAGCTTTACGATGCGATCTGCTGTCTGGAGATTATAAACATCCGACTGGATATGGACGACAATCCACAGCTCATTTTTGAGAGCCTGAACTCGACCGGTCTTGACCTCAGCGAAGGTGATAAGATCAGAAACTTTATACTGATGGGTTTGCCTTCTAAGGAGCAAGAGGATTATTACGAGAAATACTGGAACAAGATTGAGGTCTGCACGAAGTATGATGTAAGCGCCTTTATCCGGGATTACCTGAGTGTGAAGCAGCAGGCCATTCCGCAGCAGAAGAAAATCTACGTCAATTTTAAGGATTTTGTGGAGCTTGGAAAAATCGAAACGGAACCACTCCTTGCCGAGATGCTGGCCTATGCAAAGAGGTACCAGATTCTCCTTGATGGTAATTCTGGCAGTGTAGCCCTTGACGCTTGCATTGACCGACTGAACCGTCTGGAGACTACGGTAACAAGGCCGTACTTCCTTGAAGTGCTGCGCTTGTATAACGAAAGCAAGCTGACACTGGCGCAGGTTACAGAGATTTTCCTGACGACAGAGAACTATCTGTTCCGCAGGACGATGTGTGACCTGCCGACAAATGCCCTGAATAAAATCTTCCTCATGCTGCACCGAGAGATCATCCGATACGATGGTACTGAGGATAACTATGTCGAGAAGCTCAAGTACGCGCTTCTTTCAAAGAAGGAGCGTGCTCGCTTCCCGGACGATGTGGAGTTTAAGACGGCATTTGAGGAACGTCCAGTTTATCTGATGAACAGCAAGAATAAGATTTACATTCTTGAGCGCTTCGAGAACTTCGGCACCTCGGAGGATAAGGATGTATACCGTCACTGTGATGACGGCACCTATTCGATTGAGCACATCATGCCTCAGCATCTAACACCGGTGTGGCAGAAGGAGCTGGGCGATGACTATGAACAGATACATGAGCTGTGGCTGCATCGTATGGCAAATCTTACACTGACAGCCTATAACTCGAAGTATAGTAATAGTTCTTTCACCGAGAAGAAAACCATGCAGAATGGTTTTGATGATAGTGGTATCCGCGTGAATACTTGGATTGCCAAGAAGGACAAGTGGACGCTGGCAGAGCTGGAGGAACGCAGCGAATATCTCATGGGTCGGGCTCTTTCAATCTGGGCAGCACCTGTCACAGAATACAAACCGGAAGAAAAGCAGCTTGATACTTATACACTTGAAGATGAGGGCGAGCTGACCGGACGACTGATTGCAAAATTCACCTTTAAGAACACCGAGCAGCCGGTAACGAGCTGGGTTGAAATGTTCCAAAAGGTTATTCAAATTCTGTATGCCGAGGATAAGGCCATTATCACTAAGCTGGCCATGTCGGAGGAGGAGAACATTGCTCTTCACTTCAATACAAATCAGGATGCGTTTACGAAGTCGCTGGAAATTGGCGACGGCATCTATGTGTGGACAAACACCAGCACACAGAGCAAACTGTCTGTCCTGAGTCGTCTCTTCAAACTGTACGATGAAGATCCGGCAGACTTGGTATTTTATCTGCGCGATGAAAATGAGGCCAATGAGGATGAGCCGGGCAGCCGTTACGAGCTCCGGAGAAAATACTGGACATACGCGCTTCCAATTATTCAGAAGGCGCACGGCGAGGACGGTTCCTTCTCCAATGTTAATCCGTCAAGGGATAACTGGATCAATGGCTTCTTTGGTATAGGTGGATTCTACCTTTGCTGCGTAGCAAACTTTGATGCAGCGCGGGCAGAGGTTGTGTTTGGCAGAGGCAATCAGCAAGAAAACAAGGATGCCTTCGATAGCCTGTACACACATAAAGTGGAAATAGAATCAGCGTTGGGCACAACACTCCAGTGGAACCGTGGTGACGATATCAAATCGTCCAAGGTTTTCATTCAGCTGAATAACGTCAGCATTGAAAATGAGACCGACTGGCTCCAGATGGCGAACTTCCACGCCGACTGGACGAAGAAGTTCTACGATGTGATTGTGCCGTATATTCAACAGGCAATCTGATCTTGCCAAGGAGATGATTACATGATTTCAAAAGAATTAAAAGCTATCATTGATAAGCTGAATGAACAAGGCAAAATGATTTTTCTTGAAGGAGCAACTGAAGAACAGATTACTCAGTTCGAGAAAGACCATGAAATTGAATTCCCTGAAAAGTATAAAGAATGGTTGCAGTATTCTGATGGTGGAGAGTTGTTTCTTCCCGCTGGAGTACAGTTTTACGGTGTGGCGCATAAGCCAATAATCGATGTAGATGAAAATGACAGGCCTGATGAAAAATATATTGTTATTGGTGCTTTAGCTTCAGGTGATCCTGTATTATGCGAGAAGTCGGGCGAGAAAATTTCGATATTTGATCATGAAACGGGAAGTATCGATGACGAGCTGATTTATGATGATTTTTATGCCTTCTTGAATGACCTTTATGACTTGCTTGGTATAGGAGAGTGAGCCTATGTCAAAAACGAGTATAAAGGAAAGAAACAAGGCAATAAGACTTGCTTGGGAAAGAGAGCAAAAATTAGTCGCTGAAGGCAAAGGAACACGGGACTGGTCGCAGGAACAACAAAAGGACATCCTTGATCCCAATATAGGAAAAGCCAAGGACGACAATGGACGATCCTTTGAAGGTCAGCACATGAAGAGTGCTGCTGAATATCCTGAGTATCAGGGCGATCCGGATAACATACAGTTTCTTACAAGGGATGAACATCTGGCGGCTCATAAAGGTAGTTGGCAAAATTCGACTAATTGGTACTACAATCCGGAAACTAAAGAATTCGTGGATTTTGGAGAGAATAAACCTATTCCTTGCGCAGCGATTGATCTCAGTGAGCCGGTGTGCAGTCCTGTTATTGACAGTCAGAATAAAGGCGACGATTTAAAAGAACAGTCCAAATCGGAGGTTGAAGCGGAGCCTACAGAGCACACGAAGCATTCACAGCAAGAGGATGTATCGCATCGCTCAGAAACCAAATCGCAACATAAAACTACTGTAGCTCCACCAGAGAGACATGAAAGCTTTGGAGACAAGGCTCTCCATGTGATTAACGCTGTCAAAGAATTCGGCGAAAGACATCCAGTATTATCTGGTTTACTAAAGGGTGTGGGAATAGCTGCTTTAGCAGTCGGAGCTGACGCGATTGCAAATAGCGGTAATGGATCAGGTGGCGGTTCAAGATCAACTTTGTCGGATGATTATTCCAGCCGTTCTTCTGACGATGACTATGCAGACTCTCTGGATAGTGATGATTATGATAGCTCATCATCTGATAGAGATTATCCTGACGAGCGATCTTCGCCTAAAGAACATACAGTTCCAGCACACGGACAACATTACCATACAAAAGACGGAGTGATTTGGAAGGAAAAGGAGCCATACCCGCGTGGTGGAAAACACGATGATTAGAGTCGAGACGATGGCATTTCGGACTTGTTTCCCCAGAACGAGGTCTTGAAGCGGTCGGCAAAACTGTGGGTTTGCATATTATAAGTAGGAGCAAGTTCTTTGACCTGTTTCCGAGAACGGACAAGGATAAAAATCGGTGTGTTTTAAGGCAAAAATACGCTTTGATAAATTTCTGCGAACGACCGCAAAAATCTGACATCAATCAGGAGCAATCGAGCCATGTGGAGACGGTAGTACTGCTTTCCCGCAAGGCTCCGGACAGTCATATCAACGTAAAGGTGGAGTTTGGCGAGGGAGAAGGC
>ERZ773005.1057-NODE-1057-length-15996-cov-5.412270_pt1 | contig 15996 bp, 8 predicted proteins | sample MGYA00580666_ERZ773005 | MGnify/ENA primary metagenome ERZ773005 (study PRJEB29015, sample SAMEA2737999) | human oral metagenome | biome: human oral; feature: human-associated habitat; material: dental | place: China | collected 2061 ...
CCTTCCTTGATGCCGCGCTCCTTCAAAAGCGCGTCGATCTTCTTCATGCGCCATATATACTGGAAGCGGCGCACCGCCTCGTCGTTGCCGAAGTTCGTCATGGCGACGAGCTTTTCCAATGCCTTGTTCGAGACGATGAAATCGGCGCGGTCGTTGCGCGTGATCGTCACGGCGTCCTCCTCTGCCGTTTCAAAGGACGCATCGTAGACGCGCACCTCTTCCGCCTTCTCCTGCGGCTCGTCCTTCAAGGTTTCGAGCGTCTCGCCCACATAGTCGATGAGTTCCTTCAAGCCTTGATGCGCGGCCGCTGAAACGGCGAAGATGCGAATGCCCTCCTTCTTTGCGAGGGCTTCAAGGCGCGGCAGATTCTCGGCCGCTTCGGGCAAATCCATCTTGTTGGCGACGAGGATCTGCGTGCGTGCAGCGATCTTCTCGCTGTACTTCTTGAGCTCCGCATTGATGCGGTAGTAATCCTCGACAGGATCGCGCCCCTCGATGCCGGAAGCATCGACAAGATGCAGGATGAGACGCGTGCGCTCGACATGACGCAGGAAGTCATGCCCGAGGCCCGCACCGTCCGCCGCGCCCTCGATGAGTCCCGGGATGTCCGCCATGACGAAATTCTTCTCGTAGTCCGTCTGCACAACGCCGAGCACGGGCACGAGCGTCGTGAAGTGGTAAGCGGCAACCTCGGGACGCGCCGCCGAAACCGCCGTGATGAGGCTCGACTTGCCGACGCTCGGATAGCCGACGAGTCCGACATCGGCGAGCAGCTTGAGCTCCAACAGAAGCTCCTTGCTCTCTCCCGGTTCGCCAAGCTCCGCAAACGTCGGCGCACGGTTCGCCGCATTGGAGAAGCGTGCATTGCCGCGCCCGCCACGCCCCGCCTTCGCAATGACGGCCTCTTGACCGACCTCCGTGAGATCGGCGAGCACCGCGCCCGTCGCCGCATCCTTGACGAGCGTTCCCGGCGGCACCTTGATGTAGCACGGTTCGGCGTTCGCGCCCGTCATATTCTTGATGTCCCCGTTGCCGCCGTCCTTGCCCTTGAACTTCCGATGATAGCGGAAATCGAGCAAGGTGTTCATATTGCGGTCGACGACGAAGACGATATCCGCACCGCGGCCGCCGTCACCGCCCGAAGGACCGCCCTTGGGAATGAACTTCTCGCGGCGGAACGCCGACTTTCCCTTGCCGCCGTCCCCTGCCTTCACGCTGATCTTCGCGCGATCAATAAACTGCATCGCTGCCTCCTTTCAAGAATGCCCTCGACGTCGTCCCTGCGCCCTTGATGCACATGCCTCAGCGCCGCAAAACCTGCGGCGCTGGAGCATGAGCGCCAAGCGCTCCGAACCTCAGATAGAAAAAGATACCTGCGTCGCAAAAGGCGCAGGTACTCTTTCTTGCAACATATTAAGCCGTCGGATAAACGCTGACCTGGCGGTTGTAGCGACCCTTGCGCTCAAAAGCGACCTTGCCCGCCACCTTGGCGAAAAGCGTATCATCCTTGCCGATGCCCACGTTGTGACCCGGATGGAAATGCGTGCCGCGCTGACGCACGAGAATGCTGCCCGCCGTCACAACCGTGCCCGCGTGCTCCTTTACGCCGAGGCGCTTGGACTCGCTGTCACGGCCGTTGCGCGTGCTGCTCACGCCCTTCTTATGCGCGAAAAGCTGCAAATCAAACTTAAACATGGATCTCACCTCTCTTTGTATGAAATCTTTACGGCGTCGGGCTCGATCTTTTCGATCTCCTCCAACCCCAGCCGCATTGTTTCCAACACAGCTTCGGTGAAATCGTCGGGCGCTTCCTTGAGCTTCAGGAAAAAGTCCCCGCTCGCGACACGATAGCTTACCTCGCGATGCAGATGCTTTCCTATGCCGAGAAGAGCTGTCTGCACGATGGAGGAAACTCCCGCACAGACGATGTCGGCGCCATATTCGCCGTTGTGCCCCTTGACCCGGCAGCCCGATATTTTCCCGTCTTGACGCTCGATCTCGATCTCGATCATCAAGCTTCAATCTTTTCGATAACGACCTTCGTGAAAGGCTGACGATGGCCCTGACGACGACGGTAGTTCGACTTCGCCTTGTACTTGAAGACGAGAATCTTCTTGTCCTTGCCCTGCGCCTGAACCTTGCCCGTCACCTTCGCGCCCTCGACGAGCGGACGACCGACCTTGACGGTATCGCCGTCAACAACCGTCAGAACCTCATCGAACGTCACGCCCTCGCCCTCTTCGGCGCTGAGCTTCTCGATGCGGATGACATCGCCCTCGGCAACGCGGTACTGCTTGCCTCCGGTCTTGATAATAGCGTACATGAAAACACCTCCCTGCGTGTTACTCGCCGACTACGGTACGGCAAAGCCGTTTCAAAACCTCGCCGAGCGGTTGAAAAATGCTGCGTGAAAGACGCAAACATTTACCGTAAGATAATATCATAGGAGACGGGAAAAGTCAAACGGCAATGCTAGCATAACTGATTTGCATTTGCGCTCAAATATCTGAGCGGCTTTGCACATCCTTATTCCTCGAATCGGAAACTCTCGACCTTCAGCGTCCGGCAATTTTCCGATACGGTAGTCACCACGTCAGGCGGCGTACCGTTCGGAAGATGGATGTCTACATCCAAGCGAATCGCCGCATCTGTACCAGGCAGACTGAGCAAGTGGGAAAGAACCTCGCTCATATATGTGCTGACTTCCTTATTGATGCGAACGCTGTCCAACGGCACATCCATGGAAAAATGTCTATTCCGGGGCGATTCCGAAGTTATGCTTTTCGTTGTCGCTGGATTTTCCAGCTTCTCCTCCCCTGTCCAATCCGCATTCTCTCCATTCGTAGAGCCGGATGCCGCGAGCGGTTCGGTTTCACCCGCACGCTTCCTCTCGTCCTCCGCAATCTGCTTTTCGGCAGCTTCCTTTTTCACGACAAGGCCGTACATCGGCACTTCGCCCTCGATTTCCTGCCGAAGTTTGAGGTTCGTGTAGCGGCTACCGTCAAACATCTCGGCAAGAGCAAAGCCGTCCTCTGCCATGACGCCCTTGCGAATCGTATCCAAAAGGACTTGGACGTCCCGCAGCCTCGGCAGATAGCAGTAGGATGCAAGGTATTCCCAAAGCTGCTTGATCTCGATAGCGTCCCGTTCTTTCCACAGCCACTGATCCAGTTCCATTTTCAAGAGACTAGGTCCCCATGCCCGAATCAGATTGTCATCGCTCGTAAGCCTCTCGGCGCACTTCTGCACATTGTCAAGCTGTGTGCAGGAAATCTCGGCAATATTCCAATGCACATCCTTGATATTTTCCTCAGCGTCAATATCAGGAGCAAGCACCCACGCATAGGCTTGCGAAAGACGCATGATGAGATTCGCTTCCACCTGCTGGATGCTGGCGTCCGCCTCACGGATTTGCGCTTGGTCGAGGTTGCGGCGCTCCGCCTCATCACGAATCAGCTGCCATGCTTTGAAGCGACGAACAATTTTTTGCAGGTCAAACATCTTGCCCTTGTCCGGAGCGAGGAACACCAGCATATTCTTGTACTGACGGGGCGACGTTCCCCTCATTTCCAAGATTTCCTTCGCTTGTTCAAGCGCTGCCGTATCTTTCTGCCCTCGCTCGTGGACATCCGTCATCGGCAGTATCACGAGGCGCACCCGCTGCTCATCCGGCACATCCGCTGAAGACGGGCAAATATGGATGCCGCCAAAATCGGGCGAGGACTTCCACTTGCGCAGACGCATTTCGATTTCTCGCTCCACATCGTCGGATGCAATGCGGTTTTCCAAATCCTGCACCAACTTGCGAAGTGTGGGGCGGTTGTCGTACCAGCAGCGCGTACCAGTGTCGTTCGTATAGAGATAGGAAAGCTGGCTCTTGAGTTTTCCCAAGACGTCGCCAAAGACAGCGATGTCATTTTCTTCCTGCGGCTGCACGACGCCCAGGCGTATATGACTCTCTTCCACGCCGCGGATATTCTGCTCCCGAACGCTCGGCGCACTGCCGAGGAAAATCGTCCGAGCCACTCGTCTGGCCGCCATGAGCGCCCCATAGCGCGAATTTCCTTGGTCGAGCTTCATTGGCTCAGAGTCGCGCCCGTCAATCTCGGAATCAACGATTGCATTCCAATTCTCCGGCAGATAGCGGATCAGCTCGTCACGAATCTGCGGAATGGCGAGCGGAATCGAGCCCGGCATGATCATGCAGCTCGCATCAGCGTTGATCCAAAGATGATACGCCACGCCCGCCATCAGACGCAGAACGCCGCGCGTCTTTTGGAAACGTTCAATCGTCGCCCACTCATCATAGAGGAAATGAAAAAATTCAGGATGAATCGGATAGCAATTCACCATCTCCTGCCGATAAGAAACATCCTTTGCCTCCACGGGAAAATCATTGCCATGCGTGCGGTACATCTCACTGAAAGCCGCACAAATGGCATCGCGTGCCGCCTCGTCTTGGCACGGAAGAAAAAGTCTGCGCCGCACGACTTCAAAGCTTTCGTTTGCCGCCACCGGCTTCCAGATGGACTCCATGCGCCCGAAGGTATGCTCGATCTGCGTCAGAACCTGCTGCCCTGCATCGCCGCCAACTTCGATTTCCGATTCCGGCAAGGATGCGACCACCATACTGCGACGGCTGGCCCGAGCCGCCTCGGTAAGCTCTTGGATGAAAGAGATGAGATTGTCGAAAGAGCCGGCGGGAAGCCCCTGTATCCCATAGAGTTTCTTGGCGTAGGCGACAAGCTCGTCCACGAGGATGAGGCATGCGCCGCATTCATCGAGCATATCGCGCAGCGCTTCCGATCCGGGCGAAACGCCGCGCTTGTCCGCTTCCTTCACATAGTCGTACAGCTTGGGATTTTTCGATGCGTAGGCAAGCTGGGCGGCAATCTCGCCCCATAGCGTATGGATGGTTAGCCCTGGCATATTGGGCGGCCGCTTCGCCTTGGCAGGATTGAGCGCCGTGCCGACAATCACAGCTACCTGCACATCCTTCGGCAGCTCTCCCATTTCGGCTGTAGCGAGAACGGCCTGCACATTCTCCGACTGCGCCGGACGGAGCTTGCCGTGAAATAGATGATAGAGCGCCAGCATGCTGTGCGTCTTGCCGCCGCCAAAGGACGTCTTGAGCTGAATGACCGGTTCGCCGTCGCCAAGACCCAAGCGTCGGAGCGCCTGCGACAGAAGCCCCTTCATCCCCTCGGTCACATAGGTGCGGGAGAAAAATTCCACAGGATCGAGATATTCGGCGCTCCCCTCGCCGCGTGCCACCTGCGCCAAGTCCGCCGCAAATTCCGCCTGTCGGTAGCGTCCTTCCGCCACATCCGGATGCGGACGCATGACTTCCCGCCAGCTCTTGAGCCTGCCGATCGGAGCCTGCATAATGCCCGTGTTCGTCCTTGATGCAGTGGGAACAATTTCCGTCTGCGCCGCATTTCTGGAGCCTGCCGCATCACCATAGGCTTTTTCGCGCCAAAGATTGCGAAGCTCGATCGTATATTCGTCGTCGAGCTGTTCACACATGCGTGCCATGGTATCGAGAGCGCGTGCCGTATAGGAATCGTCGAAAGCCCTCCATTCCGTATGCGCCCATTGATTGCGAACAGTATTGAGTTCCTTGACCCAGTTGTAATGATTGCGCGAAAGCTTCTTGCTGAAGATGTCCCGCCAATGAAGATCCATGAGGATCAGGCAACACTGCACATCCATCGCATCGGTCAATTCGGCATAGCTGCCTTCAGCGGGGAGATTCCGCTTCTGCTCCTCGTACAAGACGCCCAAGACGCCCGTTTGCCACCAATGATCTTGAAAAGTCGCCATAAGCTCCCGCGCCACATAGGGCGCCAGTGCTTCCCGCAAAATGGTGTTGAGGGCGCGTCCCACCAATTCGTGATTTTGTTCATTCATTATTTCCACCGCCTAAAAATCGAAGGATATGACTTCCACTTGCTGATTCCTGAGTTCTTCCCGCCGCATCATGATGTCCGGCCACGAGATGACGAGATTGTTATACCCCGTGCCTTCCTGCGCCCAGCCTTTTTTGTCGGCAATCTGATAGAGACGATAAGCGAGATGCTTGATGCCTTCTCCATTGGAAATGACCTCGGAAAGTCGTTTAGCGCAGCCCTCAATGCCGATTTTTTCTAGCTCGCGCACCAAAGTCTGCACCCAAAGCCAAGTGCTGTCGCCCGTGGAGAACTTGGACGGGAGTTCATCCCGGTCTTTCAGGCGCACTTTCCCCTTGGCGGCATGCACGATGCCCATATCCTGCAGACGGTTCATGGCGACGTTCCTTGCTCGTGCCAATACATCCACTTCGCCGAAAGCGATTTCGTTGAAGCCGCATTGCGCGTATAGATCGACCGCGAAGCGGCTCTCGGCATCGAGATTTTCTCCCTGCCCGTGGAAGTAGTCATCGAGCGCCTGATTGATGAGCTTCAGCGCACTGCGCACCGTCATGGGCGAACCGTCCGTTTCAAGAACAGCCGCATAGCGCGAATAGACGCTGATGCCGGGGCCGATGGCAGACTGCGCCATATCCACAGGAGCGATGTTCGATGCTTGCAAGCGCGCGAGAGACGATTCCAATTCCTTCTTGAGCTCGCGCAGGAAATTCTTGCGCGTGCAGGTGGCGGCGGTCGCATCACGTTTGCGGCAAACAAGGGCGATGGATGAGGCTAGAGAATTCGTGCCCATAGCTACTTGACGATTACTCATTTCCGTTCGCATCGGCCATGTTCCAGTGATGGAAAATCCTGCCTTGATTATAGCCGAGAGCATGGTTTCCCAACCAGATGATGCAACTCCATCCACATCCATATCCGTTTGTTTGAATGCGTAGTAAATCGTAAGAGGCATGTCCTGAACAGCGTATTGGTAAATGTTTCGACAAACATCGGCCATGCCGCGCTCAAAAAATTCTTTAGCAGCTTGCCGGCTGCCATCAAAGCGGTGAGGAGTTGCCACGAGTTCCTCTGCCTTCGGTACAAGCATGGTTGAAAAATTTTCTGGATAAATGTTCTTGAGATTGCGCCGTAACCAAATATAGAAAAAATCGGATAAGTCCGCATATCCAATATTGTCATAATACGGTGGATCGGTAGATACCATAACCTGCTGCAGGTCATTACGAGCAGATGCACTATGCTGTATCACCTGCCCCATGATACCCGTAGGCATCTCTCGCACACTTTTTTCCACCCAGTCCAACATATTATCAAAGCAGCCAGAGGAATGTGAAAACGGATTTGCTTCCGCATAATCCCAGACCATAGGAATGGCTTGGCGTCCAAAGGTATTACGTACACCATCACGACCTGAATCCCATCCGCAGATGGTAGAATTTCTATCCGCTAATTTATCCACCACAAACGCCAAATAAGTCGCAATCGCCTCGCTATATTCCTTCGTTCCACCATCGGTGCAAACCTGCTCCCGAATATCGGAAAGCAGGTCGCTGAAAGTGGTCAGTGCTACGAGTTGGCGATTCGTAAACAAATCCGATGTCTCATTGAACCCATACAAGCCTACATTAGCACGAGCTTTACCATGTAATTCACCAGTAGGAACTTCCTCAGGCATAGGAACATCAGCGATTTTCCTTTGCCCCTCGTTTGCTGCTAAATACAACCGTCCTCCCTGTGATTCCGCCACGATCGCTATCAGCTGTGCCCCCATACATCCATCTTTTGCTTCATGTCTAATATAAGACAACGGCACACTCGCCCCACAAGCGATACATGTCGCACCAGTCCTTGTTACTGTCCCTTCGCGCACTTTTCCCTTGCAGTGCCGCACTTCAAAGCGAATTTTGCCATTTTCCACCATCGGTTCCAGATATGCTTCCTTGCCCGCCTTCTTCGACAGCCAAAACGACTTCACGAGCGGCATCTCGCAAGCGCAAGCGGGGTTCGGGCATTTCACCGTCCTTGCCCAGAGCCACGCAATCACGGTCGTCTCCTGCCCCGTCTCCGGGATTTTCACCTTCGGGTAGAGATGACCGATCTTGGCAAAGACTTTCTCTTTGAGCAGCTTCCCATAATAGGCGACATCATCTGCCAGTCCCCTTGCCCCATGCCAGTCGTCATCGAGGAGAGATTTCGCCGCCGGATTCACTGGTGACTGGTTTTGGAACTTCGCAGGGATCTCGATCATTGCCTTGTTGATCATCACTGCCACGGGATTCAGGTCGGCTGCGATGGCTTTCAGCCCCAGCCGCTGTGCCTCCAAGGGAATCGTGCCGCCTCCGGCGAAGGGGTCGAAGACAGGCGGCGGATTGCCGCCCGTGGATTTTTTGATTTCTTCATACGCCTCGGCAAATAGTTCCTTGTCGGTACTATTCTCCCAAATGACGAGATTTTCAATCAAGCGAAAGAGCCGCTGCCGCTCCGTGTCCTGCGCCTCCTCGGTTGGAAATTTCTCGGGATGCGCGGACGGGTCATCCACAAGGGATGCAAACAGCACCGCCCGTGCCGTAGCAAGAGGACGCCTCGCCCACCAAAGGTGGAGCGTCGACGGATGGCCATGGCGAATGGATTTTTCCCGCGCCGAAGCCGCATTGATCGCGTCGAGAGGAATGGCTACTTCGATCAGTTTTTTCTTCATGACTCTCACCTCTCCAGAATACGCTTTCCCTGCTTGAGCAAATCATCCATCCTATACGTCACACTGACTGCTCCAAAATCCGGCGGACTGCTGAACGGCTTTTGCAAATACGTCGTTTTCGTCTTATTCCCGTCCACCGCGACGATTGCCAAAATATATGCATCGGGCTTGTTCAGCGCGGTCAAGATTTCATTCTTGCTGACCGTCACCGTATCAGCGTCGGCTCGCCTGCCCTTGACCTCGACAAAGCGAAGGCAGTTCCCATCCTGTCGAAGACTCTCGGGCACGAATGATTCGATGTCATAGCCGCATTTCGCCATGCTCACATCCTTCGGTTCATATCCCAGTTCACGCTCAATGGCTTCTACCGTCTGCATGGCGATTCGCTCGATTTCTGCACGTGATGCTCCGTCCGCTTCCGCTGCGTCTCCATCCGTCGTTCCAAACCACCCTTTCGGAACGACGAGCGCACCGCCTGCCACGACGGGAGGCGTCGCTGTGATCTTGCGCTCCTGCGCGATTTCAGCCAAGCGCTTCTCCAGTCTTGCCGTCAAATCTTCGGCTCTTCGTGCGGCTTGGTCGGCATTGAGCCTAGCGTTGCGCTTGCCGGCGCTCTCCTTCTCACGAAGCTCGTTGGCGCGAAAATCCCAATAGCGGATTTCACTCGTCAGCCTTTCTTTTACCGCACGTTCCATCTTGTCCAACAGAGCGTTCTTGCGTTCGCGCACTTCGCGCAAATGGGCAGGAATGATGTCTCGTATGGCGTAGCCGACAGCGATCTCCTCCACTGCATCCTTGAGCCAATCCTCGTGCTGAAGCGCTGAAATTACGCGCTCTTTCTCTTCGTCATTCGGCGCACGATAATCCAAATAAGGCGCAAATCCCGCCGAGCAAACCTCGCCATTCCTGCAAATCTCAACAAAATGGACACGCTTGGAAATCACGCGCCTTTGGCCTGTTCCAGGAACGATCTGCCCGTCTTGTATACTGTTTTCGATATAAAACAGCAGGCGCATTTCCTTTCCATCATCAGCATCGTCCACGAAGATCGTCCCCCTCTTGAGGTCGCTGCCGTATTTTTCACGAACGAGGTCGCTCATGGCGGAAAGAAGCGGCGACGCAGGCGTAATGAAGGATGCAGGAACAAGACCCGGGACATGGGCTTTCTCCTTGTCGAAGCAGATGCGTTCGTAGCGGGAAAGCACAGGCTCTCCGAAGCCGATCTGCATGTCACGGCTGCGAATACCAAACGGCACGCGAGTGATCTCGTACCGTCCCGCTTCACGCTTGTAAACGCGTCCGTTCAGAGCCTTGAATGCCGCAAGGAAAAAACTCTCCACAAAGAACGGCTGGAGCTTTCTGGCTTCCATGCGTTCCATGTTCTCGCGAATGCGCGCCACAATGCTTTGATTCATGACGTCTTCCGTCAAGGCGCGTTCCGTCAGCATCTCCTCCAACTTCTCCCGATTGAGCGAAGAATCCATGACGGTATTGAGCCGTTCCCTTGTCTCGGGATCATTTCCGTAGCGGATGGCATCGATCAGAAGTTCTCGAAGCGGCTTGTTGTCAAAGGACAGCTTGCCCAATATGTCAAAGACCTTGCCCCCCAAGGCCTTCCTCTCCTCTTCCAATTTGCCGAAAAGCCGCTGAAACACATCGCCTTCCCGTGTTCCTGTCGCCACCAAATTCCAGAGATGACACACTTCCGTCTGCCCGATGCGATGGATGCGCCCAAATCTCTGTTCCAGTCGATTGGGATTCCAAGGCAGATCATAATTGATCATCAGATGCGCCCGCTGCAGGTTGATGCCCTCACCGGCGGCGTCCGTGGCGACGAGCACCAAGACGCTTTTATCCTGCTTGAAGCATTCCTCGACCTTGCGCCGTTCGTCTCGTGCCATGCCGCCGTGAATCGTGACGACAGCCTCGGCACGTCCAACCAAAGAGGATATTTTCTCCTGCAAATAAGAAAGCGTGTCCTTATGCTCCGTGAAAATAATGAGCTTTTCCCGTTCGCCGTTTGCTCCAACAATATTCTTGTTTTCTTGCAGAAGACGCGACAGTTCATCCCACTTCCTGTCCTCGCCGCTCGCGCGTACTTGCCCTGCCATCTTGACAAGGCGGTGAAGCGTCCGTATCTCTTCCTCCATTTCGGCTATGGTCTGCGCTGCGCTGGTTCGCGCTGCCATCTCATCCTCAGCGGCCTCGGCCTCGCTGCTCGGAGAATCCTCCCAATCTTCGGCATCCCCGTAACTTCCAAAATCAAAATGGAATTCACTTGCACGTCGTTTCAGCTTTTCTTCTTGCAACAGCTGCTCCAACCGTCTTGCCCTTCGATCCAAAGAGCAGTAAATGGCTGCAGGAGACGATGCCAGCCGTCGCTGCAGAATGGTGAGTGCGAAGCCTACCGTGTTTTTGCGGTCACTGTCCAAACGCTCCGCGCGGTTGAAGCCATCCTGCACATACTCTGTCACTTCTTGATACAGTTTCGCCTCCATCGGGGAGAGGTCATAATTGACCGTATAGGCGATCCGCTCGGGGAACAACGGTCTCCCATCAAACTTCAAAAGCTCTTCCTTCACCAAGCGGCGCATTACATCGGATACCTCCACCGCTTGTTGACTGTCACGCTTGACGCCCTCGAAACGATCTGCGTCAATCAGCGACATAAACAAGGCAAAATCGCTGTCTTTGCCATTATGAGGCGTAGCGGTCAAAAGGAGAAAATGCCTTGTGAGCGACGACAAAAGCCTTCCTAGTTGAAATCGCTTCGTATAGCGCACCTCGCCGCCCCAGATCGTTGCGGACATCTTGTGCGCCTCATCACAAATGATGAGATCCCAATCGGTGGCTTTGAGTTTCTCCTGCAAGTTATCACTGCGGGACAACTTATCCAAACGGGCAATGCAAAAATTTATTTCAGAAAAAATATTCCCCGTAGCGGAGGATTCCACTCTGTCGCTCGTAAGTATCTCGAACCGCAAATGAAATTTGCGGTGCAGCTCATCCTGCCATTGCTCGGCAAGGTTTCCCGGGCAAACGATCAGGCAGCGTTTGATGTCGCCGCGCATGATGAGTTCCTTCATGAGAAGCCCCGTCATGATGGTCTTGCCCGCACCGGGATCATCGGCGAGCACGAAGCGCAGCGGCTGCCTGGGAAGCATTTTCTCGTATACTGCCGATATCTGATGCGGCAGCGGCTCAATGGAGGATGTATGCACAGCAATGTATGGATCAAACAAATAGGCCAGGTGAATGCGATATGCCTCGGAAACAAGCCTCATGCGAGCGGCATCCGCATCAAAGCTCCACGGCAGAGCTTTTTCCTCCAATTCCATATCTGCCGCTTGGTCGGCATACACCATCTGCCCGCTCAAATTGCCGGCGGCATCTTTGTACGTGACATCAGCGACCATATCCCCATGATGTCTGACAGCCACAATCTCCACAGTCTTTCCAACTTCAAGGCCATTGACTTTGCTGCCGACGACAAACTCCTTCAGCTGCATAACATCCCCTCCCGAAACACACGAATCCACTTAAAAATTTCACATGGCAGATATACCATGGTATATCTGCCATGTGAAATTTTAAGATTTTAGCAGGAATCGGGCTTCTTTTAAGCGAATGACTACTATATTGTTACAACCGTTAATCAAGGATTCTAAGGATGGCAGAAAACCGATGAATTGTCTGCCATCTACGCTTCATCGCGGATGTGATTCCCTAAACGCTAAAGAATCACATCCGCTTACTCATGCACCCACTTATGAAACGTCGGGCGCGATACGCCCAAGCGCTGTGCAGCCTCGCGCTCTGATATTTCGCCGTTCTTCCACTTCCGACGTATTTCCTCATAGCCTTCCGGCTTTTCGAGAGGCCGTCTGCCGAACCGTACGCCCCTTGCCCGTGCAGCCGCCAGCCCCTCCATCGTGCGCTGATGATTCATACTGCGCTCCATGTGCGCGACGTAGGAGAAAATCTGGATGACAAGATTCGAGATAAATTTCCCCGTGAGATCGTCGCCCTGCTTTCGGCGCGTATCGATGAGCGGCATATCCAAGACAATGATGGCGGCCTCCTTCTCGCGCGTAATGATGTCGAGCTGGCGGATCATCTCCTCGTAGTCGCGCCCAAGCCGATCCAGGCTCTTCACTACCACCGTGTCACCGCCTGTCAGCCGAGCCATCATCGCATTGTAGGCAGGACGATCAAAGTCCTTGCCGCTCTGCTTGTCCGCGAAGAGGCAGTCCGTTGAGATTCCGAACTCCTCCATCGCCATGCGCTGCCGATCATCATGTTGAAGGGCGGTAGATACTCGGATATAGCCGTACGTAATGCCTCTGCTTGTCCCATCGGTGATAGATGCGCTTTTTGCGCCGTGAATGTTGTTGATGTCCATCGAGATTCCTCCAATCAAAATACGGGAAGTCGGTACTCCTTGATTTTAGAGGAATCCTTGATTTCGTTATCCTTTGATTCCATGGCAAGAAAATTTTTCAAACGAAGTCGGAAAATAAAAAGGACGGTCGTGCAAGCCAAATGCTCACATGACCGTTTTTATTATGAAAGTCCAAGAAGTCAAGCCGTAGGCGCAGACTGATTGGCTAACTTTCATTAAGGGCGGCGCACAATGTCCACAAAGTGGACATTTGTGCGTGTAGCTTATTATGAAAGTCCAAGAGGTCAAGCCCAAAGGGCGCAGACCGATTGGCTAGGCTTACGTAAGGGCGGCTCACCACGCCAAAAGCCCTTCCGCCGATGCGGAAGGGCTTTTGCTATGCTTTTTATCGCAAAAAATCAGTCGCGTCCGAACTTGTCTTTCAAGATCACATCGTGCGAGCCGCCCTCGACGATGCTCGTCGAGGAGACGAGCGTGATCTTCGCTTTGTCGCGCAGCTCACTGAGGTTGAGCGCACCGCAGTTGCACATCGTCGAGCGGATTTTGCTCAGCGAGATGTGGATGTTGTCGCGCAGAGAACCGGCATAGGGAACGTAGGAGTCGACGCCCTCTTCAAACGACAGCTTGCGGTCGCCGCCGAGGTCGTAGCGCTGCCAGTTGCGCGCACGGTTCGATCCTTCACCCCAATATTCCTTGTAGTAGGTGCCGTTGACCTTGACCTTGTCCGTCGGACTCTCGTCAAAGCGCGAGAAGTAGCGGCCGAGCATCATGAAGTCCGCGCCCATCGCCAAGGCAAGCGTCATGTGGTAGTCGTGCACGATGCCGCCGTCCGAGCAGACGGGGATGTAGACGCCCTTTTCCTTGAAATATTCGTCACGTGCGCGGCAGACGTCGATGACCGCCGTCGCCTGACCGCGGCCGATGCCCTTCGTCTCGCGCGTGATGCAGATCGAGCCGCCGCCGATGCCGACCTTGACGAAGTCCGCGCCCGCATCCGCGAGGAAGCGGAAGCCTTCGCCGTCGACGACGTTTCCTGCACCGACCTTGACATCCTCGCCGAATTCCTTGTGGATGTACGCAAGCGTCTTCTTCTGCCACTCCGAATATCCCTCGGAAGAGTCGATGCAAAGGACGTCCGCGCCCGCCTCAAGGAGCGCCGGCACGCGCTCGGCATAGTCGCGCGTGTTGATGCCCGCGCCGACGATGTAGCGCTTGCGCTCGTCGATCAGCTCAAGCTCATTCTCCTTGTTGTCCGTGTAGTCCTTGCGGAAAACCATGTAGCGCAGACGCTGATTCTCGTCAATGAGCGGCAGCATGTTGAGCTTGTGCTCCCAAATCAGATCGTTCGCCTGCGGCAGCGTAAGATTCGCATCCGCATAAATCAAGCGCTCGAACGGCGTCATGAAGTCCTTGACGGGCGTGTCGAAACTCATGCGCGTCACGCGGTAGTCGCGGCTCGTGACGATGCCGACGAGCTTGCCGTTCGGCGTGCCGTCCTCCGTGACCGCCATCGTCGAATGCCCCGTCTCCTCCTTGAGCGCCAAGACCTCGCCGAGCGTCGTCGTCGGCTTGATGTTCGAATCGCTGCTCACGAAACCCGACTTGTAATTCTTGACACGCGAGATCATCGCCGCTTCCTGCTCGGGCATCTGCGAACCGTAGATGAAGGACACGCCGCCCTCTCGCGCGAGGGCGATCGCCATCGTGTCGTTCGACACCGCCTGCATGATCGCCGAGGTCATCGGGATGTTCATCTTGATCTTCGGCTCTTCGCCGCGGCAGAACTTCACGAGCGGCGTCTGAAGCGAGACGTTCGCCGGCACGCACTCTTCCGAGGAGTACCCGGGCACGAGCAAGTATTCACCAAAGGTATGCGACGGCTCTGTGAAATAATATGCCATTTTAACCCCTCATTTCTTCTAGCATCATTCGACGGTGACGGACTTCGCGAGGTTGCGCGGCTTGTCCACGTCACAGCCGCGCGTGATTGCCGCGAAGTAGGCGAGCAGCTGCAGCGGCACGACCGTCAACAGAGGAATCAGAAGCTCGTCCGTCTCGGGCACACGAATGACGTGATCGACGTATTTTTCAAGCTGTGCATCACCCTCGGCGGCGATGCCGATGACAACGGCGTCACGCGCCTTAACTTCCTTGATGTTCGACAGCATCTTTTCGTAAACACTCTTCTGCGTCGCGAGCGCAATGACGGGAACGCCCTCGACGATGAGCGCGAGCGTGCCGTGCTTAAGCTCGCCCGCCGCATAAGCCTCGGCGTGAATGTAGGAAATCTCCTTGAGCTTCAGCGAGCCTTCAAGCGCCACATGGTAGTCGAGTCCGCGTCCGATGAAGAAAACGTCCTCGTTGAAGCCGTACTGCTTCGCAAAGGTCTTGATCGGCTCAACGTCGCTCAGCGTCTCGCTGATCTGCGCGGGAATCTTCCTAAGTCCCTCGATCAAAGCCTCGCTGCGCTCCTTCGAGAGCGTTCCCTTGAGGTCAGCCATGTAGACGGCGAGCATGAACATCAAGATGAGCTGCGTCGTGTACGCCTTCGTCGAGGCGACGGCGATCTCAGGACCCGCCCAAGTGTAAAGCACCTGCGCCGCCTCGCGTGCGATGGACGAGCCGACGACATTCGTGACGGCGAGGCTCTTCGCGCCGAGACGCTTGGCTTCCTTCAAGGCGGCGAGCGTGTCGCTCGTCTCGCCCGACTGGCTGACGACGATCATCAGGGTGTTCTCGTCAATGATCGGCGAGCGATAGCGGAACTCGGACGCGACGTCGACCTCGACGGGGATTCGCGCGAGCTTCTCGATGTAGTACTTGCCAACAAGCCCCGCATGGTACGCCGTGCCGCAGGCGACGATGTAGACCTTGTTGAACGAGTCGAGAAGCTTCTTGTCCCAATGCAGCTCATCCATGACGACGCTCTTGCCGTCCTTGGCGATGCGCGGCGACATCGTGTCGCGCACGGCCTTCGGCTGCTCGTG
>ERZ773005.1061-NODE-1061-length-15947-cov-46.095520_pt1 | contig 15947 bp, 12 predicted proteins | sample MGYA00580666_ERZ773005 | MGnify/ENA primary metagenome ERZ773005 (study PRJEB29015, sample SAMEA2737999) | human oral metagenome | biome: human oral; feature: human-associated habitat; material: dental | place: China | collected 2061 ...
CGGCGCCACTCGCGCAGAGCCTGTCTTCCCGACCAAGCGAGAGGGGCCAGCGAGGAGGCGCCGCCGGCACGCCATGGTGGTTGAGGCACTCATGCCACCTGACGCAGCTCGCGTCGCGATTCGTATTGCGACTCGTGTCGCAACAGTGTACACAAACGCCCCAAAGCGGCGCGGAGAGGCCCGATCCTCCCATTTGTGTACACTCCTGCGTCCCCACCGTCGCTCGCACGATCCTCGCGAGGCGCAACAGTGTACACAAATGCCCCAAAACGGCACTGATAGGCCATTTTCGGCGATTTGTGTACACTATTGCGTCCCCACGTCTGTCCACGACAGCGCAACAGCCCAACAGTGTACACAAATGCCCCAAAATGGCACCGAGGGGCCATTCTAGCCAATTTGTGTACACTCTTGCGTTGTCGCCCGCGCCTGCCACTCGCTGCCACCGAGTGGCAGGCAGATCGTGCACTCGACGCCACCGTGTGGCACGAAAGTCGGTATATGCGCAGTTGTCAGGAAATGTCGTGCCACTCGACGCCATCGAGTGGCACGACCATCGTGCACTCGGTGACAGCGAGTGGCACAACCGAGCCTCGCAAAACCGGCGTCAGCCAGAACGCCTCGTCGTGGCGCCCTGGCTGACGGGAGGGGGCGTGCGGTCTGCGGGCGGGTCCGGCGCGTCAGCCTGAGAAGGCGCCACTGGCCTACCCGTGAAAGGTAACGGCGCGAAGGGCATCGGCCGACCAGTTGTCGAGGCTCTTCGCGATTATCCCATTGCTCTGCCACATGGGATAGAATGATCTCAGGAAGACACGGGTCGAATCGGCTCAGGCTGTTCTGGGGGTTCTTTCATGGCTCTCTAAGCTTGGTTTACCCTGTCTTGTGGGGACATAGGCCTGCGGGGAGAGAGACGTAACCGCACGGTCCGCGATCAAAGGAGCGTCGCATATGCATAACGTTCGTCAGCTGTGTCAGGACACATGGTGGGTCGGCGCGTCCGATCGCCGCATCGAGCTTTTTGAAAACAGCTATCCTGTGCCCGAGGGTATGGCCTACAACAACTACGTCATTCTGGATGACAAGACCTGCCTCGTTGACGGTATCGACTCTGCCGTTCGCGACAGGTTCATGGAGAACCTCGAGCAGGTGCTTGCGGGCAGGGACCTCGACTACATGGTGATCGATCACATGGAGCCTGACCACTGCGCCATCATCCCCGATCTTGTCGAGCGCTTTCCCAAGCTCAAGCTCGTCGCGAGCGCACAGGGCTTCAAGATCATGGGCCAGTTCTATGGCTTTGACATCGAGCCCCATAAGCTGCAGGTCAAGGAGGGAGACGTGCTCGAGCTTGGTCAGCACAGCCTGAGCTTCGTGGCCGCCCCGATGGTGCACTGGCCGGAGGTCATCATGACCTTCGACAAGCTGACAGGTACCCTCTTCTCTGCCGACGCCTTTGGTGCCTTTGGCGCGCTCGGCGGCAATCTCTTTGCGGATGAGGTCGAGTGGCGCTGTGACTATGCCGCTGAGGCGCGTCGCTACTACGCGAACATCGTGGGCAAGTACGGTCCGCAGACCCTTGCCGTCCTCAAGAAGATGGGATCCCTCGATATACAGATGATCTGCCCTTTGCATGGCCACCTCTGGCGCAAGGACTTCGACGAGATCGTCGATCGCTACCAGAAGTGGGCGAGCTATACGCCAGAGCTTGACTCTGTTTGCGTATACTACGGCTCGGTCTATGGCAATACCGCCAACGCGGCAGAGATCCTCGCGGCGAAGCTTGCCGAGAGGGGCGTGCGCGACGTGCGTGTGTACGACAGCTCCAAGACCGACACGTCCGAGCTGGTGTCTCGCGCGTTCCAGTACTCGACGCTGGTCTTTGCCGCCTCGACCTATAACCTGGAGGTCTTTGACAGCATGGACTACCTTGTGCAGGAACTGTCCCGGCACAACCTGCGTAACAGGACGGCCGCCATCATGGAGAACGGCAGTTGGTCTCCACAGGCGGGCTCCATCCTCCAGAAGCGCCTCGGTCTTATGCCCAACATGACGATCCTCGAGCCGATGGTCAAGATCCGCTCTGCCGTGCGTGAGGAGAACCTGGGACAGATAGAGGAGCTTGCCGATGCCTTGGCCAAAAGCCTTGGGAAGTAGGAGATAGGAGGCCCGCTCAGCTCTTTCCTCCCGTCCTCTTAAGGTGAATGTGTGGGGTCCGTGTGGTAGCCACTCATTTTGAGGGAGGACGGGAGGACTCCCTGCGGTTGGCCACGCCTGTGGCCCCCGCGCCCTGCTCGACGAGCCTGTCGGCCGTGTCGAGCAGGTCGAGTCCGCGTTCGTGAAGCATGAGTGCGCGGCTGTGTCTCGTGAAGGACGCTGCACCATGCGTGCTCGCGAGGCGCATGAACGCGGGGTCGACGGCGAGGTGCGTCGTGAAGACGAGCATCTCTTGACCGTCGCCAAAGCAGCCATCCAGGAAGTCGAGGACACGCTCGACCTCGCTCGATATCCTGCTTGCGTGAGTGGCGAGGCTAGACTCCTGCGCGTCGAGGACCTCTGAGCAGAGGACGCGAGCGTCCTTGGAACCCTTTGCACCGAGCTCCGTCGATTGGAGCAGGGTTCGGCGCAAAGCGTCAAGAAGCCTTGCCTCTCCCACAAGCTCACGCAGCCTCGCTTCGCTAGCTGTTCCCTTGGCACGTGCCTCCTCGCTGTGCTCGCGCCTCTTTTGGGCGCGCTCGTCTAGTCTGTGTGCCCACTCATGGCTGGCCTGTTCCGCAATGTCGTCTACGGTTTTCCGGGCGCCACGCAGTGCGCGTGTCGCCCCGTCGAGCTCGTGGACCTCATCGAGAAGGGCGTTCAGGAGGAGGTTCACGAGGGCTATTCGCTCGTCGAAGGACGCCTCCTTTGCGCGTCTGGATATCTCACCCTTCGCTGTACCCGCAAGGATGTCTTGTATCTTGTAGTCGTCCTCATACTTGGAGAAGAGCTCGAGGTAGAGCGAGAAGTCCTCGGCGACCTCCCTGTCTTGGAGGTACTGAGAGACCAGGTTCTGGTTGACGGCAATCCCTTCGTGCCGGCATGCCCGCATCATGCGTGAGAGGTCCTCCCAGCCGCGGGCTGTGACCATGCGTGCCCCATGTACGCCGGTCCGCACCTTGTAGAAGTTCTTGGGCTTGTTGGCAAGGTAGCTTGTGATGGCGGGATGCACCGCTTGGGTCGTGGCATAGTCCATCCACGCGTCGAGGTCCGGTTCGATGTCAATGCGCTTCAGTCGGTCTGTCATGGCGGGGTCAAACTCGCGGGCGGCTCGGTTGTACTCGGGCGGGTTGCCCGCGCAGACGATGACCCAGCCTGTAGGGAGGCGATGCGGCCCGAAGCTCTTGTACTGAAGGAACTGCAGCATGGACGGCATAAGCGTCTCTGAGGCGCAGTTGACTTCGTCCAAGAAGAGAATACCCTCGCGAACCTGTGAATCCTCGATGGCATCATGGACGGTGGCGATGATCTCACTCATGGTGTAGCGGCTTACGCGATAGGTCTTGCCGCCGAAGCTGGCCTCAGCGATAAAGGGAAGGCCAAGTGCGCTCTGGCGGGTGTGGTGCGTGATCGAGTACGAGACGAAGTTTATGCCCATGCGCTCCGCAATCTGGCCCACGATGGCCGTCTTGCCAATGCCGGGTGGGCCCATCATGAGGATCGGTCTCTGCATCTGGGGAGGGATGAGGTCGAGTCCGGCCTCGTCTTGCGCCAAGTAGGCCTTGATGGCGCCTTCTATCTGCACCGTCGCCTCAGCTATGTTCATGGGACGTACTCCTTCCAGGTTATTTCAGTATACCGACATGCTCTCGAACTCCCCTGGGTGCAGGGTGATCTGCATAGCCCAGGCGGGGACGAGCTCCGGCCGGTGGTCCTCGTCATAGAAGACGAAGGTGGTCTTGTACGGTGGGATGCGCTCGGGGTAGATGCCCCAGCCGTCGGTAAAGTAGATGAGTCCCCGCAGGTCATCGAACTCACCGTCCTCCATGAGCTTGCGTACGTGGCGAAAGGCGGGCCTAAAGTCCGTGCCTCCAAATCCTCGGAGCCTAATGTTGCGCCTCCAGTGGTCCAACTCTGCAAGTGAGCTGATTGTGGTGTCGCTCTGCACCTGGGCATCGGCCTGGATGATGTGGATGTTGGTTCTCTCAAAGAAGCTCGACTCGCTCGTAAGCACGTCAAAGGTTGTGTTCACGAACTGTTGGACGACCTTGGGCGTGATGGAGCTAGAGGTGTCGATGACGATCACGAAGTCTCGGATGCGCCTCTCGTCGCGATATTCCAGAGGCTCTATGAGCGGGGTATCCTTGTAGAGCTCAAGACCGTAGGTGTAGAAGATGTAGTCGAATTCACTGTCAGAGAGCCGAAGCTGTTCGCCCGAGACGGCAAATTGCCTGAGAAACTCTCGGTAGTCGATCTGCTCGTGGGCACTGACGTCGAGCATTTTGACGAAGCTCTGTGCCTTGGTGCCATACCGTCTTGAGAGCGTCTCGAGGTCTGTGCGCATGGACTTCGCTGCCCTCAGCCAGCGCCTCTTGGAGTCGGATTCCTTCTGGGCAATAACCTCAGAAGGGCTGGACTGCGCTGGCGATGCGGGGGTGTCTGCGCCAGCGTCGGTGGCGCCTCCACTCGCCCTGTCGCTGACGGCCCGATCGTCCTTGGCAGGGGAGCCCTGGTGGTCAGAGGGCCCACTTTCGCAGGTCTTGGGGCGATCGTCGCCCCATCCGGCATGGCTCTGCGTGCGCGAGGCTTGCGCCGTTGTGCCCGCGTCATCACTCGTACCCTGCTGATCGTGCCCGACGTCGCCCGGATGGGTCTCGTCGTCGGAGGGGTACCAGCCAGCGTGGTCATCAGCGCCGAACAGCTCGGCCCACTCATCCCTCATGGGGGCATACGCGCCTCCAGCGAGGGCGCGATAGAGCCGCTCGGCCGTGATCTCGCCGTGCAGCTCGCCGCACAGGCGATCGAACACGGCTCGTTGCTGCCTGCCTCGCTCGCCCTCACGTGGTCCCAAGAGCTCGCACACGACCTTCTCGGCCGCGACGTCTGCGGCGAGGCTCCATGCCTCGCGTCCTACCGTGGCGCTCACGAAGGGGTGGAGCAAGAGGCAGTGCACGAGCGCGTGTGCCATGTCGTGGGCGGGGGCAGCGCGTCTTGTGACAAAGTCCTGTATGAGCTGGTCGACATTGAAGGAGAGCGTCTGGCCATCCACTGCCAGAGCGCTTGTGGCGCCACGTGTGGGGGCAAGGGTGAGAAGAGAAAACGGGCCCGCAAGAAAGGGGTTCTGTGAGACGATCTCGCTGCGTGCGAGCTCAACGATCTGGATCGCGAGCTGGGCTGCGTCGTCTGCGCTGCGCTCGGCTGCGGCCGCAGGACTGACCCCAGCCCTGTCGAGGGCGACGGTCCCCGCAGCCTTGCGACCGCCGTCTGTGGGGACAGCTGAGGCTGGCCTGGAGGTGTCTTTGCCCTTTGTCCCTACAGGGGGTAGAGCCTCTTGCTCGGTGCCTCCCGTGGCCGGCTTGCCAGGCTGCCTGTGCGTAGGAATGGCGGCCGTGGCATCGTCGAGACGAACCGAGGTTGCGGCGGGTACAGCGCCGCTAGCCTCTCGCGCGGCCTCGAGTCGCGCAAGGAGCCAAGTTGCGACTTCGGCATGCCCTGCCACAGACGCTGCCTCCACGGCTGCGGGCAGATTCGCGGTCGTGAACGTGTCCGGCCAGCTCGCGATGGCCTTGAGCTCCCCCATGAGGCCAGAGCGGGCAAGCACCAGCAACAGTGCCGCGTTGTCCTGCTCGGTCGCGGGTGAAAGAGCGGGCACCATGCGACAGATGAGCTCGGTGTCCTCCTGCAGCCACGAGAGCGCCCGCAACCTGCCCAGAAAGACATCAGGCATCTCGAGGCAGACGAAGGCCATGATGTCCGGGTCAGCCTTGGGTACGATGAGGTTGCCCATGATGAGACGGACGTTGCCATCACCAAGATCCCGTTCGCGATGTAGTTTGAGCAGGTGCTTCGCGAGCGCGAGGCAGGTCTGGGCCGTCTTTGGATCACGATTGCGCGCATGGCGCAGTGCATGCCAGGCCTTGACCACGCAGGCACGAAAGAGGTCATCGAAGACGACGGCATCAAAGAGGCCCTCGGAGGCAAGCGTGCCCACGAGCTCACAGCTGGCGCGTAGGCTTGTAGGGACTGCGTAGGGTTTGCCTATAATCTGCTCGGTTCCAGAGAAGTCGTCAAAGACCTCGGTGGAGACCGTGTGGTCCATGTTGTTGAGAAAGAGCGTCGGGCTCTCGCGGACAAGGTCGAAACGGGTGAAGCTGCCTTCGTGAGGAAGGAGCGCCCGGAGTGCCTTGGGTTGGCGCACGGCTCCCAGAAGGTCAACGCCCAAGCCAAGAAGCCAGCGAGCCACGTCTTCATTGGCACAACGTAGGGCCAGCGCGAGCGCCCAGCCCGTGTAGACGAAGTTTCCCTGAAAGTGTTCCCATACCGCCTGTGCGCTCGCGCGAGGACCGTACGTGCAGGCCCGCTCGAGGAGGTCCACGGCCTCGGGAGGCGTGACCTTACTTGTCGACCGCCCGTCGCCTGCCTTCGCGAGAACATCCAGACCATGCCTCACGAGACTGGGCTCACGCGTTGAGATGGCTTCGCGGAGGGCCGCAAGCGCTCGGTCTTTCTCGTCAGGCTCTCTCACATGCAGCTCCTCATTCTTATCACGATGGCACGGCGTGGCCTGGTGCGCCCGGTCACGCCGTGCCATCGTGAGTCTGTCTTGCTGGGTCCAGTCGGTCCTGCGAGTCGGCAAACGCACGCCCGCGCCCGCCAACTGTACACCCACCTGTTCAAGTGTACCTTTCAGCTCTTGTACATGGGTTGGTCAAGTCGTATGCCAGTCAGTATCTGGCTGTAGGCGCAGGTTCTTCAAAGGCTTAGATGGATGATGAAAATATCTCTTGCATCGAGCGGCCGAAAACTCGACCATAGGAGTATGCGCGACCAGTAAGGTGCGCGCCCAACGAGGGCGTATGAAGTAGATACGCAAGGGAGGACGGTTCGTATGCCGGCGATTCTCACACATGAGTTCTTTGGCAGGGATACCTACGAGGGCGTCGCTGCCGATCTTGGATTTCTATCCTCGTCCGAGCGCGATGCCTTCTTCTTAGGTAACCAAGGGCCTGATCCATTATTCTACCTTGAGCTTGACCCACGCGCCAAGGAGCAGGACGTTGTGGGGCGCCTCATGCACCGTCAGCGCCCGGCTGCGCTCCTGGCGTCTTTACATGACGCGCTGAGTATGCTCCCGCAGGCGGAGAGGCCTGTTGCCAGGGCGTACGCGGCGGGATTTCTCTGCCACTACCTGCTCGATAGCGCGGTTCACCCGCTCGTCTTCTCTGAGCAGTACGGTATCTGCGACGCAGGCGTGGAGGGCCTTGACCGCACAGATGGGCGAGCGGTGCATGCGGAGATAGAGCGTGACCTCGACGAGATGGTGCTCTACGTCAAGAGCGGCACAACGATCGAGGACTTTCTTCCCTTCAGGGAGGTGCTCATCGCGAGCGACGAGACGCTCAAGGTGATCGATAAGCTCTTCTTCTACATGAACCTCTGGAGCTTTAGCCGCACCGTGACCCTGGACTGCTACACGCGTGCGGTCAAGTCCTTTCGGCTCGCGCAGCATGCGCTCTACACGCCAGCCGGCATCAAGGGCAGGGTGATCGCGCCCATCGAGAGGTTGGTGGATCACGCTCGCTACTCGCAGTATCGTGCCATGGCGCACAGAGTGCGTCCTGAGGCTCGGTCTGACTTCGAGAACGCGGAGCACCTGCCATGGGTGAACCCCTTTACTGCCGCCGTCTCGCATGAGAGTTTCTGGGACCTCTATGAGCGTGCCCGTGCGAGCGTACCTACCGCAGTGGGTAGCTTTTTTGCGGAGGACTTCGACGAAGAGAGCGCACAAAGACTCACAGGAAACCTGAACTTCTCTGGCCAGCCGGTGGATCCCGAGGCGATCGAGGACCCGCCCGTGCCTGCGATCGGCGTGACGCTCGGCGCTGACGCCGACGCATGAGCAAAAGGAACGTCGCAGCGCGCGAGGAGTCGCCTGCCGCAGGGGCAAGGGGAGTTGCCGCGCGTGAGGTGAGCTTGGCCACGCACCATGTCATGCAGGCCAACAAGAGCAAGGACACCAGGCCCGAGCTTAAGGTGAGGGCAGCTCTGTGTGCGGCGGGTCTTCGTGGCTATCGCCTGCACTGGAAGAAGGCTCCGGGAAGGCCCGATATCTGCTACCCGGGACGCCGCACGGCGATCTTTGTGAATGGCTGCTTCTGGCATCACTGTCCCTACTGCGACCTCCCTCTTCCACGGTCGAATGCCGCGTTCTGGGAGGCCAAGTTCTCGCGTAATCGGATCCGGGACGAGCGCAGCTGCGCGCAGCTCCTCGCAAGCGGCTGGACCGTGGCTGTCGTCTGGGAGTGTCGGCTCAAAAAAGATCGCTTCGAGTCCACGATGAGCGAGCTGGTGGATGTGGTGCAAGGTGCTGGCCGAGACGGTCGTGCCGCAGGAGCTGGCGGCCGTCTTGTCGTGGTGGGGTCGATGGCTCCGTGGAAGCTCCGTGTGAGTCGCGAGTACCTCTCGGCTACGAGGACGCGTATCCGCCATCGTTCCTCCATGCAGTGAGTCCCTCGTGTTGAGGTTGGCAAGAATGAATGGCGCGCGCGTGCAGTCGAGTCCAAAGCTTGCTATCCTTACGACATGATGATGGTACGCTAGCAGCTGGGCAGTACGTTCTTGGTTCGTACAGATATGAAGGAGATGCAATCATGGCAACATATGCGTTCTCGGACGTGCATGGCCATAGGGTCCCGCTTGAGAGGCTGCTCGAGCGCGTCTCTCCTGCAGACGAGGACACCCTCTTCATGCTCGGTGACATGGTGGACAGGGGCCCGGACCCGGTGGGCGTGCTGAGGATCTGCCATGACCTCAAGAATGTCCGTGTCATCATGGGCAACCATGAGGACCTTATGGTTGCGTACTTTCAGGCTACAGATGATCCCATGGTGAAGATGAACTGGGAGATCAACGGATCGTACACGACATTGAGCGGCCTTGAGGCCTTGGATGAGCAGACGAGGATCGAGCTGGTCGATTGGGTCATTAACCTGCCTTTTGGTGCGGTGACCAAGGTGAATGATCGCTTTTATATTATGGTGCATGCGGGCATTCGCCCCACAGGCTCCCTGCCCCAGGACCAGCTCACGTCCCAAGGCGTCAAGGACCTTCTCCTTAGCCAGGATCCCGAGGACCTGCTCTGGATCAGGGAGGAGTTCTGGAGTGTGCCGACGGGGCTCATTGACGAGAATGGCGTTGGTCCCATCGTGATCGCTGGGCATACGCCCACAGCCTATCTGGAGGGCATGGCAAACTACCTCGAGCGCTCGCCGCAGGGTGAGGACGGGCTCTGCCGCCAGGTCAAGGTTGGGGCCTGTGAGGCGACCGGTGGTGTTGCCGATCGCTGGGACATTGATTCGGGTGCTGCGGGCGGTGCCGGATTCGGGCAGGTTTCCATGGTGCGGCTCGATGATGGCGAGGAATTCTACGAGCCAATCGCCGAAGGGGAGTAGTGTGTCTGACCGGGCGAGCGCGGCCGTCAGGGTTGGTCAGGCACCGGAACTCGTGACATCGCCTCTGCCGGCCGTCTTTGACGGGCAGAGTCGCGTGCTCCTGCTCGGTACGCTGCCGAGTCCCGCGTCACGGGCGAGGGGCTTTCACTACGCAAACCCCCAGAATCGCTTCTGGCGGGTCATGGCTGCTCTGTGGGACGAGCCTGTGCCACAGGATAACGCCGCCCGGCGAAGCCTGCTGCACCGACATCGGCTGGCGCTGCACGACGTGCTGAGAAGCGCCGAGATTCGCGGCGCCTCGGATGCGTCGATCACACGGCCTGTCGCCAACGATCTCTCGGCCATACTTGAGGCCGCACCCATCTGTCGTATCTTCTGCACGGGCACTACGGCAGCGCGCCTCTATCGCAGGTACATAGAGCCAAGGCTCGGAATCGGCTGCGTGGTGTTGCCATCGACGAGTCCCGCCAATGCGCGCTGGTCGCTTGATGACCTCGTCGAGGCATATGGGGTCGTTCGCGATGCCGTGGAAGCCGCAGTCGACGCAGTCGTACCCGCGGTGACCGACGGGGTGGTGACGGCAGGATGAGCGTTGCCCCGCAACCGGGCGACCTCACGGCATCCGCGACGCTCGTTCGTCGGCCTGCCCAGGAGCTACTCCATGGCTGTGTGGCTATCCAAGAGAGTGGGGGCGGCTGGGTGAGGCCGCAGCGGTTCTCTGATGTGCAGATCAGGGCCTTGGGAAGCGTCAGTGCCTGGCACCCGGGGCTCTACAGGGCCATGGCCCGCGCGACGGCAGGCATCTCGCTCGAGCTCGAGACGGATTCCTCTGAACTGGCGCTCGAGCTGCAGCTGGATCCAGAGCCTGCAGGAACGCGCGCCATGTTGGATCACGTGACCAAACCAGTCACTGTCGGGGTGGGCGGGAAGATGAGCGTGGGCGACACGACGCCCTCGCCTCACGATGGCTTTGGCATTGAGGTTGACGGTCGTCCTCGGATGCCTATCATGCCCCAGCTCGGAACGAGGACCCTCAGCCTGTGCGTGGACGACCCCGAGAAATCGCCAGCTGCTGGCGTGACGCAGCTACCAGGCTTGGGAGCTGCGCACCGCGTGCGTATCTGGCTTCCTTGTCTGCGTGGCTGTGCGCTGCGCTCCGTCGTGGGAAATGGTACGAAGATCGAGGCACTCCCCATGCGTCGGCAACTGCTCGTCCTCGGTGACTCCATAGCGCAGGGCTTTGTCTGTGGGGACCCGGGGCAGAGCTGGCCCGCACTCCTTGCACGGGACCTCGACCTTGACCTCGTGAACCAGGGGATCGGTGGGCAGGTCTTCCAACCGGGGACGCTTGTGGGGTTGGGGTCAGAGGCCGACGTGGCTCTCATCGTGGTGGCCTTGGGGGCCAACTATCGCTATGAACCCTGTCAAGGACCCCTTGTCGCACGTGATATCCGACTGTACCTGGACGAGCTCTCACGGCTGTGGCCCAAGGTCCCGACCTACGTCGCAGACCCGCTCTGGCACGACGAGGGGGCGTGGCCGTCTCATCCCAAGAGCTGCTGGAAGGGCGTCAAACGGCTCATCGCCCAGGAGGTGGCGCGCCACAAGCAGATGAGGCTCGTGAAGGGCTCATGGCTGCTCGACCACAAGCGCTCGCTTCTGGCCGACGGCTTCGAGCATCCGAACGCCGAGGGTATGCACCAGATTGCCGAGCGTCTCGGCGTGGTCATAGTCTCGTGCGAGACGAGTTCGGCTGAGCTGCGAGCGCGTGGTCTCGCGACGCTGCGCGACGCCCCCCGGCGTACCTTCCCGCTTACCGAGATGCTGCGGCGAGACATCGGCAAAGTCGAGTTCGCGAGGGAGGGCTGTGTGCTCGTGCGAACGCCTGACGGCATCCAGACGCTCTGGGCGGGTGACGCCACGCTTGGACGCTCTGTGATCAGGATGCTGGTCCACGCGTCCGTGGTGGTCGTCCTCGAGCCGGCGCTCGTGCGTGACGTCAAGCTATGCTGCGGGCTCATGAGGGTTGATCCCTATCGCCTTGCGATCCTTACGGACGGAAGACTTCCCAAGGCAGATGTCAAGTGCGAGGTGAGACAGCTCGACGAGAGTTACTTCGATACGATATGGGCATCCTATGGTCCTACAGGCTATGCGAGCGAGCGAGGGCTGCACACGCTTCTACAGTCAGGTGGCATCCTCGGTGGCTTTAAGGGCGACGAGCTCGTGGGCTTTGTCGGTGAGCATCCCTGTGGTTCGATCGGCATGCTGACGGTGTTTGATGGGCACAGGCGCCATGGTTGGGCACAGACGCTCCTCTTAGCCAAGATACGTGAGCATATGGACAGAGGATGGACACCATGGGCAGAGGTCTATCCGGACAACAGGGCGTCGGTGTCGCTCATGCGACGAGTGGGCATGAGCATTACGTCGGCAAACGAGCAGTGCTACCTGAGCGCTGATGACGAGGGTGCCGATATGGATCTCTAGCTGTGAGTTCAGCTTCCTACATGGAGGAAACGCAATGACCACATTGACGAACAGGTTAGCGCCGGGGCTTTCTGGCGAACTCTCGCCCGCTGCGGCACAACGCGTCGCAAAGATCCGCGCGGCGGGTGGCACCTCTCCCTTTGCCACGACAGACTCGTCGGTCATACGACGAGATACCTCCCATGATCAGGCGTCGCTTCTGCGTCCTGCCTTCGTCCGCGACAGCGAGAAGGTCATTCATACGCCGGCGTACAATCGCCTGAACGGCAAGACGCAGGTCTTCTCCTTTGCGGCAAACGACGATATCACCCGACGCAACCTCCACGAGCAGCTCGTTGGCCGTGTGGCTCGCGATATCGGGCGTGCCCTCGGTCTTAACCTCGACCTCATCGAGGCCATAGCACTTGGTCACGACATCGGGCACACGCCCTTCGGGCACGCGGGAGAGCGCTTTTTGAATGACGCCTATCACCGTCGCACCGGGCGCTGGTTCTTTCACAACGTCCAGAGCGTGCGCGTGCTGGACGTCCTCTATGGTCGCAACCTCTCCCTCCAGACGCTCGATGGTGTCATCTGCCACAACGGGGAGTTCGAACGGCAGGTCTTTGAGACGAGCGGCCTTTCTGACTTTGACAGCTTCGATCGCGTGGTCGAGTCTTGCTGGAAAAGCGGTGAAAAGACCATAGACAGGCTGCGGCCCATGACGCTCGAGGGCTGTGTTGTGCGCATCTCTGACATCATTGCCTATGTGGGCAAGGATCGCCAGGATGCGATACGTGCCGGCCTCGTGGGTGAGGACAGCTTCGATGATGGGCTCGGCGGAGCCTACAACGCCTGGGCGCTCTTGGCGCTCTGTGCGGACGTGGTCGAGAACAGCGTGGACAAGGACCGCATCGAGATGAGTGAGGCGGGTTTTGCAGAGCTCAGGCGTGCCAAGCGTGAGAACTACGAGAAGATCTATGGCTCGGCCGAGGTGGATGGGGACCTGCCCCGCGCGGTGGGGGAGCTCTTCGACAAGCTCTTCGAGCACGAGCTTGAGGCGCTGCACAGAGGCGACGAGCGTGACGCCATCTTTGCCCACCACATCCTTCCGTTGGAGCGCCAGCTTGGCCACTATGGGAGGAGCTATGACTGGCAAGGTGACGTAGACCAGACTGTGTGCGACTTCATCAGTTCCATGACGGATGACTACTTTGTGGCTATCTGCGAGCGGCTCTTTGAGGAGGCGCGAGACCTCTTCCCTACGCGAGGCTACTTCGATGGAATGGGATTGTGAGCTGCAACGTACGTGCGGGGGAAAGGAATTGATGCACCATGAATGTGACAGCGTGGCTTTTCGCAGCTGCCCTCGCAGTCCGTTCCAGGGATACAAAGACGTTTCTCATCGGGTTGGCCGTTATGGGCGTACTCATGTATGTGGCATACCGCTGGGACGAGAAACGGAAGAAGAAGCTAATCGGTGAGGGGAAGTTGATCGAGCGCGACAGTGGGTTCGAGGAAAACACTGAGGACTTTACCATCGCCTCCCAATGTGACCCCATGGTTGCGCCCGCCGTGCGCTCCATCCCCTTTGACTCATGCCGCGCGAAGCTCGTTGAGGATGATGGGGTGACCTTTGTCATCGCGAGGTCCAAGGACTGGAAGGCGGTGCTTACCCGAACCCTGCAAGACCACAGGACCTGTACCTACAACTTCAGGTTCATCCAATGGGAGGACAATGCGAACAGGCTCCACATGAACATGCTGCTCACGGCGGTTGAGAAGCTGTTCTTGTCACTCGACCCAAACGTCAAGGTGCACGTGCGTAAGATGAACGTCAAGACGACGTATCGCTGAGACAGCCTTTCGCAAATCCGTGGCGCGTGGTGTCATTCATAAGGTCTAACGATAGCTGTGACTTGTGTGCCGCAGGGATGGATGATATACTGCCATTCAGTTCTCAAACAGATGTGTGATTGCCTTCAAGGAGGAGCTGCCTGCGTGATGTCGGGCCATGTCAACAGCGTTGTGCCTGTGCGTCCGGCACTTTGTCGTGCGGGTGCTTGGCGCTGGGTAAATGTCGTTCATGGGCGTATATGCAGGGGGGGGGGTTCTCTCTGCCTCTCTTCAGTCTGTAGGCATTCGTAAAACCACAGGGAATTCTCACTTTCGTATATCCCCCAATCGCAGATGCAGACAAGCGGCAGCCGTCAGGTCTATAAGCCTGACGGCTGCTCTGCCATGCCTTAAGGCGGCACCTGCAAGCGATGACATTCGCGTGTACCAGCACAAGCGCGTAGCGTAGGTAGGAGGAGACGAGGTGTTTTGTCCAACGTGTGGGACGAAGTTCCCTGACGGCGCAAAGTTTTGCCCTGCTTGTGGTGCGCCACTGCGAGCGCCGGTAGCTGCCCCCGCGCCCATGGCTCCCGCATCGGGTGCGACCGGTCAACAAAGGGGGTCGGGCGGTGTCGTCTCTCGGAGTATCCTGCCTCGGCGGTCCAAGGTTCCCGCCGCCCAAAGAAGGCGAGGCGGACTTATAGCCCCATTTCTGGCCTTTGCGAGCTTGCTGGCGGCTATCGTTATCCTGGGAATGGTGGGTATAGCGCTTGGTTACAACGTGCCGATCCTGTCGAGTGTAGCTGATATGACAGTTGATTCCAGGGCTTACTGCGGGTATGTTCGTCTCCGCTCTGTGAACTCTGGTACCACAGATAATGTCTTTGATCTCGATATAGGTATAGATTACGATGTGAAGGTGGACGGGGACCAAGGTAATGCTGGTATTTTTGGTTGGAAAGATGGGACCTCGTACTACGAGGTTAGTAGCTTCACTTCTGCGGAGGGAATGAAAACCAGAGGAATGGTATTTGTTCCTCCGACCATACGTCGTGGGAATCCGCGTGGGTACTGCGGTTATCTGCTCGCATATTGTGTGGATAAAACGGTCTATGCAAACGGATATATCCTCCATTTCGTTGACAGTAACCAGGTGGACTACACGTACATCGCCCATGCGACATCGGTGCGTAGTAGTGTACCGTGGGATCAGGAGTTCCATCCTTTCACCGGAGCGATGTCTCTTTCTGGCGGGCTTTTGGAGTTCTTGAATCCTGTCAGTCCGAAGTTTGATCTCACAGCTGCGGGTCAGCACCCAACGATCCACGGTACATGGAAGAAGGAGAGCAACGGACGTCTTGTCCTGAGCTTTTCCGGTGTCGAGTTTTACCTCGACTATGACCCGATGCTGCCGTAATGGCATCGTCAGGCCCGTCGAGAGGCTCCATGCGCAACCGAGTGCGCCTGCTTGTGCGCAGGGCTCCAGCTGCCAGGATCCTGCTCTATCGACGGGTAAACTTACTAGAATACCCTGAAGTGTGCCTCGCGCGTGCGGATTATGCGCTTCCCATCGACGTTGGATGGCTGCGCGTCTGCCCTTGGGTGTCGGGCGCTACGACTGTACCCCTCAGCAGCAGTTCCTATAGAAGAACACGGCGATCTGCGTGCGGTTTTTAAGGCCGAGCTTCGCGAGGATGGATGAGATGTGGTTGCGGACGGTGCCTGCGCTCAGACAGAGGGTGTCTGCGATCTCGCGATTGTCAAGGCCATCTGCCACGGCGCGCACCACCTCCCGCTCGCGCTCTGTGAGGGGTGCGAGGGCGCCCTCGACCGACAGGGTCTCAGGCTGTGGCGCGCCACCATGTTTTGGTGCCCCAGCGTTATGCCTGGGTGCCTGAGTGTCACCTGTACCCGCTCGCCTCGCACCGAGCGTCGTCGCGCGCTCGAGCACCTCTCCCTCAAGCACGACCTGCCCCGCCATGACCGATCTGAGCGCGG
>ERZ773005.1062-NODE-1062-length-15940-cov-24.447592_pt1 | contig 15940 bp, 7 predicted proteins | sample MGYA00580666_ERZ773005 | MGnify/ENA primary metagenome ERZ773005 (study PRJEB29015, sample SAMEA2737999) | human oral metagenome | biome: human oral; feature: human-associated habitat; material: dental | place: China | collected 2061 ...
ACCAATGAGGAACAGGACATCGAGAACGAGATCAAGAGCACCGACGTCGACTCCGCGGAGATCTCCAAGCTTTTGGCCTCTGTCATCAGCCAGGACGTGGTCCGGGGAACTTCGATACGCCATTCAGCAACTAACGGGGACTTCAAGTACCAGCTACTGCTGGATGAGATCTCCTACAGCCGGGCACAACCGCTCGCGGTGCGCTATATCTCCTCCGCCCTGGGCTTGTCTCGCGAGGCCGTCGTGGCTCAGTCCATGGGGCGCGACGAGCTCAGGGTGCTGCTGGCGGACGATGCGCGAATGTATCAGGATCTGCGCCTGATCGTCCAGACGGATAAGTATGTCCGGCTTCGTGCGGGCTCATCCCTGACTGATTCTCAGAGCCATATTCTTGATTCCAAGAAGCGGCAGAACAGCAAGCGGCGCAAGGAGTTGATCGCACGTGTCAGGCAGGCCATCGGCGACGCTGAGCTGATCATCGGTGGTGCGTCGATTGCCGCGTCCTCCTCGGATCCGGTGCAGCGTGTACAGGAGGGTATGGAACAGCTGATCACACGCACCTACCCGCATCTGTCATTGCTCGGTTCCATCCAGTACTCGGAGTCGGACATCGCCCGGGTCGCAAGCGATGATCCGACTCTGCTGGACCGGAGCACGGACACGCTTCAGCCTCTGGCCGAGGAGATCCACACCTGGCTCACCTCCCAGCGCACGCTGGGCGTGAGGACCACCGTCAAGCAGGTCGTCTCCTACTTCGAGGGCAAGCCGTATGGGTGGACCTTGGCGAGCATCCTGTGCGCCCTCACCCGCTTGGCCGCTACCTCACGGGTGTCCATGACGCTCGATGGCAACACCGTGAAGCGCACAGAGCTTCCCGCCGTACTGCCCATCGGGGGGAAGAAGCACGAGGCGATTACGGTTGCCCCGCAGCGCAGTTTCGACGCCGCCGGCGTCAGCAGCCTGCGGAGCTTCGCCCGGGATTTCTTCGCCACCGGACAGCTTCCGAATAATCCTCTGGAGCTGGCCGACGAGGTCGGAAAACGGCTCGAGGAAGAGTATCGGGCACTGAAACAGCAGCAGGACACCTTCGGCAAAATCTACCCCTTCCTGGCCGTACTGAATGCGCCGTTGAAGCTGATCCGGGAGGTGATGGGGCACGACGCCGAGTGGTACCTGGACCAGCTCCCCGCCCACACTGACGAACTGCTGGATGCGAAGCAGAATGCGATCGATCCCGTCCGCCAGTTCCTGAACGGCAGTCAGAGGATCATCTACGACGACGCTGTGCACCTGCTGTCCGACCGCAAGGACACGCTCCGCTATCTGAAGACGGAGGAGGCGAGCAGAGTCGAGTCACTGCTGGCCGACCAGAACGTCTTCCGAGGACAGCGCATCAAGCATCTGAAGGACGCCACCGGCGAGCTGCGAGCCGCCACGGACCGGCTCCTGACAGACGAGCGCAGTAGTGCAGCCGATCTCATCCACGAGCGCGCGAACGATCTGCGCCGCAGCGCCGCCTGGGAGCAAGCCACCGACGCCACTCGCACGAAGGTTGACCATGAAGTCAACACGGCCACGCAGCAGGTGGTTGAGGCCGTGTCAGTGCCGGTGATTCGCCAGCTCGCCCGAGAGTTCGACGAGGAGAGCTACGACAATCTACTGGCCGCGCTTGAAGCAGACCGACACGAGGCGAAGACCAATCCCCAGACCAGCGCGCCGACTCCCCCGGCACCGGTAGTGGTTGCGCTCAGGCAGTTGCCCCATCCGCGCAAGCGCATGCTGCGCACCCCCGCCGATGTCGATGCCTACATCGATGAGTTGCGGGGCATCCTCCTCTATGCGGTTGACTCTGGAAAGCAGGTGTCCCTGTGATTGATACCCGAGCGTTGGAGGCCTTCGCCGCCTCAGCCCGGTCCCAGCTCATGGCGGAGGTCGAGGCTCGCCTTACGGCGGTACTCTCCCCGGCATCGACGGCGCGCGAAGAGTTCCCGAGTGCGATCAAGGCCTTGGAAAAGCGCATCCGTCATCACGACGGTGACGCGGCCGGCCGCCGGAGGGTCGTGGAGGAACAGGCATATGCCTGGTTCAACCGGATCATTGCGCTGCGGTTCATGGACGCCAACGGCTACACATCCCCGGCGCTGGTTTCACCGGACGGCGCCGCCGCGGTGGGCCAGCCGGCAGTGCTCGCAGCCGCCAAGCGGGGCGAGTTCGATCAGCAGGTCTTCGGCTCGACAGAGCGCATCACCGGCCTACTGAACGGCACGATCACGAGTCCGGCTCCGCAGGAGGAGGCCTATGGGCTGCTTCTGCGCGCATACTGCGCCGACTGGCACCGGACGATGCCGTTCATGTTCGCCCCCGACGGTGACTACACCACCTTGCTTATGCCCGCGGACATGCTGGCGGACAGTTCTGTGCGTGCGCAGGCGGTCGGGGCGCTGACCACTGAGATGTGCCGGGACGTGGAGGTGATCGGCTGGCTCTATCAGTTCTACATCGCTGAGCGCAAGGCCGAGGTCTTCGCCGGTTTCCGGAAGAAGCAGAAGGCCGGGGCGGCTGAGATTCCTGCGGCGACGCAGCTGTTCACCCCGGACTGGATCGTGCGTTACCTGGTGGAGAACTCGGTGGGTCGGCTGTGGATGCTGAACCATCCGAGCTCACGTCTGATCGAAAGGATGGACTATTACGTCGAACCAACCGGCGGTGAGGCCGATTTCCTGCGTATCACAGAGCCTGAACAACTGACGGTCATGGACCCGTGCTGCGGCTCGGGTCACATGCTCACCTACGCCTTCGATCTTCTCTACGCCATCTACGAGGAGGAGGGTTACGCGCCCTCAGAGATTCCCACGCTGATCCTCACGCACAACGTGTACGGCACGGAGATTGATCCACGCGCTGCGGCGCTGGCGGCCTTCGCCCTGATGATGAAGGCTCGGGCGCGTCAGCGTCGCTTCCTACGCGACCCCGCGCTGCCGAACATCCAGGTCATCGGGCCAGTGGAGTTCAATGCAGCGGAACTCGACCAACTTGCTGGCACCGAAGCCGATACTCAGGCAGGCCGGTACTTCTGGCAGAGTTTCATTCACGCCGATGTACTGGGCTCCCTCATTGTCCCCGACGCCGCTGCTCTGTCCGACGCGAAGGAGCGATTGGCGTCGCTCATCGCCGACACCCTGGACGTCTCGGATCTGCACGTTCGTGCCGAGCGGGTGGTGGATCAGGCGGAGTACCTGACCCGTTCCTACGCGGTGGTTGCAACGAACCCGCCATACATGGGTAGCGGCAACATGGGTCCCGTGCTGTCCGCCTGGGTGAGGAAGCACCATCCGCAGGCGAAGTCCGACCTCATAACAGTGTTCATGGAACGCGCCTGTGAACTGTGCTCACCAGGCGGCGTGTGGGCAATGATTAACCTACCTTCCTGGATGTTCCTTAAATCGTTCACCCAATTCCGCAAAGAACTGCTTCGAAACACAAAAATTAACTCACTCATACATCTAGGGCGAGGCATCTTCGGATCGGATTTCGGGACTGTCGCATTCACTATAACCAATTCCGCTGCCACACACAAACACACTGGAATCTATCGACGCCTTTTCAAAGCACACGTTGAAGTCAGATCTCTAGAGACAATTAAACAACTTTTCCTTGATCGCACATTCGGGCATTATGAGCTCAAGCAAGACACGTTGCTCGCCCTTCCCGGCTCACCAATCGCCTACTGGCTGTCGCCGGCTATGACTCGCGCCTTCACCGTCGGCAAGCCGCTCGACGAGATCGCTGAGCCTAAAGTTGGCCTCCAGACTGGCGACAATGCCCGCTTTCTGCGCCAGTGGTTCGAGGTATCCCGCTCACGCTCCTGCTTCGACGCCGAGTCCAGGGAGGCAGCCGCCGCAAGCGGCGCCAAGTGGTTCCCGCACCTCAAGGGAGGCGAATTCCGCAAGTGGTGGGGTAACCAGGATTACGTCATCAACTGGGAACACGATGGCGCCGAGCTCTGGGATTTCCGCCCACGCTCCGTCATCCGCAACCCCAACTACTACTTCAAGCCCGCCATCTCATGGTCCCGCATATCGAGTGGCGAACCCGCATTTCGTATCGCTTCCGAGGGATTCATCCCCAACGACGTAGCTCCGGTCATCCCGACACCAAAAGCGGACACTGATCGCGTTCTGTCATTCCTCAATTCCAGCTGCGCACGCCGGATTCTCGAGTCACTGGCACCAACTGTACATTTCGAGGTCGGACAGGTCAGCGAACTCCCCCTCATCTACACCACCACGTCGACTCCAATCCCTACTGTGGCACAACATTTGATTAGGCGGTTTAGAAACGACTGGAACGCTTACGAGACCTCGTGGGGCTTCCGAACTTCACCGCTCATTCAGCGCTCCCACCCAGAGGGATCGTTACATGACGCCCTGGAGTGCTGGTGGCAGGGCTCTCTTCATACCGCTCGTGAGGCTCAGGAGTTGGAGGCTGAGAATAATCGCTATTGGGCCAAGGTCTACGGGCTCCAGGACGAGGTGACCATCGAGGTCCCGCTGAACAGGATTTCGCTGGCCTCCAACCCCTACTTCCGCCATGCACCCAGCAAGGGCACGGCTCGCACAGATGAGGAATATCGCCGCCTCTTCGTGGGGGATGCAGTGCGTGACCTGATCTCGTACGGTGTCGGCTGCCTCTTCGGTCGTTACAGCGTTGATGCCCCGGGCCTCGTCCTCGCTGATCAAGGCGGCAGCATTCAGGACTTCCTGGATGTCGTCCCCCAGCCGACCTTCACTCCCGACGAGGATGGCGTCATCCCCATCACATCCGGCGAGTGGTTCACAGACGACATTGTCACTCGCTTCCGGTCCTTCCTTGCAGCCACCTTCGGCAAGGATCGCCTTGAGGCGAACCTGCGTCTGATTGAGGACTCGCTAGGCAAGTCCCTGCGGCAGTACTTCGTGAAGGACTTCTATAAGGACCATTGCCGCCGCTACTCCAACCGTCCGATCTACTGGATGGTCTCCTCGCGCCGTGACAGCAAGGCATCCTTCCAAGCCCTGATCTACCTGCACCGCTACACTCCGGACACGCTGAACACGGTGCTGGGTGACTACCTGCGGGAGTTCCAGGCAAAACTGCGCACTGAGGTCAGCCACCTGGAGCGTTCGAAGACGGCCGCCGATCAGAAGCGCGCCGACACCCACCGCAAGGCACTGACCGAGTGCGAGGACTACGAGCGGGACGTCCTGTTCCCCCTCGCGTCTCGTCGTCTGTCTATCGATCTTGATGACGGCGTCCTGGTCAACTACCTCCGCTTCGGCGAAGTACTCCAGAAGATCCCCGCTATCGAGAAGAAACGCCGGGACGTCCAAACCTGGACCTGGCCCACTCACCCGCTCACCCCTCAGGACGGCGCCTTATGAGCCCAACTCGGATCCACGCGATCAAGAAGATCGACAACTACCGCATCTTCCAGAGATGGAAGTCGGGTGTTGGCGTCGAGTTCGAGCGCGTCAACCTCATCTACGGACAGAATGGCAGTGGCAAGAGCACGCTTGCGAGTCTCCTGCAGAGCTGCGCCAAGTACGCGAACGACCAGCTTGTTGGTAGCGAGAATGAACGCACTGAAATTGTCGCTGCGGGCCTACAACTCGAGGCATGTGACCCCTCCAGATTCCCCGATTCTGGAATCTCCGCGATCAGTCTAGATGATCGGGGCTTCTGGGGACGCGTTAGGGTCTTCAACAAGGACTTCGTCCGCAGGAATCTCCGCTTTGATGAGCCCGACGGCCCGCGGCCAGAAGCTCTACTTACTCTCGGCGAGAGAATCGCTGAAGCCGAGAAGAAGATTAAGGAGTTGGATTCTAAACGAAAAACTGCACAACAAGACTTCGATGCGGTCGAATCGGCTCTCGAAACGACGCAGAAAAAAGTCAATGATTTGGGCACGAAAATCGCGAAAGAGGTAGGCGACCATCTCTCGGGCGCCCCTGGGTTTAATCAGCGTAGTTATAACCGAACGAAGGTGGAGGCTCTCCTGAAGAAGTTTGAGGAAAATCCGACGATCCTGGATGACGCTTCAACGGACCCTCTTGCTGACCGCGACCTTGCTAAGAGCCGGGAGTTGCAACCCATCCATATTCAGCTCCGGGACAACTTATTGGAACAGGACGGCCTCGACGAGGCACGCCAGTTGCTAGCGGCAAGCGTCGTTAGTAACCGACGTGTCGACGAACTGATGGGGCATCCCGACCGATCTAGGTGGGTGCAGGAGGGCATCGGTCTCCACGAAGGACTTGCTGAGTGTCTGTTCTGCGGCGAAATTCTAACCTCTGACCGTCGTGACACTCTCAACGCACACTTCGATGAGTCGTTCAAGAATATCCAGGCCCGCATTGATGATCTCATAGAACGGCTGGAAGCCTCTGTCGAGGCGTCAAAGACTTACCTGAATGCCTTTCCTGCCGATTCCGACGTATACGAGCACCTGCGGGATGACCTGCGGAAGGCTCGTCAGGCCTATGCCGCTGCGAACGAGGCGTACCTCAAGGCTGCCGAGACGATCTCGACAGCCTTGAAGGAAAAGAAGAACAACCCCTTCGGCACCCCTGCGCTCACGTCAGACCTTGCGCTGGTAGCGCCGAGCACTGCGGCACCGGAGAAGGTGGTCAGAGACCATCAGAGCAAGATCGACCGCCATGAGGATGAAGCCAAGAAGGCTGCCACGCGAGTCGAGCACTACTACGTGAAGAATGCTGCTGATGAGTATGTGCGCCTCAAGAAAGAGGTAGAGAGCAAACAGGCGGCTCGCAACAAGTTCCAGGCTCAAGTGAACGACCTCAACGAGCAGATTGTGGCGCTCGAGAACGTGGAGGGTGACCCCACCCCCGGAGCAATAGAACTTAACGAGGGGCTGCGAAGACTCTTGGGACGTGACGAACTCAAGTTCAGCGCCCAGGACTCTAAGCACTACGCCATCGAACGAGAAGGATCCCCTGCGACGCACCTCAGTGAAGGCGAGCAGACCGCAATCGCGCTGCTGTACTTCCTCAGCAGTGTCCATGCTGACAAGATCCAGGGTGAGCCACCCATCGTCATCATCGACGACCCGGTCTCTAGTCTCGACCAGGGTATCCTCTTCGGTGCCTCCGCGCATATCTGGGCTGAGCTTGTTGTCAACACGTACGCCTGCCAGGTCTTCCTCCTGACCCACAACTTCGAACTATTTCGGCAATGGCTCATTCAGCTCGAAGCCCGGCAGCAGCATGAAAACTGCAACTACGCTGCATACGAGATCACACCTATGTACGCCCAGCGTGGTCGCGATGAGTTTCACCGCAATCCTCGCCTCAGTCGGTGGGAGACAGACAAGGACCGCACGAAAGTTCTACGTTCCGAATATCACTTCTTGTTTTCCAAGGTGGCGCATGCCGTTGCAGACCGACGGGAAAGCGAAACCCAAGCAGACCAGATGACGGAACTCGCACTCATGCCCAACGCCGCTAGACGCATGCTCGAAGCTTTCCTGAGTTTCCGCTGCCCCAGTAGAATCGGTTCTTTCCATGTAGCACTCGAAGAGACTTTAAACGACGCTCAGAATCTCGATGAGATTGTTCGTAACCGTGTCGAGAAATATCTACACGCCTACTCTCACTTCGACGGAGGTAACATTTCACAGCCACTTAGGCTGAATGAGGCGACAACCGTACTCCGCTCGCTGTTCCAACTGATGGACCACGTCGACCACGATCACGTTTCATCAATGTGCACGGCACTCGGGATAAAGTACGATCAACTTGTGAAGGTGCCCGCCTTGCCTGCTTCAAGAAGTGTTTCCTCGTGACCGACTACCTCGCCCTCAGCACGGACGGCGTAGTCGCGACGCCAGACGGCAAGACCCTGGAGTTCAAGCGCGATCTGTCGTCGCCAGAAGGTCCGCTGCGGACGATCGTTGCCTTCGCGAACTCCGCGGGTGGGCGGCTCGTCGTCGGGATCGCAGATGATGGCACGGTCGTGGGTGTCGATGACCCGCTGGCCGAGGAGGAACGTATCGCCAGTCTCATCGATGACCGGATCTCGCCCCAACTGGTTCCTGCCATCGACTTAGTGACGCTGAGAGGCAAGACGGTGCTCATTGTCGATGTGCCGCTCAGTACTCGTCGCCCTCACTACATCACCCGCCAGGGTCCGGAAGCCGGCGTCTACGTGCGGCTCGGTTCGACCACACGGCAGGCGGACCCGGCACTCGTTGCCGAGCTGGAGCGCAATGCCCGCGGGATCGCCTTCGAAGGCCTGCCCGAGCCACGCGCTGCATTTGAGGATCTGGATCTGGAGGTCCTTTCCAAGCTGCGCGGACGCAGCACGTCCGCCGCCGACCTTCTGGCACTCGGCCTCGCCGTCCAACAGGGAGACCAGATCGTCCCCACCAACGCGGGCATCCTCGCAGACTGCCCCGATCCCACACGCTTTCACCCGTCCGCCTGGGTCCAGTGCGGCCGCCTGCGCGGCCCGCACGGCACCGACATCTTCGATCAGACCGAGATTCACGGCCCCATGCCGCTCGCAGTCGACCGTGCCGTGGAGTTCCTGCTCAAGCACGCCTACAAGACCGCGGTGTTCGGCCAGGTGCGGCGCCGCGACATCTACTCAATCCCCATTGAGCCGATCCGCGAAGTGATCGTCAACGCCCTCGTACATGCCTCCTACGCGGAACGCGGCACGCCCATCAGGGTCGGCTTCTACGACGACCGCATTCAGGTGGACAGCCCGGGTTTGCTGTTGCCAGGCATGACCATCGACACGATGCGACGCGTATCCCGCCTGCGCAACCCCGCCCTCGCGCGCATCTTCCGTGAGGCCGGGATCATGGAGCAGTGGGGCACCGGCGTCCAGCGCGTCTTCGAGCAAGTGGCCGAAGCCGGCCTGCCCGAGCCCATCATCGAAGAGATCCAGGACCGAGTGAGGGTGACGATCTACATACCCAACCACGATCCACAGCAGGCTACCGCGCACAGCGCTCGAGAACCGGAGGGCGAGGCGCAGAAGCCAGAGGATCATGACCACCCAGAACATACCTACACGCATAGCAATGACGGTAGGTATGATGTGGTCATGATGCGGGCGGCCGTTCAGGGGCCGGTTCACCGAAACACTCTCCTGGAAGCCGCTGGTCTGAAGCCCCTGTCACAGAACTACACGCGTCATGTGGTTCCACTGGTGAACCGAGGGCTGCTCGCCATGACGGTACCGGACAAGCCCCGCAGCAAAGCACAGCGCTACATCCTGACAGACGAGGGCCGAGCCTACCTGCGCCACCTCACGGAAGACTCCGAATGAACACCATGACAGCCATCCTGCGCCAGCTCAGCGAGCGCTTCGAGCGTCCCGGCGAAGCCGGGCGGATCGTCATCTGGTCGGACCCCGAAGGCAGATACACCGACTCGCTGGAAGCCTTCTCCCTCCCGGACGTCACCGTGCTGCGGGTGGAGGACAACGAGTTCGCCCTGAAGCGCCGGGTCCTGCTGACCGAGCCGAAGCGCAAGTTCCTGCTCTACCGCTTCCGCGAGCCAGACACCCCGGAAACCGTCACCGACAACTGGCTCAAGGACATGGAGCTCGCTTACGAGACCTTCACCGCGGACCACACCTCGCTCCTGGTGCAGGAGCTCGGGGGCGGATTGGCGCTGCGTAGCGTCGTCGCTCAGTACCCGCTCTTTTTCGACAGCGCGCAGCGCCGCGACGAGCTCAAGGCCCGCCTGCTCCCGGATGACGACGCTGCCGCCATCGCCGCCTCCATGGTCGCCGTTGTGCTGGGAACCGAGGAGCGCTCGTTGGAGGCGCTCTGGCGGGCGCTGCTGATGGAGAACGCGGACGGGGAGTCCACCGGCATCGATACGATCACTCGCCTGGGACTCGCCGAGTTTCACTGGAAAGGGACCCGCAACATCTACGGATACGCCCCCGAGGAAGAGCCCAGCGTCGATGACTTCGTGGCGTGGCTGTTCGACCGGGCGTGGGAACAGTTCGCCCCCACCCATGCGGACCTAGGAGCCGAACAGTACGCCAACATCCGCCGCGACTTCAGCACATGGCACAACGACTTCCGGTTCGCCGAGTCCTACCGGCGCTTGGCTCGTCGTGCGGCAGAGTTGCTAGGCATTGCGGAGCGTGTCGCCGGCTTCGACCTGCCAGAGCTGCTGAGCCGGCGGACATTCCCTCTGGTGGACCAGGAAATCGTCCGGCGTCTGGCGCAGCAGGTACAAGCGCGCAGCTTGACGGACAAGGAAGTACAGGAGGCTGTGCAGGGTCGTGCTGCGTTGCCGTGGCACAGCAAGTTCAAGGCCGGTTACGAGGCCGTCGGCGCGGCGTCAACCCTGCTGACTCGTATCGACGCCGGCTCCTGGAACATGACCTCCCTGCAGGACGGCTTCGAGCACTACACCCAGCACTGGTTCACCATCGACCAGGCCTATCGGCGGTTCAACCGAAGCCTCAACCTCTACGAGCCGGACTCCGCCCTCGACACACTGAAAACAGCGGTAGAAGCAGCTTACATCAGAGACTTCCTCACGCCGCTCGGGCAGGAGTGGCGCAGGCACATCGAGGGCTTGGAACGGTGGGAGATCGATTCGGTTCCTTCTGCCATGTCTTTTTTCACTGATCACGTCAGCAGGCCTTGGCTGGACAAGGGCAAGAAGATCGTCGTCATCATCTCTGACGCGCTGCGCTACGAGGTGGGCGAGGAGCTGGCACGACGTATCAGCCAGGAGGACCGCTTCACGGCCAGGCCGTCAGCCATGCTTTCGGTGCTGCCCTCCTACACCCAGCTCGGCATGGCAGCGCTATTGCCGCATAAGTCCCTGGCTTTTGCCGATGACGGGTTAGTGGAGGTGGATGGTAATCCCAGTGCGGGAACCGAGAACCGCAGCAGGGTACTCACGTCAGCAGGGGGCACTGCAATCCAGGCCAATGACCTCTTCAGCATGAAGCGCAGTGAAACCCGTGAGTTGCTCAAGAGCCACCAGCTGCTCTACGTCTACCACAACCAGATCGACAACACCGGGGACAAGCAGGCTACCGAGTCAGACACCTTCCGCGCCTGCGAGGTCGCCATCGAGGAGCTGGTCAGGCTGGTGAAGAAGCTGGCGAACGCCAACGTCAACAACGTCCTCATCACCGCCGATCACGGTTTTCTGTACCAGGAGAGCCGCTTGGAGGATCAGGACTATCTATCGGTTAAACCGCACGGCGACACCCTGCTGCATGTGAACCATCGCTTCGCGCTGGGGCGCGGCCTCAAGCGAGACCCCGCATTCATCACCTTCTCATCCCAGCAGCTTCAGATGGCTGGAGACATCGAGGCTCAGGTGCCCGGCTCCATCCACCGGATCCGCACCACGGGCTCCGGTGCGCGTTTCGTGCACGGTGGCGCTTCTCTGCAGGAGGTCGCGGTACCTGTCATCACCGTCAACAAGGGGCGTTCCTCGGACATTTACAAAACCCCCGTCAAGATCGTCACCGAAACTGACAAGATCACCACCGGGCAGATCACCATCATGCTGTTCCAACAAGAGCCGGTCAGAGAGAAGGTCAAGGCGCGCCGCCTGGTCGCGGGACTGTATGCAGGCAACACACTGATCTCCGACGAGGTCACAGTGGACTGCTCACAGGCCTCACCAGAAGCCAGGGACCGGTTCTTCCCGCTCACGCTGACGCTGAGTAGGGATGCAGACACTTTCAACGGCAAGACCATCGAGCTGCGGCTGCACGAACCGGTCGGTTCGCAGCGCCGCCCCTATAGCGAAAAAGCTCATTTCACCCTCTCACGAACCTTCACCAGCGACTTTGGTGCGGACTTCGACTTCTAGGATGTAACCATGACAACCTCGGAACCCGACGAGCTCGAGCTGGCTGACCAGCTACAGAGCATCTCCCCCACGCCGCTGGACCGCAAGATCGCGGCGGCCTTCCCTGGCGTCGTCGTCCGCAAGGACCTTGTCAAGACCGTCAAGGGCAACGCCATCGTGCCCACCTACGTCCTGGAGTACCTGCTAGGCCAGTACGCGGCCACGGACGATGAGGCCACTATCCGTTCCGGCATCGAACAGGTCCGAACCATCCTCCGGGACCACTACGTGCACCGAGGGGAGAACCGACTCATCCAGTCGCGTATCCGGGAGAAGGGCCGCCACCGCATCATTGACAAGGTCTCCGTTTCCCTCAATGAGAGACTGGACATCTATGAGGCCGAGTTCTCCAACCTTGGCATCAGCAGGGTGGAAGTCAGTGCGGAGACGGTACGCAACCACCCCAAGCTCCTGACCGGTGGAGTCTGGTGCATCTGCGACATCGTCTACGCCTACTCGGGCAACTCGAAGGACGTTCCCTGGCGGTTGCACTCACTCAAGCCCATCCAGCTCTCACGCCTGGACCTGGAGTCCTATACCCGCACCCGGGAACAGTTCAGCACCGAGGAGTGGATCGACCTACTCATTCAGTCCATCGGTTTCAACCCCGCCATGTTCGGCCCCCGAGCCAAGCTCCTTCATCTGGTGCGGCTAATTCCTTTCGTTGAGCGCAACTACAACCTGGTGGAGCTCGGCCCTAAGGGGACCGGAAAGTCGCACATCTTCTCCGAGTTCTCACCTCACGGCATGTTGATCTCCGGGGGTGAGGTGACCGTCCCGAAGCTCTTCGTGAACAACGCCTCCGGGAGAATCGGGCTGGTCGGGTACTGGGACTGCGTCGCCTTTGACGAGTTCGCGGGAAAGAAGAAACGTGCCGACCGCGCGCTCGTTGACATCATGAAGAACTATATGGCCAACAAGTCCTTCTCCCGCGGTGTCGAGACGCTCGGTGCGGAAGCATCCATGGTGTTCGTTGGCAACACCTCCCACACCGTGCCCTACATGCTCAAGAACTCCGACCTGTTCGAGGAGCTGCCCGAGCAGTACCACGATCCCGCTTTCCTGGACCGCATCCACTGCTACGTGCCCGGTTGGGAGTTCGAGCAGATTCGTGGCGAGATGTTCTCCAGCGGCTACGGCTTCGTCGTCGACTACCTGGCCGAGGTCCTCCGCTCCTTGCGCGACATTGACTACTCGCACCACTATGAACGCTATTTCGCGCTATCGGACGACCTGTCCACTCGTGATCGAGATGGCATCCATAAGACCTTTTCCGGCCTCATGAAGCTCATCCATCCCTCCGGGCAGGCCAGCCCGGATGAGATCGGCGCCCAGCTTCGGATCGCACTCGAAGGGCGTAAACGCGTCAAGGATCAGCTCATCCGCATTGATGACACCATGACGGCGGTCAACTTCGAATACACCCACGCGGGACAGACCCATAAGGTGACTACTCTGGAGGAAGACGAGTATCCAGAGCTGTACCACCTGGGTACCGAAGCAAGCGCAGCCCGCTCCGAATCCGCTGGTAAGACCACTCCAACCAGCGGCGCCAACAGCACCGTTGACATGGCTCCCAAGAAGCAGGACTCGAGACCAGAACTGAAAGAACAGCGTCTCGAGCTCGCCGAAGGTAGGCGCGGCTTCACTTTCGACCGATATATTGGCCCATATATGCGCGGAGCTACCCGCATCGATATCGTTGACCCGTATATCCGCCAGCCTTACCAGGCGCGCAACCTGATGGAGCTCATTGAGACCATCGCCAAGTACACCGATACCACAAAGGAAATCACCGTCCACCTGACCACAAAATGCGATAAAGATCCGGACTATGCGACCAAGCAGCAGGAGAAACTAGAGACGATCCGCACCAACTCGGCCGTCGCTGGCATCAAGTTCGAGTATTCATTCAACGACACTATCCATGACCGCTCGATCACTACCGACACGGACTGGATCATCATGTTGGGACGCGGACTGGACGTATTCCAGCCCTTCGATACCGACTGGCTCGATCTGCGCCTGCGTCAACAGTACTTCCGCCAGGTCAAGGAGTTCACCATCGCATACATGCGCAAGCAATAGAGCCCAGTACTCCACCCATGCCAGCTGCCTGAAACCCCGCTGCGGACACAGTGACGACGGGGCCAGTCATCGTCCAACAGCTGGCACCCTCAACGGATCAGCATCACCAAGACCCCACCGACGAGGAGCGCCAACCCGACGAGGTACCTCCTACTGACGGCCTCCCGCAGGACGAGGGCGGAGAAGAGGACGGTGACCAGGACACTCAGCTTGTCGATGGGGACGACCACGCTAGCCGGGCCGTCCTGAAGTGCCCGGTAGTAGCAGAGCCAGGAGGCACAGGTGGCTGCCCCGGAGGCGAGGACGAATCCGAGCTCACCTTTCGGCACAGTGCGGATCTCGTGGAGCTTGCCGGTGACGGCCACCATCACCCAGGCCATGACCAGAACCACCCCGGTACGGATCGCAGTACCGAGGTTGGACTCCACTCCCGCGATACCGGCCTTACCGAGGATTGCGGTGAGCGCAGCGAAGAAGGCTGAGCCGAGCGCATAGAGCAGCCAGCCCCCTCCGTCACGCACGGCCCGGGGCAGTCCGCGCAGGTCATCGGCGTCGAGCATCAACAGTGTCCCGGCCGCGATGAGCACAATCCCGAGCGCCCCGACAAGGCTCACCCTCTCCCCCAGGAAGATGAGGGCCAGCAGCACCGTCAGCACCGTGCTCAGCTTGTCGATCGGCACTACCTTGCTGACGCTGCCGAGCTGGAGCGCCTTGAAGTAGCACAGCCAGGAGGCCCCGGTCGCCAACCCAGAGAGCACCAACAGCCCAGTGCTGCGGGCATCGAGGTGAGCCAGCTCGGCCTGCGAACCAACGACGAACACCATGCCCCAGGCGCCCGCCAGCACCACAACAGTGCGCAGCGCCGTCGCCACGGTCGAGTCCGTGGTGCGGATCCCCTCCTTGGCCAGGACGGCAGTGATGCCGGCAAAAAGCGCTGAGCCGCAGGCGAAGACAATCCACATAAGGCAACCCTAACCCCACCTACACTACCGCGCGGCGGGCGCGACAGTCCTCGCTCTCGCGCCCGCCGTTGCTGGCCCTTCCCGGTTCAGCGGGTCTTGCGCGGCACGGTGGAGGCCGCCACCCCCAGGACCACCAGGCCGAAGCAGATCAGGTAGGCCAGATATCGGAAGAAATCGTCGGAAGGCTCGCTGGCCGTCGTGAGCTCAGTGACGGCGTCGACCGCCCAGCTCATGGGCAGGGCGTCACCGACCACCTCCAGGGCGCGCGGCAGCTGGTCGCGGCTCACCAGGAGCCCGCACAGGAACAGCTGGGGCGCGATAACCACCGGCATGAACTGGACCGCCTGGAACTCAGTGCGCGCGAAGGCCGAGACCAGCAGCCCCAGGGACACCCCAACAAAAGCATCCACCAGGGCGGTGAGCACCACCCAGCCCCAGGAGGCGGAGATGTCCACGTCCAGGCCCCAGGCGGCCACGGCGCACAGGATGAGGGACTGGATGACGGCGGTCAGCGCGAAGGCGGTGGCGTATCCGAACAGGAGGTCGGCCCGGTGGATCGGGGTGGTCCACAGCCGCTCCAGGGTTCCGCTCACGCGCTCGCGCAGCATGGCGACGCTGGTGACCAGGAACATGACCGTCGTCGGCAGGATCGCCATCATGGAAACGGCAATGTGGTTGAAGATCAGGTCCGCGCCGGGATAGTCGCGGTAGACGAAGTACAGCAGGGTCAGCAGCGCGGCGGGCACGATCGCGATGAGACCGACCGTGCGCCGGTCGGCGCGCAACTGAGTGAGGATGCGGCGGGTGGTGGCCAGGTAGGTGCGCAGGCGCATCAGCGCTGCCCTCCTTTCTGCTCGGGCCGGCTCTCGGAATCGGCAATGACGGCCAGGAAGGCGGCGTCCACGGTGTCCGCCCCGGTGCTGGCCAGGAGATCCTTGGCCGTGGTGGTGGCCAGGATGCGGCCCTGGCGCATGAGGAGGACCTGGT
>ERZ773005.1063-NODE-1063-length-15934-cov-4.150891_pt1 | contig 15934 bp, 11 predicted proteins | sample MGYA00580666_ERZ773005 | MGnify/ENA primary metagenome ERZ773005 (study PRJEB29015, sample SAMEA2737999) | human oral metagenome | biome: human oral; feature: human-associated habitat; material: dental | place: China | collected 2061 ...
CAAATCTAACCCCCGCGACACGCCGAGCCAGACACACATTTTGACCCTTAACCCCGAAAAACCCCGGGATCTTCACGATCCCGGGGTTTATTCCGCGGAGACGAGGGGATTCGAACCCCTGAATCGCGCAACACGATTAACTCCTTAGCAGGGAGCCCCTTTCGGCCGCTCAGGCACGTCTCCAGTACCGACAAGCCTAAAGCATGAACCCCGAGCGTTGAAATCGTGGACTCCAACGCCACACAGGGTCCAGCCGGGCCCAGCTCGAAGAGCAAGAGCCCCCGGCGAAATCGGTCTGGCGGAGGGCGAGGGATTCGAACCCCCGGTGCCATTGCTGACACAGCGGTTTTCAAGACCGCCACCTTCGGCCACTCGGTCAGCCCTCCAGACTCGTTGATCTTACCCGACTGACACCACTCAGGCAGAGTGCCGCCCGTTGTGTCCGTCACGACAGGCGGCACTCACACGCCACGCTCAGCTACAAGCACACGCCACGCTCAGTTATCAGCGCGAAGATAACTCGCGTCGCACCACCTTTCCCATCTGGGCAAACCCCGGTGTCTCAGACCAGAGGGAACCCCTGTCACGCTTTCGTCCTCGGGACTCTCGGCACCACAGCGCGCACCCACAGAAGAAGCCGCACCGAACCTCGTACGCAGGAAGAGTCCACAGCGAACTTCACACGTGGGGCAAGTCGAAGCTCCTACACGGGAAAGACCCGCACCGCGCCTCGTAGCTCGCCAAGAACCTCACTGAGGAAAAGAGGCGGAGCAGAGAATCAGTGGCGACGGAAGAAACTGTTCCACGACTTCTTGTCCGAGGGCGCTTCCTTCGGCTTATCGAGCAGGTCTCGCGACAACGCCGAAGCGTAGGGTGGCCACAGGGGCACCCGCACGGCGAGCGTCGTCTGGATGGAGTGGTAAACATCCCAGGGCGAGCACTTGAGAGTCGCGTACCTCTTGTTGTTCGCGTCGAGACTGCGCAGCCACCGGCCGGGCTTGAGAATCAAATAGTCGTTCACATAGTCGAGGAAGGAACGGTAGCAGTGCTCGAAGTGTTCGATTTCGCCGGGTGTGGCACCATCGTCAAGCATCGCACGACGGATTGCGACGGTCGCGCAGATCCCTTCGCACACGACCCACTGCTGGTGCTCGTCCTCGCCGGCGACGGGGCTGCCCTCGAGGTCGACTGAAGTTGCAAAACCGGGTTCCCCATTGTGACGGCGCCACCCATCGACGCGAGCCCGCTCAAACAGGTCGACAGCGCACTCCATGAGGTAATCGGGCTGGGGTCGGCCAAGTGAACGCAAAGCGGCGCGCAACTGCAGCATGATGCGCGACCACTGCATGGCGTGCCCAGTCACGTACCCGTGATAGATGCGTCGCCCGTCCACGTACCCTGCGGGTTCTTCGCCCAGGGGCTTCCAATCATCGTCGTAGTACTCGGGAAGGCGAGAGCTCTTCTCAGAAGCGATCTTATTTGCGAAGGCCGCCATCTGCTCGGCCCGGTCGATCCACACGGGGTCGGTCGTCGCCTCCGCTGCCGCCAGATACGCCTCGGCCGTGTGCAAAAGGGTCCCCAGAGTGCGCAGAGGCAGCGCCTGAGTGAAAGCCTCATCGTATTGGTCTCGCACAAGCCCATTCGGCTCGATCCAATGGCGCTCCTGATCGTGAAGGGCCTCGTTGAGGAGTTCGTAGGCTCGCTGACGGTTCGCGACCGTCGCCGCAGCGAGGCCGAGGATCACATAAGCATTGTGGTACTGGGACTTCGAGCGACCCTCCTCATCCCAGGGGATGCCATGACCGTCTTCGTCCGGCTCGGGTTTGATGGAAATCCACAAGCCCCCATTGACCGGGTCTTTGAAGTAGGTGCCGATGCTCTTGAGCGCGTGGTCCGCGTAGCGCCGCGTTCCGGGCAGCCCCATGAGGACGCCGAGGGAGAAGACGTAGAGCATGCGCCCGGTGACGGCGAGGTCGATGCCTCGTTCAGGATCCGGTTCGCCCTCTTCGGTGAGATGAGCGAAACCCGTGGGGACGATCGCTCCTTCTGCTTCGGCGATCAGCGCTTGCATTTGCGTCGACAGCCATCTGTTGTGCTCAACGGAGTCAAACCACCCCACGAGAGCCTCCTTCGCATCATCATCGTTGCACCGTGAGTGACCGGCCTAACACAGCGTAGCGGCATATTTCGCCATCTCGTATGACCATTGGCCAAGATCATCGCCTCGATGACGCCAAAGAAAACGAGGGGAGCGGAAGGAGAACCCGCGAAGGTAGCACCCACGGAGTACGGGGGCACGGAAGGAGAGTCTGCGAAGGGACAGTCAGAGCAGAACAGGAGACGAGGCCGAGGCCGCGCCCAAGAAAGACAGGAGACGAGGACGGCGGCGCGGAGGTAGCGCCCGAGAACGACGCGCCACTGACACCACACCCGAAAAGGCCGCGCAATGGACACCAAACCCGAGAAAGCCGAGCCAAGCACACCCAGCCGAAGAAATGCCGAATCAAGGACGAGGAGTCAAACGAAAAACGGGCCCGCTTCGCGAAAACGGAGCCATTTTCATGCTCGACGGATCAGATGTCTTCGACGATGGGCCCGCTTCGCGAACACGGAGCCATTGCTTCACAAGAGCAAGGCCGGACTTCGAGAATCCCTTCCGCGAGCGCACCCAAAGTGAAACACTGTGGGCATGCATGAGAGAGCTGGCACACTTGCCCTTCCCGAAGACCTCATCAACGTCGAAGAGGTCCTGTCCGCCTATTACGACATCGAACCCGACCCGAGCATCATCGACCAGCGTGTGTCCTTCGGAACTTCCGGACACCGCGGATCCTCGCTCGACGGCAAGTTCAACGAAGCACACATCGTCGCGATCACCGCAGCGATCGTCGAGTACCGAGCGAGCCAGGGCATTGATGGCCCGCTCTTCATCGGCCGTGACACCCACGCACTGTCCGAGCCCGCCTGGCGCACCGCCCTCGAGGTTCTTGCTGCTGCGGGAGTGAGTGTGAAGATCGACTCGCACTCCTCCTACACCCCGACCCCCGCCGTGTCCGTGGCGATCCTCGGCGCAAATGGAGCCCCGCAGGAGCTGCGCACCTCCGGGCCGGGTCTCGCCGACGGTATCGTCGTCACCCCCTCGCACAATCCCCCGCGCGACGGCGGCTTCAAGTACAATCCGCCTCACGGCGGACCTGCCGACACGGACGCGACCGGATGGATCGCGAACCGCGCCAACGAGATCCTCGAGGAGGGCTGGCGCAAGATCCCGCGCATCATCGGCGCCCCGCTCTTCGAAGACGAGCACTTGGAGAAGTTCGACTACCTCACCTACTACGTCGATCAACTTGACCAGGTCATCGACATAGATGCGATTCGCGAGGCCGGGGTCCGCATCGGCGCAGACCCCCTCGGCGGAGCCTCCGTCGACTATTGGGCGGCGATCGCGGAACGCTACGGCCTCGAACTCACGGTCGTGAACCCCGTTGTGGATCCGGCCTGGCCTTTCATGACGCTCGACTGGGACGGCAAGATCCGCATGGACTGCTCTTCCCCGAACGCCATGGCTTCCCTGCGCCACGCCATGACACCGGACGAGAACGGCAACACCCCCTACGACATTGCGACCGGCAACGACGCCGACTCGGATCGTCACGGGATCGTGACGCCCGACGGTCTCATGAACCCGAACCACTACCTCGCGGTCGCGATCGACTACCTGTTCCAGCATCGCCCGGGATGGAAGGAGGATGCTGCGGTCGGCAAGACCCTCGTCTCCTCCGCCCTCATCGACCGCGTCGTCGCCTCAATGGGCCGCAAGCTCATCGAGGTCCCCGTCGGCTTCAAGTACTTCGTTCCCGGTCTGCTCGACGGCTCCGTCGGTTTCGGCGGCGAAGAGTCCGCCGGAGCCTCCTTCCTACGTAAGGACGGCACCGTGTGGTCGACGGACAAGGACGGCATCATCCTCGCGCTGCTCGCCTCGGAGATCCTCGCGGTCACCGGCAAAACCCCCTCGCAGTTGCACGCTGAACTGGTTGAGCGTTTCGGCGCCTCCGCTTATGCGCGCATCGACGCCCCCGCAAACCGCGAGCAGAAGGCGAAGCTCGCCGCTCTCTCACCCGAGGACGTGACCGCGACTGAGCTCGCAGGGGAGCCGATCACTGCTCGCCTGGTCCGCGCGCCTGGGAATGACGCTGCGATCGGCGGCTTGAAGGTCACGACCGAGAATGCGTGGTTCGCTGCACGCCCCTCGGGCACCGAGGACGTGTACAAGATCTACGCCGAGTCCTTCAAAGGCGCCGAGCACCTCGCCGAAGTCCAGGCGGAAGCGAAGAAGGTCGTCTCCGACGCCCTCGGCTAAGACACACTGATCTGGGGTGTCACCCGACTTTTCGGCCCCGTCCTCGTCCCGCTCGACGAGGACGGGGCCAAGTCTTTGAACATCGACATTCACGCGGAGCGGAGGGGATTTCTCTTCCATGCCCATGGAAATACGCTTATTCACCGATGAGGGCGTAGCGGCAGCTCGGGATCTGTAGTTCTGGAAGGTGTGGCGCGCGGGTTTAAGCAGAGCAGTAATGGTCACCCCTCGAACCACTCGCGTCTGAGTTCATGGCGCCCGAGTTTAAGGAGGGCTGTGATGACTGGAAGGAGGTCTTTGTCGCACCCCGAAGGTAAGTATCCCTTCGAGGGTTACGTGGGCGTGTTAGATTCGAAACGTGATTGAACTGGATTACGCGTTCCTTGCTGATTACGCTGCGATTCAGGAATCAAAGCTGACCGCAGTAGGAGCGAGCTTCACTCGCATGGTAGTGCGCGAGATACCCAGCCAAATCATGCTCAGTGTTGCCGGTCGAGTTCGGGTATCGACGGACATTGATGAACTCAATCTCGCCATCAGGGCCACAGTTCCGCAGCAGAGCTATCAGTTGGATGGAACCTTGAGGATTTCCGACCTGAAGAACTTACCCGAGTATGGAGAAGGCAAACGCGGAGCAATGTTTGCACTACAGTTCAGTCTTCCCCTCATGGAATTAGGAACCTACGTGATTGAGGTTGACATCCTCGAGACTGAGGGAGTGGACCGCGTCCTCAAGTTTGAGGCAGTTTCTCTCTAAACGCCCATGCCTCGGATTAAACGCATCAGCTATCACGGTCGTCGAAGAGCGGCCGAACGACAGATCAGCGAGCAAGAACTCCTTGAGGTTCTGAACGACTACTCCTTGTCGAGACCGGCAGCTAATGGCGACAGAATGCTCTTCGAGGGGTATGTACATGCTGACGGAAGCCGAGTGTGCGTCGTTGTATCCTGGCCCCCGGACGAGACTGACGGCGTCGTAGTGGTCACTTGCTGGCGAAAATGACTTTCTCAGACACTAGGGTGGAGGGCATGAACGCACAGACGATCAAGGTCGAGCTGGATTGGACGGCGCGAGCGTGCTACATCCGTCTGTCGGATGCGACCGTCGCACGCACAGAACCCTTTGACGACGATATGTGTCTGTTCGTTGATCTGGATGATATGGACGAGGTTGTCGGAATTGAGATTCTCGACCTGGATCGGGATATTCCGCTGAGTGACTTGTGTCGACAGTTTCATATCCGTGAGAAGAGAGCGGCGATGATCGCTCACCTTTTGCCTAGCGTCACCAAGACTCCTCTGTTCACCGTCGTGGCAGACCCGGTGATTGGCCACGGTCAGACCATCACCATGCAGAAGAACACCTCCCGGCTTGCACAGCATTAGTGCGACAGTCCGCCGAGGGCAGTCTCGGAGGCCACAGGGATCGCGGATCCTGCGATCACGTCACCTCCGATGATGAGGGTGGTCGCGTACCGCACAGCAAGTACTACATGGAGACTTCTGCACAGGGACACACCACCTAACCCTCGTTACCACTAAAGACTGCGCCAACACCGTCATAGCCAACAGCAGCTCGTTTTGAGCGACTCCACGGTCACCAACTGAGGATCGGCAGAGTCTCGACAAGGCGGGGAGGCGCTCAAGCTCAGCCGAGCTGCGGGTGCGCGATCTGACACGAAGGAGTGAGGTTTTCGCACTTGCTGGTCGATAGGATCAACGGGTGCTCGGCCCCTATCTCGACGTCTTGAAACTCAACGGCTCTTGGAAATTCTCCCTCGCCGGACTGATCCTGCGCCTACCGATGTCGATGACCTCCATCTCCATCGTCCTGCTCATCAAAGCAAGCTACGGGAACTACTCTCTCGCGGGCCTCATGGCAGCCCTCAATGTCATCGCGACCGCACTATGCGCTCCCATCATCGCCCGCTACGTCGATCGTTTGGGCCAGCGTAAGGTCATGGTTCCGCTCCTCACAATCGAGGTCGCGGCGAACGCCGCTTTCCTCCTTGCCGCAATCATGCACGCCTCCCCCGTCCTCGTAGCTCTCATCACCGTTATCGCGGGCGCAACGTGGGGAGCTCCCGGAGCCTTCGTGCGGGCCCGGTGGACGAATGTGTTGAAGGACCACCCCAAAGACCTGACGACCGCCTACGCTCTCGAGTCCGCCATCGACGAGTTCGTCTATATCCTCGGCCCTGTCCTTTCAACGGTCCTCGGTACCCTCTTCCACCCCGGTGTCGGCCTCGTCCTCATCTGCCTATTCCTCGGGATCGGAGGATTCTGGTTCTTCTCGCAGAGCGCATCCGAACCCGCTCCCCGCCCCAAAGCCGAAGGACAGCATCACCGTTCGGTTCTACGTAATCCCGCTGTGGTCGTCATGGTCCTCACCTACATCGCAATGGGATCCATGTTCGGTGCGAACGATGTCGCTGTCGTCGCTTTCGCCGCCGCCCTCGGCGTCCCCTCCATGTCGGGCGTTCTCCTCGCATTTTTCTCCATCGGGTCACTGCTCGCGGGCCTGTGGTACGGCTCGCGAAAGTGGACGCAGCCACTGTGGAGTCTCTTCGCCTTCGGCGTCGTGCTTCTGGCGATCGGCACCTCGACCTATCTCTTGGCCCATTCGATTCCCGTCATGGCGCTCGTCATGACCCTGACGGGGATCACCTGCGCGCCGACAATGACGAATGTCAACACTGTGATCGCGAGGATCGTCGCACCCGAGCGCCTCACTGAGGGCCTGACCTGGGTTGGTACCTCTCTCAATATTGGCTTGTCCCTCGGCTCGGCCATGGCGGGCCCTGTGATTGATGCCGGTGGGGCCCGCTCCGGCTACTTCGTCATGGTGGGCGCAGCCTGGGTGATGGTTGCGATCATGGTCCTCGGTCTTCCTTCCCTGCGTCGGGCGACCACTTCATTGCACCCCAGGATTGAAGAATAAGGCCCGTGTACGAGGGGCCCTGTCTTCTCTTCGTCGCAAATTCGGGCAGAATAGGCGTGTCCTGCTAGGAGGCCCATGTTCGCCAGACCGCTCATTGACGATGAGTCACCGTCCCTGCTTCTCACCCTGAGTTCCTCTTTCGGGGAAGCGGGTTCGAAAGCGCTTTCCAGATTCCTGGGTGAGTGGGGTTTTCATCCGGGGATCGTTGGTTTCGGCGGACACGGCTCCACACGCCGCGCGCGCGTCCTCGGCCGCGTCATCATGGAACGCTCCGGTGATGAACGCTCCTGGCTGGCCCAGCGGCGCGGGTGGCGTCAATTCTTCGACGCGCAAGTCCCTCGCCAGCCCGTCCTCGTCACCGTTGGGGATCAAAAGCGCATCGCCTTCGCAGATCGGGGCGGCTATATCGACCTGTCCGTTTCAGGACACGGTCTTGCGGCGGGGTGGCACAGCGCGTGGATGCAGGTTCTTCACGAGGGCGATGTGCGCGCTGCTGGTCTTCACGAGGGCGATGCCCTCTACTCGGCCCCCACGAAGAAGCGGCTCGTAAAGGAGCGCCCCCTAGAAGAGCCTCTCCCCGGCGAGAAGGTCCCAGATGGGGTCTTCGCGCTTGAGCCTTGCTTGGGTGAGCCCCTCCCTGGCGAGATCTGGCCGGACAAGGCCTGCACTCCTGGACCTCGCGCGGACAAGCCCTGCCCGCATGAGCCCCGTGACTATGAGTCCCCTGCGACTCATCGTGTCGGCAGGGTGCGCGCGGGGACACCAGTGTCCGTCGCGCTGCGCATTGTCGGCGACGAGGAACGGATCGGTGTCGTCTCAGACATTGACGACACCGTCATGGTGACAATGCTGCCGCGTCCCCTCGTCGCAGCGAAACACTCCTTCGTCGACCGCGTCTCCGCGCGCGAAGCCGTGCCCGGAATGGCGAACTTTCTTCGCTGCCTCGCCCGGAGGGGAGCTCGCGGACGCGCTGTAGCCACTGAACATGCGCCTGCCTTCGGTGCTCCCGTCATCTACCTGTCGACCGGAGCGTGGAATGTCGTGCCCACCCTGCGCGATTTCCTGCAACGCCTCGGCTACCCGCGCGGCGGATTCCTCATGACGGATTTTGGACCATCGAACACCGGTTGGTTCCGTTCTGGCCCCGAGCATAAGCGGCGTGAATTGCGTCGGCTCGCCCGTATGTTCCCGACAATGAAGTGGTTCCTCGTGGGCGATGATGGGCAGCACGACCCTGAAATCTATGCCGAGTTCGCCCGCGAGTTCCCACTCAATGTTGCGGGGATCGCGATTCGTTCGCTTTCCGAGATCGAACAATTCCTCTCGCACGGCACCTTTGAGGCTCTTGTTCCCGATGCCCTATGGACCGTTCCCCGCAGGATTCCAGTGTGGTTCGGTTCAGATGGAGACGCCCTCGTCAAGGAGATCCACGAGGGTGGGATCTCCCGGAATGAGAGGCCGTGAAATGAGGGGTGCGAGGCCAGGGGCTGCACAGTAAAAGGGGCTGCTCAAGGGGTTCTTTGGCTCGAAAGAGACGCTTCTCGAAAGGGCTCTTTGGCTCGAAGGGGACTCCTCGGCCGCCAATGCTTTGCTTCTTTCACTACTCTCATAGAACAGCTCGACCCTATTCAGGTCTCCAAGCAGCCAGGGGAGCTCAAAGTCCGCAACTGTCCTCAACACCCCTCGAGCAAGTTGAGAGCTCAAAGCCGCAAGCAGCCCGATCCCCTGCCGTGGTTTTCAACTCGCAGTTCGAACTTCAGTTCTCCGATTGCGAATCGGCGTCCGACTGTCCTTCCACAGAACCTGATTGCGCAGCCGCCTGCTCGGCCTTCTTCAGACTCTCCTCCGAAAGGGGAAGACACCCCGAAGGCCCCTTCAAGGGGTCCTTCGATTCTGCGATACGGCCAACCTCATCGGAAACGGAGGAAGAATCGTAGAAAGTCCCCAAGAGGACCGTCACCGTCTTATCAGTCGACTCACTGAGAACGACCTTCGACTTCGGGAAGAAACGAGCAACCGTATACGCCTCATCCACTGCGGCCGGGCCAACGTCGATCTGCACCACTCCAGCGTATTCAGGGCTGGCATTGCTCGGCTCGAGAGGCTCATAACCGGCATTGACGAGCAGAGTCGTCGCCTCACTGGCCAAGCCCTGACGCGAAGTCGTATTGAGGACTCGCACCTGAATCGTCGAGGGATCAACAGGAGTTGCGCCCTCGGCCGGACACGGGATCGTCCCCGGGGTCGCGTACTTCGTGCCCTTGGAGAAGTCATTCGCGAAAGGCACAGGAATCAGCCCGGTCAAAACGAGGAGACTGATCAGCGCGAGGGCGAGCATCACAGCTCCAGTGGAAGCGAAGACGATGTTCTGTCGGCGCTGCCTTTGCTTGAGGAAACGCTGACGCGGAGTGAGGGGATACGAAGTCACAAGACCAACCTACTTCACCCGGAGTCAACACCGGGAGTGCGACACATCCTGCACCCATCTCGGGCACTCCTTGACCTGGCGCGCTAGCGTTGGCCCATCCGTCGAACTTCATTGAAAGGACCAGCATGGGTTTCCTGAGCAACGATCTTCTCACGCGCATTCACGAGCGCGCTGGCGCTCACGACCTCGCAAATGAGTTCCCCGTAGATGACCTCGAGGATCTTCGAGAAGCGGGGTACCTCTCAGCTTTCGTGCCGGAAGAGTACGGAGGCGCAGGACTGAGCCTGGAGGAGATCGCGGCCGAGCAGACTCGCCTCGCAAAAGCGGCTCCGGGCACCGCCCTGGGCATCAACATGCACCAGATCATTGTCGGCCTGGGGCGCCACCTCCTTCGTAATGGGAACCCTCGTGGTGAGATCATTTTGCGCGACGCCGTTGCCGGTGAGCTCTACGGTTTCGGTATTTCTGAACCTGGCAACGACCTCGTCCTCTTCGGCTCCATCACGAAGGCCCTACCCGACTCTGAAGGCGGCTATTCCTTCGAAGGAGTTAAGGTCTTCACCTCCCTCGCTCCGGTGTGGACGCGCCTGATGACCTTCGGCCGCGATGATTCGGGGGAAGACGGGCCACGCTCGGTATTCGCGATTCTCAAGCGCGAGGACGGGGGCTTTTCAATCAAGGACGATTGGAACACCCTGGGTATGCGCGCCACCCAGTCGAATACGACGATCCTCGAAGGCGCATACGCGCCCGAGGATCACATCCTCACCCGCTGTGAGCCCGGTCCCTCGAAAGACCCGGTCGTCTTCGGCATCTTCTCGCACTTCGAGATTCTTCTCGCCGCAACCTACATGGGCATTGGGGAACGCGCGATCGAGGTTGCGGCTGAGCACGTCAAAACCCGTCGCTCCGTGAAGAACCAGAGCGTGTACGCCAATGATCCAGATATCCGTTGGAGGATCGCCGATGCCGCCATCACCATGAATGCCGTCGGCCCGCAGATCCGCGAACTCGCCCGAGACATCGAAGAGGGCGTAGAACGGGGTCCGATCTGGATGCCGCAGCTGTCTGCTGTGAAGAATGCTGCTGCGGAGGCGAGTCTGCGTGCGGTTGAGCAGTCGATCCGGGCCTGCGGCGGAGGCGCCTATTACAACGGACACGAGCTTTCTCGCCTTTACCGGGATGTTCTGGCTGGGCTGTTCCAGCCCAGCGACCAAGAGTCGTTGCACGGTGCGTGGGCGAAGGTGGTCCTCGGGCCTGTCACCGAATAGTCCTGGATTGTCCTGGTGTTTGGTGGTCCCTGCCTTTACTCGCCCTCTGGACACTCCCTGACGTGCCTCCCCGCGCTGGGCGATCCCTGTCTTTCCCCGTTCTCTGGGCACAAGTCGGACAATGGCTGCGTCAAGCACCGTTTGACGGTTTTGTTTTCCCTGATCAAAGACTTTTCAGTCTCATCGCGGATGGTGCGCGCACTCCAGCGGGGGTGCCATTGTCCGACTTGTGCCCAGGCAGGGAGCTTCACCAGGTGAAAGCATCGGATGTGATCTCACCTTGGGAGGAAGTCATCCAACCGCCCCTCGCGAGGGCGAAGGACTTGCCATTGACCTGGTTCCAACACGAGATGCCGTCCATCGTGGAGGTACAGGCGATCTGCCCATTCTTCGCGTACTCGCCGTAAGCAAGCACCGGTGCCTGCGCGAGGTCCAGGGCGACACAGGATGCCTCCGCACGGTTCCCCTTGAGGGAGAGGACTCCGACGCCCTCATCCCCCCGGCAGGTCTGATATGCGGTGCCCTCCCAGGAGTTCTGGGCGATCTTGCAAGTGGCCTGATCATCCGACAAGAAACAGACAATGTTGCCCGAAGGTGAGGAGAATCCGGGCATGGTCTTCGCGGTGGCCGGAGCCGGGAAAACGATAGTGCTCTGGGCGGTATCGGGCTGTTGAGGTTTGTTCTCAGCTTCAGGTGCCGTGGGCTGTGTCTGATTTGTTTGAGAATCCGTAGAGTTCGGGGAGGTGGAATCTCCTTCGCCACTGGAGAAGTCAAAGAAGATAAAACCGAGGATCGCGAGCAGAGCCACAACAAGTCCGATCAGGATCCACATGGTTTTCCTATCGCGGGGCGCAGCTTTCTTTTGAGGGGGAGTGCTGAACTCGGGGAAAGACGCTGTGGCGGAGCTAGGCGCAAAGGCAGGAGACGGTGAAGCAGAAGGAGCTTGTGTACGAAGCGTTGGCGGATAGGTCTGGGCACGAGTGGACGCTGTGGGACCGACAGGGGGATGGGCAGGCCCTGAATTCGGCGCGGCAGGGCCAACAGGAGGATGCGCCACCCCTGGATTCTGTGCAGGAAGGCCGACAGGGGGATAGCCAAGACCTGGATTCGGTGTGGGAGGGCGAACAGGAGGATAGCTCAGCGTCGAATCCGGCCCTGTGGGCAAAGCAGGCGGAGTCGGCACTGCAGACGGATTGGGCACCACTTCGGGATGATTTGGGTAGACCAGAACAGAATCAGGCGTGACGGGATCTGGCCCTCGAACAGGAAGCGCAGACTCGGGGGTCATGGGAGCGGGCCGCGGATAAGTGAGTTCAAGATCCGCAAGCGCGTCGCCTGGCCCCGGATGAGTAGGCCCCGCATCGGGAACGCTGCTCTTCTGGGGAGTGTTGTCCGACTCGGGCCTCTGAGAAGCGACGGCCGGGAAGATGGACCGCCGGTCCACGGCCACGTCCTCGTCTTGGGGAAGATCCTGAATGGGAATGATGGCCGTCGCCTCAGCATCGACGGACACGGCGGCAGGCCTGAGGGGTTCACCAGAGTCTGCTCTACGGCGTTCGCCGACCAGCGCAACGATCTCAGGGTCCCCTATGTCCTCCAACCAGTCGAGTAGCCCCGGATACACCTTCGGGTGACGAATCACTTGGGCGCGCAGATCCGGCGCGAAGTAGGCGATGAGTCTGAGCTGTTCAGCCGATGTCGTGGGATCGACGACGAGGCCTTCCATTTCAGCGAGGGTCATCGGGCTTTCCATCAGTCCTCCAAAGGGGTGTCGCCCCTCCACTCTAGCTGCGGGCGGCTCCTTCTCGGTCTTGTCTGCACAACACACATGCTCATTGACGAGGAGGCGGGGGCTGCGCGCGGGTCAGTGGCATGCGCCCGCGCGCTAGAGCCGTCCCCGATTCCGCATTGTCGTGGGCGACTGAACTCAGAGGCATGCACGTGCGGGCCAGAACGGATGCTGACGAGGACACTCCCCCGGGCCCACAGGTCAGTGGCGTACGCGTGGGCCAAAGCCGCCCGGTGCACGGGGGATCAGCTCTACGCGCTTAGAGGCATGCATGTGCGGGCCAGAACGGATGCTGCGAGAGAAAACCCAAGCCCCACAGCTCAGGAAACATGCACACGCGAACCAGCGAGCCACGCCTGCACATCCTGGCGGATAAAGCTGAAATCAAGGAGGTTCACTACTAACAGGGCCCCCACGTCTACGCATCAGGCGAGTGGAGCGGCATCGAAGAATGCTCGCACCCCGTGACAAAAGCGCGTGCGTCAACTCGCGATAGCCGCCTGTCTCTAACGGACCACGAACTTTCTCGAAGCGTCCGACACCTTCGAAGCATCAGAAACGTTCACAGCATCCGAAGAGGCGATGCAGAATCCGACGGAAAGACCACGAACTACGTCTACACTTCGAGGCGTCTTGCCAGATCAGTCGGGACGGAACTCGAAACTGTCGAAGCCCAGGGCTGTGCAATCACGCGCGAGCGCCGCGACCTGATCGTCCCAGCCCGCCCCCTTCGCCTCGAAGCCTTCCGGGGCTCCGAAAGCCCGAGCTTGCTGCAAGGCGAAAGCCCTCACTCCACGCTCTTTGAGTTCTCGGGCGACTTCGAGCCCATCGAAGGGGCCACCCGGATAGACGGTGAGTCGGACCTCGTGCGCAACTTCCGGATGAGCAAGAACGAGATCGAGGGAGGCCCAAGCCTTCTCAGCCGCACCGGCTCTGCCCGACACCTGCTCGTAGTTCTCCGGCATTGCCTTCACGTCGATCCCCACCCAGTCGACGAGGCCCTCTTCCAGGATCGTCTCCAGTCGCTTCGGATAGGCGCCCGCGGTGTGCAGTCCAACGTGGAAGCCGAGTTCCTTCACTCTGCGCATCGCGGGAAGGAGGGCGAGCTGGCGCGTCGCCTCCCCGCCGGAGAAGACAACCCCATCGAGAAGTCCGTGCCGACGCGACAGCAGATCTTCCACGGCGCTCCACGCAACCACACCGGGGATCTTCGGATCCAGGATCGCCGAGTTCTGGCAGTACGGGCACCTCCAGGGGCATCCCTGGCAGAAGACCGAGGCCACGAATCGTCCTGGCCAGTCCACGGTCGATAGGGGAACGAGTCCGGCGATCTGCAGATCATCGGGGGTGAATCCTCCGATGCGGAGCGGGGCCCCGGCCTGCTCGGCCCGGGCCCCAGCTTCACTCGATTCGCTCATGATGAGTGATTCGACCTCGCTTTTCAGCGCTGGTCGACCGGCGGGAAGGCGGACACCAGTTCACCGTGCTGACCAGCCGCGTCCTCAGAGAACATCTGGCGTTCCGCGTATTCGCCCTTCTTGCCGATATTGAAGGATTGGACGGGACGGAAGTAGCCCATGACCCGGGTCCAGACCTCGCAGACCTGGGGTTCGCGCTCGGGGTGCGCTTCCTGGCACTTCGGACATTCGAAGTGTTCACCGGCGAGGTAACCGTGGACCGGGCAGATCGAGAAGGTCGGTGTGATCGTGATGTACGGGAGTTTGAAGGCGGTCAGCGAGCGCTTCACCATTTCCTTGCAGGCCGCTCCCGAGCTCATGCGTTCCCCCATGTAGAGGTGCAGGACCGTGCCTCCCGTGTACTTGCCCTGAAGGACTTCCTGATCCTCAAGAGCCTGGAAGGGGTCGTCGGTGTAGCCGACAGGCAGCTGAGAAGAGTTCGTGTAATAGGGCTGCTCCTCGGTCCCTGCCTGGAGGATACCGGGGTAGCGCTTGCGGTCCTCTTTCGCGAAACGGTAGGTCGTGCCCTCAGCTGGGGTCGCTTCAAGGTTGTAGAGGTGGCCGGTCTTCTCCTGCAGTTCCACCATGCGTTCGCGCACGTGATCGAGGATGCGCACGCACATGTCAAAGCCGCGGGGATCGGTCAAGTCGTACTCGTCACGCGTGAAGTTACGGACCATTTCGTTCATGCCATTCACGCCGATGGTGGAGAAGTGGTTGTCGAGGTGGCCCAGGTAGCGCTTCGAGTAGGGGAAGAGCCCGTGGTCCATGTGGAATTGGATCGTTTCGCGCTTGCGCTCGAGGGAATCGGCAGCGAGGTCAATGAGCCGGTCGAGTTCAGTGACGAGGGCGTCCTCGTCACCTGCGAAACGGTAGCCGAGTCGCGCCATGTTCATCGTCACGACGCCGATGGAGCCGGTGAGTTCAGCCGAGCCGAAGAGGCCGTTGCCGCGCTTGAGGAGTTCACGCAGGTCGAGCTGAAGGCGGCAACACATGGAGCGGATCATGTGCGGGTCGAGATCGGAGTTGATGAAGTTCTGGAAGTAGGGAAGGCCGTACTTCGCGGTCATGTCGAAAAGGAGGTCCGTATTCTCGCTATCCCAGTTGAAGTCCGGCGTGATGTTGTAGGTCGGGATCGGGAAGGTGAAGACCCGACCGTCCGCGTCGCCGTGGGTCATGACCTCGATGAATGCCTTGTTGATGAGGTCCATTTCGTGCTGGAGTTCGCCGTAGGTGAAGTCGCAAACCTCGTCAGCGATGAGGGGGTACTCGTCTCGCAGGTCGTCCGGGCACGTCCAGTCGAAGGTGAGGTTCGTGAAGGGGCATTGGCTGCCCCAGCGTGAGGGGACGTTGAGGTTGTAGATGAGCTCTTGCATGTTCTGGACGATCTGCTTGTATGTCATGTTGTCCAGACGCACGAAGGGCGCCATGTAGGTGTCGAAGGAGGAGAAGGCTTGAGCGCCGGCCCACTCGTTTTGGAGGGTGCCGAGGAAGTTGACGATCTGGCCGCACGCGGAGGAGAAGTGGGCAGGAGGCGCGGAGGCGATTGCGCCGGGAACGCCGTTGAAGCCCTCCTGGATCAGGCGCTTGAGGGACCAGCCCGCGCAGTATCCGGCGAACATGTCGAGGTCGTGGATGTGGTAGTCGCCGCGGCGGTGAGCCTCACCGATCTGCGGGGTGTAGACCCG
>ERZ773005.1065-NODE-1065-length-15916-cov-6.765715_pt1 | contig 15916 bp, 14 predicted proteins | sample MGYA00580666_ERZ773005 | MGnify/ENA primary metagenome ERZ773005 (study PRJEB29015, sample SAMEA2737999) | human oral metagenome | biome: human oral; feature: human-associated habitat; material: dental | place: China | collected 2061 ...
GGTGCGGGCACAGAGACGCGCACGCGGTAGGTGCGCGAGACGGCGTCCGCCATCGGCGCGACCTCGCGCACCGTGCCGGAAACGACGCCTGCGCCGAGCGCCCAGAAGGATACGGCGACTTCCTTGCCCGGCGGCACATCGGCGAGACGATCTTCGGGCACAGCGATCTCGACCTCAAGGTCACCCGACTCGACGAGTGTCACGACCGTCTGTCCTGCGGCGACAACCTGTCCCGCCTCTGCCGCCACGGCAGAAATCACGCCGGGCGCATCGGCAAGAGGCTCCGTATAGGAAACGGCATTGTGCCCCTCTGCCGCTTGGGCGAGCGCCTGCCGATAGCTCGCCGCCGCCGCCCCATAGGCAGTCTCGTACTGGTCGAGCACGGCGGCGGGCACGGCCTCGGCCGCGTAAAGCTCGCGGTAGCGCGCTGCATTTGCCGCCGCGAGGTCGAGCTGCGCCTTCGCTGCATCAACTGCGGCGTCGGCCTGCCTCGACCTCTGCACGATGTCGGAGGCGTCGAGGCGCAGGAGCGGCGCTCCCGCTTCCACGCGGTCGCCGACGTTGACCGCACGCGCGATGACGCGGCCGCCGACTTGGAACGCCAGATTCTTCTCGTAGCGGCCGCGCACGCTGCCCGCATAGTTGACCGCGTGCGCCGCCTCATTCGTCTCGACGCGCTCGGTGCGCACCAACGGCGGCCTCGCCTTCTCGGGAGGCGCATCGCCGCAGCCTGCGGCACTGACGAGAAGCCCCGCCAAAAGGAGCGCCAGAATACTGCGTACCCCATATCTCACATCGTTTCCCCCTCTCCGCTTCCCGCAGGTTTCAGTGCATCGCCTTAGCGATGAGCTCCTGGAAATCCGCCTTCGCCGAGCGTTCCGCCAAGGTTCGGAAATTGCGCTCCACGCAGGAGATGTCCTGCGGCGACAACGTATCGATCAGATAATTGACCCATGAGTTCATGACGGCCATCAGGAACGGATGCTGCATGCGGCCGTACTCCGTCAGACGGATGCGCTTGATGCGGCGATCCTGTGCATCCTTCTCACGCCGGATGAAGCCCTTCTGCTCCAAAAGTTTTAGCGTGCGCGCCACGGCGGACTTGTCCGTCTGAAGCACGCGCGACAACTCCTCCTGGCTCGCCCCTTCGCAGTCAAAAAGGCGCAGCAGCAGGACATACTCCGAATATGTGATTTCCAAAGGGCGGCATGCCTCCAACACATAGCTGCGCGAGCGCCCGTCCAAGACGGAAAAGCAACGCGCCACCTGTAAATTTTCCATGGTTATCCCCTCCCATACATGGCAGATGCGACAGCCGCAATCTCAGTTCCATGACGTACAGATTCTCTTCGTTGATTATATCAACATTTTCCTTATATTTCAACAAATCGGTTCTCTCTGCTCATTTCCGTGCGGCAGATGCATGACCCGCCGGAAACGCATCATGCTGTTCCCCCTCTGCCGGATCCGCTGCCTCTATCCAACCGTTGTCATCCACCAGCGCATCCCATACATCATGCAGAGCGTCCATATCCTCATAGAAATCATCATGGGAGCATTCCAATGCATCGGGAGCGTCGTACTTATACAGATAGATTCCATCTTTTGTCGTATGAAGCATGATCTTATAAATGATTTCCCCGCCATTACAGCGAACCGGCTCCTTGAGCGCTGCGTATTTTCTCATCTTTGCACCTCCTTACAGCTTCCAGGAGCAACGAATCCGTTTCCGGCAGATATTGCGGATGATCGTACAAGTTGACTTCCCTATAGCCGGACTTCGGCAGAATCTCTAAGGCAAGGCTGTCCAGAATGTCCATTTCATCGTATGTTTCCGTATCCATATCAATACGAGCATAAAAACAGCCAAGAAATTCATAGGGATCATCTATGGGATTCTTGTGCCATCCGTATATCCAGTAGAGATGCGCAAAATTTATTACCGCTTCCGGCTCTGTACATTTTGCACGCAGATAATCGCATGCCGCACAATATACATCGCTCCAACCATGCTGCCTCACGAGCTCTTCGGCATCGTTCTCGATTTCATACTGCTCCTCTTCCGACATTTCTTCGTCCCAATATCGATGAAAAAGACGCTCGATTTTCTCGTCCAATTCATGATGCGGCAAGATCCTGCCTTCTCTTTCCATATAAGCGTTTCCTTTCATTTCTCAGGCAAAGGCGGGACGGTGACCATGACGATGTTCTTTGTCAGCACTTCCTTGTTGATATAGTCTCTGAAATTTTGTGAAATATGTCTGCCGAAAGCTTGCCACATTCGTCCGTCATCCGAAATGCTTTCGAGGATCGTCACATCAACCACATTCCGAACCTCATCATCGCCGTTTTTCCAAAGATGCTCAATCAAGCCGCAATATTTCTGAAACGCTTCACTCTCTGCCTGAGACTCGAATTCATGCAGCATCGGCGTATTGATCGTTTCCATCGCAAAAACATGCGCGAGCACCTCCCCATATTCCTTGCGATGCTCCGCGCGATACTGCTCATGCTGCAAAAATGCGGCAGCAATGCAGTCCGCCATTTCCTGTATATTCATGCTTCTCATACTCTCGACGCCTTGCCGCGCAACGCCTGCAAGTTCCACCGTGCCGCGGCAGGAAATGAGCGCCTCGCCTTCGAGGAAGAACCGCCTGCCCGTCTCAACGAAGAGCGTGCCGCCCGGCTGATCGACGGCGATGCGCGTGCCCTCCACCGCGTCTCCCAAAGCGAGCGCGAGCGCGAGACTGCCTGAACCGCAGGCACGCTCAAAGACGCGGCTCTCAGCACGCGGCACGGCGACGTAAGGACGGATGCGAAAGTGATCGCGTCCCATGCGCTCAAACGGCACGACTCCGTAAGCATCGGCGTCCGTCTCGCGCATCAGACGGGCAAGCAGCTCGTCGTAATCCGCCGCTGAGAGGTCTGCGGCTTCGACGACGAGATGCGCGATGCCCGGAAGCGATACACATGTTGCCGCGTCTGCGAAGGGCTGCCCTTCAAACGAAAGCCCCGCAAGCGAAAACCGCCTCAGCTCATGCGCCTGCGGCATCTCGGCGCGTGCCAGCCAATGTCCTGCACCGAGCGGACGCGCCTCCGCCCGAAGAGGCCCTTCCGCACCCGAGCACTCAATAAAAAAAGGTGACTCAGCACCTTCAGCTGCCGCCAGAGCCGCCGCCGAAAGCGTCGCATTGCCGCAGAATTCCCCGCCCGACATCTCGATGCGAAGAAGCGCCTCCTCGGAGTGCGGCGCAACGAGGAAACCCGCCTGCTCCGCCGCCAGATGATCGTAATCCATCGCCTCAGCGAGGAGCGCGGCACGCACCTCCTGCGCGGCCTCCCCGCGCAAAAACACCGTCGTATTTCCCAGCGGACTCAGCTTGATGAAATCCAATTCCATAAATGATCTCCTACGAGAAATGCGCCTTTTGCTCGCTGTTTCCACAGCACAGGCAAAAAGCGCACAACACTACCGACAACGAATTCACAAAAGCTGATGCATCTTTCCCAAGCTCTCAATCTTATCCAACGGCCACTGCGAGACTTCAGAAATATCCTGTAATGACCATTTTTTCTTCTTCAACATGTTGAGCACGATTTCTGTCACGCCCTTTTCCATGCCCCTTTCCATGCCTTTTTCCATGCCGATCTCTTGTGCTTCCTGAAGCTGGACACGCTTTGCCAATTCAGGATCCCACTTGAAGCTCACCATGTCAAAAACCTCCTCCATCTCACGTTCAAGAAAATATTCCGACAAAAAATTCTGTTCGATGCAATAGCAAATCGCCTGCTTGACAGCCCCCTCAAGACTCATTCCCGCCGCTGTCCTTCGGCGCACCTGAGCCACGAACATACTGTACCCCTTCAGCGTACGACTCCTCTCAAGAATCCTGCTGCCAGGAATCTCATTGATATTATACGCCTTGACGCAAAGCTCCAACGATGTGGGTTCTCCTTCAAAAGCTTCCGACAGGCGCATTTCCCATTCATCGGGCGCCGGGTCAAGGCCATTGTAGAATACATAGAAACACGGTGCTGGCAAACGAATGCGTCGCGTTCGGTATGGCGCATCTTTCGGCACTTGCTTCCGGTAGAGCTTCGCCATATACCAAAACATACGCAAGGGCATATTCTCGTTCAAAGTACTCTGGTGCTCCATCAAAACAATCTGCCGCGTACCCGCCAAGAAACTCACATCATTCTTCTCGTCGTTGAAGAATGTCCCCTGCAGCGTCATGAGCCGTATTTCCTGCAAGGAAACATCTCGTCCAAAAAGCCCGCGATATACATCCTGCAAATAATCTTTGCGGCGGAATATATCGCAAAAAAGCGAATCCTTGTACGTTCTCTTCACCCGCGCCATACAGCTCTCTCCATATCAAAAATATCCTTTCTCTATTCTATATTCTATCACGAGATCTGTACTCGCTCAATAAAAAAACACGAAATACAGCAAGGCTGTGCGCCAGTCGCAAGCTCGCGCACAGCCTCCAAAACAACTAAAACATTACAACTTCGTGATGTCCTTGCCGAACCACTTCTCCGAGATCTTCGCCATCGTGCCGTCGGCGCGCATCTCGTCGATGACCTTCTGCATCTTCTCCTTGAGCGCCGTGTCGTCCTTGCGGTAGGCGACGCCGAACTGCGTCACGGGGCCGACGTGACCGTCGAGCGCGGCAATCTTGTCGGGGTGCTTCGACATGTAGTAGCGGCCGATGATCTCATCGCAGACAATCGCATCGACGCGGCCGTTTTCAAGATCCATGAACGCCGACAAATAATCCGCGTACTTCTTGACGTCCTTGTAGCCCGTCGCGTCCTTGTGACCGTCCACATAGTCCTCCGCCGTGCCCGAAGCGCTCTGCGTCGCGACGATCTTGTCCTTGAGGTCGTCTTCCTTCGCGATCGAAGCGTCATCCGCACGCTTGAAGATCACCTGCTGATCGTTCATGTACGGCTCGGAAAAGAGCAGGTTCTTTTTTCGCTCCTCCGTGATTTCCAGACCGTTCCACAACGCGTCGATGCGGCCGCTCTGGATCTCGGCCTCCTTGCTCGCCCAGTCGATGCCCTTGAACTCGACCTCCGTGCCGAGGCGCTTCGCCGCCTCCTTCGCCAGTTCCACGTCGAAGCCCGTGATCTCGTTCTTCTCGTCGAGGAAGCCCATCGGCGGGAAGTTGTCGTCCAGACCGATGACAATTTTCTTTGGCGCGTCGTTTGCCGCCTTCTGTCCGCCGCATCCCGCCATAAGACCTGCCGCGAGCATGAGCGACAAACAGACGAATAAAATTTTCTTCAAAACAAAGCACTCCTTTTCTTCGTTAAAGTATTATCATAGTGATATTATACATGGACAGCGAAGATTTGCCAAGGGGAATCTCGTCATAATTTTCGGCTCTTTGATGCGCCAAAACGCCGCGAGGGAGCACAATTTCCTGCTCCTTCGCGGCGTTTTACGGAATCCTGCCTGGAAAAGCACGGATAAATCCGGCGCTTCCTCACATGCTCTTCGTCAATTTCTCAATGTCGCCCGACACTTCCTTCGCCTGCACCACAGACGTATGGATTTCCTTCATGCCCTCCGCTTGCCTTTCAATCAAGAGATTGATCGTCTTGATCTTCTCCTCGATGTTGACCGAGGCCTTCTCCATCGAGCCGAGAGCCTCGACAATCTTGCCGACGGCCTCCTGACTGCTGTCGGCAAGCTTTCGCACCTCTTCGGCGACGACGGAGAAGCCCCTGCCCGCATCGCCCGCACGCGCCGCCTCGATCGAGGCGTTGAGCGCGAGGAGGTTCGTCTGCTTCGAGATGTTCATGATGAGCTCCGTCATCTTCAGCGTGTTCTCCGTCTGCGTGCGCGTATCCTCTGCCGCCCGCGTGATTTCCTCCTGTACGCCAGTGATCTCGGTCGTGCGCTCCGCCGTCTCGTCCACGCGCGTCGTAATCGTCTCGATCGAGTTGTAAAGCCCTTCCATCCTTGAGCCGAATTCCTTGTAGAACTGTTCCTTTCCGGTCTTCAGCAGCGTGATGTCCTCGATGGCGCCGGCGACCAGAACGGGGGTGCCGTCGGGCTTTCGGATCGTCTTGCCCACGGCGTGAAACCACAGGTATTCGCCCGTCTTCGTCTTCAAGCGATACTCGAGGTCGAACGGCGTCCTGCCGCTGCGATCCATGATATGCGCCTGAAACGCCTGCAAGGTGCGCGCCTTGTCCTCAGGATGCAGGCGATCGGCCCACGAGTTCAGTCTGTTCGGAAAGTCCGTCGTATTGGAGAAGCCCAGGAGGTGGCGGAAGCGGTCCGACCACCAGAACTCATTGTTCGGATTCGTCGGATCATCGCCGACGACCTTCATGTTCCACGAGCCTTCCGCCAAGATGCTGTCGATCGCCTCGTAGCGCTTCAAAGTGTAGTCGAGATATTCCTTGTTCTTGACCTCCTCGTCGATGTCGACGAAGACGCCGATGATCTCTTCGGGATGCCCGCTCTGGCTGCGCACGACGTTGCCCGAGGCATGAAACCACTTGTAGCTGCCGTCGTGCACCTTCATGCGGTAGTCGACGTCGTAAGGCGTATTGCCGCTCAGATCCTTGATGCACTGCGTGAAGGCGGAAAGCGTTCCGTCCACATCGTCGGGATGCAGGCGCGAACTCCAAGATTCCACCGTATTGGGGAAGTCGTTCTCGTCACGGAAGCCGACCATGCGGCGGAACTCGTCGGACCAGATGGCATAGGCGATGCTGAAGTCCGCATTGATCTTCATGTACCAAAGCCCCGAGTGTACAGCGTCATTGACCGTGCGGATGCGGAACTTCTGGTACTCGATCTCCTCATTCACCTTGTCAATGAGCGCATTGAGAGCACCGGTCCACGGTTCGCGCGAATCTGCCTTGGGAAAAAGCTGATTCTTCTCATGCCCCTGTGCAAGCCTTTGCATGGCTGCCGTCAGATTCTGCCCGTCATTCGGAGCGGCCGCGGCCTTCTTCATACCAAACATCAAAATCTCCTCCAATAATACTATTTTCCGTTCATACCTTCTCTATAAGTACTAGAATATAGCGTTTAACAGAAATTGTCAACTATACGCTTTGTCCTGATTTTCATAGAGCTATGGCATTTCTTTCTGTAAACATGTATAATATTCGTATTGCTTCAGCATTTTCTCCATGAATCCATCCGGGTTCTTCATCAAGAAGTGTTTGGCGACGCGGCTTCAGATGCGTTTCCATACGGCAGAAAGGCGGAATCCTCATGCACATTTCCAAAAAGTTCAAGGCGCTCGTCCTCGGCGCCTCCCTCCTCACGGCGAGCCTCGGCTTCGCCGGCTGCGGCCAAAGCGCTGACACGAAGGACGTGAAGATCGGCGTCGTGCAGCTCGTCGAGCACAACGCGCTCGATGCAGCGAACAAGGGATTCGCCGACGGACTCAAGGAGCGCGGCTTCGAAGAGGGCAGGAACATCTCCATCGACCGCCAGAACGCGCAGGCCGATCAGTCGAATCTGCAGAACATCGCGCAGCGCTTCGTCAACGCGAAGATGAATCTCGTCTGTGCGATTGCGACGCCCGCCGCGCAGAGCATGGCGAACGCGACGCACGACATCCCCATCGTTGGCACGGCGATCACGGACTACGTCGGCGCGAAGCTCGCCGCTTCGAACGAGAAGCCCGGCGGCAACGTCACGGGAACGAGCGACATGAGCCCCATCAAGGAGCAGATCGACCTCATGCTGAAGATCTGCCCGACGGTCAAGACCATCGGCGTCATCTACTGCTCAAGCGAGGTCAACTCCGAGGTGCAGGCAAAAGCGATCGCCGAATATGCCGAGAGCCGCGGGCTGAAGGTGCGTACGGCGACGATCTCGACCGTCAACGACATCCAACAGGCGGCAAACAGCCTCGTCGGCGATGTCGACGCCTTCTTCGAGCCGACGGACAACGTCATGGCCTCCGCCGTGCCGACGCTTCTTGCCATCACGAACCCCGCGAAAAAGCCCGTGTTCTGCAGCGAGGACAACTGGGTCAAGGCGGGCGCGCTCGCGACCTACGGCATCGACTACTACAAGCTCGGCGTGCAGACGGGCCACATGGCCGCCGACATCCTCGAAGGCAAAAAGAAGCCCGCCGAAATGCCGATCGAAATGGCGAAGGAACTCAAAGTCAGCATCAACAAGAAGAATGCCGAAACGCTCGGCATCGAGATTCCTGCCGACATCCTGAAGGACGCGCAGATTTTCGAGTAACCTCCGCCCCATCAAAACCATGATGCAGCCGCAAGCGCTCTCTTGCGGCTGTATTGTCGAAAAGGAGACTTTCTCTCTATGGATCTCATCATACCAACGATTTCCCAAGGACTCCTCTGGGCGCTCCTCGCCATCGGCGTCTACCTGACCTTCCGCGTCCTCGACATCGCCGACCTCACCGTCGAGGGCAGCTTCCCGCTGGGCGCGGCGACGGCAGCGACCCTTCTTGCCGGCGGCGCCGCGCCGCTTCTCGCCATCTTTGCCGCCTTCGTCGCGGGCATGATCTCGGGCGTCGTCACGGGACTTCTGACGACGAAGCTCAAGATTCCCGCGCTCCTCGCGGGCATCCTCACGATGATCGCGCTCTACTCCGTGAACCTTCGCATCATGGGCAAGGCGAACCTGCCTCTTCTCAACACGCAGACGATCTTCACGCAGGCGCAGAGTTTCGGCCTCACGCGCGAAGTCGCCGTGCTCGCCATGGGCTTTCTCGTCGTCGCCGTCATCGGCGTCGCGTGCTACTACTTCTTCGGCACGGAACTCGGCGCGGCGATCCGTGCGACGGGCGACAACCCGCACATGATCCGTGCGAACGGCGTCAATACCGACATGACGATCATCCTCGGGCTCCTGCTCTCGAACGGCCTCGTCGCCATCTCGGGAGCGCTCGTCGCGCAGTCGAACGGCTTCGCTGACGTCGGCATGGGCGTCGGCACGATCGTCATCGGCCTCGCCTCCGTCATCATCGGCGAAGTGCTCTTCGGCACGCGCAGCTTCAAAAACTGTCTCCTCTCCGTCATCGGCGGCTCCATCGTCTACCGCGCCGTCATCGCCATCGTCCTCGAACTCGGCATGCCGCCCAACGACCTCAAGCTCTTCACGGCGGCGCTCGTCGCGCTCGCACTATCCCTGCCTCTCATCCAGGCGCACATCCGCCGCGCGAAAGGAGGCTCTCGCTGATGCTCAAACTTCAAAACATCGCCAAGACCTTCAATCCCGGCACAATCACAGAAAAGTACGCGCTCCGAGGCGTCACGCTGCACCTTTCTCCCGGCGACTTCGTGACCGTCATCGGCGGCAACGGCGCGGGCAAGTCGACGCTGATGAACTCCATCGCCGGCACCTTCCGCGTCGATGCAGGCAGCATCGTCATCGCGGGTACAGACATCACGAAGTGGCCCGAACACAAGCGCGCCAAGTACATCGGGCGCGTCTTCCAAGACCCCATGATGGGCACGGCGGCGGGCATGATGATCGAGGAAAACCTCGCCATTGCCGCACGCCGCGGCAATGCGCCGCGCCTTCGCTGGAGTTTCTCCAAAGCGCAGCGCGAACGTTTCCAAGAACTCTTGGCAGGACTCGACCTCGGCCTCGAAGATCGTCTCGAATCCAAGGTCGGCCTGCTCTCGGGCGGCCAGCGCCAAGCGCTGACGCTTCTCATGGCGACGCTGGCCGAGCCTAAGCTCCTGCTCCTCGACGAGCACACGGCGGCGCTCGACCCCAAGACGGCGGAAAAAGTTCTCGACATCACGAAATCCATCGTAGAAAAGCGCAAGCTCACGACGCTCATGATCACGCACAACATGAAGGACGCCCTTCGCCTCGGCAACCGCCTCATCATGATGCACGAGGGAAACATCCTCGTCGACGTCAAAGGCGAGGAAAAATCGCGCCTGACCGTGCGCGACCTGCTCGCGCTCTTTGAAAAGGCTGCGGGCAATGAAATGACGAATGACAGCCTGCTGCTTTCGTGAAATAAAATTTAAAAGCATCGCCCGACTCAGCATCGGCGCGATGCTTTTTTCATCCCTTTGTCATCTCTTCGCTTTCCGCTCTCCTGCACTCTGCCCTGCCTACTTCGCGCCGTGCTCCTTCTTCCAGCGCTTGATGCTCAAAAGCCGTTCCTTGAAGCGTCCCTCGACGCCCTCCACCGTCGGCTCGTAGTAGACGCTTCCCAGAAGATCGTCGGGCAGGCACTGCATGTTCGTGAGCTTGTCCTTCGCATTGTGCGCGTACTGATAACCCTTGCCGTAGCCCTCGTCCTTCATGAGCCGCGTCACGGCATTCCGTATGACGAGCGGCACAGGCTCAGCGAGACGCTTCGTCGCATCGGCCTTTGCCTTCAAGTAGGCGACTTCCATCGCGTTCGACTTCGGCGCGAGCGCCATGTAAACGGCGGCCTCCGTCAGATGAACCGAGCACTCGGGCATGCCGATGAAGTGACACGCTTGATACGCCGCGACGGCAAGCTCCAGAGCGCGCGGATCGGCAAGTCCCACATCCTCGCTCGCAAAGCGCACGATGCGCCGTGCGATATAGAGAGGATCTTCGCCCGCTTCCAACATGCGAGCGAGCCAGTAGACCGAAGCGTCGGCATCGGAGTTTCGCATCGACTTGTGAAGCGCCGAAATCAGATTGTAATGCTCCTCGCCCTTCTTGTCGTAAAGCAGAGACTTCTTCTCCAAGCACTGCTCCACCGTTTCGCGCGTGACCTTGATCGCATCCTTTTCGACTTCGCCGTTCAAAACGACGATTTCCAAGGTCGAAAGGGCTGTGCGAGCGTCTCCGTTGGCGAATACGGCAAGCGCTTCCAAGAGATCACCGGCAATTTCCACCTTCTGCTCGCCGAAGCCCTCGGGAACGGCGAGCGCACGGCGCAGAAGCCCCAGGATGTCCTCCTTCTGCAAGGCCTTGAGCACAAAGACGCGGCAGCGCGACAGAAGGGCGCTGTTGATCTCGAACGACGGGTTCTCCGTCGTCGCGCCGATGAGGATGATGCTTCCCTTCTCCACAAACGGCAGAAAGGCGTCCTGCTGCGCCTTGTTGAAGCGATGGATCTCATCGACGAAGAGAATCGTGCGCTCGCCGTACACCGTGTTCTTCTCCGCCTCCTGCATGACCGTGCGGATCTCCTTGATGCCGCTCGTCACGGCGGAAAAGTCGATAAAGCGAGCCTTCGTCTCCCGCGCGATGATGCGTGCGAGCGTCGTCTTGCCGACGCCCGGCGGCCCCCAGAAGATCATCGAGAAGATCTTGTCCTCGGCGATGAGCTTCCTAAGCATCTTTCCCTTGCCCACGAGGTGCTGCTGCCCCACATAATCCGCGAGACTTTTGGGGCGCATCCGCGCCGCCAGCGGCAAATCGACCTCGCGCCGAAAAAGTGACTCCTGTTCCATTTCCATCCTCCACACCTCATTTCTTTCCATTATAGCAGATATCGCCATGGGTCAAAAGATGAGCTTAAGACAAACCTCCCAACCTACGATATATTTTAGAAGAGAATTACTATGCAAAAATGGAGTGAGCCTTATGTACCGCTTCTTGGAAAATTTTGAAACAGGCATCCCCTTTATCGACAACGGACACCGACGCCTTTTGGAGGACATGGAAGAAGCGCGCGAGGCGCTCGCTGCAGGCCATGAGGACGAGTACCACCGACTGATCGGACAGATCTTGGCGACGATGCACGATCACATCGTCAAACAGCACGTCTACGAAGAAGAAATCATGGCCATGTCGCGCGACGGCGAGCTTGCAAATCAGAAGGAGGCGCACGCACACTTTCGCGAAGTCATCGACCGGCATAAATCCTCGATGAACTTCCAGAACGACCAGGAGGAACTTGTAAGCCTCCTGCACTTCCTCAACGAATGGTTTCTGCAGCACATCTTATCGAGCGACATGCTGATCGGCAGCGCACTGAAGAAAGCGAAGGCCGCCGCCGCCGAGGCGAAAGCGAAAGCCGCAAAGGAGGCGCGGGCAGCGGAAGCGACACACGCCGAGGAAGCGGCCAAGGCGCAAGAAGCGACGGGCGAAGCAGCCAAGGAAGGTCAAGCAGCACCCGCTGCTGAAGGAGATGCGAAAGCAGGCATCGGGGAAGAAGGCTCAACGCCCCAGCCGACAGAAGCGCCCGCCGCCCCTGCCAAAAAAGCGACGAAGAAGCGCACAGCCGCGAAGAAGCAGGCCAGTGTTGCTGCGTCTGCTGACGAAAGCGACAAGGATGAAGCGCCTGCCGCGAAAGCAGCCAAACCGGCGGAAAAAGTCAAGAAAACCGCCGAAGGAAAGCCGACGGAGAAAAAAGCCGCTGCACCTGCTTCTGCGGCCAAACCTGCCGCAAAGGCAGCCGCTCCCAAGGCAGCGAAGCCGACGACGACAGTCATCAAGGCGAAAAAGGCGCCCGCCGACCCCTTTGCCTTTACCGACGAATTCCGCACGCAGATTCCGCTCGTCGACAAGGAGCATGAAACGCTCTTCAACTTGGTGCGTCAGACATACGAACTCGTCCACGACGAGTTCTGCGTCGACAAATTCGACGGCATCGTAGAAATCCTCGAAGAACTGCGCAACTACACGATCAAGCACTTCGCCGATGAAGAACGCTACATGAAGAGCATCAACTACGGCGGCCTTGCCGAGCAAGTCGCCGCGCACACCGCCTTCGTCGAAAAGCTCAACAACATCGACCTCGACGAAATCGACCGCGACCAAGAAGACGCGCTCGACAAACTCATCAAATTCCTCCTCAACTGGCTCGTACAGCACATCCTGAAGGTCGACAAGAAGATGCCGTACATCGAGGAAGCGGCATTGAAGCTGACAGAATGACACGACAGGCCATCCCGTGCATGAAAACAGGGCGGCGCACAAGTCCATCCCGACTTATGCGCCGCCTCTTCGATGCGTCGAGCGCGAGGAAGCCGTTACTGCACCTTTCTGCACAAGATAGATATGATGCTCGATGACGCGCCCCAAAAAGTGGGCGATCCTTGTTGCGGCCAGCTGCAGGAAGCCCAAGATTATGAAGAGGCAGTCGAATCCCCAGACGGAGAAGATCGCCGCCCCCGCGAAGACGACGTAAAGAACCGTCAGGAGCTTTGCCAAAATCACGCCCAAGACCATGCGCACGGCGCCGCGCCGCACCATGCGGCGGTTGCGGAAGTGACGGCGCAGGAATTCCCGCACGCGCTTCCCCAGCTTGCGTGGCTCCCGCAGCATACTGCAAAGGGAAAGGACGGCCTCGCGCTTCCATTGCAGCCACGCATAGAGGCGCGTGTTCAGCTGCCGCAGCGCTTCGGGCAAAGAGGCGAAATTTCCCAGCCCCTGTAGCCAGCTCTTCACTTCCAGACACTTCCCCAGCGCCCCTTTGAACCAGATCCAGACATTGAAGTCGATCTTGCGCATGTACTGCACGATCTCCCTCGTCGAGAGATCGGCGAGGCGCAGCGGCACATAGAAAAGGCGCAGCAAGACGACTTCCAAAAAGATGAGCGTTCCACGCAGGACGAGCGCCAACGCATAGTGGCGTACATAGACCTCGGGACGCTTTCGGATCGCCCGCACCTTGCCGCGCAATTGCTGCAAAAGCTTCATGATCGAAATCCCTCCCCGCATCCCACTCTCATCCTAAAAGGATTTTAACATAAAGCATTTCCCGCCGCAATATGCAAAAATTCTGCATCATGCCCCGAAAACTTTGATAAAAAGGGTTCCCCTTGCCCTTTGCAAGAGGAACCCTTTTCTTTCACTATGCAGCTTCAGCACATACGATGCTCAGCCGATCATGCTCTTGATGTCGCTCTCGACATCCGTGATGCCGCCGATGCCGAAGGCCTCGACGAGAACCTTCGCGACGTTCGGCGAGAGGAATGCCGGCAGCGTCGGTCCGAGGTGGATGTTCTTCACGCCGAGATGCAGGAGCGCGAGGAGGACGATGACCGCCTTCTGCTCATACCATGCGATATTGTAAACAACCGGCAGCTCGTTCACATCGGCGAGGCCAAAGACTTCCTTGAGTTTCAGCGCGATGAGCGCCAAGGAGTACGAATCGTTGCACTGACCCGCATCGAGGACGCGTGGAATGCCGCCGATATCGCCGAGATTGAGCTTGATGTACTTGTACTTCGCGCAGCCCGCCGTCAGGATGACCGTGTCCTTCGGCAGAGCCTCGGCGAAGTCGCGGTAATAGTTGCGTGTCTTATGACGACCGTCGCAGCCGGCCATGACGACAAACTTCTTGATTGCCCCCGACTTCACAGCGTCAACCACCTTGTCGGCAAGCGCAAAGACCTGCTCATGCGCAAAACCGCCGACGATCTCGCCCTGCTCCAATTCCTTCGGAGGCGCACACTTCTTCGCCAACTCAATGACAGCGGAGAAGTCCTTCCTGCCGTTCTTCTCTTCGATGTGCGGACAGCCGGGGAAACCGACGGCAGCCGTCGTGAAGATGCGATCCTTGTAGCTCGCCTTCGGCGGCACGATGCAGTTCGTCGTCATGAGAATCGGGCCGTTGAATGACTCAAACTCTTCCTTCTGCTGCCACCAAGCATTGCCGTAGTTGCCCGCGAAGTGTGCGTACTTCTTGAAGGCCGGATAGTAGTGCGCCGGCAGCATTTCGCCGTGCGTGTAGACGTCGACGCCCGTACCCTCCGTCTGATCGAGCAGTTCCTTCAAATCCTTGAGATCGTGACCCGAAATCAAGATGCCCGGGTTCTTGCGCACGCCGAGATCAACCTTCGTGATTTCCGGATTGCCGTAAGTCTCCGTGTTCGCCTTGTCCAAGAGCGCCATGACATCGACGCCGTACTTGCCCGTCTCCAGCACGAGAGCCGTGAGATCGTCGCCCGAGAGGCTGTCGTCCAGAAGCTTCGCCAGCGCCTTCTGCATAAAGGCATCAATCGCCTCATCGCGATAGTCGACGACATTCGCATGATGATTGTACGCCGCCATGCCCTTGAGGCCGTACGTCGCAAGCTCCCTGAGGCTGCGGACATCCTCGTTCTCCGTCGCGAGAACGCCTACGTCTGCCGCAGCCGCCTTCGCCTGAAATTCGCTCCTCGCACCGTTCCAAAGAGCCGCCGCCGGAAGCCTCGACGTGTCGGCAAGCTCCTTCAGCAGCTCTTCCTTCATGCGCAGCGTCTCTTCGATCGCATCGGCAATCGCCGCATCGTCAAAATTCGCATTCGTGATCGTGACGAAGAGATTCAGCGTGACGCGATCATTGACCTCCCGGGAAACCGTCTTTCCCGCCTCGCGCAGCGCCGTCGAAACGGCGGAAATTCCCTTCGTCACGTAGATCAAGAGATCCTGAAGCCCTGCGACCTCCGGCTTCTTGCCGCAAACACCCACCTGCGTGCAGCCCTTGCAGCCCGCCGTCTCCTGACATTGAAAACAAAACATCTTGTTCTCCATATATACCGTCCTCTCTCCTTCAATATGACGGGAACTGCGGCGCAGTTCCTCTTGACAGCCCTATCATAGCAAAGAGAACATGCCTCTTCGGTAACACTTGTTACCAAAACGAAAAAAGCCCTTCATTCTCTTGATTGAGAATATTTCTTCCTATGCTTTTGCACTCGTACAATCTCAAATACTTTCCACTATGTATCAGTCAAGCAATCTCCTCATCCGAAAATCCTGCCGCCGCAAAGTTTTTCTAAAAAAAGAAAGTTCCCCCTAGCTTTTTCAGAAGAAGTCTGCTATACTTAAGCAGTCGGGGCGTGGCTCAGCTTGGTAGAGCGCTTCCTTGGGGTGGAAGAGGTCGTGGGTTCAAATCCCGTCGCTCCGACCAGCTTAGTATTTTCAAGCCTTCAGGGGTTATCCGAGTCGCTTTCGGATAGCTCCATTTTTTTACCATGAAGCCCCAAGAGGTCAAGCCGAAGGCGCAGACCGATTGGCTAGGCT
>ERZ773005.1066-NODE-1066-length-15915-cov-13.742812_pt1 | contig 15915 bp, 11 predicted proteins | sample MGYA00580666_ERZ773005 | MGnify/ENA primary metagenome ERZ773005 (study PRJEB29015, sample SAMEA2737999) | human oral metagenome | biome: human oral; feature: human-associated habitat; material: dental | place: China | collected 2061 ...
CAAAGTTTCCTTCCATGCCGTCACCTGCTTTACCTCTTAATCTGAGAAATACGGAATTCCATCTCGCCTTTAAATATATCAAATTTAAGTCTGACTGAACACCGTTTCATGTAGTTATCCGTAAGAAATGGCGAAGCATGCTACTGAACTACCTACAACGCTTCGCCACTTTCTCTAAGTCATCGATATTCCATACTTTTATATAGCAATCTTTACCGCATGAGGGTTTCATAATATTTTTTATCTTCATCCTTAAACACATTAAAAATAATGCGTTCCATAGCATTCCCATGCGTTTTCTGCCAATCTCTGACGGTATTCACGGCAATCTCTGCTGCCTTCTCATTAGGGAAATGAAACACGCCTGTAGAAATACAGCAAAAAGCAAGACTTTTAAGACCTTCACGCATACATAAATCCAGAGTGTTTGTATAACAAGCGGCAAGCTCCGTTTTATGCTTCTGTGTAAGAGGCTCCGTTACGACAGGCCCGACAATATGAACAACCTTCTTGGCCGGCAAATTATACCCGTCCGTCAGCAGGGGAATAGCCGTAGGCTGTACATAGCTCTGCCCGTATTCTTGCTTTAATAACTTCATTTGCCTGTCACATTCTGCCCGCATTTGAACCCCTGCATAAGTTTGAATGCAGTTGTCAATACAATTATGGCCCGGCACAAAGCAACCGAGCATGGCCGAATTGGCTGCATTGACAATCGCATCGACGGCAAGCCGCGTTATATCACCTTGCCAAACGGACAAACCGTCACGAATGACGGGAATGTCCTGGAGTCCTATAATCCCCTTCTCCTCAGCCCGCTCACGCAAATACGCATCTTGGACAGCCAATACTTCAGCACTCATAGGTCCGGGCATACGAACATTCATGAGACCTCGCAACAATTGCCGTTTTCCGTTCCGTTCTGCCGGTACGCTGAGCTTTTCATATTCCTTGGACTCAACCCTAAAAGCCTCTATTAAAAAATTCAACCGTTCATCCTGCGTCATAACTGTCGCCTCACTTCACTAATGAACAGCCTACTCCCAAACCGTATGTTGTGTATATACTTCAAAACGACGCTCCCTATGATCACCGGCAAAGTTCACGTCTATGGTATATCGATTCCACAGTCCGTACGGATGAGTTTGCATTTTAAGAGAAAAGTATTTGTTTTCCTTATGTTCCTCATAGCTAACAGGGGAAAGCGAAAAAATATCTCTCATATCTTTTTTCTTCAATTCGTCTAGAGATAGGCTCGCAATATATCTATCGTCTATTTTTACTCCATCAAACATCGCATCTCTTGATGATATACCGAAGCGTGTAATAACACAGTCTTTAACACGTCCCTCATCTTCACGGGCCGGTGTCAAATTTACATGTCCGCACGAGTCCCCGTCTTTAACAAGCCCTACTATCTCGCCATAGTAAAAGTGGTCATTTCTCTTGTTTTTAATAATATCGTTCTCTGTCTTTCCTGCAAAGGAAAATCCTTCATCAAGCAAATCTTGTGCCGTCGTTTGTCCGACCACAAGATTATATCCGTCTACCTGAACAACCGGAGCTTTCACGGGAAGTCCCGTTATATTCAAGGCTAAGGAGCAGACAAAGGCGGACATAAAAATCATGCCCTTCACGGCATTGGCAGCTGCCGACAAGGTAAGGTTATATGCCCACCTTCCCTTAGAGGGAAGCACCATATCTAAGATGATAGACCCCAAGCCTATAACCATTCTCAGACCGACGACAATGGCAAACTCCGCATATGTCCAGAACAGAACCCTATCATTCATAAAGTACTTATCGGAGAAAATAAAATATACGAAAACACTCGCAACCAATATCCCGACGATATAGATGTTGACTTCATTTAACGCAGCCCTGTCCGTAACGTCCTCATATACATCACTGCCTCGCCCTTTTATGGCATGCCCTATTTTATACATCCACTTAGGCACGTCACGACCTTTGCGAACGGCTACAACAAGGCGAATATACAAAAACACGGTAAAAGATAAAGTAAGGCCGGCTATTATAAAAAATCCCAGACTCGAAAGAAAAAAGTTTATAATACTCACCTCAACTTTAACTATTTATCCTGTTATTCAAGATATGACAAAGTCGCTATCGCTTCCTTACCGGCAAGGCGACTGCCTCAGTCGTAGAGAGCATCCACTCCTCTATCGCCTACGGCTCTGACTCGTGGGCTTTCCTGACACGGGTGGTTTCATTGTCGCTTCAGTCACTTCGTTCCTTCACCAGCAAGGCGACCGCCTCAGTATGGCTCGATAGGTCCGGATTGATGTCGGCATATTTTAGATTGCACCAATCCTTCAACCAATTTCCGTTCGTTCTCGGAAACATATCCACAGCCATTTTTATCTCAAAATCGCCATTTTCTCGACCGCGCTCGTTCTCGGAAACAGGTCGATGTGCTTGTTCCTACTATATAATACAGCCGCACAGATTTCCCAATCGCCTCAAGACTTCGCTCTGAGGGAATATGTCCGAAAACCTGTGATTTCCCATCGCCTCGACTCTACTGCTGCCGGAAGTGATACTTGCCTTTTCCGTGTCCGGTCACCGGTTCAATGACTCCATGTTCTACCATTTCCTTCAGAAGATCAGAGGCTCTGGATGCTTTAATATCAATCGCCTTCATTACATCTGACCGCCCAAAGATCGTCTGTTCCGGAAATGCCTCACGCAGCTTCAAAATATGGCTTGCAGTTTTCGGTTGAAAAACAGCTTCAATGTCCGGTTTTAGATCGTCAATGTCCGGTTTTGCAATTTCAATGTCCGGTTTTTCTGCTTCCTTAAAGATGCCGCTAATGTGCAATGTCCGGTTATGCAACGGATGATTCTCGTTCAGCAGGAGATTGCGGAGGAATACTTCAAGGAATTCCGTCGTTTCGTGAATGCCGTTCTTCAGGTCATTGTAATTTGCCCTGACCAGCGAATTACGAAAATACCAAGCATTCTCAGCAAAAATATCGTTTGTCACATCAAAACCCAGCGTGCGCAGATATTTGATAAAGAATACCGCCGTTGTTCTGGTGTTGCCCTCACCGAAAACATGGATCTGCCACAGTCTGGAAACAAAAAACGCGAGATGATGGATGATCTCATCCATCGAGAGATTCTTATAGGAGAACTTCTTCTCTTCGGAGAAATCATAATCCAATGTCGCTCGCAGCTCCGTGGCACTGCCGTAGAGCACAGTCGCACCGTTCAGTACCCACTCCTTCTTCGTGATGTTGTAATCCCGAATACGTCCAGCGTGAGAATAGATGCCGGCAAACAGCTTTCTGTGAATGGAGATATATTCATTCGGCGTAAAGCTGAAGGCACGCTCGGAAAGCAGCGCGGCAATCCGGGCAGAAACCTTGTCGGCCTCCTCGGTGCGGTCTGACGCATCACGGGTAGGATTTTCCTCGTAGTAGGTCTGCAAAAGCGCATTTGCCTCTTCAAAGGAAATCTCGCCCTCAATATTCCGGACGGCAGTATGCACCAGATATTCTGATGTCTTCAACCCGTCAACCGCCTGCAGGCCAATGGCCGTATGCCATGCATAGCCCTTGTCCCGCTTTGCAGGCTCGGATTCCCTGATATATTCCTTAAATGGATCTTTATTCACTCCATATCACCTCGCTTTTTTGCCCATGCCATAAATCCACCGCTTCCGCAGGTCTCGTCTAACAAAACGCTATCTTTGATACAATGTACTTTTTCCGAATATGTGCCTCGGTGCCCGTAGAAAGCCTTATTTTGCGGGCTTTTTCGCGTTTTGGAGGGCAGAATCCGGCCTGCGAAATTGCTCCGATATGCTCTTGCTGTAGCTATGCTCATTCCGGCTCTGCCTCCTTTCCGAAATCCCTAAAGGGCAATCCTTAAAAAGTATGGTTATCCTTAAATTGTGTAAGGAAACCTTAAAAGGTTTAATTCTCGTCCTTTGGCACAGGAATGTAGACCATCTTCAGCGGGATCATCTTTCTGTATTTCTCGCTCAAGTCCTCGTAATACTTGAGGATGAGGTCGACGAGCTCCGTCCCGTTGATGCCACGGATGATCGGTGTGCTATCGAGATACTTCTGTGCATTCTTCGTGTAGTTGGAAAGTGTGACGAACAGGCCATAGTCGCCCTCGCGCATTGCACCTTTGAGAGCCTGGATTGTGGTTTCCTTTATGTCGCTGTCCTGACTCTTGACCTGAACAAGGATACGCGGAGGAAGCTCATCTTTGTACGCTGTAATATCAATACCACTGTCACCGCCCTGCGGAGATACAGTTGTCCGGTATCCCATTGCCCGGAACAGGTCGGCCACAAAGGCCTCCAGATCATATCCCTTCAGCTGGCGACCCAGCTCCTTCAGAATAAAGTCCTTTGTACTCTCAACTATATCCTCAGCGGTCGCACCGACGCTTTCATCCTCTGCGTCATCTGAGGTCACTGATTTCTTGAAGTCTTTATCAAGTGCTGAAAGGAACTCGTCAGCATAGTTCTTCACAGAGAAGAACGACATTGCTGACCCGACTTCATACAATGCGCCTTGAGAGAAGTTGAGACGCGGGATATGCTTGAGCCATTTCACTTTCCTGCGCTGAACATACTCCCCGTCGCTATCTTCGAAGTAATAGTCGCCATCAATGGTTCCAATGTTGATTTTTCTATCGGTCTTGGACGGAAATACTACATAGTCGCCAATCTGCACCTCGTGGAGAAACCTGTATAGCATACCGGCTCCGTTCGCAATCTGACCTTTCTTGGCATCCGGGTATGCTTCGATATAGTGTGCCTTAAAAGCATCGCGGCTTTCCTCGACCTTAGAAAGGTCGCCAAAATCCCTCCAGCCGATTGCTATTAAATCCTTATTCAGGAACAGACTATCGTTCTGAGTATGAATACCCCAGACCTTTTTATCTTCAGAATTTCCGTCCATGTTACGCCTCCAATTTTATGCCAGAGTGTTCTGGTCTTTTATTTCATCACCTTCTCCCACAGGGACTTGTAGCTGTCGACCACGTCATAAACTACATTTCCGTTGGAGATGGCCTTAAAGTGTTCTCTTGCGCAGTGAATCTTTGACTCCTCAATCAAGCGCAGCTGCATTGAGCTCATGGAGCCTTTCGTCTCTGCCACAAAGTAGATGTGTTTTACATTGCCCTCATAGAAAGCAATCGCCCAGTCCGGATTGTAGTGACCGACCGGCGTGGAAATATAGAATCCATCCGGCAGCTTCACATAAACCGCGACCTCGGTGTGCGTATCAAGGTCTGTGGCAAAATCGCGCTCATTCGATGAATCGTAAACGATATGATCGTAGAGATGCTTCTTTGCCTTCATGGCATTTACTCCCAGCTTGCCCTTGATGGTAGGATCGGTGAAAACATCCATGCCGTAATGCTCATCCAGCACGTCGTAGGTAATATGCTCGATGATTGCTGTGGCCTTTTCATCGTTGATCAGCGCAGCAGCCTTGACGATGAATTCCTCCGGATTGTCCTTAAACTGGTCAAACACGAACGGCTGAATACCCTGAAGAACCGCTTTTCGTGTAAGACCGGTCTCGTCCACCAGCTTTCCGATGAGGTCATATTTTACATTTGAGTTTGCCGTGATGGTCACACCATAGCTGGTAGACTTTTCCTTTTTGAAGGAAGCTCCGGAGACCAGCTCCTCCTTCGATTTGATGTTAACCATAGCACCGGATTCTACCCAGAAAGAAATCTTTGAAACGAGCAGCTTGGAGTCAAGGGAAGCGATAGACTTCTTAATCAGCTCGTCGGTATCAAAATCAACAACATATACGGATTTAGCATTGATCTTCGACCATAGCGCTTTGAACTCCGGCATAGCCAGCTTCTCTTCATCGACCTGAAGCTCGACGTTATTGCTGCGGGCATTCTCAGGCTGCATGCTGCGGGCATCGTAAATGGAGTCAACAATCTCAATCACCGAGGCTGCAAAGTCAGCGACTTCTTCTGCGACCTTGATTTCTCCATTTGCTTTATCCTCGTAATATTTATCAGTCAGGACGCCCTTGTGGTCAATATAGCCGTTGTCGAGCATATCATGGTGGATTGCAGAAGCCGTATCCTGATTGATATCCCGCTCATTACCCTTGTCGTCCTTGATAACCTTGTCGACAAACAGGTCAACCGTAACTGCACGCGGTCTGTCAGCGACGGCATCAGCCATTTCGGTTTGCAGCCCTTTAGCGAAGGAATCATAGCTCTCACTGGCAATAACGGTCAGAACATTCACGTTGTGAACGTCGTTTCCGAGCGCATTGGTATCCATACGCTCTCCGTCCTGATTGACACAGAGACGCAGGCCGCGGCCTACTTCCTGACGCTTGCGGACATCACTTGAGGACTGCTTCAGCGTGCAGATCTGAAATACATTTGGGTTATCCCAACCTTCACGAAGTGCGGAATGAGAAAATATAAATCTAACCGGCGACTTCTTCGGATCACGGTCAAGGAGCAGTTCCTTATTCTTCATGATCAGTTCATAAGCACTGACGTCATCCGAGGTGGTTTCTTTACGACCGACCTTGGAGTTTATCATCTTTCCCTTGCCATCGACCGAGAAGTATCCCGCGTGAGTCTTGGAGGCCTTTATGCTGTTCAGATATTTGATGTAATCGTCCTCGCCAATAGAAAGCTGAGGGTTTCCGACGATATCCTCGTACTCCTCTTCAAACATTCTGGCGTACTTTCCGTTCACCGGCTGACCTGCCGCGTCGTATTCTCTGTAGTTTGCCACTTCATCGATAAAGAACAGCGACAACACCTTGATGCCCTTATAAAAGAGCTGACGTTCCCTCTGGATGTGCGACCAAATCGTCTCTCTGATCTGGATACGGCGCAGCTGGTCTTCATCGACCGCGCCCATCACATCACCGGCGTAAATCTTGTTGCCGTTCAGGAATTCCACGGAGTCATCACGGCCATCGATCTGCTTTACCACAAAGTCGTTTTTATACTCTTCCAGCCCGCCGGAATAGTCGTAGAGATTGTCTCCGATTTTCACGACGCGGCTCTTTTTCTTTGGAGTGCCGCTGGCCATCTTGACCTCAAACTGCAGCGTCGCAGTAGGATCGCCCTTAGAAAGATTCAGACCTTCCAGATAGAGATAGCTGTCCGTGGCTGTGCTGCCGCTCTCGGTGATACCCTTGACGGCGATCTTCTTTACCAGACGCTTGTTATATGCTTCCATAGCGTCCAGACGATAAATCATGTTGTAAATGCTGTCTGACTTATGCGTAGCGGAATAACGCAGCGTCAGCAGCGGCTGGAATTCCTTCAGGCGCTCCTTTGTCTGCTTACCTTCCACAGACTGCGGCTCATCGATGATAAGAATCGGATTCGTCTTTGCAATGATGTCAATCGGCCTACGAGAACGGAACTCGTCCAGTTTCATGTAAATTCTTCTGGCATCCTTGCCCTTGGCGTTGAATGCCTGGGAATTGATAATCATGACATTGATGGAATTATCCGATGCAAAGCGGTCAATCTCTGTCAGCTGGGCGGAGTTGTAGATAAAGAATCTGACTTTCTTTCCGTACTCCTCTGCAAAGTGCTCCTGCGTCATCTGGAAGGACTTATAAACACCCTCGCGGATAGCGATGCTCGGTACCACAATAATGAACTTACTCCAACCGTAATGCTTGTTCAGTTCATACATGGTTTTGATATAGGTGTAGGTTTTGCCGACACCGGTCTCCATCTCGATTGTCAGATTGAATCTGCCCTCCAGCTTCGAAGAAGGCCGGATCTGATTTGTATGCTGGATTTTCTGTATATGCTCCAAAATCAGACGGTCGGAAAGCTCCGGCACAATCTTCTGATTGCTCCAACCGGTATAATCTCGTTCCTCGTTTATTCCGGTCTGAAATATACCGGTTCCTCTGTCCATCATATAGGTAGGTGTCAGATAAGGCTGGCCGGCAAATACATCAACTACAGCTTTGGCAGCATCTGCTTGGAATTTCTGATGCTTAAATCGTAGCTTCATAGCGAGACCTCCTTAAATAACCTTTACTCTTGTATCCGGTGCCAAAAGTTTAAAGATTTCTCCAACATTAATCTTTGAAGGGCTGTTAGCAAAACTGCTATCACGGAATACAGCACGGAGCGGCTGACGCTTTGCGATTGTCTTCACAACTTCGTCCGGGATGTTCTCATTGAAGCAAGCAATCAAGTCACCGTCGTTGTAAGTGTGAACTGTGCAGCCACCAATTTTCTCGGAAGTGTACGGCATAGAGAGAGGCAGACCCCACTCAAGCAGACAACCGAACAGCAAATCGAGATCGGAACGATCTGACTTTACATTGGACTCCAGCATAGATAACATACCCTGACTGTAGTCGTCAGCAGCATAATAGACATCGTTCATGTTGCTATCATCCAATTTAAGGACTCTAAAACCAGTGTCTCCATGCTCATTAAGCAAGGGATTGCTTTCTTTTATTTTCGTAGCAGCTCTGCGAATTCTTTCTTTGCCAATTTCGCAAACAGTTCTATATCCCGCTTTATAAGCCGGGCTTTCTTCAGATATTGTCTCCGCGACCTGAACCATAATGTATTTTCTATGACCGCCATCAGCTGCATTTAGCTTCATGAGAGCATCTGCAGTCGTTCCTGAACCAGAAAAGAAATCCATAACAATTGCATCTTTATCATCAATAGTTTGGATCAGCTTAGCAATTAATCTCGTTGGCTTAGAATAATCAAACAAATACTGCTGTTCAAGCAGCTGATGTAGTTCATCATTGGCATCCTCATTAGTACCCCAACCGCCATTATTGAGATTCACATCAAAATTAAAGACGGCGAGGGACTTTCCATCATTGCCGACTCGTGTCAATAAATCTTTGAGCATCTTTACGCGCTCATCATTTACGATTCGGCGAATGTAATTATCTTGGGTAATATACAGAAGTCCGTCACGGGCATATTCATCTAATGCGGCTTGACTGTAGATCCAATTACTATCTATTCTTACATCAGATTGAAGAACACTATCTGCAACAATAAGATCATCCAGATAAATAAGTTCCATATTTCCTGAACTCACTCGTGTGTTTGCTTTAATTACATAATCAGAATCCTTGTACTTGCTTGGCGTTCCTTTTGGAATTACTCTTATTCCACGAGCATTCGTTGTTTTAATACAAGGGTATGTTCCTTCTTCCTTTGTGCGTTCTCCAATTAGCCCGCCAAAAGAAGTATTCTTCTTGGCATAAACAAGAACATACTCTTTCATGTTGATATAGTTTTTTGAAAGGAAAGCCCCTTTTTTCTTTTTCTCCCACACAAGCTGGGCAACAAAGTTTGCCTCGCCAAAAATCTCTGAAGCGATTTTTCTTAAGTTATCCACTTCGTTATCGTCAATGGAAATAAAAATGACACCCTCATCGCTAAGCAGATTTCTCGCAAGCATCAGCCGAGAATAGATCATGCTACACCAATCGGAATGGTATTTCCCAGCCGAACTGCTATTTTCACGCCTATAATTCACATTTCCATCTTCATCAAAATAACCTGTTCCCTCATTATAGTTTTCGTTGTCCATAATAAAAAAATCAGGGTACACAAAATCATGACCTGTGTTGTAGGGCGGATCTATATAAATAATCTTAATTTTGCCAAGATAACTCTCCTGTAAGAGCTTCAAAACCTCAAGATTATCCCCCTCAATATACAGATTCTCCGTGGTATCCCAATCTACGCTATCTTCCTTGCAAGGACGCAGGGTCTTGCGGATAGGCTTATTAGCTTCAACAATGGCGGCTTTCTTTCCTACCCATGTAAATTCATAGGCCTCGTCGCCCTCCAGCACATCAGGGGAAAGCATTTGGCGCAACAGCTCAAAGTTGATGGCTTTCTTCGGTTTGCCGTTTTCATCAACAGTTTCGGTGATGCAGCTTGGAAACAGCGCTGCAATCTTATCTATGTTCTGTTCGACCATATCAGCTGTCTCCATTCTCATTTTATCCATTTGCCTTTTCCTCCTGCTTATTTCTGTTCTTATAAGCCAATCTTATCTTTTCAAACTCCGCTTCATTCTCTAATAGCTCATTCAGTTTCTCCTGCAGAAACGTCAAAGCATAGTTGGAAAACTTATGTGTCTTGCTACTCCTAGAAACTGTAATTTCCAAATGGTACTTTTTAGCTTCCTTCATCTTAAAGTACCATATGAGTGCATATAAATCCTGCGTGCTAATTTCTAATTTTTCAGCCATCTGTTTTTGTATATACGGATGGGTATCATCCGGATTCCCTTCAGGGACGGGAACCGCCTCAGCCAAATCAATGTTACCTGTGACCTTTATGACCGGAATGCCATCCGTCTCATTAAAGCTTCCTTCTTTGATGAACTTCGCCTTTTTCAATACCTGCGTAACCAGCCTTCTGTCGAAAGCAACATCTACACCATATGGAGTGGAGAACTTTCCGTCGCTATAATTCACAATTCCAAGATTGGCAGTCCCGCTTTTTCGTATCATCTCAAAAACACGAAGTAAATTCTCTCGCTCACGGTTTATACGGTCTGATATAATCCGTTCCATCTCTGCTGGTTTTATTTTTCCATTCCGCGCTCTATAGCGATAAAAGACATCCCCAGCCGTTATACTTTCGCTGTTGTTATCCTTTTGAGCAATCACCGGTTTAATTTCGGATTCAATGGCGTAAATCCATCCGATTTTCTTTTGCTCTGTAACAATGACACCATTATCATCTTCTTTTTTCTCGTTCAGAATTACCGTTCCCATTTCCCACTCTATGGCTGGGGAGAAGAGAGAATTAATGACATCGGTAAACACTTCCTGCTTCAGGTTTTCAAAGTTATCATTCTTAAGGCCTACAATTTTTCGTGGCGAATCCTGAATGCCAAAGATGATATAACCTCCACTATTGTTGGCGTAGGCCGCCATCGTTTTAGCGTAGGCCGCTGTACTTCCTTTATTGAAAGACTGTTTAAACTCAACAGTGTTGCTTTCTCTGCTTCTTAGTGTGCCTGTAGATGTTCTTCCAGCGAGAATTTTTCTGACCGTTTGATCATGATCCACTACTCAACACCTCCAGTTCTTTTTTCAATTTCTTCAGTTCTGCATTCAGCTGCACCTGCTTGTTAAGCTGCCTTTCCTTACGGACTTTTGTTTGAAGTGCTGCGATCTGCTTTTCCAGCTCCTGTCGGCGGTTATCCCGCTCCACAGATTCCTTCAGTGACTCAGTTTTGCCCGTCTCGGAGCGGAGCGAATCACCGGCAATCTGCCGCACAAAATTCTCGTAAACCTTATCAACGCTCAGGCCTTCTACCTTCAGCGGCAGCTCGTCTTCCGACAACCAGTCTGTGTGGTAGTAGGTTCCCACTTTAAAAGCGTTTGTCCCGGAGGCCGCAGCCTCTTTGTATGCTGTCCACGCCTGATACTTGCCGTCGTATTCCAGCAGAAACAGGATGTGGTACGCTATTTCTTTATCTATCTGACGGAGGACGGACTCATCGAGCTGCTGCCCGTTCAGTTTTATTTCAAAGACCTCCAGCTCAGTCACGGTTTCTCCGGCGGCAAGATTCATGGTTGTTGCGGCCACTTTGTTGCGCCAGTAGATCACCTTGATCTGATCTATGAACACTCGCTTTAGCGACGGCGATACAGAAATGTTCTCATAGAACTTCTGCTTCGGGATGCGCCGGTTAAACTCCGTGCTCTTCGGTAATCCAATCACCGGATGCACCTCCTCATTTCACTACTAAGAAGCAAATAAGCTCAAAGTCATCCAGCCCGTTGATCTCTGACATCAGGGCAGAAGTCCCTCCAGCAGAGAACAGGCTGTCAATATCGCTTTCTTCCTTCACATCGATGATGGAATTGATCGCATTGGAAAGAAGCTGTGACACTTCCTCCATGTTCCTTCCATCATCAGTTTCCTTATTGAATTTCTCGCACAGCGTCAGAATCGGTTCGGACTTGCCGCGACACAGCAGCCGGACGGTATCCAGCAGCTTCTTTGGATTCAGGTAGTCGCAGACAATCTCTCCATCCACACCGATGTACACCATGTAGAACGGATGAATGCGATTCTGGTTATCGATGTTTATGCTGTTATTGATATTCCGCAGGACAAAAATCACGCCCTCCGGATTCTCCTCCGTAGCAGGAACCACGGCATGCAGACCTTTCGGTTTCTTGGCGAGATCTTCATGCGTCTTGATATATTCCAGCAGGTCAAGCCGGAACTCATTGAGCCCCAGATCCATGATGGAAATACCTGTGGACATATCCTCGATATCCACGACCTCTTCCTGCAGGCGCTTGAGCTGCTGCTTTCTATATTCAAGGTCGCCTTTCTCCTCCGGATTAATCAGGTCGTCGTCACCGGTCGAGGTCATGATAGAAATCTTCATTCTGGTCTCAACACGGGACTTCAGATTGATATAATCGTCCAGAGTCATATCCGGCCAGAAGTTTACGAGCTGTATGACGTCGTTGCGACTGCCGATACGGTCAATTCGACCGAAGCGCTGAATGATGCGCACAGGATTCCAGTGAATATCGTAGTTGACCAGATAGTCGCAGTCCTGCAGGTTCTGACCTTCGGAAATACAATCCGTGGCAATCAGAATGTCGATTTCGGCGGGATTGCCCGGCATGAGTACATCCTTGCTCTTAGAAACCGGGGAGAAGCAGGTCAGCACATTATTGAGCGTGGCTTTCAGACCTTTTACAGTCGTGCGTCCATCAATGCTGCCGGTGATGACCGCTGTATCCAAGCCATACTTCTCTTTCATATAGACGGAGACCTGATCGTACAGGTACTCGGCTGTATCGGAGAACGCGGAGAAGATCAGCACCTTCTTATTACCCTCATTGATAGGATGCTTTATCTTGTCATCCAGCAGGTGAAGTAAGGTCTGCAGCTTCAGGTCATGCTCCGGCGTAACGTCCGCTATCATGAGTGTCAGCAGCTCAAGCGTATCTGCGTCCCGCTGCAGCTCATCGCGCCACGTTTTATAGTCCATATCGGCGAGGTCGATTTTGACCTTTTTGCCGACTGTGAAATAATCGTTATTCTCATCGTCGATATCAAAATCATTCTCGGAGGCCTCATACATATCCAGATCAGCCTTACCATTCTTTTCAAAGTTATCTATCGACGTGATGGTGCTCTTGATGAGCGCCAGTATTCTGCTCAGTGTCAGATTAAAGGAATACACAGAGCTTTCCAGACGCTTCAGGAGGTTGATGCTCATGAGGCGCTGGATACCTTGCTCACGGCCTTTCTGCGTGAGGTTATTTCCCTTGTTGTGCGTGAGGTCGATGTACTTCGACATCTTACTTGGGAAGATATAATTTGATGGCGTATAAATGACCAGCGTCAGCTGCATCAGCTGCTCGTAAATCTGGTTATAGTTTATGGCACTCGAAAGATCGGTCATGCTCGGACGCCTTGAGATAGGTTTCAAGCGCTCCGGGAACTTGCCGATTTCTTCCGTGTTGTAATATTTCTCAATGTGTTTTCTGGAGCGGGCAATCGTTACGCTATCAAGAATTTCAAAAAAGTCAAAGTCCAGAGTACGCAGGAGCGCATCTGTCGTTCTATCTTCGGGATCGAGCTTGCTCCACGCATTAAAGGCTTTCTGCGCCTGACGGAAAATCTCATCAATCGGCTTTTTGGTATCGAGCTTATCATTAATAAACTCCGAATTTCCCTCATAGGCAATGGCCAGCTGATTTTTAAGGTCAGTAAAGCGGTTATTGACCGGCGTAGCAGACAGCATCAGCACCTTCGTTTTCACGCCTGCCCGGATGACCTTATCCATCAACTTCACATAGCGGTTCTCCTGCGTGTTGGCATGAGTACCTGCGCCGTTTCTGAAATTGTGAGACTCGTCGATGACCACAAGATCGTAGTTACCCCAGTTCAAGCGATCAAGGTCGAGGCCATTGGAAAAACCGCCAGAACGAGAAAGGTCGGTATGGAAGAGAACGTCATAATTCAGTCGGTCTGATGCAATCGGATTATTTACATAGTTATCCTTATAGGTATTCCAGTTTTCCGATAGCTTCTTCGGACAGAGGACAAGGACGGTTTTATTCCTGTTCTCGTAATATTTGATAACTGCCAGCGCAGTGAAGGTTTTACCAAGCCCGACACTGTCAGCAAGGATGCATCCATTGTATTTCTCCAGCTTGTTAATGATCGCAAGTACCGCGTCCCTCTGGAAATCATACAACATACCCCAGATTTTACTCTGCTTAAAACCCGTGGCTTCGTTCGGGAGGACGTCCTCTGATATATCGTCGAGGAACTCATTGAAAACATTGTAAAGTGTCATGAAATAAATGAATTCCGGTGAGTTCTCATTGTAGGCCGTACTGATATTGGAAATAATAACATCAGTTACATCCTGCATCTTATCCTTGTCGTTCCAGAGCGATTCAAAAAGCTGCATGTACTGTGTAGAGAACGGAGTCTCCATACGGTTGACCATGTTGTAGCTGTTATTACCACGCTCGCATCCGATGTCTACGGTCGTGAAACCGTTCATCGGCATATAGGCTACTTCCTCTGCAGGCGCAGCGACAGTCATAAAGCCGCCCATGTTCTCTCCGGTAACATTGGACTTGAAGGTCGCCTTACGTCTAATCCAATCTGCGCACTCCTTGGCGATGGCTTTCTGCGTCATTTCGTTACGCAGCTTGATTTCAAATTCTGTACCATATAAACTGCTCTCACGGCTGAGACGAGGAATATAAAATTCGCGTTTTTGCTTCTCAGCCTTCTCCTTGATAAAGGTCGGAGACGTGAAAATAAAGCGGAACTCGTCCACCTGCTCCAACTGCGCCTTCAACTCTTTATATGCGTACATGGAGAAGCATGCAGCGGCAATGGAAACCTTGCTGCCACGCTTCACCGTCTGTTTTAAATCGTCCCGGACTATATCCGTGACATTGTCAAAGATTTTCATAGATTTACTCCTTTGGATGTCACGATCAGTTTTTTTCTTCCGCAGCCTCATCCGGTACTATTTCGCAAATATCTGAAATGTCGCAATTTAACTCTTCACATATTTTGACTAATACATCCGTCGTTACATTGGCACCTTTTCCGAGCTTGGCAAGGGAGGCTGAGCTTATCTTTGCCTTCTTTGCAAACTCAGTTTTTTTCATATCCTGCTCTACCAGTTTCACCCATAATTTTTTGTAAGATAATTTCATTTCGACTCCTTCGGGAGATCTTTTCTCCAACTCGGCATAAAACCGTATACGTGACTGTCCTTCTCGTCCTTGTGATACGTTATTACATTAACTCCTCTTGCTTTGAACTCTATGTTTTGAGGTATGACATTAAGATTATCTACTAAGATCACCTGTCCGGAACCCTGATGATTAAGGAAATATTGATAACTGGAAAACGTCAATCATATATCCCAATTTCTAATCTTATCTTCCTCTGTAATCGTCCGTATTACCTTACATGGATTTCCGACAGCCACAGAGTTATCCGGAATATCTTTGACAACTATACTTCCACCACCGATTACAACGTTATTTCCGATTATAACCCCCGGCATAACTTGAACACTTGCGCCAAACCATACATTATCTCCGACAGTTATCGAATATGCATATTCCAACCCCTGATTTCTTCTTTCATAATCTATCGGATGACCTGATGTATGAAATCCGCAGGACGGAGCAATAAAGACATTGTTCCCGAATATAACCTTCCCAGCATCCAAAATCACAAGACCATGATTTGCATAAAAATTCTCTCCAACTTCTATATTCCATCCATAGTCACACCAGAAGTCAGGCTCAATAAGAATGGAGTCTCCAGTCTTTCCGATAATTTCTTTTATAAGACTTTCCCTCGCAGCAAAATCGTCCACTGGAAGATTAT
>ERZ773005.1075-NODE-1075-length-15801-cov-6.595453_pt1 | contig 15801 bp, 17 predicted proteins | sample MGYA00580666_ERZ773005 | MGnify/ENA primary metagenome ERZ773005 (study PRJEB29015, sample SAMEA2737999) | human oral metagenome | biome: human oral; feature: human-associated habitat; material: dental | place: China | collected 2061 ...
TTACCATGAAGCCCCAAGAGGTCAAGCCGAAGGCGCAGACCGATTGGCTAGGCTTCTGTAAGGGCGTGAGGACATATGTACAGCGCGTCTCCTTGATGAAGCTGTCACAGGAAATGGCCGAAAAAGCAATTCCCGCCGCTCTGCGGGGCAGCTGAACATATGTCCTGAAAGTTCATACATCACCACTCCCAATGGAGATTTCTGTGATGCGATCCGCATCATCGACGGTGAAACTCACGCTCCGGTAGGACGGAAGCGTATAGATGCGCTCGCCCGGGGCATATTCCGACACTTCGCCCTCGCCGTACATCGCCACGACGTCCGCATAGTTGCCGCCGACGCGAAAGCCCGACGGCGTACGGAAGTACGGGCTTCTGCACTCGATTCTTCTGACGGGGATCTCGCCTGTCGGCCGCGAATCGTTCCTGCCGACAGCCGCACCGAATGAGATGTCGCCATACGTATAGCGCACGATGCGGAACTCATAGCAGTCATCCTGCAGTTCGAAGTCTCTGCCCAGGACAGCCGCAACTCTTTCGAGCGGCATGCCGCATTGGAACTCGACCGTGATATCCATGCTTCCCTGCGCACGCGGATAGATCAGCATCGCCTCGGATTCAGGCATCGTATGCGCGCTCGCTACGCCGCCCGCAAGGACGCTGCCTGCGAACGCCAAAGCACAGGCGAAAAAGAGCCGGAACACATTTTTCATTTTTCTCATCTCCTCCTTGTTTTCCAAAAGGCTTCGAGCAGAACTTCCTTCGCTCGCTTCATACGATATATTATACTAGATGCACGATCATTTGTGACCTGTCACAAATGACAGGTCACAAATTTTATAGAAAAAACAAACGCCCATTCCTCACGAATCTATTCTTGACTAACTATGTAACATCGTATATAATAGGAAAAGTCATCGTGCTATGCACATTTTCTAAGGAAATCGGAGGGGATTTTCATGATTTTCAGCAAGAAGAGTCTGCGGCTCGCCTGCGCTGTTCTCGGAACGGCGCTCTTGGGCAGCGTCTTTGCGGGCTGCGGCTCGAAGGAGTCGGGCGATACGATCAAGGTCGGCGCGAACTTCGAGCTTACGGGCAACGTCGCGAACTATGGCAACGCCACGATCGAGGGCCTGCAGCTTGCGATCGAGGAAGCGAATGAGGCCGGCGGCATCAATGGCAAGAAGATCGAGCTTGTTTCCGTCGACGACAAATCGGAAGCGGCGGAGTCGATCAATGCGGCGACGAAGCTCATCTCCGACGACGATGTCAAGATCATCGTCGGCCCTGCGACGACAGGTCTCGTGCTCGCCGAGACGCAGACGGCGACGGACGCGAAGGTGCCGATCATCGCACCGTGCGCGACGAGTCCCGAGGCGACAGTGGAGAACGGCAAGGTCAAGCCCTACGTCTTCCGCAGTTGCTTCATCGACCCGCAGCAGGGCGAAGTGATGGCGACCTTCGCCGCGAAAGATCTCAAGGCGAAGACGGCAATCATCTACGTCGACAACAGCTCGGACTATTCGAAGAGCCTCGCGAAGGTGTTCAGAGAGAAGTTCGAAGCGGCGGGCGGCAAGGTCGTCATGGAAGAAGCCTTCCTGCAGAAGGATCAGGACTTCAAGGCGACGCTCACGAAGCTCAAGACGGCGAACGCTGACGTCATGTTCGTGCCCGCTTACTACGAGGAAGTCGGCAAGATCGTCAAGCAGGCGCGCGAGATGGGCATCAACTCCGCAATCCTCGGCACGGACGGCTGGGACGACACGAAGGTCGTCGACATCGCCGGCGCGGACGCGCTGAACAACACCTTCTTCAGCACGCATTACTCGGAGAAGGACGCCGAGGTGCAGGGCTTCATCGAAGCGTACAAGAAGAAGTACAACCGTGCACCGAACGTCTTCGCGGCTCTCGGCTACGATGCGGGCAAAATGCTCGTCGATGCTCTGAAGCGTGCGGGCAGCGGCGATACGGAAAAGATTCGCGAGGCGCTTGAGGCGACGAAGGATCTCAAGGTCGGTACGGGAACCATCTCCATGGATAAGAACCACAACCCGATCAAGACGGCGGTCATCCTTGAGATGAAGAACGGCGAAAAGGAACTCAAGGCGAAGATTGCGCCGGAGGGGAACTGATTCCGCTTCCAGGCAAGGGAAAAGGCCGCAGAGATGCGGTCTTTTCTATACTTGGAGAAAATTTCGTTTCACAAAAGAAAGGAGAAATCATGGAGCTTTCGGAGCAAATCGCCCAGCAGCTCATCAACGGCGTGTCGCTCGGCAGCATCTACGCCTTGATCGCGCTCGGCTATACCATGGTCTATGGTATCATCAAGCTCATCAACTTCGCGCACGGTGACATCTACATGGTCGGTGCATATCTCGGCTTCTTCGCCGTGACAAACCTCGGGCTTCCCATCGTGCCCGCGCTCATCCTCGCGATGGTCATCACGGGACTCTTGGGCATCGTCATCGAGAAGCTCGCGTACAAGCCGCTGCGCCATGCGCCGCGCATCTCAGCGCTGATCTCGGCGATCGGCGTCTCGCTCTTCTTGGAGTACGCGATGATGTACTTCGTCTCGCCGACGCCGCGCACCTTCCCGCCGCTCTTTCAGGACGTGGCCTTCAGCGTCGGCTCTCTCGTCATCAACGGACAGCAGATGCTCATCTTGGGCATCACATGCTTCCTCATGATCGTCCTGACCTACATCGTGCAGTACACGAAGATCGGCAAGGCGATGCGCGCCGCGTCCTATGATACTGAAACGGCGCAGCTCATGGGCATCAATGCCGACCGCGTGATTTCCTTCACGTTCTGGATCGGCTCGTCGCTCGCGGCTGTCGCGGGCGTGCTCGTCGGCGTCTACTACAACTCGATCGACCCCTTGATGGGCATCATGCCCGGCATCAAGGCGTTCGTCGCAGCCGTGCTCGGCGGCATCGGCATCCTGCCGGGCGCCGTCGCAGGCGGGCTCATCCTCGGCATCGTCGAGGCGTTCGTCTCGGGCTTCGTTTCCTCGACGTTCCGCGATGCGGCGGCCTTCGCCATCTTGATCCTCGTCCTCCTCTTCAAACCTGCGGGGCTTTTCGGCAAAAACACCCGCGAGAAAGTGTAGGTGCGGCATGAATTTACGCAAGCAGGATCTCATCTTCTTCCTCTTCGGGCTCATCCTCTTTGCCGTTCTGCAGGGACTGATCACGGGGCGCGTCATCGGCTCTTTCTGGCAGCTGAATCTCCTGTTCCTCGGCATCAACATCATCCTGACGGCGAGCCTCAACCTCATCAACGGCTATACGGGACAGTTCTCGCTCGGCCATGCAGGATTCATGGCGGTCGGCGCCTATGCCGCCGCCATCCTGACGACGAACTTTCATGTGCCGTTTCCCCTCGCGCTCCTCGCAGGCGCCATCGCTGCAGCTTTCCTCGGCGTGCTCATCGGCCTGCCGACGCTGCGCCTTCGCGGCGACTACCTCGCCATTGCCACCTTGGGCCTCGGCGAAATCATCCGCGTCGTGCTCATCAACATCGACTACGTCGGCGGTGCGGCGGGCTTCAAAGGCATCGCGCGCGACACGAACTTCGCCTGGGTCTTCTTCGCCGTGTTCCTGACGCTGTTCTTCATCAAGAACTTCGTGAACTCCACGCACGGCCGCGCCTGCATCGCGATCCGCGAGGACGAGATCGCCGCCGAGGCCATGGGCATTCCGACGACACGCTACAAGGTCATGGCATTTGCCATCGGTGCAGGATTCGCAGGACTCGGCGGCGGGCTCTTCGCGCACACGCTGACATATCTGAATCCAACGTCATTCACGTTCATGCAGTCCTTTTTCTTCCTCATCATGGTCGTCCTTGGCGGCATGGGCTCTCTGACCGGCTCTGTCGTCGGCGCATTCTTCGTCACGATCCTGCAGGCGGCGCTCGCAGACTGGCCGGAATTTCGCATGATCATCTTCGCCGTCGCCCTGATCCTCTTCATGCTCTACCGCCCCAAGGGAATCTTCGGCTATGTGGAACTCACGGCATTCGGCCCGTTGAAGCGCATCTTCGGCAAAGGAGGTCAGGCGAATGGCTGAATTACTGAAAGCGGACGGCCTCGCACAGGTCTTCGGCGGCCTGCGCGCCGTGTCAAACTTCAACATGGTCATCGAAAAGGGCGAACTCATCGGCCTCATCGGGCCGAACGGCGCAGGCAAGACGACGGCGTTCAACATGATCACGGGCGTCTACCGTCCGACCGAGGGCGAGCTTACCTTCAACGGCAAGAGCATCGTCGGCAAGAAGCCCAGCGAGATCACGGCACGCGGCATCGCACGCACCTTCCAGAACATCCGCCTCTTCTCCGAGCTAAGCGTCCTCGAAAACGTCAAGATCGCCTACCACACGCGCACGAAGTACACAGTCGCCGAAGCCGTGCTTCGCCTTGGCAGGTATTTCAAGGAAGAGCGCGAAATAGAAGAGAAGGCGAAGAAGCTTCTCGCCATCTTCCACCTCGAAAAGCAGGCGCACGAACTCGCGAAGAACCTGCCCTACGGCGCACAGCGCCGCCTTGAGATCGCACGTGCTCTCGCCGCGAAGCCCCAGCTCCTCCTCTTGGACGAGCCGGCGGCCGGCATGAATCCGCAGGAGACGCAGGAACTCATGGAAATGATCCGCTGGATCAAGAAGGAATTCGGCTTGACGATCCTCCTCATCGAGCACGACATGAGCCTCGTCATGGGAATCTGCGAGCGCATCTACGTCCTCGAATACGGCGAAATCATCGCCGAGGGCACACCGAAAGAAATCAAGGAAAATCCCGAAGTCATTCGGGCCTATCTCGGCGGGGAGGCGTAAAGATGGCAGAAATCATGCTGAAAATCGACACCATCCATGTCTACTACGGCGCGATCCACGCGCTGAAGGGCGTGAGCCTCGAAGTCCACAAGGGCGAGATCGTCACGCTCATCGGCGCAAACGGCGCGGGAAAGTCCACGACGCTGCGCACGGTATCGGGACTGCTCGCGCCCAAGAGCGGCGGCATCTCCTTCCTCGGGGAAAACATCGCGGGCATGCCCGCGCACGAGATCGTCAAGCACGGCATATCACAGGTGCCTGAAGGGCGGCGCATCTTCGCTGAGATGAGCGTGCAGGAAAACTTGGAGATGGGCGCTTTCACGCGCAAGGACAAGGCGGGAGTGGAAAAAGACTTCGAGATCGTCTACAACCGCTTCCCGCGCCTCAAGGAACGCCGCAAGCAGCAGGCGGGCACGCTCTCGGGCGGCGAGCAGCAAATGCTCGCGATGGGACGCGCCCTCATGAGCCGCCCGAAGCTCCTCCTCTTGGACGAGCCGTCGATGGGGCTTGCACCGCTCCTCATCCGAGAGATCTTCTCCATCATCGAGGACATCAACCGCGAGGGCACGACCGTCCTCCTCGTCGAACAGAACGCCAACATGGCGCTCTCCATCGCACACCGCGCCTACGTCATGGAAACGGGCAGGATCACGCTCCAAGGCGCGGCAAAGGAACTCGCAGCGAGCGAAGATGTACGAAAAGCCTATTTGGGCGGCTAAGAATTCGTTTTATCCGCGCCTCCTAGAGAAAGGATGCTGACAATGTTTGTAGCAAACCGCATGGCAAAAAATCCCTTCACCGTCACGCCGGACACGAAGGTCTCGGCCGCGAAGGATTTGATGAAGAAGCACCGCTTCCGCCGCCTGCCCGTCGTCGATGAAGACGGCAAGCTCGTCGGCTTCTTGAGCGACCGCGACATCATGCGCGTCTCGCCGTCGCCCGCGACGACGCTCTCGCGCTACGAAATCACCTCGCTCTTGGCGAAAATGTGCATCGGCGAAATCATGCAGAAGGACGTCGTCTCCGTCAAGGACGACGCGACGATCGAGGAAGCCGCGCTCATCATGTACAACCACAAGATCGGCGGCCTGCCCGTCGTGTCGAGCGTCGGCGCCGTCGTCGGCGTCATCACGGAAACCGACATCTTCAAGACCTTCGTCGACGTCATGGGGCTGACGCACGGCAAGACGCGCTTCACCATCGCCGACGTCGGCGATCGGGTCGGCGTCGTGCGCGACCTCGGCGGCATCATCGCCGACTGCGGCTGCAACATCGACAGCCTCGTCACCTGCCAGCAGGAAGACGGCCGCTACGAAATCGTCGTGCGCTTCGACACGACGGACAGCGAAGCCGTGAAAAAGAAGCTCGAAGAAAACGGCTTCCACGTATCGCACGTCGTGAAGATCGGATGATTGGGCAACGGCTCGTATGCGAACCCTCAATGTCTTGATGCGCGAAAACCCGCCTGCCTTTAGATTCGGCGGCGGGTTTTCTTATGCTTAGCTTGCTGCTTCGATAAAAAATCCTGTTTTCCCTCTTGCCACGAAATAACTTTTAAGGCATAATAAAGAAAGGAGGCACACCTATGTATCGAGTCTATTTTTATTGCGACAAACACGGTCATAGACCGATTGCAGACTATATTGCTAAACTTGCATTGAAAGGTGACAAGGACAGTCGCATCAAACTGAACAAAATTCGCGATTATATCAAGGCGCTCAGCTTATATGGAACACAAGCCGGAGAACCTTATATGAAGCATCTTGACGGCGATATATGGGAACTCCGCCCGATCCGCGATCGAATCCTTTTTGCCGCATGGTATCAAGGCAGTTTTATCCTCCTGCATCATTTTATGAAAAAGACACAGAAAACACCTGCACGTGAAATACAAAGAGCAAAGCAAAATCTTTCTGATCTTATCGAAAGGGGCGTTACCTATGAGCAAGAATGATACACTGCAAGATGATGCGATTGCCTATATCGATTCTTTTCTGACTCCCGAAGAAATCGCCGAGAGCAATCTGCGCGTCGCCTTGATCGGCGAACTTATCAAGGCGAGGAACGAGCGAGGCGTCACGCAGAAGCAGCTCGAAGAGATGAGCGGCGTCAGTCAGCCTGTCATCGCACGCTTGGAGCGCGGCACGACGAGTCCGAACATCTCGACCGTCATGAAGCTTCTCGCTCCCTTGGGCAAGAAGCTTGCCATCGTTCCCTTGGAAAGCTAGGGATCACGGATAAATGCAGCCGTCCATCTTCATACATCTGCACTGTCCTCTCGTCGTCGACAAATCCTCGACGCAGATCGTCATAAGAAAACGAATGTCAAAAAATCGTACAGTTCCATAGGAAAAGCTGCATTTTTTCTTGCCAAGAAATAACTTTTAAGGCATAATAAAGAAAGGAGGCGCATCTATGTATCCACTATATTTTTACCGCGACAGGCACGGAAACTGCCCCATTGAAGAATACCTGAACGCACTCTTTGCACGGAACGACAAGGACAGCCGCATCAAGCTGAAGAAGATTCAAGACTACATGAACATTTTACAACAGTATGGCATGTCAGCGGGCGAACCATATATGAAACACTTGGAAGGAAGTATATGGGAACTGCGCCCCTTGCGTGACCGTATACTTTTCGCGACGTGGTATAAAAACGGCTTCATATTGCTCCATCACTTTATGAAAAAGACACAAAAGACTCCTCGCAGTGAAATAGAAAAAGCTCAACGTGAACTGAAAGACCTCATCGAAAGGAGCGATTTATCATGATGAACTCTGCTATTGCAGGCACTTGGGAAGAATGGGAAAAATCCCACTTTACCCCCGAAGAAATCGCCGAGAGCAATCTGCGCGTCGCCTTGATCGGCGAACTCATCAAGGCGAGGAACGAGCGGGGCGTCACGCAAAAGCAGCTCGAAGAGATGAGCGGCGTCAGCCAGCCTGTCATCGCACGCTTGGAGCGCGGCACGACGAGTCCAAACATCTCGACCGTCATGAAGCTTCTCGCTCCCTTGGGCAAGAAACTTGCCATCGTTCCCTTGGAAAGCTAGGGATTACGGATAAGTCCAGAGCTGCCCTAAAAAACCGCCCGCTGCAGAAACAAAAATTCCTGCAGCGGGCGGTTTTTCTCTTCTTTTTATTCTTTCCCCATCGCATCGAGCAGCCATTGGCGCAGTACGAGGACGTGATTTTCCACGGCGTTCTTGTTGGCGTAGACGAGCGTCACAGGGGACTCCTGCAGCCAACCCCGGCACTTCGCGGCGAAGTCGGCAGCTTCGGGGCTTTTTTTCAACTCTTCGAGGTATGCCTTTCCGAAGAGGTCGAAGTTCATCTCGCCGCTGTGGTAGAGCTTGCGCAGTTCGGGCGACGGCGTGACTTTCTTCGCCCATTCGCTCAAGGCGGCACGCTCCTTCTTCATGCCGCGCGGCCACAGGCGATCGACAAGGATGCGCCTGCCGTCCGTCGGCGCAGGCTCTTCGTATATGCGCTTCATTTGCAGTTCGTATGCCATCGTGAAGACTCCCTTCCTTTGCAAAACTTCAAGTTCACCCTCTTATTCTAGCACGAACGCAGGATTTTTCCAGAGGCAGATGCTATGAGAGAACATCTGTCTGCCTCACTCGCGAAGAAAGTCCCTGCGTTTTGCCTTGCTATCTCCCGCTGTTTCCGCTAGAATAAAAGTGTCATTCATCAAATCTTCCCAAGGAAAAGGAGACAATCCGATGGAAAAAATGCTGGAAAACGTGTTTCACTTGAAGGAAAACCGCACGACGGTGCAGACGGAGCTTCTGGCGGGGCTTACGACGTTCATGACGATGGCGTACATCCTCGCCGTGAACCCGCTGATCTTAAGCGCTGCGGGCATGGATGCGGGAGCCGTATTCACGGCGACGGCGCTCGCTTCGGGCATCTCATGCGTCCTCATGGCGTCGTTCGCCAATCTGCCGTTCGCACTGTCGTCCGCGATGGGACTCAACGCCTTCTTCGCTTACACGGTCGTCGGGCAGATGGGCTACTCGTGGCAGCTCGCGCTGACGGCGGTGCTCGTCGAGGGACTGATCTTCATCGTGCTCTCCGTGACGAATGTGCGCGAGGCGCTTTTCAATGCGATCCCGCTGACCTTGAAGAGCGCCGTCACCGTCGGCATCGGCTTCTTCATCACCTTCATCGGCCTGCAGAACGCGCACGTCGTCGTCGCAGGGCCGAAGCTCGTCGCCCTCTTCTCGATTCCCAAGGCGATGGCAGAAGGAAGATTCCACTCGGAAGGAATCACCGTCCTCCTCGCGCTCTTCGGCATCCTCCTGACCGCCGTGCTCGTCATAAGAAACATCAAGGGGAACATCCTCATCGGCATCTTCGCCACTTGGGGGCTGGGCATCGTTCTGGAGCTTCTCGGCATTTACATCCCCGATCCTGCCCGCGGCTACTTCAGCCTCATGCCTGCAGGTGTCATCGCGCCGCCCGTATCGCTCGCGCCGACTTTCCTGCAATTCGACTTCCATGCGATTCTCTCGCTCGATTTCATCGTCGTCATTTTCGCCTTTCTCTTCGTCGACCTCTTCGATACGCTCGGCACGCTGATCGGCTGCGCCTCACGCGCCAACATGCTCGACGAGAAGGGGCGGCTGCCGCGCGTCAAGGGAGCGCTTCTCGCCGACGCCTGCGGCACGTCGCTCGGCGCCTGTCTGGGCACGTCGACAATTTCGACTTACGTCGAGTCCTCGGCCGGCATCGTCGAGGGCGGGCGCACGGGACTGACGGCCGTGACGACGGCAATCTTCTTCCTCATCGCGCTCTTCTTCTCGCCGCTCTTCCTCGCCGTGCCGGGCTTCGCGACGGCGCCGGCGCTCGTCATCGTCGGCTTCCTCATGATGCAGCAGGTCGCGAAGATTCCCTGGTCGGACATCACCGAGGCGATCCCCTCCTTCATCTGCATCGCCGTCATGCCGTTCGCCTACTCCATCGCCGAGGGCATCGCCTTCGGCGTCATCTCCTACACGCTGCTGCACGTCGCCGCAGGCAAGTTCCGCAACGTGACATGGCTCATGTACATCCTGACCGTGCTCTTCATCTTGAAGTACGCTTGGCTCTGAGACATATCAACGTCAGAAAAGGGCGGCGCATCCATCAAAACCGGTGGATGCGCCGCCCTTTTCCCATATTCATTCATACCTTCCGGCAAAGACCTTCTCGGCAGGCCCCGTCATGTAGACATGATTGTTCGCCGCCCACTCGATCTGCAGCCTTCCTCCGTCGAGCTGCACCTCGGCTTCTCTCTTCGTGCGTCCCGTGAGCGCGGCGGCGACAAGCGTCGCGCATGAGCCTGTGCCGCACGCGAGCGTCACGGCAGCGCCGCGCTCCCAGACGCGCATGCGGATGTGGGAATCGTCCTTGATTTCGGCAAACTCCACGTTTGTCTTCTTTGGGAACTTCTCGTGCCGCTCAAGAAGAGGCCCGAACTTTTCCATCGGCACGGCTTCTGCATCCTCGACGAAGATCACGCAGTGCGGGTTGCCCATGGAAACGCAGGTCATGGAAAACGTCTCGTCCGCCGCCTCGATCGGCTGCCCGATGACGCGCGATGCGCCGAAGCCCAGAACAGGAATGCTCTCGCCTTCAAGAATCGGCTCGCCCATATCGACGCGCACGCCCGTGAGCCTGCTGCCCGCAAGCTGCAGGCGCGGCACGAGGACGCCCGCACCCGTCTCGACCGTGAACTCCTCCTCGTCGCTCAGCCCTTCCGCATGGACGACGCCCGCGAAGCAGCGGATGCCATTGCCGCACATCTCCGCCTCCGTGCCGTCCGCATTAAAAATGCGCATGCGAAAATCCGCCTGCTCCGACGGCAGCACGAGGATCAGCCCGTCCGCGCCGATACCATAGTGACGGTCACAGATCCTTCGGGAGAGCGCTGCAAGATCATCCGGGAACTGCTCCCGAAAGCCGTTCACAAGCACGAAATCGTTGCCGCAGCCCTGCCATTTCGTAAAGGAAAACGCCATATTCTTACCCCCAGGAATGTTTTGCGAGGAACGACCAGAAGGACGCGCCGAAAATTCGCTCCTTTTGGCGGCTTTCCTCCAGCACGCGCGCATCTGCCGCCATGCAGTTTTCCTTCATTGTAGCGAAGAACGAGCGCTTTGCCAAGCCTTTTTTGCCCGCCTTGCCCTTGTGCAGCGACAACGGAGCGCCTTTTCCCAAAACGTTCATAACAATCCTCCTTTGCACATACCCCTATTGGTATTTTATTATACACATAGGGGTATGTGCTGTCAAGAGGAAGATTCACCTTTGCCTCCCCACAGCGCCAACAATCATACGGATGCACGGTCAGATACAAGAATCTGCTATCTGTCTGTAACTATGTATACATAATACCTTAGCAAAACAGTATACTTTTTCTGCCATTTGCGCTATGATATATGAGTGCTTAGCCACACGATAGTTTTTTCTTATGAAGTTTCAAAGCAAAGGGGTAAATACGCATGACGGAAATGCAGCAGTATGTAGAGGACATCCTCGCCTCTATCGAAAAGAAGGATCCGCAGGAGAAGGAATATCACAACGTGGTCAAGGAAGTCCTGACCTCGATCGTGCCTGTCCTTGAGCAGCATCCCGAGTACAAGAAGCACAAGATCTTGGAGCGCATGGTCGAGCCGGAGCGAGTCGTCATGTTCCGCGTGCCTTGGCAGGACGACAAGGGCGAGGTGCAGGTCAACCGCGGCTACCGCGTGCAGGCGAACAGCGCCGTCGGCACCTACAAGGGCGGCCTGCGCTTCCATCCGAGCGTGACGCTCTCCATTTTGAAATTCCTCGCTTTCGAGCAGACGTTCAAGAACTCTTTGACGGGGCTTCCCATCGGCGGCGCCAAGGGCGGTTCGGACTTCGACCCGAAGGGCAAGAGCGACAACGAGGTCATGCGCTTCTGCCAGAGCTTCATGACGGAGCTTTATCGCCACATCGGCTCGATGGTCGACACGCCGGCGGGCGACATCGGCGTCGGCGGCCGTGAGATCGGCTACCTCTACGGCCAGTACAAGCGCATCGTCAACTCCTTTGATTCTGCTGTCCTCACGGGCAAGGGGCTCGGCTACGGCGGCAGCCTCGCACGCACGGAAGCCACGGGCTACGGTCTCCTCTACTTCATGAAGGAGATGCTCGAAGACAACGGCAAGAGCCTCCAAGGCAAGACCGTCGTCGTCTCCGGCTCGGGCAACGTCGCGACGTACGCGATTGAAAAGGCCATCGAATTCGGCGCAAAACCCGTGACCTGCTCCGACTCGAACGGCTACGTCTATGACCCCGATGGCATCGACCTCGCGCTCGTCAAGGAGATCAAGCAGGTGCGCCGCGGCCGCATCAAGGAGTACGTCGAAAAGCGTCCGAATGCCGAGTACCACGAGGGATGCCGTGGCGTCTGGACGGTCAAGTGCGACATCGCCCTGCCCTGCGCGACGCAGAGCGAGCTTGACATCGAGGGCGTCAAGGCGCTCACAGCGAACGGCGTCATGGCCGTCGGCGAAGGCGCGAACATGCCGACAACGCTCGACGCGACGGAATATCTCTTGGAAAAGGGCGTTCTCTTCGCCCCTGCGAAAGCGGCAAATGCCGGCGGCGTCGCCGTCTCTGCGCTTGAGATGAGCCAGAACTCCGAGCGCCTGCACTGGACGTTCGAGGAAGTCGACAATCGCCTCAAGGGCATCATGAAGAACATCTACCAAAACTCCAAGAAGAACGCGGAGAAGTACGGCATGAAGGGCAACCTCATCGCCGGCGCCAACATCACGGCGTTCCTCCACGTCGCGGACACGATGGTCGCACAGGGATTGGTGTAACGCCAAACCGTATAGGAAAGACAGCAAGCAGCCCGACGGGAAAACTCCCGTCGGGCTGTTCGTTGTCTCATGGCTTATTGTATATCACACCTTGAATTTGCCGACCTCGCCGTTGAGATCCATGGCAACGCTCGCCAGACCTTCGCTCGCTTCGGCGATGTCCTGCAAGGAGTGCGTCTGCGTCTCGACGGCGGCGTTTCCTTCCTCGCTCGTCGCAGCGTTTTCTTCTGCGAGCGCCGAAAGTCCCTGCACGACCTCCGCGATGGAGTGGTTCTTGGCTGTGATGTCCTCCGTGGACTTGTTCATCGTGAGCATGACCTTCTGCGTCGTATCGACAGCTTCGGTGATCTTCTGGAATTTCCCCTGCGTCTCAGCAAGACTGTCCTGCGTCTCGGCGAACAGCTTCTTGGAAATCGCCATGGTGTTGACGGCTTCCTGCGATTTCGTCTTGAGTCCGACGATGATCGCGCTGATTTCGTCAGTGAAGCTCTTCGACTGCTCCGCGAGCGTGCGGATCTCCTCCGCTACGACGGCGAAGCCGCGTCCCGCATCGCCCGCACGCGCCGCCTCGATCGCGGCGTTCAGCGCGAGGAGGTTCGTCTGCGCGGAAATCGACTGGATCATCTCACTCGCCTTCTCGATGTCCTCGGCGCTCTTGTTCGTCTCTTCGACGACGCGTGCGACATCTTCCGTAGCCCGTGCCGTTTCCGCGGATTTCTTTACAAGATTGTTGAGAATCTCCGCGCCCTCGTCCTTTTCGCGGCGGATGTTATCGGTCGATTCATTGATCTGGCGCAAGATCTCCTTGTTCTCATCCATGAGCTCCATGATCTTGTCGATGTGCTCCGACGCGTTCTGCGTGTCCTGCGCCTGGCTCGTCGCGCCGTCGGCGATGTTGTGGATGGCGGCCGCCACATCGCGCGCGGAATCCGCCGTAGACTGTGCCGTCGCCGTCAGTTCCTCGCTCGTAGCCGCGACGGACTGCGAAGAGTTGCTGATCTTGTCGATGATGCCGCGCAGGTTGTTCCTGAGTTCGGCGATGCTGCGCGCCATCGTGCCGATCTCGTCGCCGCGCTCGCGCAAGGCGGCCTGCGACTCGTCCGCACGCACGTCGAGGTGGGCGAGCTTCTCGATGATGCCCGTGATGCCGCCCAAGGGAACAGCGACGCGCTTGTGAATGAAGAAGCTCATGAATACGAGCAGGAGGATGCAGCAGACGACAGCGATGGCGATGGCAGACCAGACCATCTTCTTTGCCGCTGCCGTGAACACGTCGCGCTCCGTCGCGGAAAACACCATCCACTCGGCATCCACGCCTTCGAGATGCATAGGATAGAAGCAATAGACGGAATCCTCTCCTGTCTGCGGCGATTCGTGATCGACGGCCGTGACGGTACTCTCGTCAAAGGCCTCGGCGATTTCCGCATCGGTCATGGGGAAGGAATCGTAGAAGCGCTTGAGGATGAAATCTACATTCAGTCCGTGAGCGATCGTCGTTCCCTTCCGCGTGAATACGCCGTAGTAATTCTCAGTCTTGCTGATTTCCTCCGTGTACTTCTGAATCCCCGCCAAGCTGATGTTCGCACAGACAACGCCGACAATCTGCCCGTTCACCTCGACAGGCGCGACATAACGTGCCACCAGTTTTCCATTCTGCGTCTGTTCCGGATCCGCAAGGAGCGGCTTTCCCGTATCCTTCACCGTCTTGTACCAGTCGCTCTGCATGGCGCCCTGCACCGCGCCCGTCTTCCCCTCATTGTCTGCGTAGACGTTTACAGCCTCCGCGCCCGAGGAAGATTCGAGGATGACCGAGACTGAGCGGATGCCGGCGCTTTCGGACATCTCATCGGCCAGCATGTTTCGGATTGCATCCGCGCTGCCTTCGGGCGGCGCGACGGCGAGCTGCTTCTGCACGTCCCTCTCCAAGCGGCCGCTAATGCGTACGGTGCGACCGTAGCGCTGCTCGATCTGGTAGGCGATCTGCTTGTTGGTGAGCATCGTCTCGCGCTTGCCTGCATCAATCAGCGCGTCAAAGCTCATGTAGGCGATGAACGCCGTGACGACGATGAGCATGAAGGCTATGCCGACGGCATTCACCGCATTGATCTGAAAGCCTATCCCTCCCCCTAGAGCGCTTGTCTTTCCTCTTCCTTCATCCATGATCCAATTCCTCCTTCTGACGCACGTGCGTCTGATAATGTTTTTCTTCCGTCATGAAAGTCTCCGATGCCGCTGTCTCTTAAGCCTCTTAAGCCTCTTAAGCCTCTTAAGCTGTCCACTGGAGAGAAACTTTCTCTTCTGCGTCGAGCATGCGAGAAACATGCATCGCGCAACGCCTCACAGCGTCCGCTTCGCAGGGATTCGAACTTTCATGGCAGTATAATATGATAGAACTTTACAAGGAAGCTTCTGCAAAAGTTTAAAAAATCCTGCTGTCTTTTTATACGTTTGCAAATATTTTGTCCGTGAGTCAAGGACAATGAGAATCTTTGGAAAAGAATAACATCTGCAAAATACGTATATGGGATTTTTCTCCCTGCTGCAGAAAGATACGCAAAGCGCACGAGGAAGAACGCGGCCGGCATGTTCCGTCGAGCCGGACTCACCTTGAGGCTCGTTCAGGCAAACAAATATCCCGCCTGCCGCAGCTCTCGACCTGCGGCAGGCGGGATTTTCTATGACGGAAAATGTGGGAACGTGTGCGCTTGCTGGAAGCAATTCAGGCCTTCCAGGGACTTTTCTCCATAAATATTGACAAGAATCTCTTCTCAAAATTTTGGTGTGCGCAAGATCGGCTCGACCACGTGCGGAAATCTCGCTCGCAGGTAGTTGCTGATCGTCTCGCCGATGAAACGCTTCGCCGCGCTGTCGGGATGCAGTCCGTCGGTCGTGTAGATGTCCTCAAGCTGACCCCGATCATCGGAGAGAACCGTCGTGACGTCGACGCAGTAGGGCTGCGACAAGATCCAGCGGTTGAGCGCCGCCTGCTCGTCGCTCCAGTTGGCGGGCGGGTTCTGCGCGTACTGCAGCTTGGCGATCTTCGCGGGATTGAGCGATGTGGCGGTCGCGAAGACGGGCGTGATGCCGTGCGCCGTGCACTTGTCGCGGATGCGTGCGAGCACGGCGATGAT
>ERZ773005.1078-NODE-1078-length-15732-cov-2.871787_pt1 | contig 15732 bp, 10 predicted proteins | sample MGYA00580666_ERZ773005 | MGnify/ENA primary metagenome ERZ773005 (study PRJEB29015, sample SAMEA2737999) | human oral metagenome | biome: human oral; feature: human-associated habitat; material: dental | place: China | collected 2061 ...
GATAGCCTAATTGAAAATAGTTTTGTTGAAGTGCCTGAAGAAGAATAAAAATGAAAATTTTAATACCGACAGCGAAAGAATTAAATAAAAAAGCACAAGAAGCAAATGAAGAACTTTTAGGTGAGAAAACAAAAAGTATTATCGATGAATTTGCTGATAAAAAGCCAGAGGAGCTTGCTAAAATATACAAAATAAAAGAAGAAAAAGCTCAGGAAGAGTATGTACGCTGGCAAAATTTAGCAAACTACAGCGCAAAATCTTATAAAGCGTTAGAGCTTTTTAATGGTTTAATGTATCGAAATATTAGTCGTGATAACTTTACTGAGGAAGATGCAGAGTATATAAAGAAAAATGTGTACATCACAACTGCTCTTTACGGGGTTATAAGTGCCTATGAGGCAATTCATGAACATCGTCTTGATTTTCTACAAAATGTAAAAATTAAAGATAGTTCGTTGAAAAATTTTTGGCGTGAAGATTATGATAGAAGTGTAGAAAATGATGAAGTTATTATATCGTTATTATCAAGTGAGTTTGAGGAAGTTTTTTCAAAAACTATACGCGATAAATTTATTAAGATTATTTTTATGGAAGAAAAAAATGGAGATTTAAAAATACATTCGACTATCTCTAAAAAGGCACGTGGTAAATTTTTGAGTGAGGCAATAAAAAGAAAGATTACTAATATAAGAGAATTAGAAACTATAAAATTTGATGGTTTTGAGTACAAGTCTGAGCTTTCGACTGAGAACAATTTGGTATTTGTAGCTAAAAGATAAAAGCACAGATAAGGAGAATTTAAATAAAAAGATAGGAGTAGGGGAAAAACTTAATGAAACGAGAAATAGATACGAAGAAGCTTTACTATGGTTTTCCAGTTATTTTAATTGGCTATAAGGATTCTAAATGGCGTTATAATGTAACGACATCAAGCTCATCATATACATTAGGTGATATGATAACTATTGGAATTGGAACTAATAGTAATGCAGAGAAAAATATAAAAGAATATAAAGAATTTACGGTTAATATACCTTGTCAGGAAATTTTGAATAAGGTGGAAATTGCAGGTTTCCATCCAGGACAAAATAAAATAGGAATGGCAGATATAACGTATGATCCTGGAAAATATGTTGATGCGCCAATATTAGATGAATGTATTTTATCTATTGAGTGTAAGGTTGAGCACATCGTTGAGTATGGAGGATATACTAACTTTATCGCTAGTATTAAACGTCGTGTAGTTGACGAAAGTGTTATCGATGAAGAAGGCAAACTAAAAGGAGTAGAGTTTAATCCTATTTACTTCGTTGGTGACGAACATCAAAGAGTATATCGATATTTTAATGATGAAAGTAGGAATTTAGGAGATAACATTGGTTGTTCAGCAGAAGATGATGGGCTGACATGCGGTTAATCATAAGTAATCTATAAATTTAGTTAAGGTTTTATTTATGATGCAAGAGCATAATAATTTTTAGAAGAAAGGAGGATTTTTATGGCTTATTATAATTTGCAAGTTCATAGTGCATACGATTTACTCAATAGTACGATAAAGTACAAAGAATTGTTTGAGAAGCTAAAGAGTGACAATCAAGATTCGGTAGTAATAGTCGATCCTAATATGTACGGAGCGATAAAGGCTTATAAAGAAGCTAAAAAGACTGGAACAAATTTAATTTCGGGATTAGAAGTTAAGTTGGGATATGGTATTAGTTTTTTAACTTTTAATATTTTATGTAAAAATGAAAGAATATTCCATAAATTATTTGAGTTATCAACTCGCTTTTTGAACGAGGAAGAGTTATCGTTAGAAGCTTTTTTAGCGGAGATGAAAGATTTTAAGGATGATTTTGTTCTTATTGTTACTAGTGAATTAAGAGACAGTATAGAATTTAGTTATCTTCAAGAACAGTTAATCGGATATGACTTTTATTTTGGGTTTAATGAGAAATATAATTATAGTATTTATACATATTATGATAATATCGTTTATACAAAACCGAGTTATTATTTAAATAAAGACCACTATCAACAAGTAGTTGTAGCGCGGGCTATAAGAGATAATACTAAGTTGAATATAAGAGAATTAACGACAACTATTGGAGATCATTTTGTACGTAGCGTACAAGATTTTTCTTTACTTTTAGAGTCAGATAATGAAGAGTATATTTTTACACTTCAAAAATCTCTAGATAATCAGCAAAAAATAATAGATAAATGTCATTATGAATTGGAATTTTCAGGTTATCATCTTCCTAAATATATTTACGGAGAGCATGAAGATGTTTTTGCGAAAATGTCTGCTAAGGACTATCTTCGATACTTAGTTCAAAAAGGAGCTAAGGAAAAACTTGTTGGGAAAGATTATTATGCATATAAAAAGCGTTATGAGTATGAGCTTAAGATTATTGATGATATGGGCTTTAACGACTATTTCTTAATCGTTTATGATTTCGTTAAATATGCAAAGGATAATGGAATTTTAGTTGGAGCAGGACGTGGTAGCGCAGCAGGAAGTTTGGTATGTTATTTACTAAATATTACCGAAGCTGATCCACTTGTATATAACTTGCTTTTCGAACGTTTCTTAAACAAAGAGCGTATTTCGATGCCGGATATCGATATTGACTTTCAGGATACACGTCGTGATGAAGTGATAAAGTATGTGGAAGGAAAATACGGAGAAGATAAAGTAGCGCAAATTATTACCTTTACAACGTTTCAATCGAAAAGTGCCGCTAGAGAATCGGCAAGAATACTTCAATTTTCTGAAGAGGATTTGAAATTTATCAGCAGTAATGTAAGTTCTACAAGAACATTAACCGAATGCTATGAAGTATCAGAAAATCTTAGAAATTTTGTTAATAAAAGTGATTTGAATCGACGTTGGTTCTCTATTGCGTTAAGTCTTGAAGAATTGCCGAAAAATCCTTCTGTTCACGCAGCGGGTATAGTAATAAGTGATGATAAACCTTTGATTAAACATACGCCATTGGCTGCTTCAAATGTAACAAAATATTTAACACAGTGGACTATGGATGATGTTGAAAGTGTTGGACTTTTGAAGATAGACTTTTTAGGAATTCGTTACTTAACGATGGTTTCAAATATAGTCGACCAAATTAAAAAAGATAATCCTAGTTTTGATATAACGAAGATTAATTACGCTGATCAAAAAGTATATAATTTGTTTACACAAGGAAGAACTGAAGGTATTTTCCAGTTTGAATCAAGCGGAATGAAGGAAAAACTTCGTTTGCTTCGTCCAACAGAATTCAATGATATAGTTGCGATGAACGCTCTTTATCGCCCAGGGCCTATGGCACAGATAGAGACTTACGTTCGTAGAAAACATGGTGAAGAAAAAGTTGTTTACCCGCATCCACATCTGGAAAAAATATTAAGGGATACTTATGGGGTTATCGTTTATCAAGAGCAAATTATGCTTATTGCGGTGAACTTTGCTCATATGTCACTGAATGAAGCTGATAATATGCGTAGAGCGGTGAGTAAAAAGAAAAAAGAAGATTTGGAATATTACGGTCGAATCTTTATAGAGAAAAGTGTAGCTGCGGGATATGACCTTAATATCGCGAAAAAACTTTTTGACTTGATAGTAACATTTGCTAATTACGGATTTAACAAGAGTCACGCAGTTGTTTATAGTATGCTTGCTTATCGTTTGGCATACTTAAAAGTTTATTATACAAAGTATTTCATGACAGCTCTTCTAAATAACGTAATTAGTAGTGAGAAGAAAATTAATGAATATAAACAAGAATTGAATAATCTAGGGATTACCTTGGCTAAGCCAGATGTCAACGTTAGTTTAAGTGATTTTAGTGTTTATAAGCAGGATATTGTTTTTGCATTAACGGCGATAAAAAATGTTGGTTATCGCAGTAGTTATGAGATTGTTCAAGATCGACTTAATTTCGGGAAATATCAAGATATAGATGATTTCTTAAAACGTATGAATAAAAAAGTTGACTACCAAGCAGCGCAGTCATTAGTTAAGGCTGGAGCATTGGATACTTTTGGTTACAATCGTGCAACACTTATGAAAAAAGTTAAAGATTACTATGAAGATGACCGTAAGTATATAAATAATGTAAGAGTAGCCTTATCAGCAGAATCGGGCTTAACTTTGAAGGTTGAGGAGATAGAAGATTACCCGATTGCTGAAAAAATTCAAATGGAAAAAGAGGTCACAGGTACATATTTCTTGAAGCATCCAGTTCAAGTAGAAAAAGAAAAATATGCTTATTTACCTCTTCGATATATTGGGCGAGATGTAAGTGATAGCTACGTTGAGGTTATCACCAAAAAAGAGATAAAAACCAAGAAAGGTGAGTATATGGCCTTTCTAACTGTTAATGATGGCAAGAATGACTATGATGTTACGGTGTTTCCAAGTGTCTATAAATATGCGAGTGGTTTTATTAAGGTTGGAGAGTTTTCTGTTATGACTCTGAAAAAGCAAATTCGCAACAATCGAGAACAATATATTTTAGAGAAGATAGCGAGCTTAAAAAATTATAATGATTATTGCTTAAATAATATAAAAATAATTTACATTATAGAAAGTAAAGATGTTTTGGAATTATTAAAAGAACATAAGGTAGAAGATTCTGGTGTAGAAGTGGTATTATTCCAAAATAATAATACAGATAAAGCGCGTAAATTCCACATAGAAAATGAACAATTATTTGTTCATAAATTTTTGAATAAATTCCCTGGAAAACGCATTAAAATAGAATATTCAAAGAAATAAGAAAAAAAGAAAACAAAAAACGCACAATACAATTTTTTCACTAGAAAAAAAGTATAAAATATGATATTGTTGATAAGTAAATTTAAAAATATTAATAATTAAATTGAAAGAAGGTAAAACTAAATGAAAAAAATCGCAGTTTTGACAAGTGGTGGAGATGCACCGGGAATGAACGCAGCGGTACGTGCGGTTGTAAGAACAGCAATCTATAATGGTTTAGAAGTTTATGGAGTATATCAAGGATACAAAGGTCTAGTAGAAAATAATATTAAAAAATTAGAAGTTGGAGATGTAGGTAACATCATTAACCGTGGTGGAACAATGCTTTATTCAGCACGTCTACCAGAGTTTGCTGATCCAGAAGTAAGAAAGGTTGCCATTAAAAACTTAGAAGCATTAGGTATCGATGGTCTAGTGGTAATCGGTGGTGATGGGTCATACCGTGGGGCAATGGCTTTAAGTAATGAGATGAACATCAAGACAGTGGGTGTTCCGGGAACAATTGACAACGATATTTGTTGTACGGATTACACAATAGGATTTGATACAGCGCTTAACACAATTGTGGATGCGATAGACAAAGTTCGTGATACTGCATCAAGTCATGAGCGTGCATTTATTATTGAGGTAATGGGGCGTAATGCAGGAGACTTAGCGTTATATGCTGGTATTGCAGGAGGAAGTGAGAGTCTACTTATTCCTGAGAAAAAAGAAGATCTTGAAGAAGTAGTTTCTCGTATTAAAGCAGGAGAGAGTCGTGGGAAAAGACACTCAATTATTGTCCTTGCTGAAGGAGTAATGGGTGGTCAAGAGTTAGCAGATAAACTTCAAGAACTTACTGGAGAAAAAGTTCGTGCGACTATTTTAGGGCACATCCAACGTGGTGGAACACCATCAGCACAAGATAGAGTACTAGCATCACGTTTTGGGAACTATGCAGTTCAACTTTTATTAGCGGGTGAGTCTGGACGTGCTGTAGGTATTCAAAACAATAAACTTGTAAGTACTAAGTTCCAAGACGTATTTAGTGATGTTCATAATGTTGATTTATCAATGTATGATGTATCAAAACAACTTTCAATCTAAGCATTTCTTTTGAAAACATTTCCTTCGCATGAAAAAGTTGATATTTCAAGAAAAAGTTTGAAAATAAAATGAAAATACGTTAAAATAATAGGGTAAAGATAAAACTAAGAGGTAAATTAAACTATGATACAGAAAAAAACCAAAATAATTTGTACAATTGGACCTAAATCAGAATCAAAAGAAAGACTTACGGAAATGGTTGAGTTAGGAATGAACGTTTGTCGTCTTAACTTCTCGCATGGAGACTATTCTGAGCATGGTGCACGTATCCAAACGATTAAAGAAGTAAGAGAAGAAACTGGAACAAATTTAGCAATCTTATTAGATACTAAAGGGCCAGAAATCAGAACACACAATATGGAGAATGATGCGATTATCTTAGAAACAGGTAACGATGTTATCGTATCTATGACAGAAGTATTAGGAACTCCTGAAAAATTCTCTATTACTTACGGAGAATTAGTACATGATGTAAAAGCTGGAGATACTATCCTTCTTGATGATGGATTAATTGGACTAACAGTTAACTCTGTTGATTCTGAAGCGGGATTAATCTATACTACTGTTCAAAATGGTGGAGTGCTTAAAAATAAAAAAGGAGTTAATGTTCCAGGTGTTTCTACTAAATTACCAGGTATTACTCCAAAAGATGAAGAAGATATTCGTTTCGGATGTAAACAAGATATCGACTTTGTTGCTGCATCATTTGTTCGTACTAAAGAAAATGTATTAGAAGTTCGCCGTATTCTTAAAGAAGAAGGATGCGAACACGTTCAAATCGTTCCTAAAATCGAATGTCAAGAAGCTATCGACAATATTGATGAAATCATCGAAGTATCAGATGGTATTATGATTGCTCGTGGAGACCTTGGGGTAGAAGTTCCAGCAGAAGAAGTACCAATTATGCAAAAATCTATTATTGCTAAATGTAATGCAGCAGGTAAATTTGTAATTACGGCTACTCAAATGTTAGACTCAATGCAAAAAAATCCACGTCCAACACGTGCTGAGGTATCAGACGTAGCGAATGCAATTTATGATGGAACTGATGCAATCATGTTATCAGGAGAGTCAGCAGCAGGAGCTTATCCAATTGAATCAGTTCGTACAATGGCAACTATAGCTAAACGTACAGAAGAAATGCAAGATTACTCTCGTATTCTTAAAGACCGTTCAAGAAAAATTGTATCAAAAGATATTACAAATGCGATTGGGGTATCAGTTGGGTACACTGCATTAAATTTAGATTTACACACTATTGTAACTTATACTGAGTCAGGCCAAACAGCAAGATTAATTTCTAAATATCGTCCAAATGCTGCTATTTTAGCAGTAACTCCAAGTAAAAAGGTTGCTCGTGGGTTAAGTCTAGTTTGGGGTGTAGATGCAAAAGTTTCATCTCAAGTAACATCAACTGACGAAATGTTAGATACAGCAAAAGAAATCGCTGCAACTTCAGGTTACGCTAAAAAAGGTGATGCTATTGTAATTACTGGTGGTATTCCGGTAAATACTTCAAGAAGTAATGTAGGATCTACTAACTTCTTAAAAGTTTCGGTAGTAGACTAATAAAAAGAGGCTAGAAATTTTTAGAATTTCTAGCCTTTTAAAATTAAGAAAAAGTAGCCTTAAAGGCTACTTTTTCGTTATGTGGCACAAAATAAAATTTAGGGGAAATTATTATTTTGCACTAGACTAAAACTTGAATGCTTTAGTATTAAATTAAAAGTTTTATTTTGATATTTAGTGTCCAAAAAGAAATATATAACTATAACTAATATAGTTATAAAAATGGAAACTAAAAAATCAACAGTTATAAGAACAATCTGAAGGATTGTATGGTTTATATAGATGTACCCTAATTATCTATAACGCTCATATAATGATTATCATAGGTATTAGCAGATTACCAAGAATTTGTAATTTTTGTATAACTACTTTTTGGTTATTTCAGCAATACATATTTTAGTAGTAATCTATATTAAATGTAACAAACAGTATAATTGGAAATAAATAAAAATAATATTAATTATACTAAAATATTTTAATGATAAGATTACCTTAGTAACTGTTTACAGTTTAATTGTATCAAAATGTTGGATATTGTCAAATGATAGCCGAAAAGCAACCTATATTTTATGAAATATTTTTCAAAAAAGAAGTAGAATAGATGTGTTTATTTGATAACGGTATAAAAAATGGGATAGCATTGAGCATATCCCATTTTTTATATTTTCATTAATTATCTATTTACAACATTAGGTGAATCACCAGTAGATATTACTTCAGTTGCTGCATTTAGTGCGCCTTCTACAAGGTTTTTAACCGCTGTTTCTGTGTAAAAAGCAGTATGAGGAGTATAAATAATATCATCTCTATCGATTAATTCTTGCATCACTTTATCATCAAACTCTTTGTTTGAGAAATCTTTAGGTACATAGTTTCCTTCGTTTTCATACACATCAAGGCTTGCTCCTAATAGTTTTCCGCTATCTAAGGCACGGATAACAGCTTTAGTATCAACAAGAGCTCCGCGAGCAGCGTTGGCAAAGATAGCACCGTCTTTCATTTTGCTGAAGAATTCATCGTTTACCATGTGAGTATATTCTTTAGTAGCAGGAACGTGGATAGTAACTACATCAGATTGAGCTAATAACTCATCGATGCTATCTACATACTCAAGTACTTCGCGAGCAGCGTCTGATGGATATAAGTCATAACCGATAACACGACAGCCTAAACCTTTGAATAATGTCGCTGATTGGCGTCCGATGTTTCCTGTACCAAGGACACCGACAGTAAGTGTTCTAAGTTCTCTTGAAATAATATTTTTGTTCCAAGTAAAATCGTGCTTCTCTACATTGTTAAGAATTTTTTTAATGTTTCTACTAATATATAAAACCGTTGTAACTACGTGCTCTGCAATTGCATTAGGAGAGTAGCGTGGAACGTTTGTCATACTTATTCCTAATTCACGCATATATTTTATATCATGAATATCAAACCCAGCCATTCTGTTTGCTATTACTTTAACACCTTGTTCTCTAGCATAGTCATAAACTTCTTTAGCGAATGGTCTATTTTGGAACATGACGATACCTTGTTTGCCATTGATTAAATGTTTTGTTTCTAGTTGAAGCTCCCCTTCGTGCAAGTCAACTTCTACATCTGGATGTTCTTTTAACCAAGCATCAACAAATGGTCTTTCGTCTTCTCTTAAATTGAATAGTGCTAATTTCATAATGTAAACTCCTTTTAATTTTATATTCTAGATGAATATTAGATTAGAATGCTGCAACAAATAGATAATTAAGAACATCTAATATTCAGCTAGCACACAATTTACTTAAAAAGTGCAACACGTTGAAACGCTTCCTTACAGCCTTTATTTTAACAGAAAAATCTATGGTGTCAACATGGAGAAAAATATAATACAGAAAATATATTTAACAAACAGAATACTTTATGAACACTTATATAAAGTAGATTGAATGAAAATACATAATGAAAACTTAATATTTTTTAATTGGATATTGAGATGGATTATGCTAAATCATAAAGATAACTTAGAACTATATAAATATAATTTTATTTAATTAAAATATAAGTATAGAAATTAAATGATTGTTAATACAGTTGTAAGTGTGTAATATAAAATACTTTCGAGGTCTAGTTAGAAAAATATCTAAATAGTTCTTGACTTAACTTGTAAAAAGATGTATAATCTATTTAGAAGGATATCTAAATAGATTAATAATATAAAAGGGGTGATATACATGGGATGAGTGAGACTTTGAAAGCTATATCTGATCCAATTAGAAGAAATATATTAGAATTGCTAAAAGAAGAAAAGAAAAGTGCAGGAGATATTGCAGCAGAATTTCATTTAACAGGGGCGACAGTATCGTATCATTTATCTCAGTTAAAAAAAGCGGGATTAATTATGGAGAGTAAATATAAAAATTATATTTACTATGAACTTAACGCTTCTATTTTTGAAGAAGTGCTAATGTGGATATATGAATTAGGAGGGCAAAAAAATGAAAAAAATAGATAAGAAAATGTTACTATTTGGAATTTTATTATGTTTATTGCCGATGTTGATAGGGTTTTATTATTATGATTTACTGCCTGATAAAATAGCAATTCACTTTAATATGCAAGGAAATCCTGATAACTTTGTTTCCAAAACTTGGGGTATTGTAGGTCTTCCGCTAGTAATGGGAGCAGTATTTTTAGTGTTATCTATTGCTTTAGATATTCAAGAGACTGGGAAAAAAGGTGCGTCTTTGGTAAAAATGATAATACCTATTATGAGTATTTTACTGCAAGGAGCATTAATCTATTACGCTCTTGATAATAATTTTGATGTAGGGAAACTAACATTGTTTACTATAGGAATAATTTTTATGGTTTTAGGGAATTATTTACCTAAAAAAGAATACTGGGGTAAATATAATTTTAATCTTTGCGGTTTAGAAAAAGGATTAGATGAGCAAAAATTTATCCGCATATATTCAAGATTTATGGTTGCAAGTGGAGTTTTGATTTTCCTTAGTGCATTTTTTGATAATCGACTTGGGATAAGTATAGTTATAATTTTTGCAATTCTATCAGCGATTTTACCATTTTATTTAGCTAAAAAGTATAGAATTAAAGATTAGGGAGAAATTTTTCATTTTTTAGAAGGTAGTAATAAAAGAGGAGATACAAAAAATGTTCCACTGAAGATTGTGCTAAAAGAATAATTTTATATACTTTAAAGATATAAAATATCAAGTTAACATAAGGTTTTAAGTAAATATTATGTGGTTTTGCTATACTAGGAACGTTGTATAAAATAGGAAGGGGAACGGAATGTTACAATTAAAAAATATTATTAAAAAATATAAAACTGGCGGCAACGACGTTGAGGTACTAAAGTCGGTTAATATTAGCTTTCGTGAGAGTGAGTTTGTTTCAATCTTAGGTGCTAGCGGTAGTGGTAAGACTACGTTATTAAATATTATTGGGGGTTTGGATAAATATTCTTCTGGAGACATGCTTCTTCTGGGGCGTTCAACAACGGAGTTTAAAGATCGTGATTGGGATAGTTATCGTAATGGGACTATCGGTTTTGTTTTTCAAAGTTATAATTTGATTTCTCATCTAAGTGTTCTTGAGAATGTTAAATTAGCATTATCGATATCAGGAGAATCGAATAAAGAAAATTACGAAAAGGCGAAAAAAGTGCTAGAAGATGTTGGATTAGGTGATCACATTAATAAAAAACCAAATCAACTTTCTGGTGGACAGATGCAAAGGGTAGCGATTGCGCGTGCTTTGGTGACAGAGCCGAAAATTATTCTAGCTGATGAACCGACAGGAGCGCTTGATAGTAAAACAAGTGTTCAAATAATGGAACTTATTAAAGAAATAAGTAAAGAAAAATTAGTGATTATGGTTACACATAACCCAGAATTAGCTAAAACATATAGTGATAGAATCGTTCGTTTAAGAGATGGAGAAATTATTGAAGATACAAATCCATTTGTAGAGGAAACTTCTAACAGTGATTATAGTCTTAAAAAGACAGCGATGGCATTTAGTAGTGCGATAAAATCGAGTTTTAAAAACTTGCTTACGAAAAAATTCCGTACATTGATGACGATTATTGCAAGTAGTATAGGAATTATAAGTATAGGGTTAGTACTTGCTATTTCATCAGGAATGGATAAATATATTCAGACTATACAAAATGAGAATTTATCAAGTATGCCAATTATGATTAACGCAAATCAGATTAATTTTGGTTTAAGTACAGAAGATGATAGTTCTGAACAAGATGCTAAAGGTAACGAGTTGGTTCCTAAATCACGCCGTGATGTTCATAGAAACTTATATACTGCTGATGCGCTAGGGACTGGTGAAACATTTATCAACTACATTCAAAATAATGCTAAAGATTACTATTCATCTATTGATTTCGTTAAAGGATATCAAGTTATGGCTCTTAAGAAGAATGCTAAAGGTGATGTGAGCTTGGTAAAAGATGATAAAAATATTTATAGTGGTGATAGTATTTTCGGAGTGCTACCAGAAGATAAAAATATGATTCTAAAGCAATACGAAGTTGTGAAATCTTCTGAAAGTAACTTTGAGTATCCTAAAGGCAACGAATTAGTGTTATTCACAGCGTACAATAATGAAATAGACAAAGATACGCTAAGAGCATTAGGGTTTGACGGAAATAGTAAAGTTAAGTATGACGATATTTTAGGAAAAGAATTTAGTATAGTTGATAATAATAGCTACTATAAAAAGATAGCGGATAGATTTATTCCGGCAGAAACAGATGATAAAATGTATGATGCAGGGATAAAAGTAAAAGTAGTTGCAATATTAAAAGCTAAAGATAATGTAACAAATCCGAATTTTACTTTAGGATATACACGTGAACTACAAAAAACAATGCTAGATAAAGAAGTTAAATCGGATATTGTAGTTGCTCAACAAGCAGACAAAACTAAAAATATCATAACAGGTGAAAAAATGGATGCAGATACTGCAGAGCAGGTATTAGCTACACTAGGAGCAGATGTTGCACCAAGTTCAATTAATATTTATCCGAAAACATTTGCCGATCGTGATAAAATTGCAGAAGTAATTAATGACTTTAATAAAAAAGTTTCTGAGAAGTATGGAGCCAATAGCGCTGATTACCACAAATACAGTATTACTTACGCTGATATGGCAAAACAAATGACATCAATTATGTCTCAAATGATAAATACAATTTCATTAATTTTAACTGCGTTTGCGGGTATCTCACTAATCGTATCATCAATTATGATTGGTATTCTTACGTATGTATCTGTAGTTGAAAGAACAAAAGAGATTGGTATTTTACGAGCGATAGGGGCGCGTAAGAAAGATATTACTCGTATCTTTATTGCAGAGGCAGGGCTTATAGGATTTGCTTCGGGAGCGATAGGAGTTCTAGTTGCAATGGGATTAGCGATACCTATTAGTAGCTCAATTGCAAATGCCCTTAAAATAGAGAGTTTCAGTGCGAATCTAGATGTAAAAGCAATAGTAGGATTAATCCTATTAAGTTTAGTATTAACGCTTATCGCAAGCATTATCCCATCAAGAATGGCTGCGAAAAAAGATCCAGTAGAGGCGCTGAGAACAGAGTAAATATAAGTTTAATATAATAAAGGTGAGATGTAAAAAATATGTCTCATTTTTATTTTAGATATATAACTTGTTATGAGATAATAAAAACCCTATTCATAAGTTTGAATAGGGTTTTGGTATTTCTCAAAATTATTAATTAACGTCTAATTCTTCTAACAGCTATCGCTCCTAATAGTAGTAAAATACCAGCAAATGTTGTATTTGTAGTAGAATTTCCAGTATTAGGTAATTTTTTAGCATCTTTATTAGTAGGAGCTAATGTACTATTAGTATTATTTTTTAACTCATCGATACTTCCAGCAGGGATATTATTGTCAGATGGTTGTTGGATATAAGTTTGCCCATCTTTTCGGTTATTTGCATTATTGTTATTTTCTCCGTTGTTGTTTTTCCCATTGTCGTTACCAGTATTGTTGTTACCAGTATTGTCGCTGCCAGTAGCATTGTTGTCATTACCAGTAGTATTATTATTAGCGTTGTCATCTGGAGTAACTTTATCTTCATATACTATAGCGTAACGAGAGAAGTGGTCAGTTTTGAAAGTAATAACACTATTAAACTCTCCAGCGATAGGATCGCGTTTTTCTAATTGACCAAATTCATTAATGTAATAAATAGCTTTTACTTTACGTCCGCGTTCCTTAGGAACAGTAACTGTGAAGTCTCCTTTTAGCTTAACTATTTCATTTCTGTAAATATTAATAAAGTTAATATCGTAGACTAATGCATCCATTCCTTTTAATGCAGGGATAGTTTTTGGATTTACTGTAGTTACTTGTAGTTTAAGATCTTTGAAATTCATACCAGAAATACGAACTTTTTCATCTTCTGTAGCGATTGTATAATGTGGATTTTCTGTAGAAATACTACCTTTGTCAACAAGGTCTAGATATTCAACTAACCAACAAGTTCTATGGTCATAAGGGAATTTTCCGACCTGTTTATTTTTAATAACAATAGGGAATGTTTCGATAGTGTATTTATCATTATCAACAACACCTACCATATAGTCAACACTTTCACGTAGATTTACAGTCACAATACCGTCAACACTTGTAGCACGAACAGTTTCTCCTTTGCTGACAAATTCGAATGTAACAGGATCTTTTATGATTTTTCCTTTGTAGCGAACTTGCATTATAGCTTTAACAGCTGGTTGTTTTGGTTCAACATAGTCTTTATCTTTTTTAATAAGTTCTAATCTATCTGCATATCTTTCATTTTCATCATCCATATCGATAGGATAGTGATTCATAAATGCATAGAAATGACGGTGTCTCATGCCATAGTGATCATTTTCTTTTAGATATACTTCATATTCATCATCTACTAGCATTTCTACAGGTGGAAGTTTTCCATCTTTAGATGTATATTCTCCAGCAGGTTTTTGTTTTGAAACGTTGAAGAAGACGAATGTAAGAGGTTCTTTAATAGTTTCTCCCTCAGGGTCTTTAATATCGACTATTTTTAGTTGTTTAATAGTAACTTTTTGTTGATTAGAATCATCGCAACCACAGTCATTAGGATCCTTTGGTTTATCAGTTCCTGGTTTTGTAGGTGGAGTATTAGTGTCTGGTTTTTCTGTATCGTTAACTTTTTTAGTGATATCAAGACTAACTAATAATTCTCCGTTGTCATCACGATAAGGTGTACCATTTTTCAATGTAAAGCTAAAGCTATTGAAAATATATTTGTCATTATCTTTTAGAGTTACAGTGTAGCTTACATTGTTAAGAAGTTTAGCACCAACTTGACCATCATCATTTTTAGAAGTGGTAGTTTCATCATTACCTTTAAATTCGAAAGTTACATCTGCACTTGATTCATCTTTTCCTTCCAATACAGCTAGATATAAAGTAGAGCGTTTAATTGCAGGTTTAGGTTGTTCAACCTTTTTCTTCAAGTCTAAATTAAATAATAATTCTCCGTTGTCATCACGATAAGGCGCCCCATTTTTAATAGTTATGTTAAATGGCTCCATAGTATATTTTGGGTTATCTAAAAGTCTTACAGTATAGCTAACCTCAGTGAAAAGTTTTGCTCCGATTTCTCCGTCATCAGTTTTTGAGGTAACTGTATGGTTAGCACTCTTGAATTCAATAGTTAAATCATCTGTAACTTCATCAGCATTTTCATCAAAAAGAGGTAGAAATAATTGACTACTCTTGTTTTTTGTTTTTGCTGGGACTTCTGCTGGTTTAGCAGAAGGTTGAGCTGGTGTATCGCTATTGTTATTTTCTACAATAGACGCTTCTTCTACTTTTGATAGCTGATCAGAAGCGTTAATAGTATTTTTTTGAGCCAGTGTCACAGAAGAGCATAGTAACACTGTAGATAAAAATGTTATGAAAAATTTCATTCTTTTTTTCATTGATATTCCTCCGTTAATTAGTGTACAAAAGATATTATAGCACAATTAGATGCACTATTAAACCCTGTTATTAATGTGTTTTTGGAAATTAACTTTTATATTTTTATATAAAAGTTATAACACAGATTATAAAATATAATTGCTAATCGAGATTATAAAGTTGTTAATATAAACTTATGGTGTAGTTGCTATAGGTAAGAGGTAATAAAATATATTAATACAAAGAATATGTTCAGAAATATATAGAAAGTTTAAAATTTTTATAGGGATTACACATTTATTATCAGTAAAAATAATAAATAAAAAATTGACATACTAT
>ERZ773005.1079-NODE-1079-length-15706-cov-23.113795_pt1 | contig 15706 bp, 15 predicted proteins | sample MGYA00580666_ERZ773005 | MGnify/ENA primary metagenome ERZ773005 (study PRJEB29015, sample SAMEA2737999) | human oral metagenome | biome: human oral; feature: human-associated habitat; material: dental | place: China | collected 2061 ...
CGGCGACGGCCTGCCCCTGAGCGCCTCCGCCCTCAGGCGCAGCGTGCGCTCCTGCTCGGACGCGGGGCTCACGCTCACGCCATGCGCGGCGGGACGTCCCCTTGCATCCGTGTGCACGAACGTGAGAAACCCCTCGGCACAAAGAAGGTCGCCCACGAGGGCGCGTGTGTAGATCATAAGGCTCGAGCTTCCGGCCAACACGGGCACGGACTCGAAGCGAAGCGTCTCTCCTGGGCGCACCGGCGAGACAAAGTCCATGTCGTGGAGCCTGACAAAGACCGTCTCGGGACCCAGAAGCTCTGCCGCACACATGAACGAGGCCTCGACGAGCCACTGGGCCATACTGCCTGCAAAGAGCGTGCCGTGATGGTTGAGCTGCGCAGATACCACCAAGCGATGTGTCACGAACGGATCGTGTGCCACAAGATCCCATCCTTTCCGGGCTTGCGCCCGCTCTCGTCCATGGGCATGCGGGGTGCGACGGGGCGAAGACGAGCGTGGCGCCCAGGCAATCCGTCACCTTACCCCGCTTAGAGGATAGTGCACGCGCCCCGCCCTCAGACGCACTAATTTGAGGTCGACTGGGGAACCATAGGCAATATGTGCGCTGGAGCGCGTGCGTCGCCTCGTCCGCTTGTCGGGCTGTCGGGCCGCACACGGGGGGTGGCGACGTGGCGGCCCAAGGCATGCCGCACGAACGCGATGCCCGCGCCTAGCCGACAGACCTGACAAGGCCGGCGGACCCGAGCAGAGAGGACGTGGATGGCGTGGCGTGGCGCGAGAGGGGTTTGGTACGTTTCATCGGAAGGACGCTCGAGGACGAGTTCAATGACATAGCCCGCAGTCTTGGTGGCGACGTGAGTGGCAGGGAGGCTGGGGATGACTACCTTCTCACCACCAATGCGCTCTACCGTGGCAGACCGGTCTCCTGGGCGCTCACGCCAAAGATCTTCGACGAGGCCCAGTTCGACATCCTCAAGGATGCGGCCGAGACCATGGGGCGCATCATGGGCAGGGTGACCCGTCGCTTCATGCGCGACGGGCGCTTTCGCAGACTCTTTCGCCTGTCACCGGCACTCGAGGAGCTGTGCCTCACGCCCACGGGCTATAAGGCGCCCATCCCCATCGCCCGCGTCGACCTATTCCTTGACGAGAAGACGGGTGACTACACGTTCTGCGAGCTGAACACCGACGGATCGACGGGCATGACGACAACCGTCGAGGTCACGCGCGCGGTTCAAAGGACAGAGACCTACCGGCAACTCCTGCGCAACCACCCGGAGCTTAGGGTGAGGAGCTTGGACCCAACGGGTGCGGTCATCGACGCCATCCTCGCGACCTACGAGGAGTGGGCTCGGGCGCGGGCAGCCGACGTCGGCAGTGCCGGCGCCGACCATCCCGCGATGGCGATAGTCGACTACAGCGAGAGCGCCTCCTTCGAAGAGCTGAAAGACATCATCAGACAGCTCGCCGATCGAGGTGTTCGCGCACACTACTGCGACATACGTGACCTGCGTCTTGGGCGCATGGCGGGCCGCGATGCCCTCATGACGCCGGATGGTCCTGTGAGCTGCGTCTATCGACGTGCGGTCACCTCGGAGATCGCGGACAAGCCCTGCGCGGGCACGCGCGCGCTCGCGCAGGCGGGAAGGCTCAAGCTGGCGTGCGTCGTGGGCGGCTTTCGCACCTGGCCCTGTGCGACCAAGACGGTCTTCTCCATACTGCGCTCGCAGGCCATGCGCTCCATCCTCGGCGGCGACGAGCGCGTCTTCATCGAGCGGCATGTTCCGCAGACCGAGCTCCTCGACGCGACGAGCGACCTGCGGCCGTACCAGGACAAGGACGACTGGATCGTAAAGCCCGCAGGCGGGTTCAACGCCAAAGGCATCGTGGCCGGTCTCGACTGCACGAAAGACGAGTGGGGAGAGGCGCTCGCACGCTGCGCGGCAAACGGAGGCGTCGTGCAGGCATACGCGCCCCAGTATCGCACGCCCATGATGCGCGGGGGGAGGCTCGAGGCAGGCGAGAACCCGCTCCTTGCCGAGCCCATGAGCAACATGGAGGGGCTCTTCCTCTTTCGCGGAAGGTTCTCGGGCGTCTTCACGCGCTGCGGGAGGCAGGCCGTCATAGGCGAGCATACGCACCGTCTCAACGTGGGCTGCCTTGTCGTGGGAAGGCGATGACCGGCGCGCTCACGGCAGCGACCCGCAGAATGGGTCCCGGGGCCCAGGCAGGGCGAAGAGCGAAAAACATCGGGAGGCCCCCAAGCCAGCTGGATAAGCCGTGGCCTCACACGTGCGCACGCATCCCCACGCATCCGCTACCCTACCGCCACGAACGTGAAGAGCAGCAAGTCATCCGTGCCCGCATTGACAATGGAGTGGGACGAACCCGTGGGACAGACGTGGCACACACCCGGAAGCAGGCTCTCCCTCCTGCCATCGCAGACCGCGATGCCCATGCCGCTGATCACGTAGTTGATCTCATCGCTCGTCCTCTGCTCATGCACGCCGATGCTCGAGCCCGGCGGGATGCGTGTCAACACGAAGCGCCCACTATCGTTGACCTGCATCCGGGCACCGACCACACCCTCGCCGTCGTTCATGCCGGGAACGACGGTCTCCCTGATTGCATTGAAGTCGATGAGCATGGCAGGTCTCCTCTCGTCTTTGCGCGGCAGAACCAAGGCAGATGCAACTATTGACATATATGATAGGACTATTATGTCTTTTTTGCAGACCCTCTCGGTCGTTGCGTTCGTGGGACACGCGGCCTTTGCCCCGCACCCTGGGCAAGGCGGACGAAGCGAGGCGAGCTGCGTCCAGGGCAGCTCCGCCGGGTCTGCCCTGGGCACCTGCGTGCGGCGAAAACTCAGGCAGACGCGGTCCGGAGCCCCGTCCTCGCGTACAATGTCGTACGAGGGACACGGTCACGAGCTGGATTGGAGTGTCACATGATTGAGGCTGGAACCAAGGGGCACGTCGAGGCGATTGTCACGAGCGAGATGACCGCCCGCGTCATTGGCAGCGGTGAGCTGGAGGTATTGGCCACGCCCAAGCTCGCGGCGCTCGTCGAGGAAGCCGCCTGGAGGAGCGTCTCGGGCGCACTCGACGAGGGCCAGACGACGGTGGGAACCAAGCTGGAGCTGAGTCACCTGGCACCAACCCCCACAGGCATGCGGCTGAGCTGCGACACGACCCTCAGCTCGGTGGACGGAAAGAGGCTCAGCTTCTCGTTCGAGGCCCATGATGGGGAGGGGCGCGTGGCTGAGGGCACCCACGAGCGCTTCATCGTGGACAGCGGTCGCTTCCTTGCGAAGGCCAAGGGGCGCGCAAGGGAATAGCCACACCCAGCTGACCGTCGAGGGGTCGCAACTTCCAAGCGAAGAGGCCTTGGGGAGGCCGTCCTACCCCATGAGCTTGCTCACGCGCTCCCTCAGCTCGGGAAGGACGTCTTGCTCGAACCAGGGGTTCTTCTTCATCCAGATCTGGTTTCTGGGCGAGGGATGCACGAGCGGGAAGTACCTGGGCAGGTAGCTCCTGTAGTCGCGCACGACATCCGTGAGCTTGTCCTTGGCTCGCATTCCCAGATAGTAGCGGTTGGCGTAGTTGCCAATGAGGACGGTGAGCTCGATCTTGGGCATGAGCTCCAGCAGCCGTGGGTGCCACTTCTCGGCAAAGCCCTTGCGCGGGGGCAAGTCACCCGACTTGCCCTTGCCGGGAAAATAGAAGTCCATGGGCACGATGGCGAGCTTGCCGGAGCCATAGAACGCGTCGCGATCGACGCCAAGCCAGTCGCGGAGGCGATCTCCGCTCTTGTCGTTCCAGACGATGTGCGTGTCTTGGGCGATGCGCCCAGGCGCCTGTCCCACGACCATGATGCGTGCGTCAGGACCGGCAAAGTAGAGGGGATCTATACCCGCCGCCGTGTACGTGGCGTTCTGCCCGTCAGCCTTGATCTCTTCGAACACCTCGTCAAACCCGCTGGTAGCCACCGTCGCTCCCCTCATCTGCCTGTTCCATCTCCGAGCGGGGACCCAGGCTCTTGACGCCTCGGACCGCTCGCAGGGACCCGTTTGCCGACATCTTTTGTGACGCCGCTGCAATCATAGCAGTCGAGCGGGCCGCAGGAGCCGCGATTTGCGCGACACGCCCGGCGCGGGGCGCCGAGGGCCCTGGCCGGGCCGATGGCCCCAGACCGGCGACGCCCTCAGGACAGGACCTTCGCCGCGTGGCTGGAACACGAGTAGTTATGGGAAGCTTTGGCAGCCCTTTTCTGAGCGCGCGGAGGGTGCTAGGCTTACCATGCGAAAAAGACGATGGAAGTGCAAAGGGGGAAGATGGCGGAGGAAAGTAGCCAGCGGGCGCACAGGGTGGGAAGCCTTCAGCATGGCAGCAGATTCACGCGTGCCCGCAACGGTAACAGCGTCAGCCACAGGACCCATGCCCCATCCATGCGCCGTACCCCCGAGCCAAGCTCCCAGGCAGCTGCCGGCAAGGGCTCCTACGGCTACAATGACCCCAGGCGCTACACGAGTGCCAGCGACGGCCAGAGCGTGGCCAAGGGGCTGGCGCACGGCCTCGGACGCAGGGTTCAAGGCCAGCTCAGCAGCCTGCGCGACCAGCGCGCACAACGACGCAGCAGGACCTCCCGCAGAGGGTCATCGGCCGCGGACCCAGATTACGGCTCGCCCGCAGTCAAGACAAGGCATCAAGGACATCACGTCGGGCGCAGCATCCTCGTCATGCTCCTGGGACTCCTCGCCTTGGCGATCGTGGCCTATGTCATCGTTCTCTCACCGGTAGACCGCAAGATAGCCTTCAGCGAAGCCGACCGACAAGCGCTCTCAGGACACATCACGCCCTGCACCCCCGTGACGCCCTACTATGCGCTCCTGCTCGGCTCGGACAGCCGCGACGATGGTGAGCCCGCGAGGACTGACACCATCATGCTCGCTCGCATCGACCCCCTCGCAGACAAGGTGACCTTGGTCTCGATTCCACGCGACACGAAGGTCGAGCTCGAGGGCCACGGCACCCAGAAGATCAACGCCGCCTATGCCTTCGGTGGCGTCTCTGGCATCACCTCGGCCGTCAGCAGCCTCACGAACGTCAACATAAGCCAGGTTGCCCTCATCGACTTCGACGGGCTCACGTCACTCATCGATGCCATCGGCGGCGTGACCGTGACTGTGCCCGTAGACATCAACGACCCTGACTACACCGGCCTCGTCATGGCGGCGGGCGTCCACGAGATGGACGGCAATACGGCAATGCTCTTCTCGCGCGTCCGCCATGGCTTTGCCTTGGGGGACTACCAGCGTCAGGCGAACCAGCGCATCCTCATCCAGGCCATCGTCCAGAAGCTGCGGTCGAACCCCGCGCTCATGCCCGTCGCCGCCGACTCGCTCGGCAACGTGCTCAAGACCACCTACCACTGCTACGACCTGATCCCCGTGCTCGCCCGCATGTCCATGCAGCCGCCCACGATCTACTCGGCATCGATCCCCTCGACCACCCAGAGGATACGGGGCGTGGACTACGTCATCGCCGATGGCCCCGCGACCGCAACCCTCATGCAGGTCGTCAATGCCGGCGAGGACCCCAGCACGGTCGCGAACGGCCTGCAGGAAAACGACATGGCGACAGGAAGCTCGACAGGCTCCGGATCCGGCTCAAGGTCAGGAAAACGCAAATAGCCACGGCCGGCGTGCCGTCTGGCGCCCCGTCCCCAGGACATCGGGCGGATGCTCCCTTGGCGAGCGAGATGCGCCCAGACGCCTGCCCTACGGCTCGACGTCCCAGAGCAGACGACCGCCCGTAAGACCATCGCCCTCGAATCCTATGGCCCTGACCTCACCCTTCGAGAATCCCCCACCAGGTCCAGCCAGGTCGTCGGCAACGTGCCTCATGAAGGGGACATGCCCCACCGCCACGATGACCTCCTCGCTCGCCTGGGCAAGCTCAGCGAGAAACTCCTCCTGATCCTGCTCATAGAGGCTGTCCCGCACATCGATGTCGCCCTCGCCAAGGCCCAGCGCATCGGCGACGACGGCGGCCGTCTGCATCGCGCGAACCGCCGGGCTTGCCCAGAGCGCCAGGCTCGTGGCACCCCTGAGCGACTCGAATGCCGCAGGATAGGCAGCCTCGAGCGCAGAGCGCCCCTCATCGGTAAGCCTGCGACCGACGTCGCCGGCAGGACCCTTGCCCTCGGCATCGCCGTGACGAACGAGCACGAGCATCTTTACCATAGTGCCTCCTAAGCCGCGTCATATGGTATGGCCTACGATAGCATGGCCGGGACCCGCAACGCGCGAGCTTCGAGAAATCGATCCAGCGGGGTCCCTGGGCGTCACGCGACGGGGCGGGACAGACATGGGGAGGCCCCGACTCCCCATTGAAGCCGGGGCCTCCCCCCCACCAATGCCACACGATTGAGGGTCACCCGCTCGATCTCAGGGCGCTCACTCAGTCGTCTGAGACCTTCCTCGGCAGCGCTATCCGCCGCCGTGGGCGCGTCGTCGGTAACCTCCTCATAGCTGCTCCCGCGATCTTAGTTCAGGAGGTCCTGGTTCTGGTTTTGGTACTGGTTCTGGTTCTGGTTTTGCTGCCTGCGCTGCCCGTACACATCCTCGATATATCTCCTGTAGGGGTCTTCCTGGCTGTTCAGACTGTCGCTGTTGTCGCCCGATGAGCCCGAGTTCCTCTGCGCCTGCTCCTTCTGGAGCTCCTCGTCAGAGCCAAGGGTCACGCTCGCCGTCTTCTCCTCGCTGCCGCGCATGAACTTGACCGTGACCGTGTCGCCGATGTTGTGCGAGCGGACCGCCAGGATCATGCCGTCGGCAGAGGTGATCGCGCTGCCGTCGAACCCGGTGATGATGTCGCCCTTCTCTATGCCGGCCGCAGCCGCTGGGCTGCCCTCGGTAACGGAGATGACGTAGGCGCCCTGACTCACCGAGAGCTTGTTTGTCGCGGAGTTCTGGGAGTTGACCGTCTGCATGGTCAGGCCGATATAGGCGTGGGTGACCGGCTCCTTGGCGATGATCTTCTTGGCGATGTTCACCGCATAGTTGCCGGGAATGGCAAAGCCGATGCCTGCGAAGGACTCGGTGTCAGACGAGAAGAGCGTGCAGATACCCACCAGCTTGCCCTCCTTGTTCACGAGCGCGCCACCCGAGTTGCCGGGGTTGATGGCCGCGTCGACCTGGATGAGGTTGGCATAGATAGTCTCACCGGCGGTGGACTTCATGAGCTGGTTGCGCGCAAGCGAGCTCACGATGCCGGCAGACACCGACTGGTCGAGCCCGAAGGGGCTGCCGATGGTCATGACCCAATCGCCCACGACGAGGGAGTCGGAGTCGCCGACCTCAATCGGCGTCACCTTCTTGCCCTTGAGATCAACATGGAGAACCGCGATGTCGCTCGAGGAGTCGGAGCCCACAACCGTCGCGTCATAGCTGGTGCCATCGATGCTCACCGAGATGGCCTGCGCCCCCTCTATCACGTGGTAGTTCGTGATGATGTTGCCGTCGCCGTCAAGGACGACACCGGAGCCAAGGCCCCGCCCCTTCTGGGTCGTCACGGTGATCGACACGACCGAGGCGAGGTCCTTGGCGGCAACTGCCTGGGCAATCGTGGCATCCTCGCTGCTTGCCGTGATGTTGACGGTCTGACCGGCGGCACTCTCGGTCGTCCTGATAACCTGCGTCCCCCCGATCATGCCGGACGCCCTGAGCGCGAACACGAGGATGGCGGCGCCGACAAGCCCGGAGATGATGGCGATGATGGCCGTCCTGAGACCGCCATGGCGCGGTCCCGCCGCCCTGGGGTGACCGTCCATACCGCCATGCGGGGAGGAGGGGGGCTGCTGCCGTAAGCCTGTGGAAGCCCCCTGTACGCCGTAGCCGTGGTGGCCCTGCGCGCTGTTCTGCGTCTGTCCCCGCGCATCATACGATCCGGACGTCTCGACACGACGCGCGGGCATCGGATGGGGCTGCGTGGGATTCTCCTGCGACGGGGCCCGGTCAAAGGACCTGGCACCGTCGTTTTGCGAACTCTGTTGCGTGTGATCATTGCGGCCAGTAAGGTCATTCTCGCCCATAAGCACTCACCTCTCGCTCGGGGGCGCAGCTGCGCCCGGGCAAATATGTGCGTTCACCTTACCCCCCGCCTTTCCGCCGCATGCCATTTCCGTTGAAGAATCATCTGGCACCCACCTGAGAGACACCTCGCTCTTAGTCTACTGAAAGCTACGGTAAGGGGGCCGAGTCACAGGACGCCAAGCGTCGGGCCGGTACGCCTTGATGGATTGGGATGGCCCTCGGCCGACCAGCCTGATGTGATCGGCGGAATCGGCGCCTCTAGACCTTGAAGAGGTAGCCCACGCCGCGCACCGTCACGATGTGGGCTGCGATGAGCGGCCCGATCTTGGAGCGCACGCGTCTGATATGGACGTCAACGGTACGGGTGCCACCGCAATACTCGAAGCCCCAGACCCGATGCAGTAGTGTCTCGCGCGAGTACGCCCGAGAGGGATGCGTTGCCAAAAACGACAGCAGGGAGTACTCCATGAGCGTGAGGTCAACCGGCTCGTCGTCGATGTAGACCTGGTAGGTCGCCAGATTGATCTTCATGTTGTCGACCGCGATGATGTCCGAGGGGGCGCTCTGGTCCCCTGGCCTCAGAAGCATGGAGCACCTCACCGCGAGCTCGGCCTGGCCCGCGCTGTCGAGAATGAAGTCGCTCCTGCCCTGCGCAGGCAGACGGAGGATCGAGAGCATGCTCTCATCCTGGATCACGAGCGTGGGGATATAGCCGTTATCGGCGATGAAGTCGTCCAGGGTGTCAAATACCCCCTGGCCAAGCCCATCGGTGTCGAGGATGATGAGGTCGAACTTGCGCCCAGAGCCGATTGCCTGCTCGAAGGCGTCTGGAGCCATGTGCAGGATCGACACGTCGAGCGGATGCCTGAGCTCGCGCATGCGCTCGACGTAGCGCGCGGTCTTGGCCAGTAGCAAGATGTTCTTATGGTGCATCCTAGCCCCCAGACACCTCCCGAAGCTGACAGGTCAGTCCTTAAAGAAACATCTCTAGAGCCTAGCATAGTTTGTGGACGGCGCCTCTGAAAGCGCACATTTACTTGATGCTGCCTAGGAATTCCTTGGTACGCGCCTCCTTGGGGTGATCGAAGACGTCCTCGGGAAGGCCCTGTTCGACGACAACGCCACCTTCCATGAAGACCACGCGGTCGGCCACGTCTCGGGCAAACCCCATCTCATGGGTGACGACGATCATCGTCATGTCGCCATTGAGCGCAAGCTCGCGCATGACCGCCAGGACGCCCCGCACGAGCTCGGGGTCGAGCGCGGAGGTGGGCTCGTCGAAGAGAAGCACCTTGGGGTGCATGGCGACGGCGCGCGCGATGGCGACACGCTGCTGCTGGCCGCCGGAGAGCTGGGGAGGCCTATAGTCGGCGCGATCCGCCAAGCCGACGGCCTCAAGCTGCCTCATGGCCTCACGCTCGGCCTCCTCGCGCGACTTGCGCAGGACCTTCATCTGACCGATGACGACGTTCTCCTTGGCCGAGAGGTGCGGGAAGAGGTTGAAGGACTGGAATACCATCCCGACGTCACGCCTGAGCAGCGAGAGGCTCGCCTTGCTTGCGCCGGTGAGCTCCTGGTCGCCCACCAGGATGTGGCCCTGCGTGGGAAGCTCGAGGAGGTTGATGCAGCGCAGCATCGTCGACTTGCCCGAGCCGGAGGGTCCCAGCACGACGACGATCTCCCCGTTCCACACGTTAAGGTTCACGTCACGCAGGACGGGCGCATCGGTGAAGGTCTTGCCCAGGTGCTCGATGCGCACGACGGGATGCTCCCCCATGACGAAGCGGTGCTTGGAGAGGCTCTTGTCGTGCTCGAAGGCGAGTCGCGCCGCCTCGTCTGCGGGAAGCGCCGCAGGCACCTCTGCGGGCGACGGGCGGTGGATGCCGATCCTTTTTCTAACTTGCATCATCTGCATCACCGACACCTTCATGCGTTGGAAGGGACTCATCGTCCCGTGTGGGGTCCTGCTCTGGCAGGGATGCGCCGTCCACCCTCGGCCTTGCGCCCAAGCCCTGCTCGGCGTTGGAGAGGCGTCGCTCCACGATGCCGACCACCTTGATGAGGGGCAGCGTGACGATAAGGTAGAAGACGGCTGCGGCGATGTAGGGGGTAATGTTGCCCGTCGTGGTCGTGAGGTTCTTGGAGTACATCATGAGCTCCATGACGCCCACGGAGGAAAACAGTGACGTATCCTTGTAGGAGGTGATGAAGTCACTCGTGACGGTAGGGATGACGCGGCGAACGGTCTGAGGCAGGATGATCCAGATCATCGTCATCAGACGTGTCATACCCAAAGACGAGGCTGCCTCGTACTGTCCCTGCGGTATGGACTGGATGCCGGCCCGATAGATCTCGGCCTGGTAGGACGAGGAGTTGATGGCGATGACGGCGACGGCGAGAATCGTGTTGTCGATGTTGACGCCAAGCATCGGAAGGCCGAAGAAGGCGATGTAGATCTGCAGGAAGAGGGGCGTACCACGCAAGACGTTGATGTATACGCTCGCGACGGCGCGCAAGAGGCGGTGCTGCGAGATCCTCATGAGGGAGAACGCGAGGCCCAAGATGATGGCGAACGGATAGGCGAGGACGACGATGAAGAGGCAAAGCAGCCAGCCCGGGAAGAGGGACGCGAACGACGTCACCAGAAGCTGGGGCTTGAAGAACATGTTGAGGAAGGCGACGGAGTTCCAGGCGCTGACCCAGGCTTGGCCGTCGAGCCAGTTCACGATCCGCTGCAGGGGGGTGTTTGCGATGACGGCAATGGGGCTGGAGTCCATGAGGGGCGCCGTCTGGCCCTCGCCGGTCGTGTAGGAGCCCGTGACGACGTAGCTGCCGCCGGCGTCGGGAAAGCTCATGTTTGTGACCTCGAGGCGCAGAAGTGAGCCATTGGTCACCGGTCTGGCAAAGCTCACCGTAAGGGCATTGCCACTCGCCGAGGCGCTGCCATCGACGCTCTGGCGCCTGAGCCCATCGAGCACCGTGATGCGCGTCGAGGAGCCATCGAAGCTCGCCCCGTCCGGCAGCGTCAGGGTCACGGACGAGACGCCCGAGTCAACGTGAACCGTACCCTCCCAGGAGAGCCTCGTGCCCTCTCCTCCGATGACGCCAGAGCCACCGCTCTCGTTGGGACGTGCCGTCGCCTTCGAGACGGCGACGCTACCCGTGCCGGACGAGTCCACGGCAGCGCCTGCCACGGCGGCGGTCGCCGTGATCTGCGACGCGTCGACATTGCCGAACCACTTGGCCTTGAGTGCGTCGATGGTGCCGTCTGACGTGCACGCCTCGAGCGCCTCGTTGATGGCCGCCGTGAGATTGGGGTTGTCCTTCGATACGACGATGCCATACTGCTCTCCGGTGGGCACCTGAAGGGCGACCTTAAGGGAGGAGAAGGAGTTCTTGACCTCGTACTGCATGACGGGAAGATCCGCGATGGCAGCCGTGAACTGTCCGCTCTGCACGCCCGTGAGCGCCGTCACGGGGTCGTCGAGCGACTTGATGGACGCGGCGGGCAGGTTTTCCTGCGCCCAGGACTCCCCCGTCGTGCCTGACTGAACCGCAACGGAGACGCCCGGGACGTTAAGCTCGGAGCGGTAGTCGGAGGCGACCGTATCGGCGATGTCGGACGAGGTGACGATGCCCTGGTTGGAGTCTATGTAGGCGTCCGTGAAGTCAATCTCCTTGAGACGCTCGTCGGTGATCGTGAAGTTAGACGCACCGACGTCGGCCCTGCCGCCCTGCTTGATCATGGGGATGATGGAGTCGAACTTCTGCGCCGGGAGGTACTCGCACTCAAGGCCCATCTTCTGGGCCACGGCCTGCATGAGCTCCACCTCAAATCCGGCAGGGACATTCGCCGAGTCATAGTAGTCGAAGGGCGGGTTGGCCAAATCCGAGACGACGGTCAGCTTGCCGGGCCTCACGAGCGCGTAGCCAGCCTCACCGTCAGAGTCCGGACCCTCGGCAGGGGAAGAGGGCCCAAGACAGCCTGCCAGTGCCAGCGTAAGAACGCAGGCCAAGGCCAGGGTGGCGATCCACGCCACCCGCCTTGGGAGACGCCCAGACGAAGCTCTCACCCTCATGTGACCTCCCCGATGCATGTGAGGGCCGACGGCATGGACGCCCCTCCTCTCAGAGCAGGTGGACATTCTAGCAAGCTTCGATTAACAGGAGGTTAATTATCAAAAAAATGAATATATAACCATCAAGCACCACATCCGCACGCACATGGGGAAAGCTTCTTGCAATGAGATGGATACCCAAGCGAGTAAACCCCCGCGAGCGCAGGGAGTCCACTGTCACTCTCAGCCCTGTGTCCGAATTAGGCCCCATCCACAGGCGCGGGGTCTCCTGCGAGCGCGGTCCCAAGCGTCGGGGCAATCAGGGTGCGATGGGCTAGATGCCTGCGTAGTAGGTCTTGCGCTCCCAATCGGTCACGACCGAGCAGTACTCGTCCCACTCGCGCCACTTCTGCCCCACGAGATAGTCGCAGATGTGCCCGCCAAGCGTCTCGCGCATGAGTTCGCTCTTGTCGAAACACTTGATCGCCTCACCAAGGGTGCGCGGCAGACGATGGATGCCTCGCCGTGTAAGCTCGCGCTCGCTTAGGTCCTCAAGGCCCGAGAAGGACTCCTCCGGAAGCTTGAGGCCCTCCTCGATGCCACGCACGCCCGCAGCGAGCGAAGCTGCGATCGCCAAGTAGGGATTGGCGGCGGGATCAGGGCTCCTGAGCTCGACGCGGGTCGCCTGGTGCTTGCCGGGCTTATGCGTGGGCACACGTACGAGGGCCGCACGGTTCTTGCGACCCCAGGTCGCGAAGATGGGTACCTCACCATTGGCGACGAGCCTCTTGTAGGAGTTGACCATGGGGTTCGTGACGAGCAAGAACTCCGAGGCATACTTGAGGAGCCCCGCAACGTAGCTGCGACCCAGCTCAGAAAGGTGGGCGGCGTGCTCGCTCTTTGGGCCCCAAAAGAGGTTCGTGCCCTCGTGGTCGAAGAGGGACTGGTAGAGGTACATGCCAGATCCCGATGTCCCCGAGAAGGGCTTGGGCATGAACGAGGCCATGAGGCCGTGCGCGTGGGCCTGCTGGCGGATGATCAGCCGTGCCGTCATGATGTTATCGGCGCAGGTCACGGCCTCCGCATAGCGCAGCTCTATCGCGTTTTGCGAGGGTGCGTTGCTGTGGTAGGAATATGCGACGGGAATGGAGAGCTGCTCGAGGGCAAGCGTCGTCTCACGTCTGAGGTCAGTCGCGGAGTCCGACGACGTGAGGTCAAAGTAGCCCGCGCGGTCTGCCGGGATCGGGGTGGCGTCATCGGTCTCGTGCAGGTAGAAGTAGTCGAGCTTGGGTCCCACGTTCATAACGTAGCCCATCTCGTCCACCGTTGCGAACACGCGCTGGAGGACGGAGCGCGGATCGCCCTCGAAGGGCTTGCGATCAGGAGTGCGCACCTCACAGAACATGCGCGCGACGCCGTACTTCTGCTGGCGCCGTGGCAGCACCTGAAAGGTCGTCGCATCGGGAAAGGCAAGCATGTCTGACTCCTCGGCGGCCACGAAGCCCTCTATGGAGGAACCATCGAAGCCGATTCCCTCCTCGAACGCCTCCTCGAGGTTCTCGGAGGATATCGAGAACGACTTGAGGTTGCCGAGCACGTCAGTGAAGCACAGGCGAATAAACCTCACGTCACGCTTCTCGACCGTGCGCAAGACGAAGTCGATATTCCTGTCATCGCTCATGGACCCTCCCTCAGGCCGCCCTGCTTTGCACACTCGTGTCACTCAGACGGTAGCAGAAACATGTTACATTCCCGCCACGGGAGGCCAACGCACCATGCGAACGACGCATCAGCGTCTTGCCGTCTCCATGTCCTCGACGGCACGCTCCGCGTCATCGATCATGGTCTGGGCAGCCATGCACTCACCCTCACCGTGCATGGAGCACTCCGCCCCCATCGCACAGTCCGAGCATTCACCACCACCCCTGAAAAGGGATCTGATACACAAAAAGAGTATCGCGATGACCACGGCGATAACGATACCGTCTACGACCATGCCAACCCCTCCCCTTTGTTACCTAGAACTTACTATACCCACTTTCTGAGGACCCAAGGGAACGGCACCCGATACGCACAAACGCATCGGGTGCCGAGAAACCACACGAACCGACAGGGAGGGCGTAAGCCGAATGAGAACCCCGCCTTGGGCGACGTCTGCGGCTGCGACTACAACTCAGGCGCAGCGGGCGGGCACCGCCTCATGGAGGGCGCTGCCCTCTAGTGGCTGCGACTAGGGCTGTGCCTGTCGGCACACCGGACGCCGACGTCCTTCAAGGCCCTACCCCGCAAGCTTCGCCCCGAGTTCCTTGAGCTGCTTGATTGCATCGTCGTCAGGATCGAGGTTGGCGATGACCGTATCAACGATGTTGACGCCGGCGTCCTCGGCCTCTGACTTCCATGTGTCCATCCACTCGCCGTTGCCCCAATCGTAGCTACCAAAGAGGGCAACGGGCTTCTGGCCAAACTTGGGAACGCAATCGTTCCAGACCTCCTCGAAATCCGGATCGAGCTCCTCGGATCCCATCGCCGGGCAGCCAAAGGCGAAGGCGTCGAAGTCGGCCACCTGACCCGAGTCGAAGTCGGCGACGTCGATGGCGTCGCCGCCAGCAGCCTCGGCGATGGCGTTCGCCATGGCCTCGGTATTGCCCGTCTGGGTCCAATACACGACCGCAACCTTACTCATACTGACCTCCTAAAGTGAGATGGAACCCCCAGACGGTCGCCTGAGGGATAGTGCCTCGTTACACTCATGCCGACAGCGACTCCGCGAGCAAGCTGCCGAGAGAGATTCCCGACGCGTAGCTGTTACGGCAGCGTCTCTCGACACGGCGCAAGAACTCGAAGCGCCGCCGCGCGCGTGCCGGATCGCCGTAGACTCTCCAAAGTCCCCGGCAGGTCTCCTCCCTGCCACTCATGAAGCCGATGACATCCTCCAAGGGATAGCCCAAGACAAGGCCGATCTCATGGGGAAACTCGCTCCTGAGCCCAAGATGGTACTCGCAAAGCCTGCGCCTCAAAGAGTGCATGAGCTCACCTACACCCAAGCCATAGCCCAGCCTATGGAGGAAGTCGCCACGAGCTGGATCCGCAAGGACGCGAGAGACGAGCTCTCCCCTCCAGACAAGCAGCTGCACGCGCCCGGCCCTCGTCCCCAGGACCTCAAGACGAACGCCATATCGGGGAAGCTCGCGCGCGTAGGCACAAAGGATCGAGCGCAGCTTCGCGCGCACACGACCCTGGTGGCCCATGGCCCTTCCCACGTATCCCCTCGCAGCCCCGAGCACGCCCCAAGGACAAAAGGAGAAGACGGCCGCAGGCTTGGCCCCCGCAATAACGGTGGCGGAGCAGCGAACGAAGGTGGCGGCAAAGCCATCGCTCAAAACGTCCTCCACAGAGTCGCAGGCGCTCGACCTTGAGCCCACATGGCTCGCGTCCATTGCACTCTGCTCGCTCATGCGGCCTCCTTATTCCCTCTGATGTGAGCGTCTGACAAAAAAGGCACCACCGACGCAGGAAAGGGGGAACGTCGGTGGTGCGCGAAGACCTG